>Ga0066710_100005514_pt1 | contig 11557 bp, 11 predicted proteins | sample GraSoiAngelo_159_FD_79666 | JGI IMG/M metagenome (GOLD analysis project Ga0066710, IMG submission 79666) | Grasslands soil microbial communities from the Angelo Coastal Reserve, California, USA - 14_1009_16_40cm | ecosystem: Environmental > Terrestrial > Soil > Grasslands | place: USA... | reverse complement strand
TGTGAGGTAGATCGCTCCGGCCCGGGCAGCCGGGTGCCAATGACTGCCGAGATCAGCCCGGCGGTGAAGATGCCGGGCGCGATCGGCTCCTTGAACGACGTGGTCGCGGCGTAGGCGGGGTCGCTGTGGATGGGGTTCAGGTCGCCGACCGCGTCGATGAAGCTCGCGATGTCGTCGGTCTCGACCCGGCGCACCAGCTCCGCGGAGTCGCCGGGCGAGATCTCGGCGATCGTCTTTCCGATCATCGCGGCTCCCGGTCGCCGAGACGTCGAAGCGCCGCCGCGATCATGTCCTCGAGCCGCTCGATCCGGTCCTCGAGCTCCACGATCTGCTTGGCGACCGCGGTCAGCTGGGTGCGCGACGGCAGGTTCAGCGCCTGCAGGGCTTGCTCGATCTGCTGATCCGCGAACTTCTTGGCCGGCGCCTGGGCGACGAGAAGCTGATCCAACGACTGGCCCATGAGCTTCGCGAACTGCTCGGTGCCCATGGCCTGGCCGAGTACTTTCGACCACGACTCGATCCACTGGTCGAGGAACTGCTTCCACTGCGTCAGGAGCTCGGGCGTGGCCGGCGTCTGGGCGAAGAGCGTGGCCCACGTTTGCACACCCTGGTCGAGGACGGGACGCCAGAACGCCGCGGGATCGGGCGGCGGCGCTGGCGCCGCCGCGGTTTGGCCGACGACGAGTCGCGACCACGCCTGCGTGCTTTCCTCGAGCTGGCGTTTCCACAGATCGAACAACTGGTTTGGCCCTGGAGACTCTGCCATGACTCTAAGTCTATCGCCCGGTGACGCGAAGCGTCAACATCATTCGCCCCCGTCGGCAAGGAGCTACGAGCGCGGCGCGAGCCATCCGGAAACCTTCGGCCAGCAGTGGACGGAGGCGCCTCGCCCGGCGATGAGCGAGATGTGGCCGCCCGGCAGCTCGACGTACTCCTTCTCGTGGCTGCCCACGGCATCGATGAGGGCTCGCACGCAACCCGGGGGCGCGATGTAGTCCTCCTTGGCGCCCACGACGAAGAGCGGACACGTGATGCGCTCCAGGCGCACCGGCCGGCCCCCCATCACGAGCTCGCCGCGGTAGAGCTTGTTCTCCTGGTAAAAGTCACGCACCCACTGGCGGAAGAACTCACCCGGAAACGCCACGTACTCGTTCGCCCACTTGTTGAGGGCCTGGAACCCCTCCACGTACTTGTCGTTCCACAGGTTCCACCAGAGGTTCAGGTTGGTCGACAGGTCCATGGTCGGCTTGATGAGCTTGAAGCCGGCCTTCACCATGTCGGCCGGGATCGAGCCGAGCGTGTCGACGAACCGGTCGACGTTGAAGTACTGCTTGCCGAGCCAGAGGCCGAAGAGCCCGACCTTCGTGAAGTCGATGGGGCCGGCCATGTTGATGAAGTTCTTCACCGGCACTTCGGGATGCGACGCCACGAACGACGCCGAGATCGGCGCGCCCATGCAATAGCCCAGGACCGAGAGCTCGTGCCGGCCCGACGACTCGAGCACCCGGCGGGCCATGCGCGGCAGGATCCGCGTCACGCACTCCTCGACGGTGAGGTCGTTGTCCTCCGGCCCGAACACGCCCCAGTCGAGCAAGTAGAAGTCGAACCCCTGGCGGGTCATGTGCTCGACGAAGCTGCCGCCCGGCAGGAGGTCGAAGATGTACGGCCGGCTGATGCCGAGATTGGGCACGAAGAGCAGCGGTGTCCGGTGTGTCCGCTTCGACTCGTAGCGGTAGAGCCGCGACTTGTTACGCGTGTAGATCTCGACGCGCGGCGTGACGCCCGTCTTGGGCTCGGCGGGATTCGTCACCATCCGGCGGAGGTTCTCGAGCCGGCGGAAGCCGCGCTCCAGCTCCTCCTGCCACTGCTTGACCGCCTCGGCCGGCGGCTCAGCCCCGCCACCGAACCCGCTGGTGAACCGCTCGACGACGTCCGCGAAACGCTCCGGACCCATGGCCGAAAGCTCCTCCCTTGTCACATTGAGAACATCGAGCCGAGCTTCATGGCCAGCCCCATATCACCCTTGATCTTCAGCTTGCCCGACATGAACAACATCTGGCCCGACTGCTTGCCCGAGAGCATGTCCAGCCAGTCCGCGGCCGAGATCTGAAGCGTCAGCGTCGGGTTCGTGCCGGCGCCCGACTTCACGGTGCAGGTGCCGTCCTTGATCACGGCGTGCCACGTCCCGCCGCCGTCGCCGCTCACGTCGTACTGGATCACCGCGTTCGTCCCGGTCGACTTGTCGGCCCGGAACCGGGTCGCCATCGCTTCGAAGCTGTCCTTCACCGTCGGCATACGATCCTCCTTGGTCGGAAATTCAAAACGTGAACAGATCCATTCCGCCCGTCACCGTGACCACCGCGCCGGTGATGTACCGCGCGCGCTCGGAGCAGAGGAAGGCGACGGTGTTGGCCACGTCCTCGGGCTCGCCCTCGCGCTGCATCGCGACGCGCTTGACCATCCGCTCGTAGAGCGGGCTCAGCTTCGCGTTGGGCGCGATGATCCCCGGCGCGATCGCGTTGCACGTCACATTGTACCGGGCGCCCTCGAGGGCGACCGAGCGCGCGAACCCGATCAGCCCGATCTTGCTCGTCGCGTAGGCCGTCTGGCCGAAGCCGCCCATGAGGCCGGCGATCGACGCCATCACGACGATCCGTCCCCAGCGTCGCTCGCGCATCCCGGGGAAGACCGCCTTGGTCACCTTGTACGTCCCGGTCAGGTTCACGGCGAGGTTCAGCTCCCAGTCCTCGTCCTTCATGTCCTTGAGCTGGGCCACCGTGTAGATGAGGCCGGCGTTGTTCACGCAGATGTCGACGGGGCCGAGATCGCGGTCGATCCGGCTCACGACGTCCTGCACCTGGGCCGCCTCGCGGATGTCGCACGCGTAGCCCTGCGCGCGGCCACCCCCCGACGCGATCTGCCCCGCGGCTTGCGCGGCGCCGTCGCCGTCGAGATCGACGACCGCGACCGCGCACCCCTCGCCGGCCAGCGTCGTCGCGTCGGCCAGGCCGAGGCTCCGCGCGCCACCCGTCACCAGCGCGACCCGGCCGCGGATGCCCAGGTCCACTACTTGCCCTTGAAGTTCGGCTCGCGCTTGGCGAAGAACGCCTGGATGCCCTCGGAGGCGTCTTCCGTCTTCAGCGATTTCAGGAACGCGCGCACCTCGATGTCGATGGCTTTCTCCATCGGCGCCTCGAGCCCCTCGTCGACCGCCTCGATGATCAGCCGCGTGGCGATCGGCGGCCGCCTGGCGATCTCGCGGGCGAGCTTCTTGGCGTCGGCGAGCGTCTCCCCTTCCTTGGTGAGCCGGGTCGCGAGGCCGAGGGCGAGACACTCCGGGGCCGGTACCTGCGTGCCGAGGATCAGGAACTCGAGCGCCTTGGTCCGCCCGATCAGGCGCGGCAGCCGCTGGGTGCCGCCGAAGCCCGGCGTGATGCCGAGGTTCGTCTCGGTCTGGCCCAGGCGCGCCGTCTCCTTGACCAGGCGGAAGTGGCACGCCATCGCGATCTCGCAGCCCCCGCCCAGCGCGTGGCCGTTGACGGCGGCGATGACGGGCTTGGGGAAGCGCTCGATCCGCCGGACCACGTCGTTCCCGAAGCGAATGAAGGTGTCGACGTCGCCGCCGGAAAACGCCGAGCCGAGGTCGGCGCCGGCGCAGAAGATCCGGTCGCCCGCACCCGTGATGATGACGGACCGCACCGTGTCGTCGTGCTCGACCGCGTTCAAGGCTTCGTTCAGCTCCCGCACGAGCAGCTCGCTGATTGCATTCGCGGGAGGACGATTGAGCGTGATGACCGCGAAGCTCTCCTCGCGCGCGAACAGCAGGGTCTCAAACGCCATCGGCGCAAACTCCTTGCAGGAAAATGGCCGCGACCGGCTCGGCCGCCTCGGTGAGGCGGTACGCGCGCTTGCCGAGCACCCAGGAGGTCGCCATCTGGTCCATCGCGCCGAACAGCATCTTGGTGGCGACCTTGACCGGCAGGTCCCGGCGGAAGCGCCCGGAGGCGGCGCCTTCCTCGAGCACGTCGGCGATCACGCTGAAGTAGGCGGAGATCTCGTGAGCCGAGGCGCCGCGGAAGAACTTCTGCCCCTGGCGCAGCTCGACCTGGACGACCTCGGCGAGATCCGGGCTCTCCTCGAGGACCCGGAAGTGGAGCGCCACGATCTTCCGGATCTTCGCGACTGGATCGCGCTCGGCGGCGATCTCCCGCCGCACCGAGGCCACCCACTCGGCCATCTTTTCCCGGAACAGGGTGACGAGGATCTCGTCCTTGGCCTTGAAGTAGAGGTAGATCGTGCCGCTCGCGATTCCCGCCTCGCGGGCGATGTCGGAGACCCGGGAGTTGTAGTAGCCGCCGCGTGCGAAGACGCGGATCGCGGCGTCGATGATCTGCTGCGGCTTGTCGGGATCACGCATGGAAGATGACTGAACCGCGGTTCATTTTACGGGGAGCGTTACGGAGAATCAACTCCGGCCGCCCTCGTACACCTCCCGCCGGCGGATCCCGCGCTGGAATTCCACATATCCCTGCCGGGTCATCCCCGGCCGGGCGCTTGCGACGACCTCGCGGGCGCCGGCGGCCCCGTCCCACAGCAGGTCGATCACCATCGCGGCCATCGCTCGCGCCGGCATCACGTACGCGAGATGGGGATCGGCGATCCCGTAGTCGGCGCCGTGGCCGCTGCCGCGCGCACCGCCCATATAGGGGTGGAGCACCGGGATCACCTGGCTCACGTCGCCCATATCGGTGGACCCGGCGCGGTGGCCGGCGTGGCCACAGGCGCCCGCGCCGAACAGACCGTCGGCGACGTGCGTGAAGGTGCGGGCCATCGTCGGATCGGTCTTGAGCGGCAGATACCCGGGCAGCGTCTCGATCTCGACGGTGGCGCCGAGCGCCAGCGCCCCGGCGCGGAGCGCGCGGTCGACCTTCGCGTTCGCGTCGCGAATGCCCTCGAGCGTCCGGCCGCGCACGTAGGTCTCGATCCGCGCCTCGCCCGGGATGACGTTCACCTGCGAGCCGCCGTGGGTCAGGATCGGGTGGACGCGGATCGTGTCGTCGTCGCGGAAGGTCTCCCGCTGCGCGTTGATCGCGGTGAGCGCGATCTGCGCAGCGTAGAGCGCGTTCACGCCCAGGTGCGGGGCGCCGCCCGCGTGTGCCGCGCGCCCCACGAAGCGCGCGGTCTTCCCGAAGCGGCCGTTGTTGGAGCTCGGGACCGAGACCTTTCCGTCCTCGGCCCGCGGCGTCGTGTGGATCATCATTGCCAGGTCGACGTCGTCGAGGTGGCCCAACCGCAGCAGCTCGCACTTGCCGCCCAGGAACTCCAGGCGCCCCTCACGCACCTCGTTGAGGCGCCACTCGAGGTCGCCACCCTCCTCGGCCGGGACCGCCAGGAACGCCACACGGCCAGTCAGCTGCTCGAGCGCGTTCGTGGTGACGAGGCCGATCGCGGCGCCTACGAGGCCGGCGATCTGGGCATTGTGGCCGCACGCGTGGACCGCGCCGGTGGCGGCGTCAGCTTCGGGATGTCCGGCGACCACGAGCGCGTCGAGCTCGCCCAGGAGCGCGAACGTGGGGCCGGCGCCGGCGCCGCCCGCCACGTCCGCGCGCACGCCCGTGAGCGCCAGTCCGGTCCGCGGCGTCAGACCGAGCGTGCGGAGCTTCGTCTCGACCAGCGCGGCGGTCCGCCGCTCCTTGAAGCCAAGCTCAGGATGGCGGCGGATGTCTTCGCCGAGCGCGACGATCTCGTCGGCGTGGCGCTCGATCGCTTCGTCGACGCGTAGCTTCAGCTCGTCGCGGGTCATGCCTGGCTCTCCGTCTGCGTCGCGCCTCGGCCGGCGGGGCCCCAGCCCCGCGACGGCCTGCGGCGCGCAAACCGATCACGATTTCCCCGGTCGTGGGGTCTGGCGTAGGATATGCGAGCCTCGTGCCGAGGCGCGAGGCCATTTCGCTCACCATGCAGTGCACGCCGCAGGCCGTCGCGGGGCTGGGGCCCCGCCGGCCGAGGCGCGGCTCTCAACAGGAGAATGGCTCATGAAGGCAGCGGCGGCTGTCGCGGAAGTCCTGAGGCGCGAGGGCGTGAAATTCCTCATCGGCTACCCGGTCAACCCCATCATCGAGGCGGCCGCGGAGGCTGACATCCGGACGATCATCGTCCGGCAGGAGCGCACCGGGCTCCACATGGCCGATGCGGTGAGCCGCATCTCGTCGGGCGAGCGCGTCGGCGTGTTCGCGATGCAGCACGGCCCCGGCGCGGAGAACGCCTTCGGCGGCGTGGCCCAGGCCTACGGCGACTCGGTGCCGATCGTGGTGCTGCCCGGCGGCTACCCGCGACGGATCACGAACATCCAGCCCAACTTCAACTCGTTCCTGAACTTCCAACACGTGACCAAGTGGTGCGAGCAGGTCATCGTGCCGGACGCGGTGGTGGACGCGATGCGCCGGGCGTTCACCCAGGTCAAGAACGGCCGGCCGCGCCCGGTGCTGATCGAGTTCCCCGTCGACCTCCTGAGGGAAGACGTGCCGGAGCCGATCCAGTACACGCCGGCACCCCGGCTGCGCTCGGGGCCCGATCCGCGCGACGTCTCGCGCGTCGCCGAGGCGCTGGTGGCCGCCCAGCGGCCGGTGATCTACGCCGGCCAGGGCGTGCACTACGCGCGGGCGTGGCAGGCCCTGCGCGAGCTGGCCGAGCTCCTGGAGGCGCCGGTGACGACGAGCCTTCAGGGCAAGAGCGCGTTCCCCGAGAACCACCCGCTGTCGCTCGGCTCGGGCGGGCGCTCGATCTCGCAGCAGCTCCATCACTTCCTCCAGAACGCAGACCTGATCTTCGGCATCGGCTGCAGCTTCGCCACGACGAACTACGGCGTTGCGATGCCGAAGGGCAAGCGCATCGCGCACGCGACGCTCGACCCGACCGACATCAACAAGGACGTACCGGCCGAGCTGGCGCTGGTCGGCGACGCCGGGCTCACCCTGCAGGCGCTGCTGGTCGAGGTGAAGGACCGGCTCAAGGGTGGGCCGCGGGGCCGCGTCTCGGTCGTCACCCAGGAGATCAAGAACCTCAAGAGCCAGTGGCTGGAGAAGTGGACGCCGCGGCTCACCGCCGAGACCAAGCCGCTCTCGCCGTACCGGGTGCTGTGGGACCTCATGCACACGGTCGACGTGGCGAACACGATCATCACGCACGACGCCGGCAGCCCCCGCGACCAGATCTCGCCGTTCTGGGAGCCGGTCTCGCCGCTCAGCTACATCGGCTGGGGCAAGACCACGCAGCTCGGCTACGGTCTCGGCCTCGCGATGGGCGCCAAGCTCGCCGCGCCCGACAAGCTCTGCGTCAACGTCTGGGGCGACGCCGCGATCGGCTTCACCGGGATGGACTTTGAGACGGCGGTGCGAGAGCGGATCCCCATCCTCTCCGTGCTGCTCAACAACTTCTCGATGGCCATCGAGCTCAAGGTCATGAAGGCGGCCACCGCCAAGTACCGCTCGACCGACATTAGCGGCGATTACGCCGCGATGGCCCGCGCCTTCGGCGGCCACGGCGAGCGCGTGACCGAGCCAGCCGAGATCGTGCCGGCCATCCGGCGCGCGATCCGCAAGACCCAAGAGGGCACGCCCGCGCTCCTCGAGTTCATCACCGAGAAGGCCGAAGACTTCTCGATGCCGTCATGAACATCAAGTACCGGATCGGCGTCATGCCCGGTCCGTGGCCGGCGGACTCGCCGGGCGAGGTCGACGGCCGCGAGCTCCTGTGGCGGTTCATCGACCTCTGCGAGCGGACCGCGATCGATTCGGTCTGGTTCTCCGACAGGCTCTCGTCGCCGCTGACCGTCCTCGAGCCCATGACCACCATGGCGGCGGTCGCGGCGCGCACCCAGCGGCTCAAGTTCGGCCCGAGCGTGCTGGTGGCGCCGTTCCGGTCACCGGTGATGGCCGCGCGCCAGCTCGCGATGCTCGACTATCTTTCGGCGGGTCGCGTCCTGCCCGCGGTCGGCATCGGCGTCGAGCAGGAGCGCGAGTTCCACGCCGCCGGAGTGCCGTTCCACGAGCGCGGTCGGCGCACCGACGAGGCGATCCGGATCATGCGGCAGTGCTGGGGGGCGTCGGACGTGACGTACGCGGGCGAGTTCTGGAAGCTCGATCGCATCACGGTGCTGCCGCGGCCCGTCCAGCAGCCGATGCCGCTGTGGATCGGGGGCAACAGCGAGGCGGCCATGCGCCGCGCCGGCCGCATGGGCGACGGCTGGATCCCGTCGTTCATCACCCCGGAGCAGTTCCGGGTCGGCGTCGACAAGACCCTCGCGTACGCCGCCGAGGCCAGGCGCGAGGTGCCGGGCGACCACTTCGGCGTGCTCGTGAACTACTGCCTCGACGACGACCCGGCGGCCGCCCGCGCCCTCGCGATGCCGTTCATCCCGCGCGGCCGCGCCGACGCGCCGACGCTCGAGGCGTGCACCGCGTTCGGTCCCGCCGACCTCGTCAGCGAGCGCATCGAGCAGTACGTGCGGGGTGGCGGCTCGAAGTTCGTCCTGCGACCGATGTGCCCCGCCGAGCGGATGCTCGACCAGCTCGAGCGTCTGGCGATGGAAGTGGTTCCGGCCTTCCACAATTTGTAACCGCGCCTCGGCCGGCGGGGCCCCAGCCCCGCGACGGCTTGCGGCGCGCACCGCAGCCGCTGAGCGCCGCCGAGGCTGGGGCCCGCCTCAGCCGCGCAGGATCTGGATCAGCAGGTCCGGGTCGATGTTCCCGCCGGAGAGCACCACGCCGACGCTCGCGCCGGGTGGGAGCTCGAGCTTCCTCGTCAGCACCGCCGCGGCCCCGACCGCGCCCGTCGGCTCGACCACGATGCGGGCGCGCAGCGCCAGGAACCGCACGGCGGCGACGATCTCGGCGTCGCTGACGAGCACGATCCCGGCGAGGTTCTCCTTCAAGATGGGAAACGTGAGCTCCCCCGGCGTCTGGAGGCGAATTCCGTCGGCGATCGTCGGCGGCGGCGGAATGGTCACGCGCTCGCCCTTCTGCAGCGAGAGGTACGTGTCGTTCGCGGTGTCCGCCTCGACGCCGAAGACGGCGATTCCCGGGACCAGCGTCCGCGCCACCGTGCTGCAGCCGGCCATGAGCCCGCCGCCGCCGACCGGGGCGACGAGCGCGTCGAGCGAGGCAACCTCCTGGAGGAGCTCGAGGGCGGCGGTCCCCTGGCCCGCCATGATCGCGCCATCGTCGTAGGGGGGCACCAGCACGCGGCCCGTGTCGCCGACGATCCGACGAGCGACCGCCGCACGGTCGTCCGTCTGGCGATCGTAGAAGACGACCTCGGCGCCGTAGCCCCGGGTCGCCTCCACCTTGAGCGTCGGCGCGTCGGTGGGCATGCAGATGATCGCGGTGGTCCCGACGATCTGCGCGGCCAGCGCCACGCCCTGGGCGTGGTTGCCCGAGGAGTAGGCGACGACGCCGCGCGCGCGCTCCGCCGGGGCGAGCGAGAGGAGCTTGTTGAGAGCGCCGCGGATCTTGAACGAGCCGGCACGCTGCAGGCTCTCGCACTTGAAGAAGACACGGTAGCCGCTCGTCTCGTCGACGGCCGGCGACGAGATCACTGGCGTCCGGTAGACGTGGCCGGAGAGCCGCTGCGCGGCGGCCCGCACGTCGTCGATCGTCAGCCGAGCCACCGCCGTCACGGGGTCCAATTATAGCCGCGCCTCGGCCGGCAGGGCCCCAGCCCCGCGACGGCCTGCGGCGCACACGACGTATCCCAGAGCGTGCGAATCGCGTTCAACCCTCGCGGTATACTCCCGCCATGTCGACGCGGCTCACGGTGCTCTTGGTGCTCTCGCTGCTGGGGGGCTGCTCGCTCATCTCGATCGATCTCACGCCGAGGATCCGGTCGCTCGAGGAACACACCGTCGAGGGCACCAAAGGCCCGAAGATCCTCCTGACGGACATCTCCGGATTTCTCAGCGAGGAAGGTCCGTCGCCGGTCGTGGTCGTCGGCACGTCCACTCCGCGCGTGGGACTCCTCGTCCGGTTCCGCGAAGAGCTCAAGAAGGCCTCGGAGGACGCGGGAATCCGCGCGCTCGTGATCCGGATCAACAGCCCCGGCGGGACGGTGACAGCCTCCGACATCATGTTCAACGAGCTCGACACGTTCAAGCGGTCCGCCCGCGTGCCCGTCATCGCGGTCATGATGGACGTCGCGGCCTCCGGCGGCTACTACGTGGCGCTCGCGGCCGACACGATCGTCGCGCACCCGACCAGCGTGACCGGGTCCATCGGCGTCATCATGGTGACCATGAACGCCGAGGGTCTCATGCAGAAGCTCGGGCTCACCGCGTCTGCGATCAAGTCCGGCGAGCGCAAGGACATGGGCAGCCCGTTTCGGGCCCTCTCGGACGACGAGCGAAGGATCTTCCAGTCGGTCATCGACGGGTTACACGGCCAGTTCGTTGCGAAGGTGGTCGAGACGCGCAAGATCCCGATCGAGACAGCCCGCGCTGTCGCCGACGGTCGCATCTATACCGCGCAGCAGGCGCTCGAGCGCAAGCTCGTCGACCGCATCGGGTACATGGACGACGCGATCGCGGTCGCCCGGCGGGCCATCGGCGCCGACGAGGCGCGAGTGGTCGTCTACCGGCGGCCGCGCGAGCACCGCGAAACCTACTACGCGCGCGCTGAGGCGCCGGCGAGCAGCCTCGAGGCCACGCTCACCCAGCTTTCGACGACCGTCGGCGCCGGGCCGCGCTTCCTCTATCTGTGGTGGCCCTGATCCTCGCTCGTGGCCGCCGCCGGCTGATATCCGTCGCACCGTAGAACGGGCAGCCTCGGGTACCTCGGAAAGGACGGCTCCCTCCGGCTCAGGCCGCACAGCACGAACGTCGACTGCCGGGCCGAGGTGATCACGCTCGCGTGCCGGCAGGCGCGGCAGAGCCCGGCTGACATCGGCGGGCGGGCGAGCGGCCCCGACTCGGCGCTCACGGTGTCGGTGTGACGAGGTCGAGGTAGTGCTTGAGGATCCTGGCGGTCGCGCCCCAGATCGTGTCGCCGTCGTAGTCGAAGAAATAGACGGCGCGGACGACGCCGTCGCGCTCCCAGTGCTCGACGCGAAGACCGCCCGGCGCGGCGAGCGCGGCAAACGGGACCTCGATCACGCGCTCGACCTCCTCGCCGTCCGTGCGCCACGCGACCGGCTCGCGGATGATTCCCACCCAGGGCGTGATCACGAACGGGGTGGCGACCGTCTCGGTGTCGTCGAGCGCGCCCAGCGGCTCGACCAACGCCCGCGGTAAGCCGATCTCCTCCTCGCACTCGCGCAGGGCGGCTTCGAGGAACGAGCCGTCGCCGGGGTCGACCGCGCCGCCCGGGAACGAGATCTGGCCCTTGTGAGTCGCGACCCGCTGGGTGCGCTTTGTGAAGACGAGACACGGCTCGCCGCGATCGACGATCGGAATCAGGACCGCCGCGCGCACGAGCTCCCCCGACGGCACCACCCGGCGCGCGTGGGCGGCGAGCCGCGCTCGAGTCAGCGCGACCAGCGCATCCAGCGTCATGGTGCCGCCGAGTCGGCC
>Ga0066710_100005512_pt1 | contig 11557 bp, 7 predicted proteins | sample GraSoiAngelo_159_FD_79666 | JGI IMG/M metagenome (GOLD analysis project Ga0066710, IMG submission 79666) | Grasslands soil microbial communities from the Angelo Coastal Reserve, California, USA - 14_1009_16_40cm | ecosystem: Environmental > Terrestrial > Soil > Grasslands | place: USA... | reverse complement strand
TACCGAGGCTCGAGGAGTGAGCCGAGGCCTCCGCACGGGAGCCGTGCTCCTCGGCCTCGCCCTGCTGGCCTTCTGGATGACGTGGCCCTGGGCCCGTGACCTGACCACGAGTGCCTACGATCCGGGCGGAGTGAGCGCGCTGTACCCGCACTTCGTCCATCCCGACATTCACCTGAACGTGTGGATCGTCGGCTGGGTGGCACGCACCCTGCCGACGGTACCCGGGCGGCTGTACGACGCGGGCATCTACTACCCCGTCCGCTACCCGTTCGCCTACTCCGAGCACATGCTCGGCGGCGTACCGATCACGCTGCCGGTGTACTGGCTCACCGGGAGCGCACTCGCGGCCCACCAGGCGCTCATCCTCGCCGGCTTCGTGCTCTCCGGTCCGGCCATGGCGCTCCTCGTCCGCTTCTGGACCGGCAGCAACCCGGCGGCCGCCGTGGGCGGTGCCCTGTACGCCTTCGCGCCCTGGCGCTTCCGCTACCTCGTCTGGGTTCAGCACCACGCGACGTTCTACCTGCCGCTCGCCCTCCTCTTCGCGTCGCGCTTCCTGCGCGACGGCAAGCGGGCCGACGCCGTGGCCGCCGGCGCGCTCCTCACCGCGCAGGCGCTGTGCGCGTATTCGATCGCCTATGCCCTCTACGCGGCGATGATCCCGTTCCTCGCCGTCCACGGCGCCGCGCTCCGCGTGCCGTGGCGGCGGATCGGCGCGGGCCTGGCCGTGTGTGCGCTGTCGGCCGTGCCGGTGGCCGCCGTCAGCCTGCCCTACCTCCTCGCGCAGGCACCCGAGGTGGCCCCAGTGTCGGCAGTGGAGGAGTGGGCGGCGGAGCGCGTCCTGCCAGCAAGCGGGGCGACGCCGGCGAGGTACCTGGATGCCGGCCGCCCCTTCTACGTGGGCCACGTCGCGCTGGCCCTCGCCCTCGGCGGGCTCGCGCTCGCCGTCGGGCGCCCGCGCCGCCCCGTGGGAGAGTTCACCGCCGGGGTCCTCGCGGCGAGCGTGCTCGCGTTCGCCGCGCCGCTCTTCGTGCTGAGCCTCGGCCCGTACGTCGAGCTGCCAGGGGCGGGCGGACTCCGCCCTCTCGCCCGCGTGTGGGACATTGTCCCAGGCCTTCGGCTCTACCGCGTCCCCTACCGCTTCGGGTTCCAGCTGGCCCTCCCGGTGGCGATGCTCGGCGGGCTCTTCGCCGCCGTGCTCGAGCGGGCGGTGCGCCGCCGCTGGTCGAGGGCCGGCGCGCTCGCGGCTCCCGCGCTGGGCACCGTCCTGGTGGCAGCCGTCTGCTGGGGAGCGCGCGCGGGGCCCATCACGCTCCGCCGGTTTCCCGACGAGGAGCGTCCGCCCGCCGTCTACGCCTGGCTCGCCCAGCAGACATGCGACCGCGACGCCTGCCCGGTGCTCGAGCTGCCGGCGGGCGCCGCGCACTATGCCGACCCGCACTACGTCTACTGGAGCCTCACCCACCGGCTACCGCTGGTGAACGGCTACAGCGGCTACGCCTCGGCGGTATACCCGGTCGTGCTGAGCCTCGCCGCACAGTTGCCGAGCGCGGCCGCGGCGGAGAGCCTCGCGCGGCTCACCGGCGTACACTGGCTCGTGGTTCACCTGGCGCGTCTCCCGGCGCCCGAGCGGACCGTCTGGCAAGCGCCCGACGGTCCCGTCCCGGCGGCGCGGCTCGAGGACGACCTGGTGTTCACGATGGGACCGGCCGCCGCCGACTGGCGCCCGCTCGCCCAGCGCCCGCCCGCGGACATGACCTTCGCGGGCACCCCGCTCGCGCCCCTGCCGGCGGAGGACCGCCGCGGCGAGCTCCGCATCGCGACCTCGCCGAGCGTCGGGCCCGGCGAGCCCCTGCGCGTGTCGGCCACGGTGCACAACCTGGGCGCGCGGCGGTGGCCCGCGTTCACCAGCGTCGCCCACCACCGGGTGGCCCTCGAGCTGCGCTGGCTCGGCGCGCGCGGCGTGCCCTCGCGGACCGAGACCATCGTCTTCCCGCGGGACATCGCGCCGGCCGAGGAGCTAACCATGAGCGTGCCCGTGCGCGCGCCGCGCGCGCCCGGGACGTACCAGCTGGTCGCCACCGTGGTGCAGGAGGGCGTCGGGACGCTGACGCCGGACGGCGCCGGGAGGGCCGTCGTGCAGGTCACGCCGCAGTCCGCGTCCTGAACGCCCGCGCATGCTACGCTCCGCCTAAGTGATGATCTCCCGCGCGCACCCGCTGTTCGCCCTTGCGGTCGCCATCGCGGCCTGCCGGGGCGAGACCACGCGCCGGCCGAACGTCCCGCTGATCTCCATCGACACACTGCGCGCCGACCACCTCTCCTGCTACGGCTACATCCGTCCGACCAGCCCGAACATCGATCGCCTCGCGCGCGAGGGGACCCTCTTCAGCCGCGCCTACTCGGCCTCTTCGTGGACCATCCCCTCCCACATGACGATGTTCACCTCGCTCCCGCCACTCCTCCACGAGGTGGACAACGTCGGCCGGCGCCTCGACCCGGCGCGGGTCACTCTCGCCGCCCGCTTCCGCGACGCCGGGTACCAGACCGCCGCCTTCGTGACCGGCCCGACCCTGCACCCCGCCTTCGGCTTCGATCGCGGCTTCGACCTCTACCACAACACCATGGCCTTCACCGACGAGGACTTCACGAACGGCGATCCCACGCGCCCGACACAGGTCGCGCACCGCAAGTCCCACCATGCGGTCACCGGGCCGACGGTGCGCGCCGCGGTCGAGGGCTGGCTCGATGCCGACGCGCGCCCGCCGTTCCTTCTCTTCGTGCACCTCTGGGATCCGCACTACGATTACATCCCGCCGCCGCCCTTCGACACGCGCTTCGACCCGAGCTACCAGGGAACGTTCGACTTCTCCGACCTCGAGTTCAACCTGGCGATCAACCCATCGATGCCGGTGGCGCTCTACGACGGCGAGATCGCCGCCACCGACGCCGTCGTGGGCGATCTCCTCGCGGCCCTCGCCCGGCACGGTTGGCTCGATCACACCCTCGTCGTCCTCACCTCGGACCACGGCGAGCAGTTCTTCGAGGACGGCGACAAGGGGCACCTCACGTCGCTCTACGACGAGGTGCTGCACGTGCCGCTCGTCTTCCGGCTCCCCGGCGCGGTCAGGGCCGGGCAGCGCAGCGACGCCGTCGTGGACTCGGTCCACCTCATGCCGACGATCCTCGGCGTCGCCGGCATCGATCCCGGGCGGGAGGCCCGGGGCCGGGATCTCGGCCCGGTGCTGCGCGGGGGCCGGCCACCCGCCGACCTCTGGGCTCTCTCCGAGCTCACGCTGCGGCAACGGCTCCCCCTCTACGCCGCCCGGCTCCCGGATCGGAAATACCTGGCGCGCGTGACCGAGAAGGAGCCGCTTTCGCTGGCCGTCGTGTCGTACGACGTGCACGCGGATCCCGAGGAGCAGCACCCGCGGAACCCGCTCGACGCCGAGGAGCACGCGTTCGCCGACTGGTTGACGACCCACCTGCGAACACTCGAAGCAGTCAGGCGGGCCCTTCCCCGAGCGGGGGGTGCGCCCGCGCCGCTGGACGAGGAGACCGAGCGGCAGTTGCGGGCCCTCGGCTACATCGACTGAGGCCCAGTGCCCCGCCCGCGCTTCCATCGGCTCCTCGGGATCGCCGGCCCGACGGTCTTCTATGCCGTGCTCAGCGCGTGGCTCCTCTGGCCGCTCCCGCCACGCGCCGCCGAGACGGTCATCGACACGTATCGGCTCTACCCCCTCGCCAGCACCCAGGTGTTCGCAGACCTCCTCCTCGTCATGTGGATCATGGCCTGGGAGTGCCACGCCCTCGTGACGTATCCGGCACGCCTCTTCTCTGCCAACGCCTTCCACCCCGTCCCGCACTCGCTCGCCCTCTCCGAGCACTTCCTCGGGAATCTGCCCTGGTTCGCGCCGGTCTACGCCGCGACCGGGAACGCGGTCCTCGCGCTGAACGTCACCATGTTCGCGTCCTACGTGCTCGCCGGGCTGTCGATGTACTGGCTCGTGCGCGCCTGGACGGGCAGCCGCGCCGCCGGTCTCTTCGCCGGCTCCCTCTTCGCCTTCTCGCCGTGGCGCCTCACGGCCGGCGTCGGGCACTATCACCTGCTCACCTTCCAGTACCTGCCCCTCGTCCTCCTCATGCTCGACCGCGCCGGACAGCCTGGGCGCGGGGTGCGCCCGGCGGTCGCGGCGGCGTGCCTCCTCGTGCTGCAGACGCTCTGCTCCTACTACCTGGGGTACGCGGCGTTCGCCGCCGCAGCCGCGTTCGCGGTCGTACACCACCTCGGGACGCCGCCCGGCGAGCGGCGTGCGCTGCCCGTGCTGCTCGCGCTGGCCGGCGCCGCGCTGGCGCTTCTTCCGATCTCCCTCCCGTACCTCGGAAGGCAGGCGGCGGGCGTGGTGTTCTTCGAGCAGGTGCGGGGCTGGCGCGAGTTCGTGTGGAGGGAGGGGACGCCACTCGCGCTCACGCGGCGCTACGTCTCGCTGGCGACGCTCCCCTTCGCTCTTCTCGGCCTCGCGTTCTGCGTCCGCGGCGCGCGCCCGGCGCGCGCCCGCGCTCTCGGTCTCGGGGCCGCAGCCGGTGCGGGCTTCCTGCTGAGCCCCGGCCCGGGGCTCGCGGAGTGGCCGGTTCCGCCTCCGTACGCGATCGCGCAGAAGCTGGTCCCCGGCCTTGTTGCGCTGCGCGACCCGACGCGCTTCGGCGTCATCGTGCTTCTCGGCCTCGTCGGCCTGGCCGGGTTCGGTGCGGCCGGCCTGCTGCGCGCCGCCGGACCGCGGTGGCGGCGGGCCGCCGCCCTCGCCGTCGTGCTGCTCGGCATCGGCGCGGCCTGGGCCGCCGCCTCTCGGCCGTACCCGCTGCGCGAGGTGCCGACCGGCGCGTCGATCCCTCCCGTCTACCACTGGCTCGCCGCGAACGGCGACGGCGGCCCGCTCCTCGAGCTGCCCGTCTACGAGCGCCGCGGCTTCGATTTCCGGGGCATGCTGGAGGACGCGCGGGCGATGTACTTCAGCACCGTGCACTGGCTGCCGCTCCTGAACGGCTACAGCGGGTACACTCCGGCCGAGTACCCGCGGCTGATGGAGGCGGCCCGCCGCCTGCCGGACCCCGCGGCGCTCGCCACGCTCGTCCGCGCCACGGGCCTGCGCTGGATCCTGCTCCACCGGGGGCGCAGCGCGGACGCGACCGTAAGCGGCCTGGCCGCGCTCCCCGACGTCCGGGTGGTCGGCGAGTTCGACGGTGACGTGCTCTACGAGGTCGAGAGCGACGACCCGCAGCGCGAGCGGCTGCGCGCGCTGGGCTATGTCGAGTGAGCGGCCGCCCAGGCGTCGAGGAACGCGCGCAAGGAGCGGCAACGGCTAGCTAGCTAGAGGACGAACGAGCCCGCCGCCAGAAGCGCGTGGACGACACCTTGACGAGGCAGAGGCCCTCGTCGGTCCCCTCCGGCTGCCCGATGGACTCCTGTCTCGGCGCCGTGGAGATCCGGCGGTTCCGGCGTAAAAAGAGGACGCTGTAAAAGGGGAGACCATGACGGCTCTCCTAAGGAGGAGGCTCCTGCCAGTCGCTGCCGCCCTTCTAACGGCTTGGCCGACCGCTGCGCAGGGCCAATGCGATACGACCACGACCACCACCACGCTGCCGGGCATCATGTGCCTCGGCTCCTCCCTCACCTGGGGAACGAGCACCAACGGGGGCTATGCAAAAGAACCCGGTGGGGGGTATCCGGACAAATTGCCCGGGCTGATCCTGGCCGACGTCCGCAACCGCGGCTGGCCGGGCTCCACGGCGGGGGAGTGGAGCGTCTGCGGCGATAAGAGCCAATGCCCGAGCAGATACTACCCCAACTACGAGGCGAGTCTGTGGCAAGGCTTCATCGACGACATTTGGCCCGACATGGGCGCTTTGCCGAACCCACTTGGAGCCACACTCGGCCAGACAGTCGTCCGGGCGGGACCGCGGGTCCAGCCAACAGTCGTCATCTCGATGTTGGGCTTGAACGACAACTTCATTTATGGCTCCACGGCGCAGGAGACCTTTAACGCTCTGCTGGTGATCCTCGGCTCAATTGCGAACGAGCCTGGCGTGGCGAAGATCCTCGTGAACACCGAACTCACGCTTAACACCAGGGACCCCCCTGACTACATCTCCGGGTACAACGACCTGATCCGCACGACATTCGGCGCGAACGTAATCGACATGGCAACGGAGTTCATCGCGCGGGGTGGCAACAGCTCGATGTTTGGGGACGGGCTACACCCAGACTGCGACGGTTATACGATTATGGCCCAGATCGCGGCCGACGGCCTCGTCGCGCGGGGCCTGGCGCTACCTAACCCAACGCCCAGCCTCCCGACGTGTCCAACGACGACCACGACCAGCACAACGAGCACGACGACAACTACTACGACCATTATGGACACCACTACCACCACACTATGAATGAGGGAGCGCGAAGGATTTTCCCCACCGCGCCGTGTGCCTCTATCCCGCGGGCTGAGGCTCGCCCGGAAACCCGCGGAGTTTGAAGGGTGAATCGACTCCGTTGCGACACCGTTGCCATCCGAGGTCAAGGCCAGATCGCCGCCCGCTCGCGGCCGTCGCAGCCCCTATCGCCGCCCACCTGGCCGGCCTCCGGGCGCAGGCCGGCAGCATGTTTTGACCAGGATGCTCCGCGGCGTGCGTATCGATTCGATAGACCGGCGCGCGTCTCCGTTCGTATCGTGAGACGCGCGAAGGAGATGCGGCCCTTGTGACAGCTATGCCCCCATGGGACCTCGTCGACGTCAGCGAGTTCGTGGCCTATAGCCGGTTCGACCTGTTCATCGTCCCGCTCGTGATTGTCATAAAAGTTGGCGCGCACAGGATATTCGAGACCCTCCTACACCGCAGTACCGCCTTCGGCGCCGGCATCATGACCTCGCGACGGGTCTCAACCTGGTCATGTCGCCGCTCGTGTTCGCAGGGCCGGGTGGCACGCGGGCCTTCGTTACGACCGCGCACCGGGGACAGCAGCCGACCGACCCATCGCTCACCGGTGTGCCCGGTGCCGGCGATCCGCAACTCACGACACCCAGGGTCGGCCGGGCCCACGTTTGGGTCTTTGACGCGACAACTTGGGGGCGACGCACGGAGGGACGCCCTCGCGATCGTCACACTCTTCGGCGACACTCCCCGCGCCCTCGCGGTGAGCCCAGACGGCAGCACGGTCTATGCAGCCGTCTTCAGGTCGGGCAGCCAGACGACGACGCTCGGCGAGGGGGCCCGCAACGGCTTCGCGAGCGCCGGCCCCGTGCCGCCCTGGGCGGGGTGACCGTCCCTGGTGGCCTCCCTGGTCCAAGCACGGATTCGTTGGGGGAGCCGGCCCCCGGGACCGGCCTCATTGTCGAGCTCGAACCCGTCGCGGGCGAGTGGACGGACACGCTCGGGCGGGACTGGAGCGCCGCCGTTCACTTCGAGCTCGCCGACAAGGATGTCTCCGCGATCGACGCCGCCACGCTCGCCCAGCCGCCAGGTCTGGACAGGTGTGGGCACGACGCTCTTCAGCATGGCGGTGAACCCGGTGAGTGGCACGCTGTACGTGTCGAACACCGAAGCGCGCAACGAGGGCCGCGTCGAGGGGCCAGGCATATCGGGAGAAGTTCGGTGCAGAGTGATCTCGCCGAGGCGCGCATCACCGTCGTGTCGGGGAGCGCGTCCTGCCACGGCACCTGAGCAAGCACATCGACTACTCGGGGCGGCCCTCGCTGCCCGGCGTGAAGGACCACAGCCTCTCGACCCCGCTCGGAATGGCGGTCTCGCCCGACGGCACGATGCTCTACTTCGCGGCGTTCGGCTCGAGCAAGATTGGCGTGCTCGAGAGGGACGCGCTCGCGGCCGACACCTTCGATCCCGCGGTGGAGAGCGCGGCCTACATCCCGGTGAGCGGTGGGGGGCCGAGCGGCCTCGTACTCGACGCGGTTCGGCAGCGGCTCTACGTCACGCGGTTCGACGATGCGGTCTCGCTCATCGAGGCAGTAGCCGACCATCGCCGTCGTGAGCGTCGCATAGGCGAAGGTCCCGCCCATCACGAACCACCGCGACCGCGCCGGGCACCACGCGAGGCACCACGCCACCGCGACCCCGACGGGCGCCAGGAGGAAGATCCAGAGCCGCTGCACCTCGCCGCGATCCAGCCCGAGGACGAGCAGGGCCACAATCACCACGAGCGTCATGACCGTCACCCCGGGGCCCGCATCCTCGATCGTGCGCATGGCCTCTTGCTTCGCTACGGCTCGCCCGATCACCCACGGGACGAGCCCGCACGCGGCGACGAACGTGACCGAGGCCGCCGGACCGGCGGCCAGCACCAAGTCCTTCACGTTGACCCGTATCCAGATGTCGTACGGGCGCATGGACTGCCCGTGCTCGAAGACGTGCACGAGCGTCAGCAGCCGGCGCCAGACGTCGAACCCAGTCGTCCAGCGGACGACGGCATGCGCGGCGACGAGTGCCGCCAGCGCGCCGGCGACCAAGGCCGCCGCGCGCCCGAGCGAGGTCCTGCCGATCACGATCGCGCGCACGATGGCCGGCGCGAACACGACGCCGATCCAGAGGCCGTGCGGATCGAAGAACGCTGTCGCATACGTGAGCGCCCCGGCCACCACCGGCCAGCCGAGGCCCGGCGCATCGAGGTAGCGCGTCATGGCCCACACCGCTGCGAGCGCGGGCAGCGGTGTGACGACGTTCAACAGCGGATGGAACCCCATCTTCGACGGCACGAGCATCCAGAGCGCCATTGCGTCGAGCGCGATCGTCCGGCGCTCGAACAGGCGCCGGCAGATCGCGTAGAGCAGGAGCCCGCAAAGGCTCGAGAGGAAGACGATCACGATCGCGAGCATGTTGGGGTCAGCCGTGACCAGCCGCATCCCCTGGTAGAGCAGCACCTTGCCGGGCATGTTGGTGCTCGCGTGCAGCCCCAGGCCCCTCGAGACCCGATCGAAGTCGCGCAAGAGCTCGAGGGGGCCCGTGCGCGTCGCCGCCCCGTAGAAGCCGTTCGCGTCGGGAGACACGACGACCTGCCCCATCGTGTAGCGATTGAGCGCGCGCACCCCGAGCTGAACGCCGAAGCCGCCTGCAAGGACCAGCAGGACCATGAGGGCCGGCCGGACATCGATCCGACGCCGGACGATCTCGTAGAGGACGACGACACCGAGCGCGCCGAGCGTCCCCACGGCGGCGATCCGATCGCTCATCGGCGCGACGTAGAGGAAGACCCAATTACCCGCCTTCGAGCCGAACTCCACGGACTGCGTCGCGACGAGCACCAGCCCGGCCACCGTCGCGGCCGTCACCACGCCGTCCAACGCGGCGGCGACCGCGCGCGTGCCGTTCACCGCGCTGCGCTACCATCGGGCCGCCGCGGCCGTCAAGCGATCACACGGGGGCGACAGCGGCACGGGAAGCGGATCAGCTTCCTCCCGGAGCACGACGGTACCGCCCACTCGCGCACCACTGCATCGACGCCGACACGACGATCCAGGACTTCGTCGCGGCTGCGATCCGGGAGAAGCTCGGGCGTGGCACGCGCGCTCGAGGGTAGCGAGCCGCTCAGAACCAGCTGCCGCGCAGTTTGGCCAGCGACCTGACTAGCTAGCTAGTGAGGGCGCGTCGGTAGAACGAGCGGACCTTGCCGCGCGCGCGGCCTACATCGAGTGCGTGGCGGCCCATGCGTCGAGGAAGGCGCGCAGCCTCGCCTTCTTCTCGTCGAAGCCCGGTACGCGCAGGTACTCCTGGTAGGTCGCCTGGAGCTCGCCCCAGTCGAGCGCGCCGCGATAAAGGAACCTCCGCCCAGCGCGCGCCGCCTCGGCGTCGAGCGTCTCCGTTCGTACCGCGAGACGCGCGAAGGAGAGGTTCTCCACCAGGAAGACTAGCAACAGGCCGATCGCCACGCCGTACCGGAGAAGGATCCCGCGCGGCCGGTCCGTGCTCCCTCGACCGATCGCCAGCGGCGGCAGGGCCACGAGTGCCGACTCGACGAGCACGGTCGCCGGAAGGCCAAGCCGCGCGGCGAGCTGGAAGCGATCGGTAACCTCGCTCATCAGGCCGAGCGCGGCGAGTGAGCTGGCGAGAACCGCGGTGCTCGAAAAGAGCAGGTCGCCTCGCCGGCCGCCGGCAACTACCCATGCCACGCCCCCCGCGACAAGGAGGGGAAAGAGGCGGCCGGCAGTGACCTCCCGACCGAGCTGCGTGTGCTGAGCCGCGAGCAGCTGCCCGTACGACATGAAGTTCGTCTCACCCTGGCGCAGGAGGAGATAGGACCACAGAGCACACGCCGCGGCCGCGAGCAGCCATACACGATTCGCTGCGCCCGCCACACGGCGCCGCGCCAGATGGTCGATGAGGAGCGGAACCAGTATGACCGCAGCGGGCGCGAGCGCTCGCATGCCGAACGTCCCCCAGCCGAGCCACCACGCGAAGTGCGCCGCCTGGAGATAGAGCTGCCCGAGCAGCAGGACGATCAGCGCGACGCAGAGAGCGCGGCGCGCCGGCGAGTCCGCAGCGCCCCACGACGCGCAGAGCGCGACGAAGCAGACGGCATAGAGCGGGTGGTAGACGAGGAGCCCATGCCAGGGATGCAGGAGGACGGCCCCGACTTCCGGGTGCCTGAAGTCGAGGCTGCGGAACCCGCGGGCGCCGTAGGCGTACGGTGAACCGAGGAGCAGGCCCGTCATCCACCTGTCGACGATCAGCACCTGCGCCACGGCCGCGGCGAACGGGATCGCGGCGCAGGCGAGCAGCACGAGGCGGCGCCCCGGGCTCCCGCGCAGGTGGTGGAGAAAGGCGCCGAGCGCCACGACGACGTAGAGGGCCAGCTGCGCCCGGACGATGATGAGGACCCCGCACGCGGCCCCGAGCACGAAGGCGTCGACCCGCCGCCACAAACGCGGCACGACGAGCCAGTAGGCGACGACGGCGAGGCACGCGAGCGAGAAGGACTCCGAAGCGTAGCTGAAGGAGTAGAACCCGGCTGGCGTCGCGGCGAAGACGAGGGCCATCCCTAGCAGCGTGAGCCACCCGCAACCGCGCGCGACGTTGGCCAGGAGCCGGTACATGGAAGACCAGAACACCACGGCAGCGAGCCAGCCGATGGCGAGCGCGCTCTGCCTCTCGCTCGCGAGGTGGCCGCTCAACGTGCGGGACGCTGCGAAGAGGAACCCCGTGCCGTGGGACCAGAGGGAGAACGGCACCCCGAAGGGCGAGAGCGTGAGACCGGGCAGCTGGAAGATGTCGGCGGAGCCTGCCGCACGGGCCCACTCGAGGTAGTGCTCGCCGTCGGGTCCGGTACGGGCGGCCGCAGCGAGGCCCGCGAGCCCGAGCGCTGTGGCCGCGCGGGTGAGCCATCGAGCGCCGACGGCACTCCGACTCATCGCACCACCACGTCGCTCCGCCGGTAGATGTAGAGGTTCGGCCCCGGCCGGTGGATGCGGTGGAACCCCGCGAGCGGGAGGAAGAAGGCGTCCTGCTGATCGAAGACGTTGCCGGGTGCGTCCATGTCCAACGCCCGGAAGGCCTGCACGAG
>Ga0066710_100005508_pt1 | contig 11561 bp, 12 predicted proteins | sample GraSoiAngelo_159_FD_79666 | JGI IMG/M metagenome (GOLD analysis project Ga0066710, IMG submission 79666) | Grasslands soil microbial communities from the Angelo Coastal Reserve, California, USA - 14_1009_16_40cm | ecosystem: Environmental > Terrestrial > Soil > Grasslands | place: USA... | reverse complement strand
GACGTGGACGCCGAGGTGGAGAAGCTCGCCCAGGCGAGCCAACGGCCGACTCCCGCCGTCAGGGCATCGCCCCGGAGCGGATGCCGTGGGACTACGAGAAGCCGATCGCCGAGCTCCGTCCCGGCGCCGAGAAGGCCGTGCGGCGCGCGCTCCTGATGGAGGCCATCGCCGACAAGGAGGCGCTCGCGCCGACGGACGCCGCCCTCGACGCCGAGGTCGAGAAGCTCGCCCAAGCCAGTCAGCGGCCCACGCCGGCCCTCCGTCGTATGATGGAGAAAAGCGGCGACCTCGAGGGGCTGCGTCAGGGGATCCGAGACCGCATGACCCTCGAATTGCTGGTCGCCAACGCGAAAGTCCGAGCCTAACGGCTGTGTGCCGCGCCGTTCGAGGCGAGCGAAAGAAACGTGGCAGGCCGCAGGACGCAGGGTCGAGGCCCCGCCGTCTGGAGGTGAGCCGATGAACAGGAGATCTCCGATGGGTCTGGTTCCGATGGTCGTCGAGCAGACGCCGCGCGGTGAGCGCGCGTTCGACATCTTTTCCCGCCTCCTGAAGGAGCGCATCATCTTCTTGCCGACCTTCATCGAGGACGATCTGGCGAACCTGGTGATCGCCCAGATGCTCTATCTGGAGGCGGACGATCCCGACAAGGACATCAACCTCTACATCAACTCGCCCGGCGGGTCCGTCACCGCGGGGATGGCCATCTACGACACGATGCAGTACGTGAAGCCCGCGATCTCCACGATCTGTATGGGTCAGGCCGCGTCGATGGGCGCGCTGCTCTTGTGCGCCGGCGCCAGGGGCAGGCGGTTCGCGCTGCCGCACGCGCGGATCATGATTCACCAGCCCCTCGGCGGCGTGCAGGGGCAGGCGACCGACATCGACATCCAGGCCAAGGAGATTCTCCGGATGCGCGAGGAGCTGAACCGCATCCTCGTGCACCACACCGGGCAGAGCATGGACAAGATCCAGCGCGACACCGATCGGGACTTTTTCATGACCGCCGAGCAGGCTAAGGACTATAAAATCGTCGACGAAGTGATCTCCTCGAAGCCGACGACCCGACCGGTGAGCGAAGCCTCCGCGCTCACGCTCCAGAAGTAGCGAGCGCATGGCCCGGCCGCGCGAAGGCAACGGAACCCTGCGGTGCTCGTTCTGCGGCAAGAGCCAGAACGACGTCCGCAAGCTGATCGCCGGGCCGACCGTCTACATCTGCGACGAGTGCATCGAGCTCTGCAACGACATCATCGCGGAGGAGTGGGAAGAGGAGAAGTCGCGCGAGCTCCGCAGCCTCCCGAAGCCCTCCGAGATCAAGACCGTCCTCGATCAGTACGTCGTCGGCCAGGAGCGCGCCAAGAAGGTCCTGGCCGTCGCGGTCCACAATCACTACAAGCGCATCGAGTCGGGCAGCGAGGCGGGCGACGTCGAGCTGCAGAAGTCGAACATCCTGATGATCGGCCCGACCGGCTCGGGCAAGACGTTGCTCGCCCAGACGCTCGCAAAGATGCTCCGGGTGCCGTTCACGATCGCCGACGCGACGACTCTGACCGAGGCGGGATACGTAGGAGAAGATGTCGAAAACATTATTCTGCGACTCCTGCAGGCGGCTGACTATGACGTGGAACGGGCTGAGAGAGGCATCGTTTATATAGACGAGATCGATAAGATCGCCCGCAAGTCCGAAAATCCGTCGATCACGCGCGACGTCTCTGGCGAGGGCGTGCAGCAGGCGCTCCTGAAGATCCTCGAGGGGACCGTCGCCAACGTGCCGCCCCAGGGCGGACGCAAGCACCCGCATCAGGAGTTCATCCAGGTCGATACCTCCAACGTGCTCTTCCTGTGTGGCGGCGCCTTCGTCGGACTCGACAAGATCATCGAGAGCCGCGTCGGGCGGTCGGGCATGGGCTTCGGCGCCGAGATCAAGAGCCGCGACGAGCGTCGGATCGGCGATCTCCTGGCGATGATCCAGCCGGAAGATCTCTTGAAGTACGGGCTCATCCCCGAGTTCGTCGGCCGGCTGCCGGTGATCGCGACCCTGCACGACCTCGACGATCAGGCGCTGGTGCGCATCCTGCGCGAGCCGAAGAACGCGATCATCAAGCAGTACCAGAAATATTTCGACCTCGAGAAGGTGCGGCTCAAGTTCACCGACGACGCGGTGGCGGCGATCGCCCGCGAGGCGCTCAAGCGCGGCACCGGCGCGCGCGGGCTGCGCGCGATCCTGGAAGAGGTCATGCTCGAGATCATGTATGACCTGCCCTCCATCCAGGGCCTGAAGGAATGCATCATCACCCGCGAAGTGATCCTGAACCGCGAAAGGCCGATGCTGGTCTCCGAAGCGAAAGAACAGACGGCCTGAGCGGCATCCTCTTTGTAGTCGCGACTCCGATCGGCAATCTCGAGGACATCACCCTGCGCGCGCTCCGCGTCCTGCGCGAGGTCGACCTGGTCGCCTGCGAGGACACGCGGCGGACGCGAGCCCTCCTGACGCACTTCGACATCCACAAGCCGACCGTGAGCTACTACGAGCAGAACAAGCTCGCGCGGGGTCCGCAGCTCCTGCGCGACCTGGCCGCCGGGCGCTCGATCGCGCTCGTGACCGACGCGGGTACCCCGGGAATCTCCGACCCGGGCATCCTCCTGGTTCGCGAGGCCCGGGCCCAGGGCGTCGCGATCGTCCCCGTCCCGGGCGCCTGCGCGATCGTCACGGCGCTCTCGGCGTCGGGGCTCCCGGCGGACGGGTTCGTGTTCGACGGGTTCTTGCCGGTCAAGCCCGGCAAGCGGCTCAACCGTCTCAAGGCGCTGCGGGAGATGGGCACCACGGTCGTCCTCTACGAGTCGCCTCATCGGATCGTGGCCGCCGTGACCGCGATCGGCGAGGTCTTCGGCGAGGTCGAGCTGGTGCTCGCCCGCGAGCTCACCAAGCAGTACGAGGAGATCGTGGCCGCGACGCCGGCGGTGCACCTGGGGCGGCTGGCTGCCGCCACGCCGCGCGGCGAGTTCACCCTGCTGATCCCGGCCGGCGGCTGACGGAATGTCGCCGGCGCGGGGGCGTGTATACTTCGGACGTCTATGGGCGTACCCAAAGCGCTGACGATCGCCGGCTCGGATTCCGGCGGCGGCGCGGGCATTCAGGCGGATCTCAAGACCTTCTCGGCATTCCGCGTGTTCGGGATGAGCGTGATCACCGCCGTGACCGCTCAGAACTCACTCGGCGTCCAGGGTGTCTTCAACCTGCCGCCCGAGTTCGTGGGCCGCCAGATCGATTCCGTGCTCTCGGACTTCGGCGCCGACGCGATCAAGATCGGCATGCTCGCGACGGCGCCCATCATCGCCGTCGTCGCGGAGCGGCTGCGCGCGCACGCGCCTGAGAAGGTCGTGCTCGATCCGGTGATGATCGCCAAGTCGGGCGACGCGCTCCTGCAGCCCGAGGCGCGGACGGCGCTGGTCAAGGAGCTCTTGCCGCTCGCCTCCGTGGTCACCCCGAACCTCCACGAAGCGGAGGCGCTGGCGGGGATGCCGGTGGCGACCGAGCGCGACATGGAAGAGGCCGCCCGGCGAATCCTGGCGCTCGGCCCTCGCACCGTGCTGGTGAAGGGCGGGCACCTCCGGGATTCGGCCACCGACATCCTCTGGAATGGGCGCGACTTCGCCCGTTTCCCGGCGCCGCGCCTGCCCTCGAACTCGACCCACGGGACGGGCTGCACGCTCTCGTCGGCGATCGCGGCGGGCCTGGCCCGCGGCCACGCGCTGAAGGACGCGGTCAGCGAGGCGAAGGCGTACGTGACCGCGGCGATCCGTGAGGGCTTCCAGGCCGGCGGCGGCGTGGGCGCGCTCCGGCACTTCGTCACGAGCTGGTAGGCATGGTGCGATCCGTCGAAGACGCGAAGATGTCCTTCATGGAGCACCTGGGCGAGCTGCGCACCCGGATCGTCCGGGCGCTCATCGCCCTCTTGGTCGGGACGGTGATCGTGCTGCCGTTCAGCCAGTACATCGTCGATTGGCTGGCCCGGCCGGTGACCAAGCTCAACTACACGCTGGTCTTCACGGCGCCGGCCGAGGCGTTCTGGGTGCAGATGAAGGTCGGGCTCATCGTGGGGATCTTCCTCATGGCGCCCGCGATCCTCTGGCAGGTCTGGGCCTTCATCGCGCCGGGGCTTCACGCTCAGGAGAAGAAGTACGCGCTGCCCTTCGTGATCATCGGCTCGCTGCTCTTCATCGGCGGCGGCGCCTTCTCGCTGTTCGTGGTGACGCCGTACGCGATCCAGTTCCTGCTGAGCTATGCGCGTCCGGGGCTCCAGCCGATGATCACGCTGCAGAACCACGTCGACTTCCTGCTGAAGTTCACGCTGGCCTTTGGCGCCGTCTTCGAGCTGCCGCTAGCCCTCACGATCCTGGCGCGTGTGGGCGTCGTCAACTCCAAGATGCTCGCGCGCAATCGGAAGTACGCGATCCTCGGCGCCTTCATCGCCGGCGCGGTGCTGACGCCCACGCCCGACGCGTTCAACCAGACCCTGATGGCCGGCCCGCTGATCCTCCTCTACGAAGTCGGGATCATCTGCGCGCGCATCTTCGGGCGGAAGCCCGCGACCGCGCCCGAACCCGCGCCCGTCGAATCGGCCTAGATGGATTTCCTCTCCCTCGACCTTCCCGAGCCCGTCCTGCAGGGAATTCGCGAGGCGGGCTTCGTGACCGCCACGCCGATCCAGGAAGCGGCCCTGCCGCTGGCGCTCCGCGGCAAGGACGTGGCCGGCCAGTCGCAAACCGGGACCGGCAAGACTGCCGCGTTCCTCATCGCCGCGTTCACGAAGATGCTGCGCACGCCGGCGCCGTCGGCGCCCCCGGGCGCGGGCGCGCCGCGCATGCTCGTCATCGCGCCGACGCGCGAGCTGGTCGTGCAGATCGAGTCGGACGCGCGGCAGCTTGGACGGTTCACGCCGTTCCGGACCCTGGCGGTCTACGGCGGCATCGACTACAACAAGCAGCGCGAGACGCTCGCGGCGGGCTGCGATCTCCTCGTCGGCACGCCGGGCCGGCTGATCGACTACCTGAAGCAGCACGTGTGGACCCCGCGCCGGGTCGAGATCCTGGTCATCGACGAGGCCGACCGGATGTTCGACATGGGGTTCATCGCCGACCTGCGCTTCATTCTCCGTCGGCTGCCGCCGCCGGAGCGGCGCCAGTCGTATCTCTTCTCCGCGACGCTCTCGTTCCGGGTGCTCGAGCTCACCTGGGAGTTCATGAACAACCCCTCGCAGATCACGATCATGCCGCAGCAGAAGACGGCCGAGCGCGTCGAGCAGTCATTGTTCCACGTCGGTCGCGAGGAGAAGTTTCCGCTGCTGCTGGGCCTCCTGCGGCGCGAGGGCGGCGATCGTATCCTGATCTTCTCGAACACGCGCGAGGAAGCGCGGCGCCTCGAGGACCGGCTGACGCGCAACGCCTGGGAGACGCGCGCGCTGACCGGCGACGTCGACCAGAAGCGGCGGCTCAAGATCCTCAACGACTTCAAGGAAGGCCGGCTGCCCATCCTGGTGGCGACGGACGTCGCCTCGCGCGGGCTGCACATCGAGGCGGTGAGCCACGTCGTCAACTGGGATTTGCCGCAGGACGCCGAGGACTACGTGCACCGCATCGGCCGCACGGCGCGCGCCGGGGCGGGCGGCAAAGCGATCAGCCTCGTCGACGAGTCGAGCGCCCTGGCCCTCGAGGCGATCGAGAAGTTCATCGGACAGAAGATCGCGGTCGAGTGGGCCGACGACGACCTCTTCCTGCAGGAGATCAAGCCGACGGCGGACGAACGCCGACGCTATGCCGAGGAACGCCGCGCGCGCCTCGCGGCCCGCGACCGTTTCGGCGACCGCGACCGCGGCCGCCGCGGAGGGGGCGGACGTCCGCACGGTCGAGCGCAGAGCGAGCCGCCACACGCGGCCCGGCCTCCTGCGCCCTCGCCTCCGCCGCCGCCGTCGGGTGATGGCGCCGGCCAGCGCCGTCGTCACCGGCGCGGGCGCCGAGGCGGCGGACCGCGCCCGGAAGGATCGCCGCCCCCGGCCTAGTCGGGCTGACGGCGCCGCTCACCCATCGGCCGCCAGGCTGAGCTAGAGCGACAGCGCAGAGCGGCCGCGACCGTACGCGGGATCGTCGCTGCGCGTCAGATCCGGGTTCACGCCGCGGTGAACGGCGGCGTGGTAGATGAAGAGCTGGAGCGGCACGATCGTGAGGATCGGCGAGAGCAGCTCGTCGATCTCGGGCAGCGCGATCGTCTCCGACGCGAGCGCGGCGATCTCGCGGTCGTCCTCGGGCGCGAGCGCGACCACCGGCGTCCCGATTTCCTTGGCGACCTTCGCCGCCGCCACACATCGCTCGTGAGACGGTCCGGGCGGCGCGATCAGGAACACGACGTCCTCGCGCTCGAGCGCCGCCCACGCGCCGTGCAGGAACTGCTCGCAGTTGAAGCCGACCGCCTGCGCGTGGCCGGCTTCGCTCATCTTCAGCGCCGCCTCCCACGCCGTCGCCGTGTTCGGCCCGCCGCCCACGAACCAGTAGCAACGGCGATCGCCGTAGCGCGTGGCCAGGTCCTCCCACGACTCCTGCCCGAGGAGGAAGGCGAGCATGTCGGGAATGCCATCGATGGCTCGGCCGACGTCAGCCTTGCCGCCGGCAGCGGCGGCGAGCTTTGCGAGAATCGCCAGCGCCGCGGTGTAGCTCACCGTGTGAGCTCCCGAGCTTTCCTGGTCTACGGTGCGGAGCGTCCAGTCCGCTTCCGCCGGGGCCTCCGGGCCCTTGCCGGTGATCACGACGCCCGAGCCGCCGCTCGCCTTCACGCGCGCGAGCGCCTCGCGCGAGTAGCGCCGGGTCCCGCCGTGGCTCAGCACGATGGCGCCGACGCGTTCGAGTGATTCTGGCCAGTAGCTCGCGAGCTCGAAGGCGTGGAAGGCCCGCGCCTTGAGACCGAGCCCGCCTAGACGCGCGAGGAGCAGCTCGCCCACGAGCGCCGCGTGCCACGAGGTGCCCACGCCGGTCACGAGCACGTGGTCGAGCCCGCGCAGCCGCAGCGCCGCCGCCTCGATCGCATCGCCCTGCCCGCGGGCGACGAGCCTGAGCGCGCCGGGCTGGGCGTAGATCGCGTCGTGCATGTGGTACGGGTGGCCGGTGCGCGGCGCCGGCTGGCTCTCGGTCACGGGGCGCTCTCCGCTATTTCGCCGAGGGGAAGGCGGGCGTCCGCTTCTCGCGAATCGCCTTGACGCCCTCGCGCACGTCCGGATACGAGAACGACAGCATCTCGAGCGCGAGCGACTGGTCGAAGATCGGACCGGCCTGACGCAGCCAGTTGTTGAGCGCACGCTTGGTCCATCGGATCGAGATCTGACTGCCGCGCGCGAGCCGGTCGGCGACGTCGAGCGCCTTGGGCATCACCTGATCGGGCGGCGCGCACATGGTCACCAGCCCGATCCGCTCGGCCTCGCGCCCGTCGATGAAGTCGGCCGTGAGCAGATAGTATTTCGCCTTCGCCATTCCGCAGAGCAACGGCCAGAGAATCGCCGCGTGATCGCCCGCGGCGACGCCGAGTCGCGTGTGGCCGTCGGTGAAGCGCGCCGTCTCCGAGATGATGGACACGTCGGCCATGAGCGCGACGACGAGCCCGGCTCCCACCGCGACGCCGTTGATCGCCGAGACCACCGGCTTGTCCAGATTGATCATGTTGTAGACGAGGTCGGACGCCTCGCGCATCGTCCGCGTGAGCGCATCGGGATTGCCCGCCATGTCCTCGACCAGCGAGAGGTCACCGCCCGCCGAGAACGCCTTCCCGGCGCCCGTGACGACAACCACGCGCGTCTTCGGGTCTCCGTCCACCACGGGCCAGATCTGGGTGAACTCCCAGTGCAGGCGCGCGTTGGCCGCGTTCAGCACCTCCGGCCGGTTGATGGTGACGAGGAGCACCCCGTTCGGCTTGGACTCGAACGTGAGGTGACGGAAGTCGGAGTAGTCCATGATGACGCTCCTCAGGCGAGCTCCGGACCGACGCCGCCGCCGGTCCACGAGAACGAATGCGCGGTCAGCGCCTCGGACATCGGCGCACCGGGCGCCTCGACGACGGTGCGGACGTACGCGAGCAGCCCTTCGAGCTGCTCGAGCGAGTTGATCCGCCGAAACCACAGCGGCCGGCCGTGGAGATATAGAAAGACCACGTTCGCCTCGCTGCACGGTCCGAGACACTCGGAGAACGCGAAGCGCACCTTTCCCTGGAGTCCGGCCGCGTCGAACACGCGGCGTGTCGCCGGTCTGGCGATGCGGGCGGCGCCGTTGTTGGTGTGGCCGCAGCAGCACCCGAAGCAGGCGAACATCAGTCCAGCATCAGCCATGGACTGCCATGGTACCCGAGCTTCGGGCGCGCGCGAGCAGGAGTAGCGCCGTGACCGCCAGCGCCGCCGTCGAGAGCGCGGGCAGGAGCCCGGCGAGGCGCATGCCGAGGACGCCGGAGAGGAACGGGCCGAGGAAGATCCCGCCGTCCACGCAGACGCGATAGAGCCCGGTGCGCCACGCGATGCGCTCGGGCTCGGTGTCCCGCCGCAGCAGGGTCAGCGGCAGCATCCACCCCGACATCGAGAGGCCGAAGAGCGCGCAGCCGGCGACGACCACGGGCAGCCCGCCGAAGCCGATCATGGCGTTCGCCGCCGCCATCAGCAGCAAGATGCCGGGCAGCACACGCCCCGCGCCCTGGCGGTCGGCGAGAATTCCGGTCGGGATCAGGGCCGCGATGTCGAAGATCTGCTGGACCATGAAGAGCCGCGCGACACCGGCGCGCCCGAGCCCGAACTCGCGGCTGCCGCGCAGCGGCACCACGAACTGCTCCATGGTCGAATAGGTGAGGGCCACGAGCCCGCCGGCCGCGAAGACGAGCACCACCAGCGACGGATCGCGAGCCGGGCGGGCTCGCGGATTCGCCGGCGCCGTGCTCGTCGCCTCGCGCGCGTACAGCGCCGGCGCCGTCGCGCGGTGTTGCGCCGGAAGCGCGGACAGGAGCCTGGGCGCCACGCCGACGGCGATGAGCTGCGGAGCGCACGCGACCAGGAACGCGGTGTTCCAGGTCAGATGCGACGGCAAGGTGCCGATGAGGGCGGCGCCGCCGAGCATCCCGATCATCGCCGAGAGCTCGTAGGCGGCGAGCGCCGACGCGAGATTCTTTCCCGCCTGGAAGCGAAGGATCGCCGTCAATCCGGCGACCATGCTGAGCGCCTGTCCGACTCCCATGAGCAGCCGGCCGAACACGATGATGGCAAAGCCGCCGCCCGCCGTGACGCAGAGACCGCCGGTCAGCAGCACCAGGGGACCGATCCACAGCGCCCGGCGGAGGTTGCGGGTCAGGAACAACCCGAGAGGAATGTCGGCGACCATTCGCGCGAACCCGAAGGCGCCCGCCACGATCCCCAGCTGCCAGTCGGCGAGGGCCGCGCTTCGCGCGATGTCGGGCAGAACCGCGGGGAAGGCGCCGCTCGAAACGATGTTGGAGAAGGTCGTGAGGCAGAGCAGAGCGGTCAGGGACGTCACGAGGCCTTTTATGGTAAACCATTGCCCCATGACCGAGGCCACGATCCGGCTGGACGTGCAGGGCGAAGTCGCCCGCATGACGTTCGACCGGCCGCACGTGCTGAACGCGGGCAACTCGCGCTTCGCGACGGAGCTCGGCGAAGCCGTCGCGACGATCGACGCCCGGCGCGACGTGCGCGTGGTCGTGATGACCGGCGCCGGCCGGGCGTTCCAGACCGGCGTCGATCTCAAGGCGCTCGCGGCCGGCGAGCTGACGCAGCCGGATCTGGTCCGGTGGGAAGACGCGATGACCGCGATCGAGCGCCTGGACAAGCTCGTCGTCGCCGCGATCAACGGGCACTGCATCGGCGGCGGGCTCCAGTTGGCCCTGGTGTGCGACTACCGGCTGGCGGTCGAGGACGCGCTCCTCAGCCTGCCGGCCGTCAAGGAATGCCTGATCCCGTCGATGGCGCTCTACCGGCTGCCGCGCCTGATCGGACTGGGTCGCGCGAAAGAGCTCATCCTGCTCGGCGAGCCGATCACGGCGCGCGAGGGTGAGCGCATCGGCCTCGTGAATCGCGCGGTGCCGCCGGCCGATTTTCCGAAAGCGCTCGACGAGATCGTCGAGAAATTCCTGGCGCTGCCGCCGGTGAGCGTGACCGCCAGCAAGCGCCTGAGCACGTCCGCCTTCGACCTCGACTTCGAGACGTTCCGCCGGGAGATGAACACGGCCCTGGCCGGGTGCTTCGCGTCCGACGAGCACCAACGCGCGATGGCCAATATCCGATCCAAGAAACGGAGCTGACGATGAAGATCCTCTACACGCCGCTGATGATCGTGCCGTCCGTCTCGCCCGCGCAGCGCGCCGCCATCCTCGAGGCCGCCGGCCCGGGCTCCACCTTCGTCGAGGCCAAGGACGCCGCGACGCAACGGCGCGAGATCGTGGACGCCGACGCGCTCTTCGGCCGCGTGTCGCCGGAGATCTTCCCGCTGGGCAAGCGCCTGCGCTACTACCAGTCGATCGGCGCGGGCGTGGACTCGATCCTCACGCAGGAGCTGGTCGAGAGCGACGTGCCGCTGGCGAGCGAGAAGGGCGGCGTCGGCATCCATCTGGCCGAGCACGCGTTCGCGCTCCTGCTGGCGCTCACCCGCGGCCTGCACACCGCGATCCGTCAGCCCGACTATTCCTTGCGCGAGCCTATTCGCCTGCGGCAGCTCGAGCTCTACGACCTGACGATGGGCATCGTCGGCTTCGGCGGCACGGGCCGCGAGGTCGCCAAGCGGGCGCTCGGCTTCGGCATGCGTGTGCTGGGCGTGGACATCGAGGACGTGGCTCCAGAGCCCGGCGTCGAGGCGATCTGGAAGCCCGATCGGCTCGGCGATCTGCTCGGGGCCTCGGACGCCGTGGTGATCTGCCTGCCGCTCACCAAGGCGACCCATCACCTCTTCACGCGCGACCTCTTCCGCAAGATGAAGAAGACCGGCTATCTCATCAACGTCACGCGCGGCGCGATCGTCTACGGCGACGATCTGCTCAAGGCGCTCGACGAAGAGACGATCGGCGGCGCCGGCCTCGACGTCACCGACCCGGAGCCGCTGCCGGCCAATCACAAGCTCTGGACGCATCCGCGCGCGATCGTGACCCCGCACACCGCGGGCGGCTCGCCGCGCCGCGCCCAGCGTGTCATCGACACGTTCTGCGAGAACCTGCGCCGGATGCGCGCGGGTAAGCCGCTCATCGCGCTGATCGACAAGCGCAAAGGGTACTAGCCCGTCCAGTTCGTGAACGTCGACCGCGAGAGGCGGGCGGAGGCGGGCGGAGCCGTGCCCTGCGCCACCCGCCCGGCTCCCGTGGCTGACACTCCGGAATAGTTCGCGGGCTAGATTGGCCTAGGGTAGAACGCGGATGCTTTCTAGGACCTTGCTGCTCTCCGCGGCGCTGCGGGCGGTTGATCGGCGGTGCGACGCTTCGGCGGCCGACGCGCCGTTCGTCGGTACCGACCGGAGAGTCTGGCGCCTCACACCGGCCGTTC
>Ga0066710_100005507_pt1 | contig 11562 bp, 4 predicted proteins | sample GraSoiAngelo_159_FD_79666 | JGI IMG/M metagenome (GOLD analysis project Ga0066710, IMG submission 79666) | Grasslands soil microbial communities from the Angelo Coastal Reserve, California, USA - 14_1009_16_40cm | ecosystem: Environmental > Terrestrial > Soil > Grasslands | place: USA... | reverse complement strand
GGACCCTGACCTGGGTCTTCCAACCGACCGTAGGCGGACCGGCCATCACCTTGAGCGCCACACTCACCAACATCAACGATCAGTTCTCTTATGTGCTTCGTGTGCCTTGTGAGACGGAAATCCCAGGTGTCCCGGTTTCCGCCGGCGCGCTTAAGTTGGCGGCCTCCCCGACTACTTACAACCGCTCCCAAGTCACGATCGAAGGAGCCGCTGCCACGTTCAGTCAGCTGGCTCAGACCAATCTGGTTTTGACTGGAACGGATCGCGGGCGTCTCGAGCGCCTTGATCTGCTGGTAAATCTGCCCGGGGAGACGTTTGCGCAATGGCTGGCTCGCTACGGGTTCCCCCCTAACACCGATCCCACTCTTGACCCGTTGCACAAGGGCATGACGCTCTACGAGGAATTCATCGCCGGGACCAATCCGACTGACTCGCAATCGCGATTCGCGTTTGTGAATGTGTTCCCTGATCCGCTGGGAGGCGTGAGTGTCGAATGGTCCAGCGTGCAAGGCAAGCTCTACACCGTGCAAAGATCCGGGGACCTGCTCAGCGGATTCACTGACCTGCAAACGCACATTTCGGCGACGCCCTCGCAGAACTCGTTCCGGGATGCCAGCGCCACCGGAGTGGGACCGTATTTTTATCGTCTGTTGGTCGAGCAATGAGAGGTAACTGCCCCATCCGAATGAAAAAGCTGGCCAACGGATGTTTGTTGTTGTTCGCGCTGGGCTGTGGCTCGCCGGCCGCGTTTGCGCAATGGGTGACCCAAACCATCACGCTCAATCCCGGATGGAACGCGGTTTATCTGGAGATCCAGCCTGCCACAAATGACTGCGACGCGGTCTTTGCGGGGATACCCGTGGAAAGTGTTTGGGCCTGGAACCGCCGCTTCACCAGCGTCCAGTTCATTCATGACGCAAGCAAACTGGTCCCCCGCCAGCCGGACTGGCTCGCGTATCTGCCGCCCGATCATCCCGCGCACGCGACGCGCAATCTGTTCGCGATGCAGGGAGCGCGCGCCTATCTGATCAAACTGAAAAACGGGGCGAGTGCGACGACCTGGAACGTCATCGGCCAGCCGGTGGTTCGGCAAATCGATTGGGTTCCCAATTCTCTCAATTTCGTCGGCTTCCCCATTGCACCTGCTGGCGGGCCTACCTTTCAAAGCTTTTTCTCGGGATCGTCGGCTCACGCGGGCCAGCCGCTGTATCGCCTGAACACATCGGGCCGATGGCAACTGGTTTCCAGTCCGGCGACGACATCGCTTCGGGCGGGAGAGTCATTTTGGATTAATTGCCAGGGGGCCTCCACTTTTTCCGGGCCGGTTCAGCTCACCCTCGAACAGCGGGACGGTCTCCTTTACGGAAGAGTCCTCACTGAGCAAACGTTGCGGATCAAAAACAACTCGGCGACCGTCCGGTCTCTGACCGTTCAGGAACTTGTTTCGCAAGTTCCACCGGGCACGAACTTCCCTGTCCTGGCCGGAGCGGTGCCGCTTTCCTACTACAAAGTGGATGCAACCAACCGGATCTTCGGATGGATTCCCCTGCCCGGCCAATTGCAGAAGCTGAACATGCAACCCGGCGAGGAATGGGTGCTGCGTCTGGAGGTCAACCGTCCACAGATGGCCGCTTTCGTTCCTCCTGCCAATTACAACAACGGCGTTCTCTACCAGAGCATATTGAACGTTTTCGATGACACGGGGGTTCGTTACCAGATACCGGTCAGCTCTGAAGGGCTTGCCTCTTACGCAACGAGCGCGACCACTGCGCTGTCCAGACAAATTGGAAAGGCGGGCGGCGGAACTCCACCTGAGCCGCGCGCGGGTTTATGGGTGGGCACCGCTGTAATCGACAAGGTCAGCCAACCCGCCAGTATCAGTTCGCCAACCAACCCGGTCGCGGTTGGAACCCCGGTTCAATTCAGGCTGATCGTTCATGTGGATGAAGGTGGGACCGCGCGCCTCCTGCAAAACGTCCTTCAAATGTTCAAGACCGGAACGCTCAAGCCGGATCCAAATGATCCCACCCACAACGTCGTAGACCAGCCGGGCCGTTACGTTCTGGTGACCGACGACGCTTTAATCCCGAGTTTTTCAGGAGCGGCATTGCGTGATGGCCAACCGGTCGCACGGCGGCTCAGCTCGGCGGCGTTCGGCTTTTCGCGGCCAATCCCCTTTTCGCGCACTGGTGCGTTCGGCTCGGGAGATTTCACCTGCCAGGTCGCCTTGGGTTACGACGATCCGCTGAATCCCTTCAAGCATCGTTACCATCCCGATCATAACAATCTCGATGAACGATTCGAGAACAAGCTGCCGGAAGGCGTCGAGTCCTTCACCGTCCTCCGGCAAATCGAACTGGCGTTCACGGACCAGGACCCGGACAACCTGACCATCGCGGGGTGGGGAGACAATCAGCTAGGCGGGAACTATCAGGAAACCATTTCCGGCCTTCATAACCTACCCATCCATGTCTCAGGGACATTTCGCCTGACTCGGGCTTCGACGATCGGAGTTCTAAACGACGGCATCGAATAAATCCGAACACAACCAACCGAAACACGCTATGAAAAAAGTCATTCAACTCTACGGCGCGGCGATGGCGCTTCTGGCCTGCCTGACGGGGCTGGCGCAATCGGTGCCGCAATTGATCAATTACCAGGGCCAGTTGCTGGACGCGAGCGGCACGCCCATGCCGACCGGCGATTATAGCATCGAAGTCCGGCTTTTCCCCGTTGAGTCAGGCGGCGGGGGAATCTGGGGGCCGCAGATTTTTAGCGGGCAGAGCGGCATTGGGTTCGGCCCGAAGGTGTCGGTGGTGAACGGGCGCTTCAATCTCGTCCTGGGTCCTCAGGACACGAGCAGCAACAACCTGGCGAACGCTTTCGCGGCCAACTCGAGCGTCTATATCGAACTCAAGGTCGGTACCGGAAGCCCGATTTCACCCAGACAACAAATGCTTTCGGCGCCCTTTGCGCTGAACGCGGCGAATGCAGTTAATGCAGCGAATGCCACCAACGCACAGAATGCCGCCAACGCCGTCAATGCGCAGAACGCTGTCAGCGCGCAAAGCGCGGTGAGTGCAACTAGCGCCGGCAGCGCAACCACAGCCACCACCGCGCTAAACGCTAACAACGCCGCGAATTCGGCCAAACTTAACAACTTCGATTGGGGCACAATTTTCACCGGCGCAAATCCGGGAAATGGAGCGCTGAACGTCGCGGCGGCGAATGTTCGCGGAGATGTCACAATCGGGACCAGCAGCGCCGATTACCGTAAACTCATCATGGGCGGCGGAAATTCCTTCGGATACCTTTATGGTTCGTTTCCCTTCCTCGGTGACGGCATTCACCTGGGCTACAACTATTTTTACGACGGCAGTGGTGGACACATTGTTCACTCAGACGGCGCCACATCGCGGCTAACGGTCGGTTATGGGGCGATTGTCATGGCGACGGGCGGTGTCGGCGCGGCGCCGGCGACCAGCCGGCTAAGGGTAACCACCACCACCGTCTTTGTCGAAAATGCCACGTTCAGTAACGGCAGCGATCGCAACGCCAAGCAGGATTTCGCGCCGGTGAGCCCGTCGCAAATTCTGGAGAAGGTCGTTCAACTGCCCATCAGCGAATGGAGCTACAAGGCGGACCCGGCCACGCGACATGTCGGCCCGATGGCGCAGGATTTTTATTCCGCGTTCAACATCGGCACCGACGACAAGCACATCGCACCCATAGATGAAGGCGGGGTAGCGTTCGCCGCGATCCAGGCTTTGAACAGGAAGGTCGAGGAAAAGGACGAGCAAATCGGGAAGCTCGAACAGCGCCTAGAGAAGCTCGAACGGCTGCTGAATGATAAGGCTGCGGCCAAGCAATGAACATTCGTGCGCCAATAGCCCTGCGCCGGCTCTATTCGCCGCGCGATATGGAGTTGAGGTGTGGTTCACCTCACCACCGCCTGAGCTATAACAGCAGGCTGCCGCGTTGGCGGGCCTTCGCGGCGACTTGCTTTGCTCTCGTATTTGCGTGGGTTGAGGGTTTTGCTCAAGTCGCCACTTCCATCGGGCCATTCCCATATCAGAATCAACTTTACGACCCGGCCCCCGATCCGATTCCTGGATTGACCGGCTCCCCTCAACCCAAAGGCATCGCCATCTTCGGTGGCAACGTGGGTGCCGCCGGACAGGCGTCCACGCCCAATGACGGTTCGCTTTACCTCGTTCAATCCGGATTCGGCCAGCCAGCGGCAGAGCCGCGCCGACCGGATGTTCTGATCGGCCAGGAAATCGTTCCCGATCTGGCGCTCGGCGCCGATCTGAGCAAAACGCCCGACATCAATCCTCCGGTTAAGGCCTTCTACGTCGCCGATGCCCAAAAGGTATTCGCTAATGAGGCCGGGTTTGTCCAGATCACCTGGAAGAAGTCCGACAACAGTTCCGCTGGCACGGTGAAATACTTGATTGATCGCCTTCCGGTCCGGATCGCAATGGCCGTGTATCACACTCACAACCCGACACCGGACACTGGCTCGGACTTCTCGTTGAATCCTCCTCCTCCTCCCCAGACCAAAGCTCCGGTGGTTGACGTCTCCGGCGTGCAACAGATCATTTTCCACTGGAACACGGCGCTGGCGAATGACGCCGTCACCCCGTATTTCATCCGAACTCCCGCGGGCCAATTGTATGCGAAGGATCGGATCGGCCTCATCCTGCTGGAGTATCGCCAGAACGGTCTGTTCGTCGGCATCGAAATAGCCGGGCTTAGATCAAACCTTGTGCCTGACGGGCCACCGACGCTCGCTGACATGGGGTCGCAGCTCAATCCGTTCAACCCACCGGCCGTGTTTGCATCGCCTTTTGTGACCAAGGGGCTTGGCACCGGAACACCGGGTACGGAATTTCTCTATCAACACGTCAATCCGGCTTCTTCCCAAAACGGATTTCTTTTTGCCATCCGGCCAACCAGCGACCCCAGTGACATCGAGGTGTATTGGATGGCTCGGAGTTTGAACAATGTGCTTTGGCCTTATGAGTTGCACCATTACACGGTTGCCTGGCCGGGCAATCCGTCCAACTACCAGATTTATGTACGCGGAACGAGCGGTGTGCTCGGGCCAGACGTCAAGATTCCAAGCGGGATCACAGCCACGCTTTTGTCCTACCAGGAGCCTGCAGGGCATGCGAGCCCGGTCGTCAACGGGTCATTTTCAACCAGCGGACCCGGTTGGTCCCTGCTGAGGTACGACGCCGCGAATAACGTGAGGTTTCAGGCGGTGCGATCCGTCCTGCATACCGATCCAATTCTCTTTCCGTCAGGAACAAACCAGCTCTTTTCCTCAGACATCGGCCAGGAGGTCGTCGAACCGGCGCATCAAGGCCCGCGTGCCGGATACATTCATGCGCCGGAAGGTAATCGCTACGACTGGGAGATTTACGACGGGAAACCCGGTGACCCTGCTGAGTTCAAGACTCAACAGATCATTCCCGTGAACAAAGGCATCCTGGAAATCTGGTGGTCCACCGTCAATCAAGGAGTCCAATGGCCCTCGTTCGTCAAACGCTACCAGGCCGTCTGGCCGGCCAGCGCGGCGAAGATCGTCATCGCCAGTCTGCATGGTGGCGGGCCGATTGACCCGGTGAACCAGAAGGATTATCGCCTCTATTACCAAAACGATCCCGCTCTGCCCGGCTTCAATCCGAATGACGAACACGCGCTCATTGCTGACGGCGGCCAGGGCCAGGCCGTCTTCGCGTTGCGGGATGATTTGGGCTCACCCACCACTTCCGATCCGTACTGTCTGCTCAAATACCGCGACCCTTCGTCGGGGTTGAAGTGGAGATTCACGCTCTACAAGGTCGTCGCCGAAGAAGCGCCGTACTTCTTCAATTATCCGGGTTTGGCCGGCACACTGATCCAGCCGCCGTTTCCGCTGAGCCTCTTTCCTCAATGCCCAGACTCGGGCGGTGCCTCTGGACCCTACTGGCGGGACCGCAAGTTGAACTTCTGGGCCAGGGCGGCCGGTGATGATGGCGGCCCGGCGCAAATCATCATGCGGTATTTTTACCCCGTACAAATCGGATTCTTCTTTCCCGGACCCGAGCCGCCATCCCCTGGCAGTTGCGTCCCGTGGCTGGACCAGCGGCCGGGGGGCGCTCCCGGCGTCCCAACCGACATCCACTATACGGTCAATTGGCCGACGAATACTCCGGAACTTCGCGTCGCCGAGACGCTGGTGAAACCCAAGTTCGGCCTGCCGGACATCAGTTTGCAGAGCAGCGTCGAGATCGTTTACCAGCAATCGGCGGCGCTGGGCCGGGGCGCAAGCGTCAAGCTGATTGATCCCACCCGCGAATACTCGGTGAACCTGGCGCAATTCCCCTCCAGTTTGAAGCCGGCGGTCGAGAGTGGCCTGGATTATTTCCCCACCTTGCCGCCTCAATTGCGCAGCCGATTCTTCTACGATCCGAACGCACACAAGCTGAAATTCAAGGGCAAGTTTATCCAACCTGTGGCGGGCGAGTATTATCTGCTGCTCAACGTCATCACCGCGCGTGAGAAAAACATCCTGCTCGGCCTCAGCACGGATGTCTCCTTCCAAAGCGCGATCAACGCGCTGAGCGCGGCCACGGCGAACGTGAATGAGGTGCCGCCGGACTCCGCTGGTTTCGACAGCGAGGCGCTGACTGCCGGGCTGGCCCAAGGGACCGGCTACGCGACGCTGGCCTTCGGGAACAATCCGAAGCTCAGCGCACCCGCGGAACCGGTCAGTCTCGCGATCATCAAAGTGACCTGCCCGACGTATCAGGGCGAAATCAAAGTGATCGAGTCGGACAACCCATTTGATGAAAAGCTCACGCTGCGCCACAGCGGCGATTTCGCCGGCAAGGCCGACTCTTACATCTTCGAGTGGCGTACACGACCACCGGTGGATGGTCTGCCTCCGATCGATCCGCCGGATCAGTGGACCATTTTCACGCCGAATCCAGGCTCGGGCCAGGGAGCGGTGGACGTCACCATCCAGGGACCGGGATTGTTCACCCTGACCGACAATTACTTCATTTGCCGCTACCGCCCGGTCAGTTTACCGCTATGCACGACGGCATCCAACCCTCAAGGCTGGAGTGATTGGACTTCGCCCATGCTTGCTGAAGGCTGGATCAAGCGCGTCGAACGCAACATCAATCCGTTCGAACAGAGATTCACGTCCTACCTTGACCCCACCCAGATCAACACCGTAGTCAGCATGATCAGCCAAGCGGGTCCGCCGTTTCAGGGCAGCGTGCCCTTGAACCAGGAAGCGGCCAATAAGTTCGGTTTAATCGAGACGTATGAAACGGTTCTTCGCAGGGGCGAAGGCTTGAGCATCAATGCGCTGCCCGCCGTAAACTACGGTCCAGCCAACGACGCCCTCCTGTTCGCAGCCGGTCGTCTGGCCGATCTCTACATGTTGCTCGGCAACGAGGCTTATGCGGACGCCGCCGATCCGACCATCGCCTTTGGCACCGATGACCACGTCTATGGCGCTGAAGCCACGTCGATTCATTGTTTCATGAATCAAACGGCATCCTTGATGGAAGAGGAACTCGATCTCATGCGCGGACGGGATGATTCTCTTCTGCCCTCGGTTGCCACCCCTCCGATTTACAACCGCTTGATTTGGAATTTCACCAGCGGCATAGACGGCGGTGAAGTCGCCTACGCCCTCAATTACAACATTCGCGCGCAGGACGGCAGCGTCTCGGGGACGATCAGCGCAGCTGACGCCGCGGCGCTTTATCCTCAAGGTCATGGCGATGCGTGGGGACACTACCTCAGCGCCATCAAGAATTATTACCGGCTGTTGCGGAACCCGAACTTCACCTGGGTGCCGCGCAGCGAAGCGGTCATCGTAGGCGGCGTGCCGGTGTCTGTGGATTATTTCGACGAACGAAAGTTTGCAGCGGCGGCGGCGGCTCAGGCGCGAACCGGCGCCGAAATCGTGAACCTGACGTATCGCAACGCATACGTCGAAGATCCGACCGGACAATGGCAGGGTTACATGGATTCGAATACCAACCGCGCCTGGGGACTGGCGGAATGGGGAAGCCGCGCCGGACAAGGGGCGTACTTTGGCTGGGTCGCGGGCAACGCCCTGTTGCCGGATGTTGACGCAAATCCCGCCCACACGGGCATCCAAAAAATTGATCGCACCACGGTTACAGAGCTGCGGGAAATCAATGCTGCGTTAGCGGAGATACAAGCCAAAATGGACCAAGCCGATGCCGGTCTGAATCCTCTCGGGTTGGCGAAAAACGTTGTGCCCTTTGACATTGATCCCACCCAGATCGCCGCTGGCAAGACACACTTTGACCAAATCTATGACCGGGCAGTCCTTGCATTGAATAACGCCATAACGGTGTTCAACCGCGCCAATAATTCCACGCAGTTGCTGCGGCGCCAGGCAGACAGCGTCACGGATTTTCAAAAGTCCGTGAGGGACCGCGAGCAGGACTTTAACAGCCGGTTGATTGAGATTTTCGGCTATCCTTACCCCGACGACATAGGACCGACAGGCGCGTATCCGACAGGTTACGACGGACCAGACATTTATCATTTTGATTACGTCGACAGCGCGGAGATCACAGGTGAACTACCGCCATTGACCCAGAACATGACGGTGACACTGACGGACTTTTCGCTGAATCCGAACGGATCCCTGATTCCGACCAGCAAGCCAGTGTCATTCAGCTTCTCCAACACAGAGCTCGCATTGCAAAAACCGAACGGTTGGACCAGTCACCGACGTGCGCCTGGTCAGATTCAGGTGGCAAAGTCGGATTTGATCCAATCACTCACTCGTTTTGACAAAGGTTTGAATGATTACAAAGTCCTGGTTGCGCAGATCCGTGAGAAAGCGGATGAAATCCGGCTGCAGTTCGACGTCAACGCTTCTGAGATTAGGATTCTCGAAAGCAGCAAGGCCGAGCAGGAGAGCCTCAATACAGCCATCGAGCTGGCGCAGGGCGGGGCGGACCTGTTCGACCAGGCCGCGAAGGCCACACGCAACCTGGCCAATGCGCATTCCGAGTGGATCCCAAAAAATGTTACGAGTTTTGGCGGGGACGTCATGTCGGTCGAGCGCGGCGGCATGATTGTCGCAGGTGAACTATTCGCCCAAGGTTTTGATGCAGTGGCGGACACTTTTCGGGCCATTTCGCTTTGGCACCAGCACTCGAAGGAAATAGACTCACTGCAAACGCAGATCGACGTTACGGTCTTGAAGAATGGCTAACTCGTCAAGAACGAGCTGAACGAGCTAAAAGTGACGCTCCTGCAGACCACTTCGTCACAATTGGAATTGTTGGATTTAAAGGAGGCGCTGCAGCAGGCTTCTCAGCGCTACCAGGCGGCTGTAGCCAGCGGTCAACGGCTCTATGAGGATCGCCTCCGGTTCCGCCAGCAGACGGCCGCCCAGATTCAGAGCTATCGCTACAAGGACATGGCCTTCCGAATTTTCCGTAATGATGCGCTTCAGAAGTACCGCGCTCAGTTCGATCTAGCCGCCATGTACGTCTATCTCGCGGCGCGCGCGTATGATTTTGAAACCTGTCTGAAGAAGGGTGACCCACGCGGCCCCGGATCGGATTTTATGACGGGCATCATCCGATCACGCTCGCTGGGCCTCGTCGAGAATGGCCTGCCCCAGACCGGCAGTGGCAGCGGCGACCCGGGTCTGGCCGATCCGATGGCCCGGATGAGTCTGGATTGGAACCTGGTTCTCAAAGGCCAACTTGGATTCAACAATCCGCAGACGGAGACGGGCAGGTTCTCGCTTCGCGCTGAATTGTTTCGCATCCAGGCAGGCTCGGCGGGCAGTAAAGTCTGGCGCGACACACTTTCGCGGAACGTGGTGGCCGACCTGCTCACCGTGCCCGAATTCAAACGCTTCTGCATCCTCTTCCAACCGCGGCAGGCGACCGAGCCAGCCATCGTCATTCCGTTCTCCACCTCCATCAACTTTGGTCAGAACTTCTTCGGCTGGCCCTCTGGCGGCGGCGACAACACTTATGACTCGACGCATTTCGCGACCAAGATTCGCAGTGTGGGCGTCTGGTTCGCCAATTACAACAACCTGAATATGGTCAACACGCCACACGTGTACCTGATTCCCGTGGGCGAGGACGTGATGCGCTCGCCTTCGGGTAACGTGGGCGACATTCGCGAGTGGAAGATTCTCGATCAAAGGCTGCCGGTCCCATTCCCGCTCAGCGCAGCCACTTTGGCCAATCCTTCTTGGATTCCCACGGATGTTTCCCTCAACGGGCAGTTTCAAAACCAATTGGCAGACATCCGTCAATACGGGGAATTACGCGCCTATCACGACGGCGGCAGCTTCGATCCGTTGCAAACCATCAGCGACACCCGGTTGATTGGCCGGTCGGTGTGGAACACGCGCTGGCTGCTCATCATTCCGGCGGGCGAGCTGCTCAGCGATCGCGATGAAGGCATCCAGCGCTTCATCTACGGCGCGCTTAAAACGGACGGCACCCGGGACGGCAACGGCGTGACGGATATTAAAATCTTTTTTCAAACATACGCTTACTCCGGAAACTGAACGTGGGGGTGTTGCGGGGTTAAAGCGTTGAATCGTTGAATCGTTAAGTCGTTGAATCGTTACAGCGCCAAACAAGTGTGGATCCCGTGGCCCAAAGAACCGGTAGCAGCCGAGGTAACGAGGCTCAAACTATTCTGGATTTCGGATTTCGGATTTCGGATTTCGTAGTGAGCCTCCTTAAGTCGGCTGCTGCGAGAGCCGTTCAGTCCGCATCGTTTGACGGTTCCATCTTCCACACCGCGCTGCTGGCAGCCGTTCTCGTTTGCTTCGCCGCCGCCGCCGCCGATAAAAACGGCGTCTCGCCGGGCGCAATTTCGCTGCCCAAAGGTCCGGGCTCGATCGAAGGGCTCGGCGAGTCCTTCCAACCCAGCCTCAACACTGGCACAGCCCATTACAGCATCGGTTTCAAAGTGACTCCCGGCGTAGCGGGTCACACACCCTCTCTGCGCATCACCTACGAAGGCGGCGGTGGCAACGGGCCGCTCGGCTACTGCTGGAGCCTGCCAGCGAGTTGTGTCCAACGCCGCAGCGATCACGGCATCCCCACCTATGGCCAGGACATTGGTTTCCCACGTGAAGACACTTTCATCAATGACATGAAAGAAGAACTGGTGCCGCAAACAAATGGCTATTTCTTCTGCAAGAACGAAGGCGCCTTTATCCGGTATCAGCAAGTCACTGACCACTGGGAAGCGACTGAACCCGACGGCACTCGGCTGGTCTTTGGCTCCAACTCCCAGTCGCGCATCGAAGATGCCGCTGCCGGTCAGGTCTTCTGCTGGTTGCTCCAGCGCGAGACCGATACCCACGGCAATACAATTCTTTACACCTACAGCTCGTTTGCCGGTGACAGCAATCTGAACCAGAAGTATTTGACTGGCATCCAATACGGTCCCGGAGCGCCGCCCTGGACCAACTATCATTTTGTGAGCCTGGAATACGAAGACCGGCCCGATTGGTTTGAAGATTGCCGG
>Ga0066710_100005506_pt1 | contig 11562 bp, 6 predicted proteins | sample GraSoiAngelo_159_FD_79666 | JGI IMG/M metagenome (GOLD analysis project Ga0066710, IMG submission 79666) | Grasslands soil microbial communities from the Angelo Coastal Reserve, California, USA - 14_1009_16_40cm | ecosystem: Environmental > Terrestrial > Soil > Grasslands | place: USA... | reverse complement strand
GGAATCAAGGCTCAATGCGAAATGGGCGGCAAGAATCCCGTGATTGTTCTGGAGGACGCCGACCTCAATCTGGCGGCGGATGGGATCGTCTCCGGCGCGTTTGGCTCGACTGGACAGCGATGCACGGCCACGAGCCGCGCAATCCTTCAGGACTCGATCGCTGATGACATGGTCGCGCGCTTGCGGGATCGTGTTTCGAAGTGGAAAGTAGGGAATGGTCTCGATCCCGATGTGCAGATGGGGCCTCTCGTCAGCCAGCAGCAGCTCAAGACCGTGCAGCAATACATCGAAATCGGCAGGAGTGAGGGTGCGAAGCTCGTCACTGGCGGGGGAAAACCGTCCGGTGTTCCACGGGGCTTCTTCATTGAACCGACTATCTTCGATAACGTGCGGCCCGAGTTTCGCATCGCCCGCGAAGAGATTTTCGGTCCCGTGCTGTCGGTCATCCGCGCGAAGAACTACGAACAGGCCATCGAATTCGCGAACATGTCCGCCTTTGGCCTGACATCGTCCATCTACACCAATCACTCGGGCCGCATCTTCGACTTCTGCGAGCGCATCGAAACCGGCATGGTCCACGTGAACTCCCCCACGATGGGCGGGGAAGCACAGATTCCTTTCGGTGGAATGAAATCGTCCGGCATCGGCGAGCGCGAACAAGGGCCGAGCGCCCTGGACTTCTACACGGACGTGAAGGTCATCTATATCGACTTCACGGGCGCGGCTCGAACCAGCAAGTTCTATTGAAACGCCGGGTTCTGTGGCAGATTTGCGATTATTCCAAACAAATGTGCCCCACTTTTCTCGGGAGAAGCCCTCTAATCTATTGATTCTAAGACAACTAAGTTTGGTCTCCGAGGTGCATTAATCAAAGCGACCTTCAGATTACTCCCCTCGGTCTCTGATAGGTCTACTCATTCTCCGAATACCGATCGGCACGTGGTTGGAACGGTGTGAGCCTGTCGCAGTATCTCCTGGGCAGTTTACTCACACCGTTTGTTTTTCGAGAGCGCTTCGGCACAGGTTACCCTTAGAGCCATGACCTCATGGTTTCTGGCACGGCGGCTTCAGACTCAGCTTCTTTTTTGGACTGCCCTCATCGTTGTCATATCGGTTGGTGTGACATTCGAAGTGCGGACGCGCCTGAACCTTCGAATGCTCGAACAGAATCTCCGCGACAGAATCGAAACTCTGGTGCGGGCGGTCGATCGCACGCTGCGTTTGAACTCGGGCGAGGTTCCGGTGGAGGCGTGGGAACGACGGCTCCGCGAATTCGTTGAAGCGGATCGCACGCTGACGCGGCTGGATGTTGTGGAAGAGCGCAATGGCGAGCTGCGCCTGGTTGCGAGCAGCTCCGAGTCGAGCGATCTGCTGATTCGTTCGAGACCGGCTGCGATCACAACCGAAATCCGGCGAATCGGGCCGGAGCGCGACATGATCTCGGTCCAGCCCGTCGCGGCCAGTCCATACGTTATCGTTGCGCTGGCATCACTGGATAATCTGGACCGGTACGAGGAGAGCAATCGTTCGAGTACGCTGATTTTCAGCGGCATTCTGATCGTGATCGTCATTGTCCTGATGCAGGTGATGTACAAGCGGACCGTATCCAAACGTTTCGATGAATTGCTGGCCGGTATTCGACGAGCGAAAGAAGACAATTTTGCCGAACCGATTCCGGACGAGCGCCAGGACGAGATTGGCGTAATCGCCAGCACGCTGAACAGCCTGCTCATCAAGGTGCGCTCCTTCAACGATGAACTTCAGGGCAAGGTTGCGCAGGCTACGGAGAACCTGAATCGGCGAAACCTGGCGCTCGAGGAAGCCACGCGGCAGATGGTTGAAATGCAGCATCAATTACTTCAGTCGGAACGCCTGGCAACGGTCGGGCAGATGGCAGCGACGTTCGCTCATGAAATAGGGTCTCCGATGAGCTCGCTTTCGGCCCACGTGCAATTGTTGCTCGAGGATCCGAGGCTGACGGAGGAACAGCGCGAAACCCTCGGGATCGTCCGGCAGCAGATCCAGTCGATGGTGCAGATCGTGAATGACCTGCTGAGATCGGCCCGCCGCGGCCCGGCGGACTTCGTGCCGGCGGATGTGAACGAAATCCTGCAGACCGTGCTTCGCCTGGTGCAGGCGAAATTGATGTCGCGGAACATCGACGTTCAGGCGCAATTCCAACCGGTTCCCAAGATCAGAGCCTATCCGCTCTATTTGCAGGAGGCATTTCTCAACCTGATCAACAACGCTTCGGATGCAATGCCGCGCGGCGGCCGCCTGGAGCTCGAAACCTGGTTCGATGCGGCAACGGACCGCGTGAACATTACGATCGCGGATACAGGGCCCGGTATCGATCCGTCGATCGTGGAAGACGTCTTCAAACATTTTGTGACGACCAAGGCGCTGGGCGACGGTACGGGGCTCGGGCTCGGTATCGTGAAGGACATTGTGACCAGTCATCGTGGAACCATCAACATTGCCCCGGCCAACGGCCGCGGTACCGCCGCGCATGTGACGTTTCCGCCGGACTCGGTGCGAGTGAAAGTATGAGTGATCCGGTCATTCTCGTGGTTGACGACGACCACAGCGCTCAGCGCGCGCTGATCCAGGTTCTGCGCCGGGAGAAGTACGCCGCCGAAGGGGCCTCGTCCGGGGCTGAAGCGCTCGAGAAGCTCAAGGAAAGGGCCTACGATCTGATCGTCACCGACATTCGCATGGAGGGAATGGACGGCATGGAATTGATGCGGACCGTCCGGTCTCTGTGGCCGGATATTCCGGTGATCGTCATGACCGCTTTCGCCAGCATCGACACGGCGATTCGATCCATCCATGAAGGCGCCTACGACTACTTGAGCAAGCCATACGAGATCGACGATCTCCGGCTGACGGTCCGGCGCGCTCTGGAACAATCGCGGCTCATGCGGGAGAATCTTGCGCTTCGCCAGAACCTGGCCGAGGAGCAGGACCGCGAAGTCGGCATGATCGGGATGAGCCCGCCGATGGTCGAGGTCTACAAAATGATCGCGCGGGTTGCCCGGACAAGCACCACCGTTCTCATTCAAGGCGAGAGCGGTAGCGGCAAAGAAGTGGTCGCTCGCGCGATTCATACCAATAGCGACCGCGTGAAGTTTCCCTTCGTCGCCGTCAACTGCGGCGCCCTTACGGAATCGCTTCTCGAATCCGAACTGTTCGGCCACGTCAAGGGCGCGTTTACGGGTGCGGCATACATGAAGCAGGGCCTCTTTGAGGCCGCAAACCGCGGAACCGTTTTTCTCGACGAGATCAGCGAACCCAGTCCCAATATGCAAACCCGCCTGCTGCGCGTCCTGGAAGAGCGAGAGATTCAGCGGGTCGGGAGCATGGACCGCATTGCCGTCGATATTCGAGTCATTGCCGCCACCAACAAGGAATTGCAGCAGCAGGTGAAGGAAGGAAAGTTCAGAGAGGATCTGTACTATCGCCTGAACGTTGTCACCATCAATGTTCCATCGCTGCGCGAACGCATGGCGGACCTGCCGCTGCTCTTCGATCATTTTCTCAAGCGTCACAGCCGCCGGATGGGAAAGACCATCGCCGCCCACGAAAACGTCATGGAAATGCTGGCGGCATATTCGTGGCCCGGCAACGTCCGCGAGCTTGAAAACGTTGTCGAACGCGCCGTGACGCTCAATACCACCGGTGTCCTGGCACCCTCCGATTTCGCAGAGGAGCTGCATCGACCACAAAAGTCACCGGCGTTATTCCCGCATGAACTTGTCTCTCTCGAAGAAATCGAGCGCCAATACATCCTCCACGTCCTGGACCGGCTCAATGGAAACATGAGCCGCGCCGCGGAACTGCTCGAGATCGACCGCCGCACGCTCTACCGGATGCTCGAGCGGTTCGGCGTCAAAACCGGGTAATCGGGGACAGACGCATAAATCACCTAAATTCAAATCAAAGGCCCTTGATCGAATTTAGGTGATTTATGCGTCTGTCCCCGAATTACCCCATGTCGGCGGCTGGAAGACCGTCCTGGCTGCGTCGGCGAATAATGCCGGCAGAGCCGCGCTTATCCATTTCGGCGTGGTCACATTAGCGATATCGGGAGCTGAAAAGTAACGGATCTCCAGGATTTCGGCACCGTCCGGACGGAGTTCCCCGCCGATAACCCTGCCGCGAAAAACAGTCGCCACGTAGGAGGCCTTGTCGCCGTTGGTGTAGTCAACGACCAGGTCGGGACCGCCGAAGACGCCAAGGATACCGGTGAGTTCAACGCGAAGTCCCGTCTCTTCCCATACTTCGCGAAGCGCGGCATCGGCGGGTAACTCGCCGGGTTCTACAAGACCACCGGGTAGAACCCAGCGCTGACGGTCGGAGTGCCTGCCGAGGAGGAGGCGGGACTGTCCGTCGAACAATGCCACGGCAGCCGAGGGCAGTACGAGCAAATCATGGCCCACTTTTTCGCGGAGTTGGTGCAGATAATCCGACATCGACATCGCGGTCTCCTTTTACTGTGGCGGCGTTCTTTGAGCGCCTGAAACTCCCAGTATGGCATCGTCGGCGGTCATAGACCGCCGCCACAGTTCAATGATAAAGTCCAACACGTAAAGGCGGTTAGGGGGTTCGCGGGGATGGAGTCGATGTTTCGGGTCCTGGTTGCAGGAATGGTGCTCCTGGCTTCGTCGCCGGTAGCAGGTCAGCGGATCAGTGGAGAACTGCGGCTTGAGGTGACGGATCCACAGGGGGGCGCAGTAAAAGCGAACTGCAAGATCGTCGGACAAGCTACAGGCGTCGAACGCACTTTTCAAACGGACGAGTTCGGCCGATCCGTGGTTCGCGCACTTCCTCCGGGCCGTTATGAACTCGTTGTGAGCAGCGACGGGTTCGCGCCTCTTTCCGATGCCATCGAGATTCGATCACAACTCCCGCTCGAACATCGCGTTACGCTGCAATTGTCGCGATTGAGCTCGACCATCGAGGTCACCGAAGAAGTCGACACTCTGCTCGATCCGCTACGAACCGCTCAGTACCTGCCCCGCGAGTTGCTCGAAGATCGTCCGGCATCGGCGCCCGGCCGTTCCGTCATCGGCCTGGTCAATACTCAGCCCGGCTGGCTGCTGGAAGCGAATGGAGTACTTCATCCACGGGGTTCGGAATACGACGTTCAATATGTTGTCGATGGAATACCGCTTTACGACAATCGCTCTCCCGCGTTTGCTCAATCCGTGGATCTCGGAGAATACCAATCCGTGAACGTTCGCACCGCAGGCTATCCGGCGGAGTTCGGTTTGAAACTCGGTGGCGTCATCGAAATCGCGAGTAGCGAGGACGCGCGCCGGGGACTCCACGGCGCCGCATCATTTCAAAGCGGCAGCTTTGCGAACCGCGGCGGCTCCCTGTCGCTGGGTTATAACCACGGCCGCACCACAGCGGGCATCAGCGGTGAAGCGATGGCAACGCATCGATATCTCGATCCGCCCGTAGAAGAGAACTACACAAACCGGGGAAGCGGCGGAGCAGTATCCGGGACATTCGAACGCCTGTGGTCGAACGCCGATCGCACTCGCTTTTATGCCTACCGGCGCGACACGCGGTTCATGGTGCCCAACGAGTTGCTGCAGGAAATGGCGGGGCAGCGGCAGGACAGAAGCATAGGCGAGACCCTCGGGCAGATATCGCACACGCACATCTTCTCGCCGCGCATTATGGGGCAATTCCGGACGATGGTGCGCGATACAAGTGTTGAGTTGTGGTCGAATCCCTTCTCCACGCCGATCCTTCCCGCTCAGAATCGCGGCTTCCGTGAAGGTTACTTCGCCGGCAGCATCTCCGCGCAGTACGGACACCACGAACTCAAGGCCGGCGGGGAGGGCTTGTTCACATCGATTCATGAAGACCTGAGTTTTCACATCGTCGCTTACCGGCTGGGCCCGGTGCGGGTCTTTGATGGCGACATTCCCCAGGATTTCCGGTTTTCCGATTCGGCTCGCGGCCGCACCGGCTCCGGGTTCGTCCAGGATTCCTGGCGCATCGGGAGATTCAACCTGAACGCCGGCGTGCGCTTTGATCACTATCGCCTGGTCGAGGCGGGCAATGCATGGAGCCCGCGCCTTGGTGCGGCCTTCGACGTTCCGCATGCCGGACTCGTGCTGCGCGCTTCATATGATCGAGTGTTTCAGATTCCGGCCATGGAAAACATTCTGCTTGCCAGTTCCGATCGAGTGGGAAACCTCGGCGGCGAAGGCGGCTTTCTTCCTTTGCTCCCGTCGCGCGGTAATTTTGTGGAAACCGGTTTTTCCAAAAGCTTGTCGAACCATGTGCGCATCGACGGCAGCTGGTACCGGCGCCGCTTCGAGAATTTCGCCGATGACAGCCTGCTGCTCAACACCGGCGTGAGCTTTCCCATCTCATTCTCCGAAGCCACGATCCGCGGCACCGAAGCCAAGATCGAAGTGCGCTCCCTCGGACCCGTCAGCGGGGAAGTGAGCTATACGAACATGATTGGAATCGGAAAATTGCCGGTCGCCGGAGGATTGTTCCTGGGTAACAACGCCGACGAACTGCTTGCCGGTACCGGAGTGTTTCCGATTTCTCAAGACCAGCGCAATACGCTGCGTACGCGCCTTCGCGTCCAGGTCCATCCGCGCGTGTGGTTCGCTTTCGCAGCTTCGTACAACAGTGGGTTGCCTTTCGAGGTGGAAGGAATAGCGAAGCAGCAATTTATCGAGCAGCAGTACGGGGCTCGCATCATGAGCAAGGTGAACTTCGAGCGCGGAAGGATCCACCCTTCCGCTTCGCTGGACCTCTCTGTCGGCGTAGACCTTGTGCGGACGGACAAACTCAAGGTCCGGCTTCAGGCCGACGGCTTCAACCTGGCGAACCGGCTCAACCTGATCAATTTTGCGGGAGTATTTTCAGGAACCGCTGTGGACGCTTCCCGCAACTTCGCCGTGCGATTAAGGACGGAATTCTGACGCGAAGGAAAACGCGGGCTAAAGCCCGCGACTACATTGGGAACCACCTTTCCAAAAATGTAGTCGCGGGCTTTAGCCCGCGTTCTTCCGTTCTAGAAGAAATACTTCAGCGCGAACTGCATGATGCGCGGGCGGTCGGAAATCCTCAATTGACCGAACAGCTGGTTGGTCCTGTCGACGCTGACAGTCTGCAGCCCGTCGGGTGATCGGAAGAGGGGCCGGAAACTGTTGGTGACGTTGAACACCTCCCATCGGAACTCAAAGCGCTGGCTTTCCTTCAATTGGAAGCTCCGCGTCAGCCCCATGTCGAAATCGAAGTGACCGGGGAGGAGAACGCTTCTCGTACCGACATTTCCGATGGTTCCCAGGGCGGGATTTGCAAAGGCGTCCCTGTTGAACCAGAACCCAAGCGGGCTGGCCGAGTGGTCGCCGATAGGATCGCCGCCCAAATACTGGGCCGGCTGGTTGCCGATGTTCGTGCCATTCCGCGCGAAGTCGTTATTGCTGGCCGCGAGGATGTTGGAATAGTATCCCGTCCGGACCCGGTAGATCGTCGACAGGCGCCAGCCGGACGCCGCACGACGGAGCATGTTGTTGGCGAACTTCGGCATTTCGAGCACCGAGGTGAAGTTGAACACCTGGCGGACATCGGCAAGACAGTTCCCCTGGCCATGATCGCGGTCCCCAATGAAAGGATTGGGAATAGCCGGATTCGCACCCGTATCGCCGGCCTCATTGCCCTGGAAAGGTCCAATGCAGTGGGACCAGGTGTAGTTGCCGGTAAGGGTGATGCCCCTGGCGGCGCGTTTGCGTATTTCCAGAAGCAGGCCGTTATAGTTGGATTTCCCGCCGCTCTGGATCTCAACAAGGTTGGCTACAAACTGTCCTGTATTTTGAGAATCGATGAGCGACAGACGGCGCCTCGGATTGGTGTTGGTAGTCGTCGAACAGACGGCGCCCGCAGTTGTCCGGAACGTATAACCCTGCGCGAAGCAGTTGCCGGTGGCGTCGGCGTTACCCGGGAAATAGATCGCGGGATTCAGTTGTTCCGAACCCAGAATGTGGATGGTGTGGCTGCCAATATAGCTCGCAGACACAAGCAGATCGCTTCCGAATTGGCGTTGGATCGACAGATTCCAGTTCTGAACCTGGGCCGGATCGATATTGTTCATTGAGGTGTAATTTCCGAATGGGACGAAGGCCGTCGTCGGGCCGTATTGCGCGGGGAACGGATTGACGCCGTTGTATCCTGCACCCGGCGTCGACCAGGGATCGCCGAAAACGGGATTCACGATCGTGGTGGCGGCGCCCCACGGCGGCACGATGGAGGTCCACAGGTGATATTGCGCGTTCGGATAGTCATATCCGATTCCCGTCGAGGCGCGGACCGACGTCTTGCCATCTCCTCTCACATCCCAGGCAACTCCAAACCGCGGCGCAAATTCCCACCAGTTCTGATCCCGGCCGCGTTTGCCCTGAAAGCCCGGATCCCCGGGGAAGTAGAAACCTGCCGGCGCCTTCTGAAATGCGGAGCTGCGGGTGCCTGCCGCGCGGCGTTGTTCGTTGTAGGACGTGATTCGGCCAAGAGTGAGCGTCTCGGCGAGATCGGGTTCCCAGCGCAGTCCGTAATTGAGGGTCCAGCGCTGATTGACCTTCCAGCTATCGGCGAGGTAGAGCGCCATGTACCATTTCCGCTGATAGTCCGTATTGGGGCCGGACTGCGAAAACTGACTGGGTTTACCCAGCAGCAAGTCGGCCAGCGGGAGTCCCGAAATTGATCCGCTGAAGGTGAACGAGCCTGAGGATTGCACATTCGCATTCGAGTTGGAATCGATCCACAGCATTGCGCCGCCAGCGGCCCACTGGTGCGCTCCTCGGGTCATGGTCGCATCGATGTTCAGTCCGCTCGAGAACGTTCTGTACGTCGATGTGTTGGCCGTTCCACCACCGAGCGCAAAGCCGGGGTTGGTGACGTTGAGCTGCAAATACTTCGGCTGGTAGCTGTAGTAATTCTTCACGCCAAGGTCGCCGTAGTTGAAGAACTCGGCGCCCAACCGCTGTATGTTGGTGTAGTTGGCAACGAGGCGGCTCGACACAACGGTCTGAGGGCTCACCAGCCATGTGTCCCCCAACGCATAAGAGTCCGCTGTATTGCTGCGGCCGCGATCGAAGGTCGTCAGCAGGTTGTCGGGTGCCAGAGAAAACGGGACCGGTTGCCTCTCCATGGTACGCAAAAAGCGTCCCATCACCGAGTGCGCCGCGCTGAGCTGCCAATCTCCCTTTCCGACGATCTGTGTCGTATCGACTCTGAATGGGACGCCGAAAGTGACCAAACCGCATGGGTCATTGGACTGAGGAAGCTTCTTCACCAGATTTAGAGCTATGGGATCGAATGTCGTCGGACTGATGCGGTTGTTCACGAAACCTAAAACCGGACTCAACGTAACGTTCCGGCCGCATGCCGGCGACGTCACCGTACTGAAATCGCCCTGCAGCATGGCCGCCGTGGGCACCCAGTTTTGAGTGTTCGCTGGATCCGAGCGCTCGGTCGTCCGCTGCAGGCCGCCGAAGAAAAACAGTTTGTTGCGAACAATCGGACCGCCTACCGTTCCGCCAAACTGATTCCGTTTCAGCGTACTGCGCTTCTTGTTCCCTGTGCTGGGATCCACGGCCGCAAAGTATTCGGTGGCGTTAAACAAATCGTTGCGTACAAACTCGAATGCATCGCCATGGAAGCCATTGGTGCCGGACTTTGTCACGGAATTCACCTGCGCACCGGAGTGCTGGCCCTGAGATGCCGAAAGCGCGCTGGTTTCCACCTTGAACTCCTGCAGCGCATCAGGAAACGGCAGCGGCAGGCTCAGGTTGTCGTAGGGATTGTTGTGCTGCGCCCCGTCGAGCGAATAATTGACGCCGCTCGGCAAACCGCCGGCGACGGAAATTGCCGCCTGGCCCTGCATGCTTCGCGGTGAAGACGAGTACACCGGAACGTCCACAGCACCGCCGCCCAGCGTGATCAGGTCCGTGACGTTTCGGCCGTTGAGTGGCAGCTCGAGAATTCGCTGCTGTTCCATGACCTGACCAACGCCTGATGTACGCGTCTCGACCAGGGCCGCGTTCGCCTGAACCTCGATCTGTTCGGAACGTTGTCCGACTTCGAGCGTGGCATTGATCACCGGGCTGCTGTTGACCTGCAGCACAATTCCGGTTTGCACAAACGTCCGGAATCCGGGCAGCGAGACTTCCAATTTGTACGGACCGAGTGCCAGGTTCGGCAGCACGTACGTCCCGGTTTCATTGCTGACAGTCATTCGGGCGATTGCCGTCTCGGTTTGTGTTGCAGTGACTTCCGCGCCGGGCAGCACGGCGCCGGACGCATCCTTCACCGTGCCGCTGATTTGCGCGGTTGCTCCCTGTCCCCACCCGAACGAAGCGACGAGAGCACACATGACCAAAACCAGAACAAGAGATTTAACGACATCCTTCATATCGATCTCCTCCCCCCTTGAAAGCAAAGTTACGCAAAAACCTGACTTGTAAGTCGATGATTTAGCTGCGCGAAGCTACTACCGTTCCATGTGAAAAGTCAAACCGGGCAACTGTGCGGCTCCCCGAGGGGCCGGATCTGCAATCCGCAGTTTGGAATCGCCGATTTGGAATATATATAGGAAATTTTCTAGAGCAATTTTCAAAAGCAATGATCGCTAAGGCTGATTGAGAATCCGGCCCTATATATTCCAAATCGGCGATTCCAAATTGCGGAGTGCAGATCCGGCCTCCGTCGATTAGGCAAGCGTTTCTGGAACCACCCCGTTTGCGCCGTTTTGGAACGGGATCTTCTTCTTAATGGCGCAGCCACCCCTCCTAACTTCAGAACTCCTGATCTCTCCCGGTAAATCCGGTGGTTTAATGAAAACGGAATGAGCCGAAAAACGATTGCAAAAGGGCCTGGAGGCGAGCTAAAAACCACGGATGCCGCAACGACAACTGCCGATATTTCCCGCCGGGGTAACCGAGATCAACAACAGCATCGCGGTTCAGAAAGAAGCAGGGCAAGTGGTCTATATTCATGGGCACTTGCCGGTATTCCAACACGATGAAGAGGACGTTGGGAGTTTCCGTATGTTCACCAGCCAGATGATCGTCAATGGAACGGTGAAGCCGAGAGAAATCGTGAAAGCGTTTGGCGTGCCGAGCATCACGGTGAAGCGATACGTGAAAGTGTTTCGAAACCACGGGGCTAAGGGATTCTATGAGAACAAGCCACGCCGAAGTTCCGCGTCGGTGCTGAAGGGAGAAGTACTGGAACGGGCGCGGGCGCTGCTGGAGGAAGGGTGGAGCGTACCGGAAGTGGCCGATGAAACGAAGGTGTTAGGCAACACGCTGCACAAGGCGATTCGGGCCGGGCGACTGCCAGCGCCTCAAAAAAAACAGAACGCGACACTTCGAGTGTAAGCCCCACCAAAAGCGAGCGCAGCCAGGTCGACAGCCAAGCGCCGATGGGAAACGCAACGACACGTACGCTCGAACGTGTCGCAGCGGCGGTGGGGATGCTGGCATCGGCGCCGATCGAATTCCAAACGGCGTGGGATGTGCCGCAAGGCGG
>Ga0066710_100005504_pt1 | contig 11563 bp, 8 predicted proteins | sample GraSoiAngelo_159_FD_79666 | JGI IMG/M metagenome (GOLD analysis project Ga0066710, IMG submission 79666) | Grasslands soil microbial communities from the Angelo Coastal Reserve, California, USA - 14_1009_16_40cm | ecosystem: Environmental > Terrestrial > Soil > Grasslands | place: USA... | reverse complement strand
CGTTCCGTGTTCGAGGAACATTCCGATGTTCCTAAAACACGGAGCGAAAAACGTTAACGGAATCAGAATGGTGGCCCCAACGGGATTCGAACCCGTGTTTCAGCCTTGAGAGGGCCGTGTCCTGGGCCTCTAGACGATGGGGCCGCCCGACAACCTCAGGCGAGAGGTGGCTGGGGGAGGAGGATTCGAACCCCCGCTACGTGGTCCAGAGCCACGCGTCCTACCACTAGACGATCCCCCAAAATCCCACGCCGACGCGCATTACAGCATACGGCCTAGGGCAAGTCAACGAACGGAGGTCTTCAGTGCGCGACTTGGGCGGAATCGCGGGACCTTGGCCGGCGGAATCTTGATCTCACTGCCCGTGCGCGGGTTGCGCCCGTTGCGGGCGGCGCGCTTGGCGACGACGAACGTGCCGAAGCCGCTGATGGTGACCCGTCGTCCGCGGCGCAGCGACTCGTAGATCCCGGACACGAAGGCGTTCATCGCCTTCTCGGCGGCGGTTTTGGAGCCGCCAGCGCTCTTGGCCATGATCGCCACGAGGTCGGCCTTGGTCATCCTTTGGTCTCTGCGAGCCTGCGGCGACTCGGGAGACCGCGACGCTACACGCGCGACCCCGACGCTGTCAAACCGGACGCGACGCGGCGCACGACGTCGAGGAAGACTTCGGGGCGGAACGGCTTCTCGAGCATGGTGACGTCGACGCTCTTGAGGAACGTCCACGCCGCGGTGTTGGCGGTGTCACCGGTGATGAAGATGAAGCGCGCGGCGAGCGAGGGATTCTCGTCGACGGCGTGGCGATAGAACTCTTCGCCGTCACCGTCGGCCATGCGGATGTCGGAGACTACGAGATCGTACGACTGCCGGCGCACGCGCTCGAGCGCACCACGGCCGCCCGAGGCCATGTCCACCGTCCAGTCGTGCTCGCGCAACAGCGTCACGACCAGCTCGGCCACACCCGGCTCGTCCTCGACGACGAGCACGCGCCGGCCCTTGCCACTGAAGGCCGGCATGCCGACGACGTCAGGTGACTCCGGCGCCGTCGCCTCACCGACGGGCAGATCGAGCGTGAAGACGGTGCGCCCGGGCTCGCTCTCGGCGCTGAGCCGGCCGCCGTGCTCCTCGACGATGCCGTACGAGACGGACAGGCCGAGGCCGGTACCAATGCCGACCTCCTTGGTGGTGAAGAACGGCTCGAAGATGCGGGGCAGCACGTCAGGCGGGATGCCGGGGCCATCATCGATGATCTCGGTCCGTACCCACTGCCGCTCCGGCACTTGCGTGCGGAACACGATGCGTCCGCCCCGGTTCTCGGCAATGGCCTGCTCGGCGTTGAGGACCAGATTCAGGAACACCTGCTGCAGTTGCTGGCCGTCACCGACCACCGTGGGCACGTCTTCAGCAAAGTGGCGCTCGATCGTGATGCCCGAAAGGGTGAGCTGGCCCTGGCGTAGGGCCAGTGTCTGCTCGATCACCTGATGGACGTTGAGGGGCACGCGCTCGGGCGGACGCTGGCGCGCGAAGAAAAGCAGGTTGCGGACGATCTTCGCCATGCGGTCGCCCTGCGCCACCATCAACTCTACCGGCCTTCGCAGCGGTTCCGGAACCTCGCGATGAAGCAGGAGCTGACCGTACCCGATGATCACACTCAGCGGATTGTTCAGCTCGTGGGCGACGCCCGAGACGAGCTGGCCAAGCGCCGACATCTTGCCGGCTTGCAGCAGTTGCGCCTGCGTTTCCCGCAGCCGGGCCAGGCTGTCGCGGGCGGTCGCGTAGAGCTGGGCGTTCTCCATCGCGAGTGCGGCCTGGTCGGCAAAGGCCTGGAGCACCGCCTGCTCCTCGCGGGTGAACGCGCGGCCGGCCTTGCCTCCCATGGCGAGGGCGCCCACCACGCGCTCGCGCGCGACCAGCGGGACGGAGAGGACCGAGCGATAGAGACGCGTCGCGATGCGGTCCCGCAAGGTGGGTGTCAGGTGAAAACCGGGCTCGGTGAGGATGTCGGAGCTGCTGACCATGCGACGTTCGGCCACGGCCTTTCCGGCCACGGCCTCGCCTGGCTGCAGCACGATCCCCCTCACCGCGTTGGAGTCGTCACCGAATGAGCCGATGGCGTGCAGCGTGCGGGTCTCGGGGTCATAGCGATACACGGCCGAGCCGTTTCCGTCGAGCAACTCGACCACGCCGCGGGCGACCAGCTCGGCGATGCGCTCGAGGTCGAGGGTGCCCGTGACCTCACGCCCGATGCGGGCGAGAGCTTCGGCGACGTCGCGGCGGCGCTGAGCTTCGCGGTACAGCCGCGCGTTGTTGATGGCGACGGTGGCCTGCGCGATGAACATCGCGATGACCTCCCGCGTCTTCGCCGAGAAGCGCACGGGGTGATCGTCGATGAGCGCGAGCACGGCCAGGAGCTCGTCACCCGCCATGATCGGATAGCCGACGAACGACGAGAAGCCGCTCGAGCGCCACCAGTCGAGCTCGCTGACCACGTCGCTCGTGAAGACGTCGTCGATGACGAGCGGCTGGTGCGTGCGGGCCACCTGGCCGACGGCGCCCTTGTCGTACCCGATCTGCTCGAACGGGAAGTCGGCCGGCGCGCCCACGCTGGCCGTGCGCCGCAGGGTCAGCGTTTGCCGCTCGTCGTCGGCCAGCCAGAAGGAGGCGGAGCGTACGCCGGTCAGCGCCGTCGCCGACTCCGCGATCATCGTCAGCAACTCGTCCAGCTCGAGCGCGCGCGTAATGCGCTGGGCGACAGCGGCGAGAGCCGAAGCGCGTTGCGCCTCGGCCCGCTCGGCCTGGTAGAGCGCGGCATTGCGGATGGCGATGCCCGCCTGCGCCGCCAGCAGTCGCAACGTCTCCTGCTCTTCCGGGTCGGGCACGCCGTCGGGCACGATGTAGTCGAGCACGCCCACGAAGGTGTCGCCGACCAGGATGGGAACTCCGAAGTAGCTGGCCCGCGGCCGGTCACGCCACCACTCGCGCGCGAGCGTCCGGGGGTGCGTGAGTGGCTCCTCCACGATGATCGGCGCGAGCCGCTCGAAGACGAGTCCGGGCAGGCCCTGGCGCGCGTCACGCTCCTGGGGCAGAGTCCCCAGCACGTCGCTCGAGCAGCCCGCATAGCGGAGCGTCTCCGTGTCCGCGTCGTAGACGTGGGTGCCTGCGAGCGCGCCCGGCCGCATGCCGGCGGCGGTGCGCACGATGCGATCCATCAGCACGGTGGTGTCGAGCGACACCGTGAGCGATTGACTGAGCGTGGCGAGCGCACCGAGATGCGACGCGCGGCGAACGGCGTCGCGGTACGCGCGCGCGTTCTGGATGGCGAGGGCGGCACGGGCCGCCAGTGAGATGACGAGGGCCTGGTCTTCGCCAGCCGCCAGCTCACCGAGGCGGGCGCGGACGGTCAGAACGCCGAGCAGCGTGTCGCTCGCCACCATCGGCACCGCCAGCACCGTGGCCAGCCCGGCCTCGCGCTCCCAACCGACCGCGCGCACACGCGCGTCTGCTCGCGCGTCGGGAACGTACACGACCTCGCACCGCTCGGCGGCGAGGCCGCTGATCCCGTCGCCGAATGCGAACGTGCTCGGCATCGCCACGGTGGGCATGTCGGGGGCGATAGCCGACGCGCGCAACGTGAGGATGCGATCGCCGGGCTCGGCCGACCACAGATGCACGACGGGGGCGCCGACGAGCCGCGCGGTTGCATCGGCGATGCGCTGGAGGACCACGTCGACGTCGAGCGAGCCCGCGACCATCTGCTCCACTTCGGCCAGCTCGCGCAGGCGGTCGGCGCGACGGGTAGCCTCGGCATACACGCGCGCATTGTCGATCGCGAGAGCGGCCTGTTCGCCCATCAGGCTCAACGCGTGCACCTCTTCGTCGGTGAACGTGCGCTCGGTCCAATAGTGGACGGACAACGCGCCGTGCACGCGCTGCTTGGACAGCAGCGGTGCCGCGGCCACTGCCTTGAAGCCCTCGCGCTCGATCTGGGCCCGTCGATCCGCGGTCAGCCAGACTTCTCGATCAGTGAGAATGTCGGGCGTCGTGACGGTGCGGCCCTCGAGCACGGCCCGGCTGATGGGACCGCCCCCGGAAGGAATGTAGCCGCGGCGGGCATATTCAGCGCTCAGCCTTCCGACCGCGCGGAGAACGCGAAACTCTCGCGCCTGACCGTCCCAGGAGACGACGATGGCCGATTGGGCCGCCATCACTTCCATGGCCTTGCTCGCGATGGTGTCGAGGACTTCCTTGAGGTCGAGCGACGAGGTGAGCGAGCGACCGATCGTCTCCATCGCGCGCACGAAGACGGCACGGCGATTCCGTTCGGTCGTGTCGGTCAGGAACACCGCCACGCCGGCGACGCGACCGTAGCCGTCGGTGAGCGGCACGCAGCGTGCCTCGATCCACGACGTGGGCGCGCCGTCACCACCCGGCACTTCGGCGCTGAAGCGCACTTCACCGCCAAGAGCGCGGTGAAGATGCTCGTGCAAGCCGAGAGCGTCGAGGAGCGGGAGGAGGCGATGCACGGGACGACCCACCGCCGAGGTGCGCGGGAGGCCGGACAGGCGTTCCATCGCGGCGTTCCATTGCAGAATGGTGAACGCAAGATCGGTGACGATCAACGCATCGTCGAGTGCCTCCAGGACGCCGGTGAGCGGGATGCCGGGCGACGGCCCTGCTGACGCGGGGCGCGGCACGGCTCGGCTCTTCAGCGCCGTTCCCAGCCTCCGAAGCGCTCGGCGCATGCTCTTAGCAGTATATCCAACATGCGCTCCCAGCCACGATACTGGCACCACCCTTGCTTCGCTGCGGCACGAGGGAGATTTCTGTGACCCTCGCGCGCGTGTGCGCATCGTCGTGATCAGTCCCGATCTGGCCGCCTCCGCCTGACGGAACCGTCGTCCATCGTGACATAATGCCGCGCATGCGGCTGGACGCCTCGGCGCTCCTTCTCCTCGCGGTGGCGATCATCCTCGCCGTCATCGCCTACGTGAAGGATCCCGGGCTGCCCTGGCTGGGCGCCAAGACCGGGTTCACGATGCTCGGCTTCATTCTTCCCCGTCTGGTTCCCGCGCTGATTCTCGCCGGGCTCATGCAGGTGCTCGTGCCTCAAGAGATCGTGGCGCGGCACTTCGGTCGTGAAGGTGGAATGCGCGGCATCGTCATCGCCGCCTTCGCCGGCGTCCTGACGCCCGGCGGACCCATGGTGACCGTGCCCTTCATGGTCGCGCTGGCCAACTCGGGTGCGGCGATGCCGCCGCTGGTCGCCTACATGACGTCGTGGTCGCTCTTCGGCATGCAGCGGATCATCGCCTGGGAGGCCCCGCTGATGGGGTGGCGCTTCGTCCTCGTGCGCGTGATTCCGAGTCTGGCCTTTCCCGTCGTGGCCGGCTGGCTCGTGGCGGTCTTCTACCGCGACTGAACGGTCGCGATGGCCTGGCTCGATCTCCGGCAGTTCGTCGAGCATCTCGAGCGTCGCGGCCGCCTCCGCCGCGTGACCGTCCCGGTGTCACGCGATCTCGAGATCACCGAAATCACGGATCGCGTCTCGAAAGGGCCCGCCGAGGCCAACGTCGCGCTGCTCTTCGAGCGCGTCGAAGGCTGCGACATGCCGGTGCTCATCAACGCCCTGGGGTCGGCCGAGCGGATGGCGTGGGCGGTGGGCGTGGACCGGCTCGACGATCTCGGTGAGCGCGTGACCAAACTGTTGGATCTTACGATGCCGGGGACGTTCGGCGAGCGCGTGCGAAAGCTCGGCACGCTGATCGACGTCGTGAAGGCGGCGCCCCGTCGCGTCGTGAGCGCGCCGTGTCAGGAGGTGGTCGAGACCCAACATCCGTCGCTCGCGAGGATCCCCGTGCTCCGCTGCTGGCCCGGTGACGCCGGGCGCTTCATCACCCTGCCCTGCGTCTTCACCCGCGATCCCGTCAGCGGCCAGCGGAACGTCGGCATGTACCGGCTCCAGGTCTTCGACGATCAGACGCTCGGCATGCACTGGCAGACGCACAAGGGCGGCGCCGAGCACGAGCGGCGCGGCGAAGACAGGATGCCGGTGGTCATCGCGCTCGGTGGCGACCCGGCGTTGACGTACGCGGCGTCGGCGCCGCTGCCGCCCGGCGTGGACGAGATGGTGTTCGCCGGATGGCTGCGCGGCGCCGGCATCGAGATGGCGCCCGCCTGCACGGTGGATCTCGAGGTCCCCGCCCAGGCGGAGATCGTCCTCGAGGGCTACGTCGATCCGAGCGAGCGCCGACGCGAAGGGCCGTTCGGCGACCATACCGGCTACTACTCGCTGGCCCGCGATTATCCCGTCTTCCATCTCACCGCCGTCACCCGCCGCGGCCGCCCGATCTACCCGACGACGATCGTCGGCCGGCCGCCTCAGGAGGACTACTGGCTCGGCAAGGCGACCGAGCGCCTCTTCCTGCCGATCATCAAGATGATGCTGCCCGAGGTGGTGGACGTGAACATGCCGGCCGAGGGCGTGTTCCACAACCTCGTCGTCGTCTCGATCCGCAAGCGTTATCCCGGCCACGCCCGCAAGGTGATGACGGCGCTGTGGGGCATGGGGCTCATGGCGCTGGCCAAGACGATCGTGGTCGTCAGCGATCACGTCAACGTCCACGATCTCTCCGAGGTCGCCTGGCGCGCGACCGGCAACATCGACCCCAAGCGCGACCTCATGATGCTCGAGGGCCCGATGGACGATCTCGATCACGCCGCGCTCCGTCACCGGTTCGGCGGGAAGCTCGGCGTGGATGCGACCGAGAAGGGCCCGCTCGACGACGTCGCCCAACCCTGGCCCGATGAGATCGTCATGAGCGACGAGATCCGCGAGCAGGTCACCCGGCGCTGGAAGGACTACGGGCTCTGAGCGCCGGCGGCACCAAGCTCCGCCACTTCGGCGACGCCATCAAGTTCGAGCACACGGTCTTCGCGCTGCCGTTCGCCTACATCGCGATGGTGCTGGCGGCCGGCGGCTGGCCCGGGTGGTGGACCGTCTTCTGGGTCACGGCGGCGATGGCGGGAGGACGCACGTGCGCGATGGCCGCCAACCGCGTGATCGATCGCGTCATCGATGCGGAGAATCCACGCACGGCCGGGCGTCACCTGCCCCGAGGCGTGCTCCGGACGGGAGAGCTGGCCACGCTGGCCGCGGCCGGCGCCGCGCTGATGTTCGTGGCCGCGTGGATGTTGAATCCACTCTGCCTGATGCTGGCGCCGCTCGCGCTCGTCTTCCTCGTGGGTTACTCCTACACGAAATACTTCACCTGGACGTCGCATTGGATCCTCGGATTCACCGACGGCATCGCGGCGGCGGGCGGCTGGGTGGCGGTGCGCGAGCGCTTCGATCCTCCGGCCCTCGTGCTCTGGTTCGCCTTGACCGTGTGGATTGGCGGCTTCGATCTGATCTACGCCTGCCAGGACGTGGCGTTCGATCGCGCGCGGCGACTGCACTCGGTGCCGGCGCGTTTCGGGGTGGGCGTCGCACTCGCCACCGCGCGCGTCAATCACGCGCTGACGGCGGCGGCGCTGGCCTGGCTCGGTGTGATGATGGGTCTGGGGCCGCTCTACTGGGTGGGCTGGTTGGCGATCGCCGGGTTGCTCGCCTATGAGCACTCGCTCGTTCGTGCCGACGACCTCTCGCGTCTCGACATGGCCTTCTTCAACGTCAACGGCTACATCGCCGTGATCGCTCTCGTCGCCGTCGTGACCGGGTTGCCCCGCTGACGTCGGCGCCCGCCAAAGCCCCCTTCGTGCGCGCGATGTTCACGCGCATCGCCGGGCGTTACGACCTGATGAACTCGCTGATGACGGGGGGCCGCCACCACGCCTGGCGGTTGGCCACTGCGCGCGCCGCCGCCGCCGCGCCGCCCGGCGCGGTGCTCGATCTGGCGACGGGGACCGCCGATCTTGCCCTGGCATTACGCGGCCTCGCGCCGGAGCGGCTCGTCCTCGGAGCCGATTTCTCCGAGGGCATGCTCCGCCACGGTCGGGCCAAGGTCGAAGCGGCGGCGGTGCCGCGCGTGACGTTGTTGGCCGCCGATGCGCTATCACTCCCGTTTCCCGACGGCGCGTTTGCCGGCGTGGTGTCGGCGTTTCTGCTGCGCAATCTGGAAGACCTCGGCCGCGGCCTCAGCGAGATGCGACGTGTCACGCGGCCGGGCGGCCGCGTCGTGACGCTCGACATCGTCGAGCCGTCGGCGCCCGTGTGGTCGGCGCTCTTCGGTCTCTACTTCAACCGCGTCGTTCCCGCCGTCGGCGCACTGATCGCGGGTGATCGCCAAGCCTACACCTACTTACCGCAATCAGTGGCGCGCTTCGTGACGCCCGACGAGCTGGCGCGACGGATGGAGGCCGCCGGCCTGCGTGACGTGACGTATCGACGGATGGGCCTCGGCACCGTCGCGCTTCACGTCGGCGTCGTGTAGCTCGCCGATGCGCTGCATTACGCGTTGTCGTGCGACCGCCTCTGACTATTTATATGGCGGGGGCCTCCGGGGCACCCTCCATACCTCCCCAGTTGCGCGAGGCGCCACAACGCGGGTCGTCTGCGCGGCGGTGATCGAGTTCAACGTCGAGAGGAAATCGGCCAGCGCGCGGGCGAACGCTGCCGGCGCGTCGAGCACGAGATGGTGATACGTCCCCGGAATCTCGACGAACCGCGCGTCGCGGATCTTCGTCACCACGCGATCGGCGAGCTCGCGAGTGAGGACCGGACTTACCTCGCCCCGCACGATGAGCGCGGGCGCCGTGACGCGATCGAGCAGGCGCTCGGTGTCGATTGGCTGGCGCGAGCGATTGGCCTGGGGGTCGAAGCGGTACACCCAGCCACCGTCGCGTTCGACGATCCCCATCGTCGCCAGATGAGCGAGCAGCCGCGGATCAGCGATCGTCTCTCTCGGCAACAGACGAAAGGCAGCGACCGCGTCCTCCCGTGTCGGATGGAGACGAAGCGCACGGTATCCGCGCTTGTGCATCTGCGCGAGCCGCTCCTCGGGAATGGACGGCCGCGAATCCACGACGACGAGGGCGCGCACGCGCTCGGGATGCCAGGCGGCGAACGCCATGGCGTTGTGGCCGCCCATCGAATGCCCGACCACGATCGCATGTCGCCAGCCCAGCGCGTCCAGGAAGCCGAGCAAGTCGCTGGCGAAGTCCTCGGTGGCGTACGCGGCGGGCTGGGCCCATTCGCTCTCCCCATGACCTCGCTGGTCGAGCGACACGACGTGATAGCGATCGGCGAACGCAGGGGCCACTCCGTCGAACCAGTGCGCGTGGGCTGAGCCGCCGTGGAGAAAGAGGAGCGGAGGGCGATCGACCACGCCCCATTCGAGATAGTGCAAGCCTAGAGACCCGACTCGAACGATGCGCGACTTCGCGGTCGCACATCCTGTTTGTAATTCCGTCACCGCACTGATTGTAGCCAACGCCACCAACTGGCTAAGATCTTTCTCAGCGCTCTACTGCCTGTGGTAGTTTGGAAATTGCGAAATGAACGACGTTGCACAGTCCGCCACCGGGCGCCGCCACGTCCAGGACGGCTTGTATACCGTCCTGCTTCTTGCACTTGCCGTCGCTCAGGGCTACGCGTTCCTTCCTCCGGCCGCGCCCGCGCCGACGGCCAGGGTCGCCGTGATCCTTCAGGAGCCCTCGGCAAGTCCCATACTCCCGCACACGACGGAGCGGGCTCTTCCCGAGGCGGCCATCGTGCCGACCGCGAGCGTGGCTGCGGCGTCTCATCCTCCCGCAGTTGTCGCCGCCATCCCGAAGCCACCCGCCGTGGCGCCGTCGCCGGCGGTCGCGCCCTCGCCAGCCATCGCGCCATCACCGGCGATCACGCCGCCACCGGCGCCGGTCGCGCCACTCATCCGCGGAGAATGGCCAGCCAAGGTCACTGGCCGTGTCCTCGGCCCGGACGCTGCGCCCATGGCGAACGTGCCGCTCGTAGCGGGTGGCCGCGAGGTGCTGACCGACGCCGAGGGGACGTTCACACTGGAGCGCGTGCCGGCGGACACCGTCGTGATCGTGAAGATGCCGGGGTTCGAGAAGGTGACGCTGCTGCCGGGTCCCAATCCGAGCCTCGAGGTCACGCTGAAGCCGCATGCGGTGAAGGCCGCCTACCTCACGTATTACGGCATCGCCGATCGCGGTATCCGCACGCGGGTCCTCGACCTGGTCGCCCGCACCGAGCTCAACGCCGTCGTCATCGACATCAAAGGGGACCGCGGCTGGATCCCGTATCGAACGGAATTCGAGCCGGCGCTGGCCGCAGGCGCGCAGGGGCCGGTCATCATCAAGGACTTCGAAGGCCTCATCGCCGATCTCAAGGCGCGCGGCGTGTACACGATCGCCCGCATCGTCACCTTCAAGGACAACGCGCTGGCCAACCGCCGCCCGGACCTCGCCATCACGGATACCCGGACGGGCAAGCCGTGGATCGACAACGAGAAGCTGGCCTGGGTCGACCCGTTCCAGGAAGAGGTGTGGAACTACAACATCGGCATCGCGAAGGAGGCGGCACGCAAGGGCTTCGACGAGATCCAGTTCGACTACGTCCGCTTCCCCACCGATGGTCGTCTGTCGGCCGCCCGGTACTTGCGCCCCAACAACAAGGAGACGCGGCTGCCCACGATCGTCGGCTTCCTGGGGCGCGCACGCCAGGAGCTGGGCCCTCTCGGTGTCTTCGTCGCCGCCGACGTCTTCGGGTACACCGCCTTCAACGAGAACGACACCGACATCGGTCAGCGCATCGAGGAGCTGGCGCCGCATCTCGATTACATCTGCCCGATGGTGTACCCGTCCGGCTACCACGTCGGCATTCCCGGCTTCCGGAACCCGGTGGAGAACGCGTACGAAGTCGTCAACCAGAGCGTGAAGCTGATCCGCAAGCGCTCGGCCGGCCTCAAGGTCCGCGTCCGCCCATGGCTGCAGGATTTCAAAGACTACGCGTTCGACCGGCGCATCTTTGGCGTCACCGAGATCCGCGCGCAGATCCGCGGAACCGACGAGGGCGGCGGGACCGGCTGGATGCTCTGGAATCCGCGCAACGACTATACGGGGGCCGCGCTACGGCCGAAGGGATCGATCGCCGCTCAATGAACCGCGCTCTCGCCGCCTTCGCACTTCTCGCGCTCGCTGCCGCTGCCCATGCTCAGGCGCTCGCGCCCAACGAGCTGGGGCGCGTCATGATCCTCGAGTACCACAAGATCGACTATCCGGAGGAGCGCTGGACCCGGACGCCCGAGAACTTCCGCCGGGATCTGGAGACCTTCTACACACGCGGGTATCGGCTGCTCGCCCTCAACGATCTCCTCGACGGGCGCATCAACGTTCCCATCGGCACCACGCCGCTGGTGCTCACCTTCGACGACTCGTCGCCCGGCCAGTTCCGCTACGTCGAGCGCGACGGCCGACTGGAGATCGATCCCAAGTCGGGGATCGGCGTCCTCGAGACGTTCATCCGCGAGCATCCCGACTTCGGCCGGGCCGCGACGTTCTACGTGCTGCCGGGCGCCAGCCGCCCGAACAAGCTCTTCAACCAGGACGAGTACGCGGGAAAGAAGCT
>Ga0066710_100005503_pt1 | contig 11563 bp, 7 predicted proteins | sample GraSoiAngelo_159_FD_79666 | JGI IMG/M metagenome (GOLD analysis project Ga0066710, IMG submission 79666) | Grasslands soil microbial communities from the Angelo Coastal Reserve, California, USA - 14_1009_16_40cm | ecosystem: Environmental > Terrestrial > Soil > Grasslands | place: USA... | reverse complement strand
CTCACCAGGCGAACGTAGCCGAGGTAGCTGCCCCGATCCGCTTCGAGCGCCTTGATTTCTGCTTCATTGTCAGGAGCTATCGTCCGGTGCCAGTCCAGCCAAAGTCGCCAGCCATCGGGCATGGTGTCCGCCACCTCAATGTCCATGATGCCCGTCCGTTCCCAATGCCGGCGCCACCAAGCCCCCGAATGAAGGCACCACAAATCCTGGGTCCACCACTCACGAAGATGATCGGGAACGGGACCCTCGATTTCCCGCACCAGCCCAGCACCTGCAATTCCCACCTGGGCGCCCGGCTTCACAAACCGAGCGAGGTAGTTCAGGTACAAGTCGTCCGTTCCGTAGTAAAAGAAGGAATCAATGGACACGATGGCGTCGAAGAACTCCGCAGCGAACGGAAGCGACCGGGCGTCCGCCTGGATCGGAAACACGCCGTCCTCAACGCCGGCATCCCGGATGCGTTGAATGTTCTCCGAGGCGCTGAACCAAAGATCGGTTGCCCAAACCTGCACCCCGAACTCTCGCCGCAGAAAGATCGACGACGAGGCCCGTCCGCAACCCAGATCCAACACCTTCATGCCGGGCCGCAGGTCCAGCGCCGTGGTGAGCCACTCTGTCAGCCAGAGCGAATTAGCCCCTCCACTGACACTCGCGATGACCCATTCCGGGTGGTATTGCGAAGAGCGGGGAAATCGATCGGAAACAAGCCGCGTGTCTAGGGTCATGGGATCTTCCTCGCCGATCATGCAATTGGTTGTTGGCCGTACGTCCAATGTAGCGACCCGTATTGGTTGCTTTAACACCGAGCAACGTCAAGTCACTCTGCACGGAAGTTTCCATCTTCGGGCTGCCCCCCGGGTTCGGTAGTACTCTCCGCGAGGTCACCTTCCCTGATTCTTCGCCGATTTTTTCGCCTTGCATATTAGGTTTTCCTTTCAGTTGGTACTGCTGGTTTTGAAGCTGTGGCTGGGGACGGAATCGAACCGCCGACACAAGGATTTTCAGTCCTCTGCTCTACCGACTGAGCTACCCAGCCAACCAATTGAAGCCCTGGATGTCACCGCGGATGGTTGAACTCTTAGTTTTCTCGTTGCATCCCTCTTCGTGGCCGTATGCCGTGAGCCGAACTTGATGAAACCATCAGACGAGGTGATGACGGCGGGCGCGAAAAGAATCCAGGAAGGAGTACGAGAGCCGCGCTTGTCCAAAGACGGAAAGCGGTGCCCACTCCTCGAAGTCCCGAAATTTCGACGACACATCATTGGGGAACATATTACTTGCGTTGTAAAGTCGATGGCAAGCCAGTTCACGCGAGTTTGGAAACGAAAGGTCGACTGTGGCCAAACTGAGGCTGCCGGATAAGCTCGAAGAACTGCGGAAAGCCAAAGCGGAACTCGTTCAAAGGCATGAGAACGCGACGCGAGTTGACTGCACATCAACTGCCGTTTCAACCCATCCTTCAACCTTCACCCATTGTTCGTGCCAGTGCCACTCGGAGGAATGGGGCTAACTTTTGTAGGGGCGTGACAAGAAAGTTTGCCAACAGTTTGGAGAATTGATAGAAAGCGTGCGGTCATCTATTGCAGAAGGGTGGAACCATCCGGTCTAGTTCCAGTTTTCGACCTGGAAAAAATAGACCGAGGATTACGGGCGGGTGACCGAACGTTATGGCCGACGAGTGGGCGCTGCCACCACCGAAAAAGCCGATGCCACGTTGGCTTCGCCGTCTGCTTTGGATTGGCGGCGGAGGTCTGGTGTTCCTTGTGGTGCTCTATTTTTTCCTGACCAGCGCGTTCTTTTTGAAGACCTTCATCTTGCCGCGCGTCGGCTCGGCGATCAACGCATCGGTCACCATCCGCGATGCGAGCATCAGTCCGTTTTCTTCAGTCACCATTCGAGGTTTGAAACTGACGGCTGGCGATGACTCGCAACCGCTTGTCATCGTCGAAGAAGTCCTCGCCCGCTACAGTTTGATGGCCATCATCGGCGGTCACATCAACGTGGAGGAGGTCATGATCGACTCGCCCGTCGTCCAAATCATCCAAAACGCGGACGGCACGAGCAATCTTGATCCGCTGTTGCAATCCTCCGGCGGGAAAAAGGAGGCCGAAACGCCGCAGGCACCAAGCCAGCCGCTTCAACTCCAGTTGAAAAAGTTCTTGTTGCGGAACGGCATCGTCCGGCAATTGAAGCTGCGCAGTGACGGCGGGAAAGAATCGGTCGAACTGGCGAACATCAATATCAATGCAGAAAACCTGCGCAACGGGGATTCCGCCAAGGTATCCCTATCCTCCGCCATCCGCCTTGAGCAATCGCACTCCGGCGCTTCGGCAAATTCCGCCAGCAACGAATTGCAATCGGAATTGAACGGCACTTTCGATATTGGCCTTTCCGATGACCTGAAGCCCCAGACTGTCAACGGCAAGTTGTCGTTTGGCGTAACGCGCGCAGCCGCCGCGTTTCAAAACCTCGCCGGATTCAACGCCGCGCTCGATTGCGTGCTGACGCCGACCGATTTGGAAGAGTTGCTGCTGACCTTCACGCAAGATGGCAAATCGCTCGGGCGGGCCAGCCTGAAGGGACCGCTGGACGTGAAACAGCAAGAAGGCCGGCTGAGATTGGAAATTTCCGGGATTGACCGGCAGGTGCTGAATCTGGTTGGCGCGTCCACAGGAGTTGATTTCGGCCCCACGACCATCGGGTCAACCCACGAAATCACGCTCGCGCAGGGTGGCCAGCTTATCACCGCCAAAGGCAATCTCATCGCGAACCAATTGAGCGTCTCGAGGAACAACGCTTCAAGCAAGCCGATCGATTTGCAACTGGATTACGAAACGGCCGTGAACAGGACTGAGAATTCCGCGGTGGTAAAGAGCTTGACGATCAACGCCACGCAGAACGCCGTTTCGCTCATGCAGGGCGCGCTGGCCAGTCCGATGTCCCTGTCGTTCGGCGGCGCTTCAAATTCTGTGAGTGATGCGGCGTTCAGTCTCACGGTGACCAATTTCAACCTGGCTGACTGGCGCAGCTTTGTGGGCGATTACGGCGGCAGCCTGAATCTCGGGTTGAACTTGATTTGCCAACAGTCCGGCAAATCACTGAAGGTTGGTCTGATGTCGCAACTGGCCGGTTTCTCCGCGAAAGTTGGCAGCAATCAATTCAATCAAGCGGATATCGCATTCTCTGTCGGAGCGCAGTTGGACAACTTTACGCAGGCCCGACTCGAGGAGTACAAGCTGCAGTTGTCTCATCGGAAGGGGACAGCGCTTACAGTAACCGGCAACGGAAGCTACGACCTGAAAAGCCAGGAGGCAGAAGCACAAACCGCGGTCGAGCTATCGCTGCCGAAATTGCTCGAAGTTGCCGCTGTGCCCGAGGCGAAGGTTTCGTCAGGCGAGCTGAAGCTCAACCTTCAACTTGCTCGAAAGGAAAGCCGCGCCGGCACAGCCAAGGCGCCGACGTTGGATCAGACGGTCGCCGGGAAATTGCAAGTGAGTAATTTGAGTGGCCAGTACGTCGCGTATCGCTTCGACAATTTCGAAACAGCCCTCGATCTAGACGCCCTGATGAGAGGCAAGCGAGTCGAAATCCGGAAGCTATCGGTCGAGCTTCGGCAGGCCGGTAAAGCCGGCGGTGGGCTGGACGTGACTGGAGCTTTCGATCTCGGGACCCAGGCTGGCCAGGCCAACGTTGCGGTGACCAACTTGAACGAGAATGTGCTGCGAACATTCGCCGCGTCTGCCCTGGGTGACAAGACCCTGGCCTCCGTATCGGTCAGCGCGAACGCCTCCGCGCGTTTCGACGCCAAAGGCGAGTCAGGCGTGCGTGGCAGCGTTCAGATTGCGAACCTCCGGGTCACCGACCCGAAGAATCAGTTGCCCAAAGCGCCGCTGTCTGCGGACCTCAAACTGGATACCGTGCTGCGCGGTGACCAGGCGGACCTCAAGGAATTCGACGGCAACCTTCGTCTGGCCGAGCAACCTGGAGGCGCTTTCAAACTCAGCGGCAAATATGATCTCAAGAAACAGGCCGGCCAGTTGGCGTTGAACTTGAATGATTTGAACCAAAACGCCCTCGGCCCGTTCCTGGGTCCGGCGCTGGGCGATAAGACGTTATCTTCGGTGTCCATTTCTGCCGACACGACCGCGGAGTATGACGCGAACGGCGAATCAGCGTTGAAGGGCGACATCACGATCAAAAACCTTCTGCTCGTTGATGCCACTGGAAGCCTGCCGAAGACTCCGCTTTCGGTCGGATTCCATCTCGATGGTGCCTTTGCCAAACAAGTGCTTAGCCTTCGCCGGTTTCAACTTGATCTTGCCCCAACGGACCGCGCCAAAAATCAAATGATCCTTTCCGGGCGCGTCGATCTCAACCAGCCGAAGGCCATCAGCGGAGACCTGCAACTAAGAGCCGACTCGCTTGACCTTACGACTTATTACGATCTCTTTTCCGCAGCGCCCGCCGCGAACGCCTCTCAACCACCGCCTGCGGTGGACAAGAGCAAACCGTCCTCCCGGGGGACCCAACCGCCGGCCAAACCTGCGGTTGAGCCCGCGCCGGTCGAATTGCCGTTTCAGAAATTCATTTTCGCGCTCAGCATCGGTCAGCTTTACCTCCGTGAAATCGCCATCAACGATTGGCATGTAAATGGCAAGATCGACGGTGGGAAGATCAATTTGAATCCGTTTGAACTTGTGTTGAATGGCGCGCCTTTCAAGACGTTGGCAAACCTGAACCTTGGCGCTGCTGGATATGAATACGACCTGACCCTGTCTGCGGAACGCATCCCGGTCGGGCCGATCATGAACTCGCTTCAGCCCGAGAAGCCCGGCCAGGTCAAGGGTGACTTTGTTGCACACGCGCAGGTCAAAGGCGCTGGGGTTACCGGCGTCAATTTGCGGAAAAACCTCGGCGGCCAGCTTGACTTCAGCTTCGTCAACGCTTCGCTAAAGGTTGTCAGCCCGCGCGCGAAGGCGTTTTTTGCGCCGATCGGTATTCTCCTAGGCATCCCCGACCTTGCACGTTCTCCGCTCAACTCCGTGAGCGCCGCGGCGCAGATGGGAAACGGCAAAATCAAATTCACAAAATTCAACGTAAACAGCGACAGTTTTCTCGCGGACACGGCAGGGGAAATCACGATTGCCGACGATTTGATGAACTCGACCATCGACAAGTGGCCGATGCACCTTTCAGTGCCGCGCGCCACGGCCGAGCGCTTGCGCATGGCGCCGAAGGGCGCGTCGTCCGACGCTGGCTTCGTTAAACTGACGGACTTTGTGAAAGTGGCTGGAACGCTTGGCGAACCCAAAGCGGAGATTGACAAAGGATCCCTCTCCAGCGCCGCCGCCCGGAAGCTGGCCGACGAGGCCATCGGCGGCAAAAGCCCGCTCAATTTGTTCCCAAAGTAATCCTGACGGCGTGACGCGAGCGACCTCAACTCAGCCGCCAAAGTTGTCAATTTGAACTCACCAAATTCAACATCCGAAACTGTCATCGCAAGAAATGTCACATTAAGCCGTTCGGCCTGAGGAGTTGATTCGGCTAAACTTTTTACCACAAACAACACATGCCTTTCTATGAATTCCAACAATGCCAAGTGATGAGACCAGCTCTCGCAGGAGCCCACGACCGGGGGAATTACGTTGATCGAACCTCGCCAATCTTCGGAACTCTCCACACGTTTCTTGGTGCAGAGCGGCATTCGAAAAGGCCTCTTCCTGATTTCTTCGCCTCAATCTTTTGCCAACTCCGCGAGAAGGGCGCCGGCGATTTCCTCGTTCGCGGACAGACTCGGCGCCAGCACGCTGCGCAAGCGCAGCGCCAGGCTCTCCAGTTCCTGGATCGGGCGGTCGAACACCGTTTCCAGCGCCAGCGGCGAAACGTCGCCGAAGCTCCGGCAGTAACTTTGAGAACCGGCCCCCGGAAAGAGCCTCAGCAGCAGAGCGATTGCCTCCAGCCAGATGTCCATTTGGATTTGCGACCGCGCTTGCTCCGGCGCCCAGTCGAGTTCGATTAGCGAGTGAGGACTGACCAGGTCAAACAACTTTTGTTCCCCTTCCAGGATCGACTGCAACTTGGGAAGTAGATTGCCCTCTTCGTCGCGGTCCTTGCCGAGATGTCGCGCGAGGCTCAGGATGTCATCAACGATGACCGGCAGATTGCTCTTGCTGTTAGCGAGCAGGATTCGAGTCCCGATGATGCCGAGAGAATAAAGGTCGCAAGGAGAACTCAACAACGGCCAGACCTCGTAGGGTGATTTCGCGAAGCTGGTGCCTGGCTTCAATCTCGCGACAACCGCCTCGGGCAAGGTGGTGGGGACGGTCCGGAAGCGGGCTTCTTTCGGGCCTACCGCTTCCGAGACATGCACGTGAGCATACAACTCGAGCCGCTCTTCAGCGGCTGGGAGCTTGAACCAGAGCAGGTCATGCGCATCGAGACCCAGATAATCCTCGGCCACAAGAGTCCCCTCCAACACCGTGCCGCCCGCATCCTTGAGCACGTTGCGAAGACGCACACTGCCGATCCCGAATGAATGAGCGCCCAATCCTTCGGGAAGAAACGGCGATGGCTCGATCCGGCCCAGGCGGATGAAGTACTTCTGCTCGGTGAATTTGATTTTCAACGGGTGCGCCTGGCCGGGTTTGACCAGCGCGCATTTTGCTGTCCAAAGCGCCGGGAACTGGTCGCCCACCTCGTGCAATCGTACGCTGAAACTGGACGGGGAAAGGTTCAACAAAGGAACTTGTTGAGCCTTCACGTAAGCTCTGACTTCCCGGAGCAGACTCAGCAACGACGAGAGCTTCAGGAAAAAAACCTCGTTGAGCCTGTCTGCCGGACTGCCGCAGCCGTGAAGCAGAAACGGCATTCCCTTCTGACTGGCTGACCACGTTTTCAGCTCCGCATAAATACCCTGTTGAAATGGACGGGTTGTTCCAGGGCCAGTCCCCTCCCAACGCCCGCCCTCCAGGATTTGCAGATAGTCTTCCAGCTCCAAGGGGCTGAACCGCATTACCCGAACCAACCCGGCATTGGGGTTGAATACCTCGCGCACTTCCGGATCGGCCTTCAATCGATCCATGCTTTGGACATGCGGGTTTGCGGGCGCATCGGCCGCTGTGGCCAGAAATGTTTTTGCGCTACTGGCAGCGTCGTGAAGAAAGCGGAACGGCGATGTCGAGTAGCCGGGCAGCCCGACCGACTCCAGCAGGGTGTCGTCCTGGCAGATTCGCCATGGGCTGGACCCCACTGGCAGCAGAGCGGGACGTGTCTTGCCGGCGTGCCGTTTTATGAGAACCGGGCTCGAATTCTTCTCTTCCATGCCGGTGACGATGACGGCATCCGGACGGTTCGCCTTCCACATCCGATACTCCGAAAGCCATCGCTGATCGAAAACCTGGTTGGTGAGGCGCTCATGATAACCGGAGAAAGCCAGTTCCGCGAAATCCGGCGTCTGGACCCACACCTCCACCCACTCCTGGACCCTCGCATCGGCGTCGCAGAGTGCCCCCAGGTACACACGCGCTCCGGGCACTTCGCGCAGGAGCACCAGCGAGTTGCCTCCGGTGCCAGGTTCCTCGCTGATCACCACACAGACTCGAATCGCTGCTCCTTCGCTAAAGCCATGGATCGGAGCCAGCAGCGCGCCAGCGGCAGCGAGGGAACGAGTCGAGACATCAGCGTGAGCCATTGCATCCCTTATGGCAAAAAACAGGCTGATTGCAAAGCAAATCCAACAAATCCGTGGATGTGGGGCCCAATTGCAGTTGCAAATCGGAGTTTGAGGGAGTTGCGCCTTGCCTTCTCTGCGTCAAAAGATTTCCGCCGCCCTTACAGGGCTTGGTTGGTTTTGTTGACGCGAACCCAGGGCCTCGCCGCTCGCTGACTCGCTCTACGCCCTGGGCTATTTATCTTTCAGGCTTACAGCCCTTTTTCAATCAGAGTTCGTCAGCGTCAATCAGCGGTTTGCGCCTTCGTTCGGTCCGGCGCGACGAGCGAACCCTTTGCGTTCTCTGCGTTCTCTTGCGGCAAAATCGGGGAATTGAGGCATTCCAGCTGCTATATCCGTCTTGCATCTGCGACAGACGGCACCGTGAGGACGGCAGATGAGATGTAAATGTTTGAAACTGGATGCAATTCAATGACGTTGGGAGGAACTCCTGCGGTCGCTGCTCAAGGCGGAAAACCCGTTCTGTTTCCATTGCATTCTTTCTGCAGTGCGCTTGCTGAACACCGGTTCAGTCCAGTTATGCTATGAAACTATCCGACGGCTCAGACCTCGGCATCTCAACCGAAACCATTGCCTCTCCCGGACACACCCTCGGTCTCTGCCCGGAAGGCCTGATCTGGTTCAAGGTCATCAGGGTTGCCATGGGGGAACACGATCTCCGGCAACTGCGACAATACTGGGTCCAGGCGCAACTGCCGCGGGATGTGGAGGAAGTGAAGCAATATCTGGCTCTGGTTCACAGGAAGAACGGCCATGTATCCTGGATGTTTCTGTATCTCTCCGAGCTTACGCCTGAGAACCTCGGGTGGTTTACGGACAAGGACTGGGAGAATGTCCGGGCCTGGTTGAGTTCTGCTCGCATGCGACAAGTCTTGTGCGACGCATTGGAATTGTGCCAACAGCAACACGAAACGAATGTCAAAGCGGCATCGCCGGTTTTGGCCGGTGATGAATTGGAGCCGGGATCAATAACCCTGGAAAAAGCAGATGCAACCGCAGAATACGCGAACCACGCGAAAGCAGAACGGATTTCAGCGAAGATGCGTACTCCCGGCGGGTGAGGACAAAACCGCACTCGCAGGACCTCGGTTAGACCCTTTGCGTTCTTAGCGGCTCTGGGTTGAAAAGTCAGCGTCCGACTAGTCGCGATTGTCTTTCCAGTCAACTCGACGTGGAATTGAAGTACTTCTGCGCGCCCTTACAGGGCTTGGTTGTTTTTGCTGACGCGAACCCAGGGCGTCGCTCGCTGACTCGCTCTGCCCTGGGCTATTATCTTTCGGGCTTACAGCCCTGTGAATCAGCGTTCATCAGCGTCGATCAGCGGTTAAACATTTTGCGCTCCCTGCGTTCTTTTTCCGCAAAATAGATCCTTGTCCATCCGCGAATAGCGGCGTGGCCGCCTCGCGGCTTTACGCGGTGTTCATCCGTGGTTGGAATACTTTGCGTTCTCCGCGTCTCCGCGTTGAAAAGATAACTTCCGGCGATTCGGAATTGGAAACGGATCGCTGCCAAGTAATCTGCGGGCGGAAGAATGATTCCAGCCCATTCCAGCGCGGTCTCCGTGCCTCCCGCGGCGCCGGGCGAATCCGTGAACCGATTGTTATCGTGGCTCGTCGCCGTGGCTTTCTTCATGGAATCGCTCGACACGACGATTCTGAACACGGCCGTCCCCGCCATCGCGAAGGCGCTCGCCGTCGCCCCGCTCAGCATGAAGGCTGTGCTGTCGAGTTACACGCTGAGCCTGGCGGTGTTCATTCCGATCAGCGGCTGGATGGCCGATCGCTTCGGCACACGCCGGGTGTTTGCGTCCGCGATTGGCCTGTTCACTCTGGGGTCGTTTCTCTGCGGCATTTCGAGCGATATCCACGTCCTCGTCGCGTGCCGCATCCTGCAAGGCTGCGGCGGTGCCATGATGTTGCCCGTGGGCCGGCTCACCATGGTACGGGCGTTCGCCAAATCGGAGCTCTCATGCCGATCTCAGCGAGGAACAGGCCAGCGGCGCCAGCACCATCGCGAGCACGATGCAGCAGATGTCGATCAGTTTCGGCGTGGCGACGGCGTCGCTGGCCACGGCGTTCTTCATTCCCGACCGTTTTCACACCAGCGCGCCGGAAATGATTCACGGCATCCACCAGGCGTTCCTTGCTCTGGGCGGATTGACCGTTCTCTCCGCCATGGTCTTCCGCGAATTGAAAAATGATGACGGCGACATCGTCAGCCAGCACAATGTCGTTCAGCATGCTGCGTAACGACACTGCCGTGCGCCGAAAGCAACCCGGTCGCCAGCCGGATTACTACGAGAACAAACCTATCTCATGCGACCCAGCGAAACCCATTTTCAGGTTCCGACTGGGCGGCATAAGTAGAATGGAGACTGTGGACAGGGTTATGATTGTTGTCACCACTACCGCCCTGTTCCTTTTCGGCGCTTCCGGGCGCGAGTATGAATGAAGCCCTCGAGTTTTTGGTTCGACATGGCGCCGCGGTTTTGTTTGCGGCCGTATTCGTCGAGCAAATAGGCGTGCCGCTGCCCGCCGCGCCCTGGCTGCTGGCGGCGGGCGCCTTGGCCGGTACTGGGAAGATCAATTGGTTCACGGCGCTCGCGGCCGCGACCTTCGGCTCACTGCTGGCCGACGTGATTTGGTTCTATTTGGGGCGCCATGGCGGCCATCGGGTGTTGAGTCTTCTCTGCCGCATCTCGTTGGAGCCGGATTCGTGCGTTCGTCGGACGCAGGATCTCTTCACCCGATATGGGATGCGAGGCGTCGTGGCGGCAAAATTCATTCCGGGTCTGAGCACCTTGGCACCGCCACTGGCCGGCATTTCGGGCGTAGGCGCTCCTCGGTTCTATTTCTACGACGGCTTGGGTTCGTTGTTGTATGCGGGGTTTTTCATTCTTGTCGGCGTCCTGTTCAGCCACCAGTTGGAGCAGGTCATCGCCGCGCTCGCCAGCCTCGGGAGCGGTGCTCTGGGAGTGGTCGCCGGGTTGGCTGCGCTTTACATCGGCTACAAGTATTTTCAGCGGCGCCGCCTTTTGAACCAGTTAAGAACGGCGCGGATCACCGTGGATGAGCTGCATCAGATGCTGGAGACGGGGGAGAACCCGATCATTCTGGATCTGCGGTCTGACGCCGAACTTGAACGGGACCCTTCGTTGATCCGCGGTGCCCGTCACATGACCCTGGAAGAGGTGAAGTTGCGCCAGCACGAGATTCCCCGCGACCGCGACATCGTTCTGTACTGTTCCTGCCCAAACGAGGTGAGCAGCGCGCGGATGGCGTTGTTGCTTCAACGAAATGGCGTCCTGCGCGTTCGGCCATTGCTGGGAGGCATCGACGCCTGGCGGGAGCGCAATTACCCGACGGAACTGCGTGTGGGTGCGACGAGCCCCGAATCGGCGAAGGCCGAACCCCCGACCACAACAATGAAAAGGAGTTAAGAAATTATGGCGAAACCTGTGATTTGGACAGTGGACGACGATCCGGATGTGCTGCGAGCCGTAGAGCGCGATTTGCGCCGGCAATACGGGGATCGTTACAAGGTCATTTCCGCGGATTCCGGCCCCTCCGCCCTCGAAGCGACAAAGCAGTTGAAACTCCGAAACGAACCGGTGGCGCTTTTCCTCGTGGACCAACGGATGCCGCGCATGTCCGGCGTCGAGTTCCTGGAGCAGGCGATTGAACTTTATCCGGAAGCAAAACGGGCGTTGTTGACCGCTTACGCGGACACCGACGCGGCCATTCGCGCCATCAACAACGTGCACATCGATCACTACCTGATGAAGCCGTGGGACCCGCCGGAGGAACGGCTCTACGGCGTGGTCGATGACATGCT
>Ga0066710_100005502_pt1 | contig 11564 bp, 9 predicted proteins | sample GraSoiAngelo_159_FD_79666 | JGI IMG/M metagenome (GOLD analysis project Ga0066710, IMG submission 79666) | Grasslands soil microbial communities from the Angelo Coastal Reserve, California, USA - 14_1009_16_40cm | ecosystem: Environmental > Terrestrial > Soil > Grasslands | place: USA... | reverse complement strand
GTCGCTCTGACGAGGCTTTTCCATTGGCGCGGCGTCAATGCGAGAACGATCAGGCTCGTGCCATCCCTGGTGGTGAAGTCCCGGCCGAAAGTCCCGTAGACGTAGTTTCCGAAGCGACCTCGTGCCTCTTCGACAACCTGGGCCTCAGCCAGGTAGCCGAGGTTGCCCGCCACCGCGATGCCAACATCGACGAGGCTGAGCTCAATGAGCTGTCCTTTGCCAGTCAGCCGGCGATGCCGCTCTGCAGCGAGGATTGCCGTCGCCGCGATGAATCCGGTCATCGCATCCCAGGCTGGGAGCACATGGTTGATCGGCCCATCCCGCCCCTCGGGGCCGGTGATGAATGGGAAGCCCAAAGCTGCGTTGACGGTGTAGTCAACCGCCGTGCCGCCTTCCCGAGTCCCTGTGATCAAGACCATGATCAGATCGGGGCGCATCAGGGATAGCTCTTCATACGAATTCCATTGCGCCGTTGGCAGGTTGGTGAGGAAGATTCCGGCCCCTTGACCGGGCGCTGTGATCAATTTCGCCACCTGCTGGCGGCCTCGCTCGGTCCCCATGTCGATCGTCACCGATCGCTTGCCTTGGTTGAGACCTGCCCAGTAGAGGCTGCGGCCCTGGTGCAGGGGCCAACGATTGATATCGATGCCGCCACCTGGAGGATCGACCCGAATCACGTCCGCACCGAGCGCGGCAAGGGTGGCCCCGCCGAGCGGAGCCGCGATGAAGGCCGCGATCTCGACCACGCGCAGGCCGGCGAGGATCGGCGCCCTGTCGCCCAGGTCAGCCTCCCGCGGAGCGAAGGCCGAGCAGGTCGAGGGTCAATTCGCCGTCCTTCAGCCTCGCGATGATTTCGACCTCGCGGGCCGCTCTCGCCTCTGCCTTGCGCAGCGTCTCCTCGAAAGCCGCCTCGTCCGTGATCAACACGCCATCCGCGTCCGCTAGCACCAGCGAACCCCGAGCCACCCTGACATCACCCAGGGTCACGGCCGCGCCGACCGAGCCCGGATTGCGCTTGACGGTCCTGCCCATGCTGATCCAGCGCGAGAACACCGGGAACCGCATCCTTTCGAAGGCGTCGACGTCCCGAACGCCTGCGTTTACGACGACACCCATTACTCCCCGGGCGATCGCAGCGTTAGCAAGCACCTCGCCGAAATAGCCCCGGTTGTCGCCTGCGGCGTCGATGACGAGCACGTCGCCAGGCGCGCACACTTCAAGGGCGCGGTGGACCGCGAGATTGTCGCCGGCGGCGCATGCGAGCGGGAATGCAGGACCGCAACACACGGCCCCTTTCCACACGCGGCGGATCGACGGGTCGAGAGCGCCCACGCCACCCGCCGCCTCATAGATGGTCGAGGCCCCAAGCCCGAGCGCGCGCTGACAGGATTCCGCGGCGGTCATGCCGTACTGACCAACGCGTACTTGATGACGCAGCTGCCGGCGGTCGACGCCACGAATATGTTCCCCGCGCTGTCACAGCACAGACCGTGCGTGTCGTGATATGCGCGAATCTTGACCAGCACATGTCCGCCTGCGTCGAGCATGGTCACGGTCGGCACGTGATCGGACACAAGCACTCGGCCCCGGCCGTCGACGCAAACATCTGTCGGCCCCTTGAATCCATCCCAGATATCGAGCAGCTTGCCATCTGACGCGAAGACCTGGACGCGATCGTTCTCACGATCCGCGACGTACACACGCCGGCGTGAGTCGACGCCGATCCCGTGCGGAACGCGGAATTGGCCCGGGTCGCGACCAGGCTCCCCCCAACTGTTGAGATGCCATCCATCCGCGGAGAAAACATGCACGCGGGAGTTTCCATAGCCATCCGCCACAAACGTGGTTCCATCCGCCGCGACGGCAATATCCGCCGGGTGGTTGAACGGAGCCTCCGGCGCCGCCTGGTCTTTGGTGCCGAGCTCGCGGAGCGGTCTGCCATCGGCGGCGAAGACCGCGACGACGTGACGGTCGCGGTCGGCGACGTACACATTTCCCTTCGAGTCGACCGTGACGCCGTGCGGATCGACCACCACGCCTTCGCCGAGGCTGCCTGTGACCGACCCCGATGCGTCGAGTACCAAGACCGTCGGCTCTCGCCGGTGACACACGTACATCCGGCCGTCAGGGCTGGACGCGATTGAGGTCACGGCGCCGAGTACGAAATCGTCGCGCCGGCGAACCCAGGTCGGGTCGACCGCGTAGGTCAGATCGCCCCACCCGACACGCAAGCCGGTGATCGTCCTCATATCGCGTGATGTATCAGTTCCTGAAGCGACGCCGGCTGGAATCGCCCTCGTAGCTCGCCGGACGACCGGTCAGCGGCGCGCACTTCGTTCGTCGAACAGCGCCGGTTTCTGAAAATCACCATCGTCGAGCAGCGCCACCAGGGCGACGAGGCCGGCGGTGTACGAGTGCTTGCGCAAGCCCTGGCAGGTGCCGACTACTGAGTCCGAGAAGATCGAGGGTTTGCCCCGCCGGTTCGGGTTGGCGAAATGGATCTCCACGACCGGCAATCCCGTTTCGAAAAGTGCGTGCCGTGTCGCCTCCCCGGTCCAAGTCAGGCCGGCCGGGTTGACAAGCAGCCCATCCAGATCATCAGTTTGAGTCTGGATCCAGTCGAGGATCTCCCCTTCGTGGTTGGAAACGCAGGTCGCGGCGAGCTTTACGCCAAGCGCCTCAGCCAGCGTCCTGACCCGCGCCTCGAGGTCGCGGATGGTGCCCACGGATCCAAAGCGCTCGCGCTCGCGTCTTTCGAGATGAACCATGTTCGGACCGTTGAGCAGGCCGATGCGCCAGCTCCTGCTCCCAGTCCTCAGGACGTCACGAAGATCCGGCATCATCGACTCCTTCATAAACGAGCGCGGCCCAGTCCTTCTCGAGCGCCATCGCGATCTGAAGGAGCTTCAGATCCATGCCGTGACGGCCAATGACCTGGATTCCAATCGGAATCTCCGCGGCGGGCGCGGGCAGGCTGATGGCTGGCTGCCCCGTGGTGTTGAACGGACGCGTGTAGCCGGTCAGGTCAGACCTCTCGAAGCGATCTGTCAGGCGAGGGGCGACGACCCGGGTGGCGGGCACGAGCAGAGCATCGACCTTCTGCGACGCCATCGCGTCGTTAGCCTGGATGCGCAGCCTTGATTGCTCGCGCAAGGCGTCCACGTAATCGGCTCGGCTCATCCGCAGACCCCGCTGCAGTGGCTCGAGGACGTCGGCGCCGTACTTCTCAGGCACCGTTTCCAGCCACCTCCGGTGAAATGCCGCCGCCTCGGCCAGGAGGATCGTGAAGCCCACCGCGTTCAGGTCGGCCCGAGGTGGAAAATCGATGGAGGGAAGGCCGCGCGTAGCGATCGACCAGGCGCGCAACATTTCGGCGTCCAGGTCGTCGCCCCAGCCCGCGACCACGGCAAGCCGGTGGTCCGACGAGGGAGTCGAACCCGAGGCCCAGGCAGGATCGCCGCGCATCTGCGCGAAGGCCCTCGCCGCCGTCTGCACGTCTGGCGCCAGCGGGCCTAGAGTGTCCAGCGATCGGCTCAGCGGGATGACGTCGGTGGTATCGACGCTGCCGATCGTCGGCTTGAATCCGACGACGCCGCACAGAGCCGCTGGGATACGGATCGATCCCCCGGTGTCTGTACCCAGCGCCCAGTCGACCAGGCCCGCGGCGACGGCCGCGGCGGAACCGCCCGAGGAACCGCCGGCGACGCGGTCGGGTGCTCGCGGATTGAGGACAACGCCGTAATGGGGATTGGCGCTGGTGACGCCGAACGCAAACTCGTGAAGGTTCGTCTTGCCGACGACGATGCATCCGCACTTCCGCATCGCCGCCACGACGGGCGCATCTTCGTCGCTGACGAGCGGGGGCAGGACGACGGATCCGCCAGTGTTGACCGTTCCGCGCACGTCGACGACATCCTTCACTCCGACGACCGTGCCCTCTCCCATCTCGTCGGTAAGCACGATGAACGCGTTGAGGTCCGAACGCGCCCGGATCCGCTCGCGTGCCGTCTCAGCGTTCATGAACTCGATGCCAAAGAACACTCCAACCCCCGCGAGTACACTCTCACTGGATTGTCATTCCAAAAGGATGAAGTTAACACCGGCAAACTGCCAGCGGCTCTAACCCTCCCGCCGGAGGCCATTCGCATCCTTGGAGTTGACGGAAACCTGGCCCCGGGTCACAAAGCGCCCATGTCGGCCGACGACGCGTTAGGCGCGCTGCGACTGATGATGCTCTCGCGCTCAATGGACGACTGGGCCGTCCGGCTCCAACGCATGGGCCGCCTCGGCACTTACGGTCCGGTTCACGGACAGGAGGCGTCCGTCGTCGGCGCAAGCTGGGCGCTCGACCCAGCCCTGGACTGGCTCGCGCCGGCGTACCGGGAGCAGCCGGCGATGCTCCGCCACGGCATGCCGCTCGACAAGCTGCTTGCGGTCTACATGGGCAAGCTGACGGCGGGACGGATTCCTGACGACGTGCGCATGCTGCCGCGCAACCAGTCCGTGGGTGCGCAGTTGCCGCACGCGGTGGGCCTGGCCTGGGCACAGAGACTGCGCCGGACGGGGGCTGCGGTCATGGTGTTCCTCGGGGAAGGAGCCTCGTCGGAGGGCGACTTTCACGAATCGTGCAACCTCGCGGGAGTGATGCGCGCGCCGATCGTCTTCGTGATCCAGAACAACAGCTGGGCGATCTCCACCCCGTCGTCGCAGCAAACCGCCGGCGCCCTATGGGCGCGCGGTGAGGGGTACGGATTCCCCGGCTTCGTGGTGGATGGGAACGACCTGTTCGCCGTCTACGAGACGGCGCGCACCGCGGTCCTGCGCGCGCGGGCCGGCGAGGGGCCGACGCTGATCGAGAACCGCACCTATCGGATGGGCATGCACAACACCACCGACGACCCCAGGGCGTATCGCGATGCGAGCGAGGTCGAGTCAGCCGCCGCCGCCGATCCGATCCAGCGGGTGCAGCGCTACCTCGAGCGCCACGCCTCCTGGCGCGCAGATCTGGCGAAACTTTGCGCCAAAGAGCTCGAGGCCGAGATCCGAAGCGCGAGGGAGCGGGCTTCCACCTATCCGGCGCCAAAACCTGACGACGTTTTCGATCACGTCTACGCTCGGCCGCCGGAGCGGGTGACGCGTCAGCGGCGCGAGCTGATGACGCGTTTCGAGCTCTAGTAGCCGGCGACCTTCTTCGCGGCCGCCACGACCTGCGCCACCGACGGCAGGTAGTGATTCTCAAGCGATCCTGGCGGGTACGGCGTGTCCCATGCGGCCACCCGTTCGATCGGCGCATCGAGCGACATGAACGCCTCGTGCTGAAGCGTGGCCACGATCTCGGCGCCAAAACCACCGCTGAGCGGCGCTTCATGCACGATCACTGCGCGGCCGCTCGCCGACACGGCGCGAACCAGGCCATCCACGTCAAGCGGAACCAGCGTCCGCAGGTCGAGAACGGCGGCTGAGATAGCCTCCGCGGCCAGTTGGTCGGAAGCCTTGAGACTAAGCTCCACCGCCGCGCTCCAGGCGACGATCACCAGGTCCGTTCCCTCCCGAGCGAGGCGTGATTGACCGAATGGAATCTCGTAGTCCTCGTCGGGAACCTCGACCTTTTCGCTTCTATACAAGCGCTGCGGCTCCAGAAACAAGACCGGGTCGGGGTCGCGGATCGCCTCGAGCAGCAGCCCTTTGGCGTCGTAGGGGTTGGAGGGGCAGACGATCTTGATGCCTGGCTGCTGGACGAACTGGGCTTCGATCGCGTCAGCATGGAACTCAGGTGTCCGGACGCCGCCGCCGAACGGAGCCCGGATCGTGACCGGACAACTGAAGCGCCCGCGGCTGCGATATCGATAACGACCAAGCTGCGGGCCGATCTGGTGCATCGCCTGGTGAGTGAAGCCGAGAAACTGGATCTCGGGAATCGGAACCATGCCACCGATCGCGAGACCGATTGAGGAGCCGATGATGGCGCCTTCAGCCAGAGGCATGTCGACCACGCGCTCAGGGCCGAAGCGCTCCAGAAGACCCTGGGTGACCCGGAAGACACCGCCGAGGCGCCCAACGTCCATGCCGAGCACCACCACGCGCTCGTCGCGCTCCATCTCTGAGCGCAGCGTCGAGCGAAGCGCTTCGACCATGTTCAGCTCAGCCACGAGTCTCCCATCGGCTCGCGATTCTATCGCCCAGGGACAAGGGCCCGTCCTGACCCGGCCATTCGCCTCTAAGCCCCTGTAATGCCGTCCGCCATGCTTGCGCCGTGGGCATCTCCGCTCGCGGTCGACTGATCGAGATCCGTCGCGCCACGCTGGTCTGGACCGCCACCACATTGATCCTCGTACTGGCCTGGGCGGGAGTGCTTGTCGCGGGCCGAGTCAGGGCTACGTGCTGGTTGTGACCCGGGTCACGATCTGGCTGCCCGCGTTCGTATGGTGGCTTGAGGGTAGTGGCTCCCCCGACCACACGATCCGCTAGCCGCCCGTTTTGACTCTGCTCCCCGGCCGACTTAGAATGCGTTTCGAAATTTCGTGTCTCGACCCCGGCACATGCCCGCTTCGCGGCAGAGCCCGCTGATCCCGGCCTCCTCTCCCAGCCCCGCGCAACAGCTGCGGAAGCTGATCGAGGCTCCTGAGATCCTCCTCATGCCGGGCGTTTTCGACGGTTTCAGCGCCAAGCTTGTCGAAGCCTGCGGATTCAAGGCGGGGTTCATCACCGGATCGGGCGTATCCGAGAGCAGACTCGGGTGGCCCGACGTCGGGCTGATGGGCCTGGCGGAGAATCTTGACGCGTGCCGGGTGCTGGCTCGCAGCACATCCATCCCACTCCTTGCGGACGGGGACACGGGCTACGGGAACGCGGTCAACGTGCACTTCGCCGTGAGCGCCTTCGAGGAAGCCGGGGTGGCCGGCGTGATGTTCGAGGACCAGACGTGGCCGAAACGATGCGGGCACATGTCGGGCAAGGAACTCATTCGCGCGGAAGAGATGGTGCAGAAGGTGCGCGCGGCGGTCGAGGGCCGTACCAATGACGACTTCGTGATCATGGCCCGCACCGACGCCGCCGGCCCGATCGGCATCGACGAGGCGATCCGCCGGGCCAACCTCTACGCCGATGCTGGAGCGGACCTTCTCTTTGCAGATGCGGTCCTCTCGGAAGCCGACATCGCACGGCTGTGCGAGCAGGCTTCGGGGCCGGTCCTCGTCAACATGGGATTCGGGATCCGAACCCGCAGCACGACGCCCCTTCTTCCGCCGGCGCGCCTCGAGCAGCTCGGGGTCGCCGTGGTCATCTATCCAAGGATGCTCACCGCGGCATCGGCGATGGGCATGCGGAAGGCGATGACGGCGCTGCTGGAGGGTGCGGCAGCGGGCGAGGCTGTCGATCGCCCCGATCTCGCGATCTCGTTCGAAGAGCTGAACTCCTTGATGGGACTCGCGGACATTCAGGAGGTCGAGAGCCGCTACTTGACGCCCGAGGACCTCGCGCGCAAGTACGACCGCAGCCAGTCGTGAAACCTCCGTTGGACTTTCACGCGCTGTTTCCTGAGATCGCGTCGATCCAAGACGAGAAGCTCGCCGCGAGCGTCGAAGCCGTCTGGCAGGAGCTGTGGCAGATGTCGGACTGGACCTCGATCGAGTCGCTGCCGGTCTCTCCAGAGATTCGCCGTCCGCACATCCCGCACAATCGCGCGGTCGTCGAGATGGCCGTGGCAGTTGCCGAGGCTATCGAACGGTTCCACCAGGTCAAGGTCGATCGCGAGGTGCTTGTGGCCGCGTGCCTGCTGCAGGACGCTTCCAAGCTCGTCGAATACGCCCCGTCCGGCGACGAGGTCGCGCTCTCCGACCTGGGACGCCAGTACCCGCATGGCTTCCTTGCCGCGCACGTGGCGCGCAAGCACGGCGTCCCGGATGCGATCTGCCACATCATCCTCACGCACACACCCCAAGCGGCATCGTTTCCCACCAGCCTCGAAGGCAAGATCCTCTACTACCTCGACCAGATCGACATCCTGGCGATCCACGGCGACCGCTGGCGCAAGCAGCTGATGATCACGAAGTAGGAGCGGACATGGTCCTCGTCGCGGTCGACATCGGCGGCACCTTCACAGACGTCGTCGTAATCGATCCGGACACCGGCCGCCACCACGCGACCAAAGTTCCGACCACGCCATCCCGCCTGATCGACGGGGTTCGTGCCGGCACGGAGGCTGCGCTCCGGCTTGCCGGCGCACGTCCATCGGACGTCGAGAGATTCGTGCACGGGACGACCATCGGCACAAATGCGGTCCTCGAGCGTCGCGGCGCCACGACCGCCGTCATCGCCACTGATGGGTTCGAAGACAGCCTCGAGATCGGACGCCTCAGGCGCACTCGTATGTATGACCTGTTTATGGACGCCGAGACCCCAGTCTTCCTGGCGCCACGCCGCCGGCGCCGAGGCATCCGCGAAAGAGTCGCCGCCGATGGAAGCGTGGTCGTGCCGCTGGACGAGGAACACGTCGTCGCAACGGTCCGCAGCCTGCAGGAGGAAGAGGAAGTGAGCGCATTCGCGGTCTGCTTGTTGTTCAGCTTTCGAAACGCGTCGCACGAGCGCCGCGTGCGAGAGCTGATACGCGAGCTTGACCCGTCACTCAGCGTCTCGCTCTCGAGCGAGGTCGATCCCATGTTCCGGGAGTACGAACGGACTGTCGTGACGGCCTTTGACGCATACATCCGACCGGTCATCAACGCGTATGTAAACGACATGACGCGCGAGCTGAGCGAGATCGGGATCCACGCTCCGCTTCAGGTCATGCAGTCGCGTGGGGGCGTGACCTCGGCGGAGCTGGTGGCCGACCGCCCGGTGTCCGTCCTGCTCTCCGGCCCGGCTGCCGGCGTCATAGGCGCGAGGCACGCGGGCTCGCTTTCCGGGCTGGAGGACCTGATCACCATCGACGTCGGTGGAACCAGCGCCGACATCTGCCTGGTCCAGTCCAACAAACCCCTTCTCACGACCGAAGGCGCCATCGACTCGTACCCACTCCGGATACCGATGATGGACATCTCGACGATCGGGGCGGGCGGCGGAAGCCTCGCATGGGTCGACTCGGCCGGCAACTTCAGGGTCGGACCCCGGTCGGCGGGTGCGGACCCGGGCCCGGCCTGCTACGGGCGCGGCGGGACGGAGGCCACGGTGACCGACGCCGGCGTCGTCCTCGGTTACCTCAACCCCGAATTCTTCGCCGGCGGTTCGCTGCGGCTCGACGCGGATGCCGCGCATCGCGCTGTCGAGGCGTTCGGGGCCCGGCTGGGCCTGTCGGCGCTGAGCGCGGCCGCCGGGATCCACCGCCTGATCAACTCTCAGATGGCCGATGCGATACGTCTGGTCTCGGTCCGCCGAGGCTACGACCCTCGCGACTTCGCTCTCGTTCTGCTCGGCGGAGCCGGCCCTGTCCATGGCGGGCGCCTCGCTGCGGAGCTGTCGATGTCGAACATGGTCGTCCCGGCGTTGCCCGGTGTCCTGTCGGCCCTGGGCTTGACGGTCGCTCGCATCGAGCACGACCAGGCGGTGACCGTCGCGGCTCGTCTCGACGGCGCAGTTCCCGAACGCCTGGAGTCAGTCTTCGCCGAGCTCGAGCGCGAGGTCGCCAGGCGGATGCGGACGGACAATGCGCCGGAAGGCGAGACCGTTTCCGTGCGCGCGGCAGATGGCAGATACGTGGGCCAGGCGTACACGCTGGAGATCCCTATCGATCAGCCGATCTCAACGAGCTCCATCGCGGCGTTTCGCGAGGCGTTCGATGCGGCGCATCGACGCGTCTACGGTCACGCGGATCCGGACGGCGCCGTCGAGCTCGTTAACGCCCGCGTCGTCCAGTCATGGGCCTTTCCCTCCTTTGCCCTCGATCAGACGCCGCCGCGCGGGCGACGGGCCACCGCGCCCGAGCGACGCAAGGCGTACTTCGAAGAGCTGGGCGGTTACGTCACGGTTCCTGTGTACCGCCGCTATGAGCTCGAGGCAGGGATCCGGATCAACGGTCCGGCAATCGTCGAGCAGTTCGACTCGACGCTGGTCATCTATCCAGGCCACCTGGCGACGGTCGAGAGAAGCGGCAACTTGATGGTGACAGCGTCCGCGGAAGAGCGGAATTGACTGACACGGCCATCGACCCCATTACCCTCGAGGTCGTTCGCAACAAGCTCGACACGATCGCCGACGAGATGGAGATCACCATCCTCAAGAGCTCCCACTCCGCGATCGTGAAAGAGGCGCTTGACGCGTCGGCTGCCATCTTCGACGCCCGTGGGCAGCAGGTCGCCCAGGCGGCCGCGTCGCCGATCCACCTCGGCATGATCATCCCGGCGGTGGCGCGGTTCGTCGCCAAGTTCCCGCCCGACACGATGCGGGATGGCGACGTCTACGTTCTCAACGATCCCTTCGACGGCGGGACGCACCTGCCCGACCTCGTGATGACGATGCCGGTCTTCTTGGGAGATCGGCTCATCGCGCTCGTCACAGCCATCACCCACCACCAGGACATGGGGGGCAGGAGCCCAGGCTCGACGCCGGTGGACGCACGAGAGATCTATGAGGAGGGACTTCGCATTCCACCCTTGAAGCTCTACGACGAGGGTCGCCTGAACTCCACGTTGGTGGATCTCATATCCCGAAACGTGAGGATCCCCGACGTCGTCATCGGCGACGTCTTCGGCCAGTTCGCCGCCTGCCATGTCGGGAAACGAGGCATGGTCTCGCTCGCAGAGCGCCTGGGGCCGGACGCGCTCGAGGTGTACATGGGAGTGCTTCTCGATCGCGCGGAAGCGATGACGCGCCGCGCGCTCGAACGGATCCCGGACGGCAGCTATCACTTTGTCGACTACCTCGACAACGACGGCGTCGACCTGGACCGTCTGGTCAAGATCGAGGCCACCGCTACGATCTCAGGGTCCGAGCTGACGGTCGATTTCACCGGCACGGACGCTCAGGTGGCGGGCCCCATCAACTGCGTCCCCGCGTCGACCCTGTCCGCCGTCTACTACATCGTCAAGGTCGCAATCGATCCGGACATCCCGAACAACGCCGGCTGCTACCGGCCGATCCACATCGTGATGCCAGAGGGCAGCCTGGTGAACGCAAGATTGCCCGCAGCCGTCAACTCAAGGTCGGTCGTCGTACGAAGGGTCGTCGACTGCCTCCTGGGGGCGCTCAACCAGGCCCTTCCGGGAAAGCTTCCAGCAGCGTCCAACGGTCACCCCCTGGTCATGTCGATGGGAGGCATCGACCCCGCGCACGGAAAGACCTATGTCACCGCAGAGATCGGCGCGGGAGGCATGGGGGCGCGGCCCACAAAGGACGGCCTGGAGACCGTCCAGACGGACACCTCCAACGCCCAAAGCATCCCCGCCGAAGCGCTCGAGCTCGAATTCCCCATCCGCGTCGGCCATTGGAGGCTGCGCGACGACTCCGGAGGCGCCGGGCGGTTCCGGGGTGGGCTCGGGTTTGAGAAGAGGTTCGAGATCTTGCGGGGGATCGCGCGGATCTCGCATCGCGGGGAACGGCACCGGACCGCCCCGTGGGGTCTGTTCGGCGGC
>Ga0066710_100005501_pt1 | contig 11565 bp, 8 predicted proteins | sample GraSoiAngelo_159_FD_79666 | JGI IMG/M metagenome (GOLD analysis project Ga0066710, IMG submission 79666) | Grasslands soil microbial communities from the Angelo Coastal Reserve, California, USA - 14_1009_16_40cm | ecosystem: Environmental > Terrestrial > Soil > Grasslands | place: USA... | reverse complement strand
GGGGCTGGGGGTGGGTCGGCTGCGCTCGGCTACAACATTTTCGACTACGACCTGGTCGTGTTGAATTACTGCAACTGGGAACGACCGGGCTTAAGCGATGAGGCGAAATCAAACTTCACGCGCTATCTGACCAACAGCGGCGGGCTAGCGATCATTCACTTTGCGAACGGCGCTTGGCATCCGTCCTTGCCCAACACCAAACCTGCCGATGCCTGGCCCGAATTTTACACGCGGATTTGCCGCCGCGTCTGGGAGCATCGTGAGCCGAACGCCAGCGGCCACGAGGCGTTTGGCCCGTTTCACGTTGAGATCGCGAAGGTAAAGCATCCCATCACCGAAGGGTTGCAACCATTCGACACGATGGATGAACTCTATTTTCATCAAGCGGGTGAATTGCCTGTCGAGCCGCTTGCCTTCGCGGTTCCAGAGCCACCGAAGCAGCGCGACCCAATGGCTTGGGCGTACGATTACGGACAAGGACGTGTCTTTCAAACGGTGCTCGGTCATGCTGGGGAAAGCATTCGCAAAGCGGCGGGCTTGATTCGACGCGGCTGCGTCTGGGCAGCGGGACGAAATGAACTCACATTCGATCCGCCTCCGGAATTGATCGAAGGCGCGCTGTTTCGCGAAGGCAGTCCTTGGACGCCGCAGGCATCACAGAAGCGTGCTGCCGACCTCGCGCCGGCGGGAAAGACCGAATCTGCAAGCGTCGCCGTTGCGGGGTCATCAAGAGTTGTCCCCAGCGCGCAACCAACTCCGACAGGTTCCAGTGACGGTGCGCCGAGGACAACTCGCCCGGCCGGACCACGTCCAGCAGGAACACCCGCAATTGCCGCCAGCGAACCGGAAACACAACTGGAAAAGTACTGGAGCGACAATCGCTGGAATCGGACCGATGTGGGCCACTTTCTCGCCTCCACGCTCCGTGTGCCCAACGGCACCGTCACCCGAGCGCTGTCCATTCGAGTGGGTGACCGCGATGAAGGCACCGTTTGTTTCGACACGGCCAACCTCAGCCTGCGTGCCGGTTGGGCCGGTGGTTTCTTGAAGTTCGATCCGGCGCGGTTCGGACTGCTTAATTCTCCGAAAATCGATGGCCAGATTCAGTTTGTTGCGCCCGAGGGGCCCGGCTGGAGCGGCGCGACTGGTCGGTTCAGCGGATTTTACGCGCACGGCAAGCGGGTCGTGCTGGAGTACCAGCTGGGCGAGACGACAGTGCACGAGTCACCGTGGTGGGAAGAAAACGGCGCGGTCCGTTGTTTCACAAGAACATTGGAAGTGGCGCCCTCAGAACGGGAGTTGACGCTCCTGGTTGCGCGGCTTTCGCCTTTGCGAGGAGACGACCCGGGTTTTCCGCGCCGGAAACTCCAAGGCGAATCCGTTGCTTTGAAGTCCGGAGACAACCTGTTTCTCCTTGGTCTCAGCGGGATGAACGGAGAGATTGAGCGCCTTCCGGCCGGTCAACTCCTCCTGCATCTTTCAGCTTCGCGCTCGACACGCCGTTTCAAACTCCTGATTCAACAGACCCCGCTCGATCTGACGCGCGAGTTTGACGCTTTTGTGAAGGCGTCGGCTGCGCCGGACGACCTGAGCCGGCTACAGGTTCCCGGCCCTGCCCGTTGGCTCCCCGCACTGGAAACGACCGGCCGGGTCGCGCCTGACACCGGCCCGCTCGCCATCGACACCCTCACGGTTCCCTACGACAATCCTTGGAACGCGCTCATGTTCCTTTCCGGTGTTGACTTCACCCGCGACGGCGCCGCCTACGTCTGCTCGATTCATGGCGATGTCTGGAAAGTGATGGGGATTGACGAGAAATTGCACAACTTGTCCTGGAAACGCTTTGCCACCGGTCTGTATCAGCCGCTTGGATTAAAAGTGGTTAACGACCGGGTCTATGTTCTTGGCCGCGATCAAATCACGCGGTTGCAGGACGCAAACGGCGATGGTGAAGCCGACTTCTACGAGAATTTCTGCGACCGCATCCAAACCTCGCCTGATCCGCACAATTATGTGACCAGCCTTGAAACCGACGCGGCCGGAAATTTCTACTATGTGGATCCGCGCGGTGTTCATCGCGTCTCACCCGATGGTCGTAGCGCGGAAACGCTGGCCACCGGTTTCCGCAACCCGAACGGGCTTGGCGCCAGCCCGGACGGCAAAATCGTTACGGTCGCGCCGCAACAAGGCGAATGGACTCCGTCGTCGGTGATCGTCGAAGCGAAACGAGGCGGCTATTACGGCTACGGCGGGCCTAGAGTAACGGCGGAGCGTCCGCTGGGCTACGATCCGGTGCTCTGCTGGATTCCGCACAGCGTGGACAACTCCGGGGGCAGCCAGGTCTGGATCCCACTAAACGCGCCTGGCAACTGGAGCACACTCGCTGGTCAGTTGTTGCACTTCTCCTGGGGCCGTTGCTCCATGATGCTTGTCCTCCGCGACGTCGTGGATGGTGTGCCGCAAGGCGCCACCGTTGCGTTACCTGGACGGTTTTTGTCCGGCGCAATGCGCGGCGCATTCAATCCGCGCGACCATCACCTCTACGTGGTCGGCAGCACCGGCTGGCAGACCAGCGCGCTGAAGGACGGCTGCTTTCAACGCGTCCGCAACACCGGCAAACCGCTGGATGTGCCGGTCGCCTGGCATGCGCAGCACAACGGGTTGACGCTCACGTTTACGCAAGCGCTCGACAAGGACACCGCGGAAGACGTGGGCAGCTATGGCCTCGAGCAATGGAACTATCGGTACGCCGCTCAATATGGCTCGAAAGACTGGTCCGTCGCCAATCCTCAACAGGAAGGTCACGACACGCTCGATGTCCGGTCCGCGAAGCTGCTCGTCGATGGCCGGACCGTTTTTCTGGAAATTCCCAATTTAGATCCAGTGATGCAGCTGCAGGTTCAATACAACTTGAGTGCGAAAGAAGGCACATCCCTGCGCGGCAAACTTTACGTGACAATCAACCGGCTTCCGGCGGCAACTTCTGTTGAGGAACACTAGACCAGTTGAAACCAGGGGAGGCTTCCATGAATCCGAGCCCCCTCATCCTCCAGGTTATCTGTTTAGCGCGGTCGCTGTGCGAGCTGACGGAGCGCGACGTTTACGTCGCTTCCGCGTGGCACGGATACATGGACTTTGAGGCCCAGAAATTGCGAGAGTGAAGCGGCCTAAAGGCCGCGCCCCTCCGCAAATCTTGGTTCGGTGCCTGCGCACATACTCCTCAGTGGGGGAGAAGGTGCCAGAAGCTTTTCGCACCGGTGCATGGTCCCAAGGCACGCTCTCTATGCATTAGCTCCTGCATTGCGAATGCATTTGGCCTGCATTGCAGAAACGCGCCCTACGCCTGAGCACAAGCGTGAAAGCGCCTGTTTCGACCGGAGAATTCCTGCGGCATGCAGCGTGCTAATTCCACCACACAGCTATGGTGTGCCATCGCGAGACTCACCGTTTTGGTCGGGACACAAACAACGGTTGTCTCGATCCGTCGGGTCAATCTTGAAACCCTGCGACCGCGCGAAGGAACAGCATTGCCACCATGATCTCCATCTCCGCGCGAGCGCCGTTCGCAGCTCTTGCGGTTGCCCTCGTGGCCTTGTGCGCAGCGGATGTGCGGGCCCAGCAGCCTCCCCCTCCGCCAAATGATAATCTTGCCAACGCGGTCGAGGTGTCCGGTGTCGAATTCCAATTGGCCGCCGACTTAGGCGCGGCCACGCGCGAGGGGTTCGAGCCCTACTCGCAATATAATCTCGGCCGAACCGCCTGGTGGCGATGGACGGCGCCGGCCGCGGGAATCTACGAGTGGAACTCCGGGGCGAGCAGCAACAAGGTCGCGGTCGCGGTATATTCGGAGGACGCCTTTGAACAGTTGACCCCCGTCGCCACAACCTATCGACGACCAGTCAGAGGGTTGGGTTGGGTGCTGGTGGCGGAACCGGACGGTTCTTTCCAGGCGGAGCAGGGATACCGGTACCTGATTCAAGTGGACCTAACAGTCGATCCCCTCGTCGCTCAATCGCCGGGTAATTCGCGACCTGTCTCTTTGATTTTCACGAAATCCGAGCTCGTTCCACCCACCAACGACAACTTTGCCGGCAGACTCACACTTATCGGCTCGAATTCCGTTTTCACCGCGGATCTCACCGCTGCGACCGCCGAACCGGAGGAGCCGGAAATCTCTTCGAATGTGCTCCAGCGCACGTTGTGGTGGACATGGGAAGCGCCCGGATACGGATCGGCTGTCATCCGGAAACGAAGCACCGGTGAACCGCCGGTTGTCGGAATTTACGTGCGCAGCGGATTGCAAACACTCGATCTCATCGCCAGTTCAGCGACCGAGTTTGGGAATGAATGTTATCGCTACTTCAGCGCTCATGATTCGGTCGAGTGGGACACAGTTCCGGGCGGTCACTACGAAATTCAGATCGACCGATTCCCACACTTCGTTGCGGCAACCCCTGCCGAGCTCGAGCTGGTGTTTGTGCCCGCCCCGGGAAACGACATTTCGGCGGGAGCGATCGCTCTGGAAGGACTCGAGACATCGCTTACGGTCACCAATACCAGCTCGACGCGGCGTCCAGGCGAACCAACCATCCCCACTCAATCGGGGGCCAATTCGGTATGGTTCAAGTGGACAGCGCCATCGAGAGGAATCGTGCAGGTCACACGCTTTGAGCCGATCCGCTATCAGGATCCTTCCTACCAACCGACTTCGGACGCAGGTTCTGACGCGGGTTTCGAGGAATGGCGAATATTGCCGGTCTGTTCCGGTGATTTCGTTGACCTCCATCCACCGCCGGCGTTCGTGCCGGTGTTCGGATTGTTTGACCAGCAATACTCGCTCCCCAATCAACCCCCCGGTCCAACCGGTCTGGTGACTTATGGCACCAACAACCTGATGGCCGACGTGTACGGCGGGCAGGACTACTGGATTGAACTCGACGGCGCTCAGGGCAGCTCGGGCACAACGCCGTTGAACCTGTTGTTGATTCCCGCGCCCGCGAACGACGACTTCGCCAACCGTATCGCTCTGCCGTCGGAATCGGTGCGTGTCCAGGGACGGACGTTCGCTGCGACTCGAGAAGGGGCGGATCCGGCTTACTGGGAAACCGATCATACGTTGAGTCGCAGCGTCTGGTGGGAATGGCGCGCACCGGCGGCGGGCCGCTGGACGTTGTTCGTCGTCAAAGGCGGCGGGGAGAACAAGTTTGTTGTTTATCGCGGCGAAACTCCGGCGACCCAAAGCGAAACGGGCAGTACGGCAAACCAACCGGTCATCTTTAATTGCGCCTCTGGTGAAACTGTTCAAATCGGTGTCTTCGCTCTGGCCGGCTTTGGCGGCAACATCGAGTTTACGCTGACGCCGGTCGTCGCTCCCGCACCGCGACTGCTCAGCATTCAAAATTATTGGTGGGGCGAGCGGTCCGTTCAGTTGCAATTGCCCGATAACTCCGGACTTTCGTATGTCGTGGACCGTTCGGACGACCTTGTCACCTGGTCGTCAGTCTCCACGAACGCCAACGCCTGGTCCCATGTTTTGTCGCTCCACAGCGATTCAGGCAAACTCTCGGAATTTTTCCGCACCAGGCTGCTGGACAGTCCGCTTCCATGACAGCGGCAATGGGGAGCGCGCCCGCCCCGGGCGCAGCCAACCGCGCCCTCGCGGTTGGGCATTTCGCGGCCGGGCAGGGCAAACGGACGAGGCCAATCAACCAGTTTTGCGCACCAGGATCAGCCACTCGCCTTTAGGCGTTGAGCGTAATGATCGGACCAACCCGGAATTTGTGGGGTGGGTAATGGTGGAATCCAGAGCTACTTTTCGCCGCAGATAGCAAGCGCCGACGAGTGCAATCTTGACTCTTCCGTCATCCGAGCTTAGGTCTGTCGCTGTTGGTCCCTGATCTGTAGCAACTGCGGATTCATAGTTCTTGGTTTATTTGCTTGTGCCTTTACGCACTGGAACACTGTTCCCACGCGATCGCGAGACCAAGATTGTGTGCCCAGGCAGAGTGTGTTCAAGAATGATAGGCGCCGGCGTGAGAAGGCGGATTTTGGCGCGAAAAACGGAGTGCTTAATGTCGCTCGGAAATCCAAACGCTCCGAAAACGTTGCCGGCTCGGATCGGCCAATTCTTTGCAAGGCGTTCCGTTCACGAGTTTCTTGCCGTCGTCACTCAGGAGTTGAAACTCATCTTTGCCTTTGTCGGGATAAAAGATGATGGCTTCGGGGTTTAATCCTTTCAGATGCGTATGTTTGATCAGGCGTGGCGTTGAGGTGCCCCCCATCCATTTATAAAGGCGCGACTGGCCTTTGCCGTCGTAAGAACCGGCGATGATCGCGTATTGGCCGTCCCAAAAGGCCATATCTCGAATCCCGAGGCCACCCAGATCAAGGAGTATCGGTTCACCGAATTTTGCCGCCTGGCCATGAATGACTGCCTCAGGATTTAACATCGGTACGAGCAACGCTCTCCCGCGTGGGATCGGATTACGGAATCCGATCAGCAACTGCCCGTCTGGCGTGGCGCTCAACCCTTCGATGTTGAGAGCTCCCCGCGCTTTGGGTTCCAGCCTTGACGCCGCCGCCAGATTGAATGGCTTCAGCTTAGGGTCGCGGGACAGGTCATCCAGGAGATGTTCGTAAGGTGTTCCCAACATTTTCAAATCTACGCGTTGCGCGTTGGTGATGATTTGCACGGCAAAAAAACGGTCCCGGCTCCGCCGTTCCCTGCCGTTTTTGTTGCGCGCGTGTGAGGTGATCCAATACGCGCGGTCGCCCACGCGCGCTGCGCCTTCGAGATCGGATTCCGGTTTCCGGACGTCCAGATCAAGAAAAGCCGACAGATTGATGCTTTGCAAGGGAGCCCCGTCCCGGTCACGATCGTAAACGCGGATGATGCTTCCTTCGTCGCTGGCGACGGCGAATAGTTTATCAGTCAGCGCGACGGCAGCCGAGCCATCGCACATGCCGGAGTAAAGGATCGGCGCCGAGACCTGGACCTTCCCTTGAGCATGAACGCCCCAACCGGCGATGAACAAGGCGCCAACCAGGCATGAATTTCGAGTCACAATCGTTGGACGGGTTTGAACGCGAAAGGTTTCAATTCGCTTGCGCGATCACGGCCTTCTGCGCGTAGAGTCGAAGCTGGTTGTCCTGATAAACAAGGCGGTATTCGGACCTTAACAGATCGTCGAAAGGGAGCGCTCGCGAATCGTTGGCCAGCAGGATAAGGCCGGGTTTGATGCTCGCCAGCTCCCCGGCGATCTTTTCGTTGGTCAGATCGCCGGACCACAGCCGTTTGAGCGACAGCACGGCCAGTTTCGGCGGAATGGGAATCCCCGTGTGGAATGAGTAAACGCGCTGATCGGTGTACATGAATTGCGTGAAGGGCTTGAACCGCTCGACTTCGGTGAGGACCAGAGAACTGTAGGTTTGAGGCGAATTGCGAATGCCGCTGACTTGTAGATAAAGCCGCGAACCGACCCAGGGCAGAGCGCAAAGCGCAAACCCGACAAGCACAGCGAACAATGCGGGACTCCGTCGCGGATTGACGCGTTGAGCGACCGTCGCAAAGCCGATCGCCGCGCACCAGCAAAGCGGAATGGCGTCGTGAATGTAATAGTACGACCACCACGGCCTGTGAGTCGCAAAGACGACGAAGGTCAGCGTGAGCCAGGCCGAGGGAATGATTGCATCGAAGTCTGTGCGGATTCGGCGCAGGGAAGCGACGATCCCGACAAGCGCCGGAATTGTTGCATCCCAGTTCTTGAGCAAGATAGTCCAGTCGAACGGTCGATCCTCGGGCGAGCCATACTCGAACGACTTGGCGGAAGCAACGTGCGCAGACCATGCCTGCTTGAATTCGAGCAAATAGGCGGTTTCTCCGACAACATAGCCGACGGCGAAAAAGCCCAAGACGACACTGGCGGCAAACAGCGCCAGAGACTGCGCAAGGCTGCTTGCCCCAAAGGATGGAACGAATTTCGCAGAATCCATCGTCCGGCCTTCGACGAACTTTTCTTCCCGTCTCAGGAGTGAAGCGCGCTCGGTGTTGAGGGAAGGAGCTTTGCGGTCGCGCAGCCAAACGATGAACCCGGCCAACGGCAGATAAATCGCGGCGTTGAACTTGGTCTGCAATGCAACACCAAATAGAACTCCCGAGACGATTTCCGCGATGGGCCACCTGTTTGGGCGCGATGCGAGCAACAGACAAAGTGCAACAATCGTGGGCGCCAGGGCCGGAATCTCGACCATGCAGGAGGAACTCAACTCCAGAAATCCGGGTGATGCAATGACCAAGGCAGTCGCCGTGGCCGCGACAAGAAGTCCATTGACGCGAAGAGCCATCAAAAAAACCGCCGTAAGAAGGATAGCGGCAAAGGCCACAGTCAGAATCCGGGGTCCGAGAATGGAAGGGCCGATGTGCTTCAGGATTTGAGTCAGAAGGAATGTGTGGAGAGGAGGCTGGTCGTTCCAGACTTCGGTGTAGAGTTTGAAGCCCTTGAGACAGAGAGTAGCTTTCGCGAGCGCGAAACCTTCGTCCCCACCGATCTGTATCGCCGTGCGGAGGGGAAGCAGGGATTGAAGAAGAATGAATGCCGCCAATAGGGCCGACAGGACAACTGCGGATTTGTAGCCAAACGGCCGTACGCTTCGCTGTCCGGCCGTTCCTGTCCGGCTGGCGTTACCCCGAGACTTGAATGCTGCTAAAGGCATTCGATCGATCAGCGTCCGAGCAGCCCCTGCACGTGCGTTCGATTGGATTTCTGCCTTACAGTTGTTTGATGTAAAGGTTTGAGAATTGGATCGGATCGCCGTGATGTTGCAGGCCAATCGGTCCGCTCTCGGGCACGCCGGGAAGCCGGCCATTTTCGATCACTGCCTTGCCGTTCAGCACAACCGTCAGTCGGTCGGCCTTCAATGTGATCGTGAATCGGTTCCAGTCCCCGGGCGATCCCCTTTCCAACTGCCAGCTCAAGGACTAATCCGCCCGCACACCGAGGAGCCTGGGCGTGACGAGGAACTTCAAGGCCGCAGTGCGGCGGTTTTCAGTTTCCAGGCACGCGAGCGCGCCTTTCGGCAATTTGAGCGCTTCGGTCGCCCTGATATCGAGCAGTTGCCTCACTCGTTGCGCCAGGCTCGGCGCGTGGCCGACCAGACAGACGTGTTTTGCGTCCGGAATCTCTTTCAACCACTCGTCAAACTTCGCATCCGAAGTCTCGTTCAACAGAGCCGCGGTAAGGTCTACTTTGGCCGAGCCGCAAACCGCCAAAACAATTTCCGCCGTCTCTCTGGCGCGCACGAGCGGGCTGCTGTAAACGGCATCGAATTCGATGCCGGCCCGCTTCAGAAACCGTCCGACCGCGAGCGCTTCCTTCCGGCCGTGCGGCGAGAGGGCTCGGGCGTCGTCGTCAGCTCCCTCGAGGGCATCAGCGTGGCGCAGGAAGTAAAGTTTCATGATCGAAACGGCGACCTTCAATAAACCAAAAGACTGACCCGCAGGCCAGACCCATGTTACAAGCTGGCGGTGCAGGCGGTGCAGGAAAAACCCCGTCTTGCTTTTGTCGCCTTATTGACTGGCGCGGTGGGAATCGCTTTCGCCCCGATTTTCGTCCGCCTCAGCGAAGTCGGCCCGAGCGCGACCGCGTTTTATCGCGTGTTCCTGGCCTTGCCAGTGCTCTGGCTCTGGCGGCTCCAGGAGCGCCACAAACCGGACGCGCCGGCGCAACCCGCGGGGCTAAAAGACCACCGGCAACTCGCGGTCGCCGGACTGCTCTTCGCCGGCGACCTGGCGCTGTGGCACTGGTCCATCCGATTGACCACGGTGGCCAATGCGACGTTGTTCGCCAACTTCGCGCCGATTTTCGTTACACTCGGCGCGCGGGTTCTGTTTTCCGAAAAGATCACCTCCAGGTTTCTGCTCGGCATGGCTGGAGCCCTGGCGGGCGCCGCGATGGTGGTCGGCAACAGCCTGAGTGTGACGGCCAAACATGTTGCCGGCGACTTGGTGGGAATTGTCACCGCGGTGTTTTACGCCGGCTACATGCTCAGCGTGAAACATCTCCGGCGCTCCTTTTCGACGGCGACCATTATGGCGTGGTCGGGCCTTTCAGCCTCGCCTGCCTTGTTTCTGGTGGCGCTGGCATCCGGCGAGCGGCTGGTTCCAATGCACGCGTCAGGCTGGATTGTCGTCCTCGCGCTGGCGCTCATCAGCCAGGTTGGGGGCCAGAGCCTGATCGCGTACGCCTTCGCGCATCTGCCGGCCTCATTCTCCTCGCTCAGCCTGCTGCTGCAACCGGCAGTGGCGGCGTTCCTCGCCTGGATTATTCTGGCCGAGCCGCTGGGTCTGTTGCAGGCCTTCGGCGGCGCGGTGATCTTGTGCGGCATCGCGCTGGCCAGCCGCGCCGAGCGATAAAAACCGTCGCTGAGCGGTTGCGGCTTCGCCTCGCTGGAGGGCTATAGAAAGCAGGCTGTCACTTTCGCGGAGATTCTGCGAGCGCAGAACGCCCAACATCGAAATCCCAAGGCCATCGGTTAGCACTTTCCCGGCGCCATCGGCGACCGATACAACTGCTTCTCTATGCAGTCCACGACTTCCTGGAAGTCCACCGGCTTGGCAATGAAGGGAAGACCCCCGATCCGTCCCTGGTGGGAAGCGATTTCGTTTCGCTTGACCGCTGCCGTTAAGAACACGATCGGAGTCTTCTTTAATTTTGGACTGGCTTGCATGCGCGCGGCTACTTCGCCGCCGTCCATGCTCGGCATCATGACGTCCAATAGAATTACGTCCGGCGAGAACTCGCGGGCAACCGCAAGCGCCTGGGTCGGATCGTTTACCGTTTCCGCGGTGTAGTGGCCGGTATGATGCAAGTTCAATTTGAGCAGCCGGGTAAAACTTGCCTCGTCATCGATGATTAATACGCGTTTTTTCGGACTCGTCATAGGTTTATCTCCCTTGGTTAACTGGACAATGCTCCTAACATAGAAATTCCCGATGCCTGGATATTCCGTTTCGCAAAAGGGACTCGAATATCGCCTCCACCAATGGCGAAACGCGGCTGAGGGTTGAGTGTTTGTGCCACCCTGGGCGACACCTTGACCAGGCCCAGTTCAATCTGCTCAATGACTTCCTCCACACTCGCCGGTTTGGCGAGGACAGGAAAACCGCTGATGACGCCGTCGTGTTCTTTCACCCGCGTCTTGCTTACCGCAGCGGTGAAAAACACAATCGGCGTCGTCTTCAAATTAGCGTCGGCGCGCAGGCGCGCGGCAATGTCGCCGCCAAACATTCGCGGCATCATGATATCCAACAGAACCAGGTCCGGCCGAAATTCCCGAGCTGTAGTTAAGGCGTCTTCGGCCCTGTTCTCCACGCGGACCGCATAGTCGTTGGTTTGCTCAAGGTTCAGTTTGAGCAGCCGTGTAAAGCTGATTTCATCGTCCACTATCAGAATCCGCTTTTTGTTCATATTATCCTCCTTTTTCCGCGCTCAGCATTAGCTTGACCTGCACCCCTCCGTTGGTGCCGGGTCCGATGCTTATCGTTCCGCCATGCATATCGATAATCTG
>Ga0066710_100005500_pt1 | contig 11566 bp, 9 predicted proteins | sample GraSoiAngelo_159_FD_79666 | JGI IMG/M metagenome (GOLD analysis project Ga0066710, IMG submission 79666) | Grasslands soil microbial communities from the Angelo Coastal Reserve, California, USA - 14_1009_16_40cm | ecosystem: Environmental > Terrestrial > Soil > Grasslands | place: USA... | reverse complement strand
TCCGGCCGCGCGGACTGGGTCGGCTGCGCCGCGAACGTCGTCGGGGACGGCGATGCGGACCTTACCCTTCCGATCCTCGACGGCGACGTGCACGACGGACGCGCTCGCGTACTTTGCCGCGTTCGTCAGCGCCTCCGAGACGACGTAGTAGGCGGCGACCTCGACGGGCTCCGGAAGTCGTCCCTCCGCGCGCACGTCGAGCTCGACCGGGATCGGCGACCGGTGCGCGAGCGTCTTCAGCGCCGGGCCGAGTCCGCCCTCCGCGAGGACCGCCGGATGGAGCCCGAGCGCGATCTCGCGCAACTCGTCCATCACGCCGGTCAGCCTCTCGACGACGTGCGACAGCTCGGCCTGGAGCGCGCCGAGCTCGGGCGGCGCGGCCGCCTGCGCTGCTCGTAGCTCGAGCGCGAGCGAGACGAGCTGCTGCTGGGCGCCGTCGTGCAGGTCGCGCTCGATCCGGCGCCGGGTTGCGTCGGCGGTGGCGACGATCCGCGCACGCGACGCGTCGAGCTCCGCACGGCTCTCGGTGTTCGCGATCGCGGTGCCGACGAGCTCGGTGAAGTTCGCCATCCGGGCTTCGGCGTCGATGACGGGCACGCAACCCTGCTGCGTCCAGACCGCCACCATGACACCCCAGAGGTGCCCTTCGACGGTGATCGGCGCTCCGACCGCGGAGCGAATACCCAGGTCGCGTGCCTGCGCGGCCCAGGGGCCGGAGACGCCTTCATACCTTTCCACCCGAGCAGACCCGCCCGCGCGCTTGACCGATGCGACGAGGCCCTCCGGGTCGAGCGTCGCGCGCGCGCCGACCGGGAACTCCCGAGTGAGGTCTCCGTACGAAGCAAGAACGGTAACGGCGCCGTCGGTGTCGTAGCGGTGCACGCTCGCCCAGTCTGCGTCGAGCAAGCGGTTCACCTCCGCAGCCACCGCATCGAGGATCTCGGGCGCGGGAACGCCGCGCGCGACGAGCGTCGCCACGCGCCGCAATGCCGCCTGTTCCTCGCTGCGCACGCGGAGCTCCTTGCGGCTCTCGGCATTCGCGATCGCGGTCGCCACGAGCTCCGTGAACTCCGCCAGGCGCCACTCGGTGTCGAGCGGCAGCGGCCGGTCGGTCGTCGAGACGACGGCCAACACACCCCAGAGCCGGTCCTCGACGGTGATCGGCGCCCCCACCGACGACCGCCAGCCCATCTCACGGGCGGCGGCAGCGGCGGCGCCCGGCTCGTCCTCGTACCCGGTGATGCGCCCGGGCCGCCGCGTCTCGAAGATCAGCCCGGACACGGTCCCTTCGAGTGCGAATCGCGTCCCGACGTGGCTGTAGCTGCCGGTGCTGTTCCAGCCGCCGAGGACGGTCACCATGCCGTCGGCCTCGTAGCGTGTGAGCGCGGCCGCCTGGGCGCCGACCAGCCGAGCGACCTCGGCGCTCACCGCGCCGAAGACGTCCGCCGGCGGCACGTCCCGCGCCACGAGCGTCGCGACACGCCGTAACGCGGCCTGCTCCTCCGCGAGCCGCGCGAGTTCGTCGCGCGTCTGGCTCTTCGCGATCGCCGTCGCCACGAGGTCCGTGAACTCGGCAAGCCGATCCTCGACATGCTCGGGAAGGGGTGCGTGCGGTGAGGAAGTGGTGATCGCCCCCCAGACGTTGCCGTCGACCACGATCGGGGCACCAGCAGTGCTCTTGAGCCCGGCCTGGCGCGCTCCGGCGGCGAGGGATCCCGGAAGATCTTCGTACTCCTCGACCCGCGCCGGGCGGCCGGTGCGGAAAACCTCGGCGGACATCGACGGCCCGTCGAGCGGCCAGCGCGTACCCGGCTGGAAGCCGTGGGGGCGGTCGTCCGAGGTGGCCATGACCGTGAGCATCGCGCCCTCGTCGTCGTAGCGACAAACCGCGGCATTCGGAAGCTGCAGGACCTGCGCCACCTCGTTTGCGACGGCCGTGAAGACCTCCGCCGACGATGCCCCCTGCGCCACGAGCGTCGCTACGCGCCGTAACGCTGCCTGCTCTTCCGCGAGCTGGCCGACCTCGCTCCGACCCTCCGCGCGCGGCCCTACCTCGGCGGAGATGCCCATTGCGTCACGGTACCCCACGAGCGCCGGTCTGCGAAGGCGCCGCGCCACTCAAGGCGGGCGACCGTCGACGATCCGGCGAATCGCGCTCGCCGAGAGCTCCTCCTTCGGCAGGAAGCCGGCCGCTCGGCTTGGCGCGATCAGATCCTCGAAGTCCGACTCGTTGTGAGTCGAGATCAAGATCACGGTCGTCTTATCTCCGACCAGACGCGGCGCGATGTCCAAGCCGCTCTCCTCGCCGAGGAAGACGTCCACGAGGACAACGTCGGGCTGCAGGGACTCGACTTGACGGAGGGCGTCGGCGCCTGTCGACGCGACGCCCGCGACGCTCAGCCCCTCACGCTCGAGCAGCATGGTCGCAGCGTCGAGGAACGGCTTGCTGTCGTCGACGATCAGCACACGCATCGCCATCCGATCAGCCTTTCAGCTCCTGCACCGCGGCGCATTGCAGCTAGCGGGGATCCGCGTGCTCAGCTCGGCCCAGTGCGCCGGCGTCATGCCGTAGGCGCGCTTGAACTGGCGCGTCATGTGGCTCTGATCGGCGAAGCCGGCGTTGGCGGCGGCTTCTGCGAGCGGTCGTCCGCGCTCGATCGCCGCGCGGGCCAGCGCGAGCCGGCGAAGTGTTCGGTACCGGTCGGGGCTCGTCCCGAAGGCGCGCCGGAAGTGGCGGGCGATCGTGAAGCGGTCGGCTCCCGCTATCCGTTCGAGCGTCGAAGCCGCGGTGTGCTCCTGCGCGTGCGTCGCCAGGTAGTCGCGCACGAGCTCGACGGCCGCGATGTCGATCGTGACGCGGCTCGTGTCGGGCCGTCCGCCGAGCGCGCGAAGGGCACCGGCGACCGTCGCCGCGACGTCGACGATTGCGAGGTCGCTGACGGGCTCGTCGATGTCGGCAAGCAGCGAAGCGAGGCGGCGAGTCGCCGGTGTCGGCTTCTGAACGGGATCGGCGACGAACGGCAGCGGACCGTCGTCGAGTGCGCGGCGAACGAGCGCGGGTGCGAGATAGAGGATTCGGTAGCCGAAGCCGTCGTCGGTCCCGGCGGCGCCGTCATGCGTCTCGTCGGGGTGGAGGATGTGCATCTGCCCGGGCAGGCAGATGCGGCGCGCGCCGCGGTACCGGAAGGTCTGCACGCCTGTTGTCGTGATGCCGATCGCGTAGGTGTCGTGCCGGTGGGGCTCGAACGCGCAGCTCGAGAGGTAGACCTCGGCGCGCTCGAAGCCGAGGGTGCCGGTCCCGAATCGAATCGAGTCACGCCTCCGGCTGCACGATCGTTCAAGACGATCGGGATCGACGCCGCGTAGCGTCTCCGCCATGCCTCGACGATATCGCCGCGGCGATGCCTGAGCCCCTCTTCGCGGCGACGATCCGCTGGGGACCGGTCGGATCGCTCCTCGTCACCTCGGTGGCGATCATGGGCAGCCCCGGTCCCGCGACGATCAGCCTCACCGCCGCCGGCTCGGCGTACGGCGTGCGGCGATCGCTGGCCTACCTGGCCGGGATCATCGTCGGAACGACGATCGTGCTGCTTGCCGTCGCGGCCGGCATCACCGCGACCCTCCTGGCCGTTCCCGCGATGCGGATCGTCCTGATCGCGATCTCGGCGGCGTACATCCTCTGGCTCGCGTACCACGTCGCCACCGCACCTCCGCTCGCGGCGCAGACGTCGGCCGCCGACGCGCCGTCGCTCGGCGGAGGGACGCTGCTCGGCGTCGCCAACCCGAAGGCGTGGGTCGCGATCGCCGCCGTCTTCGCGAGCGCGCACCTGGCCGACACGGCGACCCTGGACGCGGCTGCCAAGATCGCCGTGCTGGCCGGGATGATCGTCCTCATCAACGTCACCTGGCTCGGCGCGGGCGCATCGTTCGCTCCGATGCTCCGCGACCCGCGCCGAGCCCGCGTCGTCAATCGCGCGCTCGCCGCAGTGCTCGTGGGCGCGACGGCGCTCGCAGTCCTCCACTGAGGATCTCCGTCACTGCGGCTCGACGTTGTGGTTCAGCCGGAACGTGTTCGTCGGGTCGTACTCGTTCTTCAGCGACACGAGCCGGGCGTACGTCTCCTCACCGTACGCCGTCCGCGCCGCGCCGGCGTCGCCGAGGAAGTTGACGTACGCGCGGCCAGTCGAGGCATCGGACGCTGCCGCGATCGCCGCACGCGCCCACTCCGTGTGCGCTCCGCCGGCGGCGGGGTCGCGCCACGCCGTGACCGCGTTGAGCACGAACGGCATCGAGCGCTCCGCGAACGCCGTCGCGCCGTCCGCGATGCGTGCGACCGCCCGCCCATCTGATGGATGTGGATCTCGCACTGCGGGCCGAGCGCAGCGAGATGGATCGCGCACAACCGTTCGACGAGTTCGTCATCGAGTCGCGCGAGATTCGTCGCCTTGAAGTAGGCGTGGATCCCCTTCGGCCACAGCGGATCGAGGAGCGACTGCATCATCTGATACGGCATCGGGCCGAGCAGGTCGGCGATCGGCTCCGCGACCTCACGGAATGCGCGAACGAGCTCCTCGCCCCGCTCGGGCGAGCCGCTGCAGACGGCGACGAACGCCGCGACCTTCTTTCCGTGCCATTCCTCCGGGAGCACAGGCAGCGGCGGCGCAGTGGTGAGGTTGACGAGCGCCGTGATCTCGTCCGGCGCGTCCCCCGCCCAGTCGCGGAACGTGCGCAGCAGGTCGCCCGCGGTGTCGGCCGGGTAGAAGATCGGCCCGGCATAGACCGCTGGTCCGAGCGGATGGAGGTCGAGCTCGAACTGCGTGACGATGCCGAAGTTGCCGCCGCCACCGCGCAATCCCCAGAGCAGGTCCGGGTTGTCGGTCTCGCTCGCGTGGACGAGCCGGCCGTCCGCCGTGACGACGTCGGCCGCGACGAGGTTGTCGCACGCGAGGCCGAACTCGCGCATCGTCCAGCCGATGCCGCCGCCGAGCGTGAACCCGGCGACACCGGTGGTCGAGACGAGGCCGCCCGTCGTCGCGAGCCCGTGCGCCTGGGTCTCGTGGTCGACGTCGGCCCACGTCGCGCCTCCGCCGACGGTCGCCCGGAGGGCCGCCGGATCGACGCGGACGCTCCTCATCGGCGAGAGGTCGATCACGACCCCGTCGTCGCAGGTCGAGAAGCCGGCGATGCTGTGGCCGCCGCCGCGGACGGCGATGGTCAGATGGTTGCTGCGCGCGAAGCCGACGGCTGCGATCACGTCGGCGGCGCCCGTGCAGCGGACGACGAGGGCCGGCCTGCTGCCGTCGTGCGCGCCGTTCCAGATCCGCGACGCCTCCGTGTAGCCGTCGTCGTCCGGGGTCAGGACCTCTCCGTGGACGGCCTCGCGCAGCTCCTGGACCGTTGCTTCCCCGAGTACCGGGGCAATGGTCTGGCTCATGTTGTGTTCCTTTCGCGTTAGGGGTGCGGGGAAGTCGTATCCGCCGTCCCTTTGCGCGCACTTAGAGGCTCCTTAGCAAGCTTGCGCAGCCGTTCCTCGACGTCCGCGACGCCGAGCGCGTCGTCCCGCACCGCATAACGGTCGCGCGCGTCGGCGAGCAGCGCAGTCGCCCGCTCCATGTCGCCGCGGCGCAATGCGACCTCGGCCAGCCCGGTGAGGGTGTTCGCAATCCAACGCTCCCGCTCCGTCGCGCCGACGACCGCGCGCGCTTCCAGCAGCGCGGCCTCGGCGTCGTCGAGGCTGCCGCGCGCGAACGCGAGGTCGGCCGTCCGCCAGAGGGTGCTCGCCAGCCCCCACCGATCGCCGGCGCGGCGGAAGATGTCGCGCGCCTCGGCGAGGTGCCGCTCCGCGGTGAGGTAGTCGCCGGCCGTTGTGTCGATGAGGCCGAGCCCGGCGAGGGCGAGCCCGAGACCGCGCCGGTCACTCTGCCCGCGCCGCAGCTCGAGCGCCTCCTCGAGAGCTGCGCGGGCCGCGGGCACCGCACCCTCCGCGAGCTCGAGATACGCGAGCCGGACGAGAACCGCCGCCTTCCCGGCCTCGTCGCCGGAGTCCTCGAACCGTGCCGCGCTCTCGTCGAGGAGGGCGCGTGCCCGCGCGAGCTCGCCGCGGGCGCGCAGGATCCCGGCCTGGTTTGCGAGGGCATAGCTGACGGCGGCGTCGCAGGAGATCTCGACGAACGGCTGCAGCGTGTCCTCGAAGACGACGGGTAGCCCAGGCCGGTCTCCGGGCCGGCTCGACCGGATCTCCGCGATGTTGACCGGGGACGGGATCCGGTCGGACGAGCGCTCGAGCGCGGCGAACAGGCCGATGCTCTGGGCCAGCAGCTCCTCGGCGGGGGCGAGGTCTCCACGGATCCAGTAGGCGACGCCGAGTGAGTAGACGCCGATCGCCTCGGCGGCCGCCAAGCCCTCACGCCGTGCGAGCGCGAGCGCGCGCTCGAGCCACGGCGTCGCGACGTCGGCCGCGTCGCTTGCGACGCCGAACTCGCCCAGGGCCTGGAGGGCCCGCCATTCAGCGCGCGCATCGCCGATCTCCGATGCGACTGCATAGCTTTCCTCGGCGTGCGAGAGCCCGCGGGTGAGCGCGCCGCTGCGGAAGTTGATCGCCGCCGCGGCGACCAGCGCCGCCGCCCGGAGAGCCGTTCGCTCAGGGGCCGCGGCGAGGGCCTCGTCGAAGCGCCGCCGCGCCTCGTCGAGGTCGATCCGGCGCAGCCAGAATGGCCACAGCGCGACGCAGAAGCGCAGGGGTTCGGCCGGAGCGCGCTCCAGCAGCGTGTCGAGGGCCGCACGCAGGTTCGCGGCGTCGCGGTCGAGCCGCGACGAGCCGCGTTCCTCCTCGGCGAGCGCCAGCGCCCAGCGGGCATGCCGCTCGGCGAGCGTCGACGTCTCGTCGGCCTCGTCGAGCCGCTCGCGCGCGTACAGCCGGACCGTCTCGAGGAGGCGGTAGCGGCGCGCGCGCGAGGAGCCGTCGTCGGCTGCCACGAGGGACTTCTCGACGAGACGCGCGAGCACGTCGGCAATCCGCGCCGCGTCGAGATCGGCGCCGGCGCACACGCTCTCGACCGCCTCGAGCTCGAAGCCGCCGGCGAACGTCGCAAGCCGGCGAAACAGCGTCCGCTCGTCCGGCTCGAGGAGGTCGTGGCTCCACTGAAGCGTGGCCGTGCGCGTGTGCTGCCGTGTCGGCGACGCGTGACTCGCGGTGCGGAGCACGCGAAAGCGGTCGTCGAGGCGCTCCGCGATCGCCGCGGGACCAAGTGCCCCTAGGCGCCCGGCGGCGAGCTCGAGCGCGAGCGGCAGGCCGTCGAGGCGGAAGCAGATCCGCGCGACGTCCACGGCGTTCTCCTCGTCGAGCGCGAAGCCCGGCGCAGCCGCCTCCGCCCGCTCGACGAAGAGCCGCACGGCCTCGTAGTCGAGGAGCCGGCGCGGCTCGAGTGTCTGCTCGGGGTCGGGGATGTCGAGCGACGGAACCCGGAACACGACCTCGCCCGGCACACGCAGCGGCTCGCGGCTCGTCGCCAGGATCGTCAGCTGAGCCGCGGAGCGGAGGAGGCCGTCCGCGAACCCGGCAGTCGCTGCGAGCACGTGCTCGCAGTTGTCCGCGACGAGCAGCAGCGAGCGCGGCGCGAGGTAATCGACGACGGCGTCGACGAGCTCCTGCCCGGGCAGCGCGCGCACATCGAGTGCGGCAGCGACGGCGTCCGGGACGCGCCGCGGGTCCGCGAGGGCGGCGAGCTCGACGAGAGCCGCACCGTCCGGATACGACGGCTCCACGGCGCGGGCGAGCTCGAGCGCGAGCCGCGTCTTGCCGGCACCGCCCGTCCCGGCGAGGGTGAGCAGTCGCGTGCCGCGAAGGAGCGGCTTCAGCTCGGCAAGCTCGCGGCCGCGGCCGATGAACGAGCTGGCGTCCGCGGGCAGCGAGGCCGGGCGGTCGGCGCCGGCGGAGCCGAGGCCGGCGAGGGCCTCCGTCAGCTCCGTCGCCAGCTCCGCGAGCTCGTCGCGCCGTGCCGCCGCCCAGTCGTCGTAGCGGTTCTCCGGCAGCAGCTCGCCGCTGTAGACGGAGAGGGCCGCACAGTACGCGGCGGGTGTACCGGCGCGCCGAGGTCGGCGGCGGCGAGCTCGAGCCGGTCTACGTCGACCTCCGCCGCGAGCTGGAGCACCTCGTCCCGAAACTCGATTGCGCCCGCGTCGAGCGCGCGCCGCGCGACGTGGACGGCCTGATGGAGGTTGTTCGCCGCCGCGGCCGGCCCGCGATCGCGCCAGAGCACGTCCATCACCTGCTCGCGGTGGAGGCGGTGGCCCGGCGCGAGAGCGAGGAGCTTCACGAGCTCGCGCGCCTTCTTCAGCCGCCAGGCCGTCTCCGGAACGGGCATCCCGTCGACGGCGGCTGCGAAGCCGCCCAGAAGGGTCACGCTGACGTTGGCCACCGAGCCGAGAATGATCTACCAACGAGCCTCCTCGACGGCGGTCGCGTTTTCACCGACGCCCTATGATCGCGTCATAGCCGAGCGTCTGCATGTTCCGGCTCGCGAGGGCCGCGCCGTTCGCGTCGAGGCGGGGCGCCGCTTCCGGGTGATCGACCCGGACGGGGGTCAGGTCGCCGACACGTGGGCCTTCGTCGGCGACGATCCAGCGGAGTTCCACTCCGCACAGCACACTCGCGTCCACGTCAATCGTCTATTTCCGCGACCCGGCGAGGAGTTCGTCACGAACGCGCGCAGGCCGATCCTTCTGCTCGAGGAGGACGCGACGCCCGGCATCCACGACATGCTCTGCGCCGCGTGCGATCCGGAGCGGTACCGAGGTCTCGGCGTCGAGGGCCCGCACGCATCGTGCCAGGAGAACCTGCGGACGGCACTGCAGGCAGTGGGAGTCGACGCGCCTCGATTCGCGCCGCAGCCGATCAATCTCTTCATGAACACGCCTGCGCAGCCGGACGCCACGATCGCCTGGCTGCCGGCGCCGACGAAGGCGGGCGACTACGTGCTGTTGCGCGCAGAGCTCGACATCGTGCTCGTCGTCTCCGCCTGTCCGCAGGACATCATCCAGATCAACGAGCGCAACCCGGGGCCGATCGCGATCGAGCTGCTCTGACGCGGCGCCGCTAGCGCGCCTGGGGCTGCGGCGCGATCCACGTGACGCCGAACGACGAGCCGTCCGGCGTCAGCGGCGTCGGCGTCGCATGTGCACTGACGGTGGCGGGCGCGAAGCGGCGGGGACCGCTGGGGCCACCGCCGACGAGGCTGATCGCCGTCGACGACCACGCGGGATCGGAGATCGTCCCGGTATGGCCGCCGGCCATCGCCTTCGCGACGACGAACGTCACGCCGCCGAAGTCCGCCAGCGGCAGCACGCTGCAGGCGCCGGCGCTCGTGCACGCCGACGGCGCCTCGGCCACCCACTCGGCCGACGAGAGATCCGGCGGCGGCGACGTCATGACCAGCCGCTTCGCGAACGTCCGCTTCTTCTGCGTGACGTTCGTGATGCGGATCGAGACGGTCTTCCCCGAGACGGCGACGCTCGCCGCGATCGCGTCACCCGCCTTCAGCGGCAGCTTGACTGTGACTGGCGCAGCGGGCACGAGTTCGTACCAGATTCCGTACGTCACGCGGCCATTCGGGGAGCAGTCGGCCTGGGTTCCGACCTGCTCGAGCGCCTGCGACGCCGGACTGCTGCCGCCGAGGCCGACCCAGAACGCGGAGAACGTCGGCGTGCCGGCGGTGCAGGTCGCGGCGGGCTGGATCCACGCGCCGGAGACGTTCGTGAACGGCGCAGGGGCGTCGAGTGCATAGCCCGCCCAGTTCGAGCTCTCGGCCGCGAGCACGTCGGCGCGGACCGTCGCGGGAGCGGCGAACGCCGATCCGGCAGCGGCCCAGGCTGCGATCATCAGGACCGCCGCGAGCGTCGTCATCCGCACCCAGGTCATGGCCATCAGAATTTCTCCTCGCTTTGGGGGTCGAAGTGCTCCCTCGAGGATCGCGGCGCGGTGTGGCCCGCGTCTGCATGGGCACCGTCCATCTGCGGGCCCCGGTGGGTGCCATTCGTCAGTTCCCGCTAGCCGGTACGAGCGCGTGGAGAGCCGTGATCGCGTCGCCTTCGAGCGTGCAGGCGCTCCAGCCGTCGCCGCGGTCGTCGCTCTCCCAGATCTGCCCGTCGGCGAGCCCGGCGAAGAGGCGCCCGTCGGCGGCGACGAGCGCGTACGGCATCGCCGGGAGCGGCTCGGGGAGCCCGCCACCGAGCGTGCGCCACGGCTCGTCTCGACGCCGCCGGAAGATCCGCGCCTGCGGGTCGCGGCCGCCGTGCGCGGCGAAGGGACCCGTGCTCGCCGAGACGTACCAGATGTCGGGGTCGTCCGGATCGGCGGCGACCGACCAGGTGTAGTCGCGGTCGCGGCCCTCGTCGGCCGGCTGCCACGTCTCGCCCGCGTCCTGGCTGAAGGCAGCCCCGCCGCCGCCCGCCTCGTATGCCCTCCCGCGAGCGCGCGGGTGCCAGGCGAGCGAGTGGACGTCGCGCTGCGCCCCGGGACGGTGGTCCTGCCAGGTCGCACCCGCGTCGGTCGAGCGCATCAGGCCGCCGAGCTCGATCCCGACCAGGATGAGATCGCCGTCGTGCGGGCTCGGCGCGATCCAGCGCACGTGCGACGTCCACGGCCGCGGCGGGAAGCTCCACGTCGGCCGAGACGGCAACGCGAGCAGACCGTCGAGCTCGCGCCAGCTCTCGCCGCGATCGTCGCTCCGGAACAAGCGGCTCGGCTCGGTGCCCACGTACACGCAACCGTCGGCGGCGCTGACGGCCAGCGAGAAGACGGCCGCCTCCGGCAGCGGAGAGTCGACCCAGCTGCGGCCGCCGTCGTCGGTTCTGCGCACACCGCCTGCGCGCAGGCCGGCGTAGACCGTGTCCGGGTCGGGTGGGTCGACGGCGAGGCAGTGCGCCCCCGTCCCGACGAGGGAAAGCTCGACCGACCACGTGTCGTTTGCCTCGTCGAGCCGGGCGATCCCGTCACCGGTTGCGGCGTAGAGGCGAGTCATCTGCCGAGACGATACGCGTCCTCGTGCGACGGCTTGTTACGGCGTCCAGGTCGGAGTAGCGTCGAGTCGCGAGATGACGACGTTCCCTACCGATACCGACGGTCTTCCCGCGTGCGTGGCTTCGGCGCTCGTCACGTTGTTCGCGGGCGAGAGCTTCGAGTTGCGAATCGCTCCCGTGGCCAAGCGGATCGGCGATGCGACCGTGCGGATGCTGGCCTACGACGGATCCATCCCGGGCCCGACGCTCGAAGTGCAGCAGGGCTCCGAGGTGGTCGTCGACGTCGTCAACGACGGCGATCTCGAGGCGACCGTCCACTGGCACGGGCTGCGCGTCGAGAACCGCTACGACGGAACGCACGAGACGCAGGCGCCGATGAAGATCGGCGAGCGGTTCTCCTACCGCGTGCAGTTCCCCGATCCGGGCGTCTACTGGTACCACCCGCACATCCGGGAGGACTACGGCCAGGAGATGGGCCTGTACGGCAACATCCTCGTCGTTCCGAGCGATCCCGACTACTGGGCGCCGGTCAACCGCGAAATCCCGCTGA
>Ga0066710_100005499_pt1 | contig 11566 bp, 7 predicted proteins | sample GraSoiAngelo_159_FD_79666 | JGI IMG/M metagenome (GOLD analysis project Ga0066710, IMG submission 79666) | Grasslands soil microbial communities from the Angelo Coastal Reserve, California, USA - 14_1009_16_40cm | ecosystem: Environmental > Terrestrial > Soil > Grasslands | place: USA... | reverse complement strand
TGCGACTTCCTATCGCAACTTCTTGAGGCGAGCGATTGTCGCGGACCACGATCCCGAGAACGTTGTCCTGATGGAAATTCATCCACAAGAACAGAAGACGCTGCCGGATTTTCTGCTCACAGAGAAAATGCTTGGCGTGCGCACGGTCGACATCACCGAGATCAGGAAAGACAGAAACCGCTTGTACTACGAACGCGCCGGAAAGCGCGTGCCCATCCGCCGCATTTACAACCGCGCGATTGTCGATGAATTGCAACGTAAAGACGTGAAGCTTGCATTTGATTGGCGCGATGACCTTGATGTGCAGTGGGCCGGACATCCCAACTGGTATTTCCGTATCAGCAAGTTCTCCATTCCCTACCTGAAGCACGAGTCAGTGCCTAAGACGTGGTTTCTAGGCAAGCTCGACCAGGTTCCCGATGATCTCGAGCACTACGCCCTGAAGCCCCTGTATTCATTTGCCGGACTGGGCGTGCTGATTGCTCCGAAGAAAGAGGACATCACGGCGATTCCACCGGAGAAGCGCTCCGACTACATTCTGCAGGAGCGCCTGCACTTCGAGCCGGTGATTGAGACTCCCTTTGGCGGGACGAAAGCCGAGGTGCGGGTCATGTACATCTGGCTCGACCAGCTCACGCCAGTGCTCACCATCGTCCGCATGGGCCGCGGTCTAATGATGGGCGTCGACCAAAACAAGAATATGGAGTGGGTAGGAGCGTCAGCAGCTTTGAGTCCCAGCTAGAGCCGAGAGGCTTTCCAATTCGTGCTACCCAACCGGGCCGAATCTCTCATTCGGTCTTGCCGACAATCGTAGTTTCCAATTCCTTGCCGTTGGGACGCTTCACATACATCCTGTCGCCTTCCAGCCGAACCGGGATTGGATCGCCGGAGGCGAACTCGCCCGGCGTGTAACCGTCTGCTTCGGCCATGTTGTATTCCCCGACGTAGCGCACTCCGTCCACCTTGACGACGATGGACGCCCTGCGTGGCCCGCCTTCTTCCAATTCGCGCCGGATCTCGGCCTCCGCCCGCATCCAGTTCTCCACATCCCGTCCCCGAATTCTTCCGTTTCGTTCGTAAGTTTCCTCGGCTCGACGGCGAATTGCCCTTTGTAGCTCGGCAGGAGAGTCTGTAGCGGTCGGCCGACCCCGTTTTGATCCCGCATACATGGAATCTTCCCTCCTATCGACTCCGGGCGAAACGTCCCGACCCAATTCACCTTGCTCCATGATAGCTCCTGAACGACGCGGTTCGGGTTGCCAAGCGTCTTACCTAGGGACGTGGCAACCGCCAACTTTTGAACGGCTAACACTTGCTGCTTAGGAGAATACGGAGCCGGTCGCCCGTATTTGCAGGAAAGGAAAGGCAGTTGACCGGATTCGCTCGGCAGCCTAACATACCGCCGGGTAGGGGCGTGGGCTCATAATGATCGGCCAGCAGGTGTCCCACTATCGCATCCTGGGAAAGCTCGGAGGCGGTGGTATGGGCGTTGTCTATGAGGCTGAAGACCTCAAGCTGGGCCGCCATGTCGCCCTGAAATTCATCCCTGAGAATCTAGCCGGGGATCCCAAGTCCCTGGAGCGGTTTGAACGCGAAGCGCGAGCCGCCTCGCAGCTGAACCATCCCAACATCTGCACTATCCACGGCATCGAGGACAACAACGGCCACCCCTTCATCGTGATGGAGAAGCTTGATGGCGAGAGCCTGAAGCAGCGCATCAGCGGACACGCCATGGAACTGGAGCCCGTGCTCGATGCGTGCGTCCAGGTTGCCGACGCGCTGGTAGCGTCGCACGCCAAAGGCATCGTCCACCGAGATATCAAGCCGGCAAACATCTTTCTGACTCCCAGCGGGCAGGTCAAGGTTCTCGACTTCGGACTGGCCAAGCTCGTCCACAACATCGGGACTGACGATAACGGCGATAACTCCCTGACGGCCGTCGGAGTGATTCCGGGGACAGCCGTCTATATGTCGCCCGAGCAGGCACGCAGCGAAACCATCGACGCCCGCAGCGATCTGTTTTCCTTCGGCGTGGTCATGTATGAGATGGCTACGGGGAAGAAGCCTTTCACGGGGAACAATTCGCTGGTCACGCTGGACGCCGTCCTGCACCAGAAGCCCGTCCCCCCGCGTGCCCTGAATCCCAACCTGCCCGTCGAATTGGAAGGCATCATCGGCAAGGCGATGGAGAAAGACCGCAACCATCGCTACCAGAGCGCCGCCGAGATCAAGTCCGACCTGACCGTACTCAAGCGGGAAACCGAGTCTGGACTGGTCAAGAGCGGCACACACACGGGGAAGTTGCGCGTAGCGACAAAGACGTTCGCGGGAAGAACCAGCCGACTGCAAACTTATCTTTTGCTGGGCACCCTGGCTCTCCTGATCACCGTGCTAGCTGCGGTTGGCGCCTGGTGGTACAACCACCGCGAGGTTGCGAGCGCAGAGCGACGCGATGCTATCGCCGTACTCCCGCTGCAGAACATGAATGGCGATTTCAGCGTCGATTACCTGCGTTTCGCCCTCGCCGACGAGCTGACCAGCGTGCTTACCTACTCGCGTTCGCTCGAAGTGCGTCCTTCCTCCGTGACCCGAAAATACGTCGCCGTCGATCTTGATCCTCACAAAGTAGGGCAGGACCTTCGCGTGGGGCGGCTGATCACAGGACACTTCATGCGCCAGGGCGATCAGCTCACGGTCACGCTCGAAGCCATCGACGTGCCGACGGACAGGCTACTGTGGCAGAACACTGTCACCGCAAAGGCGGACGACCTGATCGGCTTGCAACAGCAATTGAGCACCGCCGTGCAGCACGGCCTGCTTCCCGCCTTGGGCACCGGCGGCGGATCCGTGGAAACCGCATCACGGCCGAAGAGCCAGGAGGCCTACGACCTCTATCTGCATAGCCTCGCCTTGCCCCATGATCCAGAACCGAACAAGGATGCGATCGCGGTCCTGGAACACGTGGTAGGTGTCGACCCCAGCTACGCACCCGCCTGGGAGGCCTTGGGTCAGAGATATTACTTCGACGCCACCTATGGTGGGGGCGGCGAGAAAATGTTCCAACGCTCGAACGTGGCCTACGAACGCGCCATCTCTCTCGACCCGAATCGTCAGATGGCCGCCAGCAACCTGATCACGAACCGCGTCGAGCGTGGCGAGTTGGGACGGGCGTACGACGCCGCGACGGACCTGGTGCGCCGACGTCCGCAGAGCGCCGACGCCCACTTCGCGCTCAGCTACGTGCTCCGCTACGCCGGCATGCTGGATCAAGCCACGCAGGAATGTAACTCAGCGCGCTCGCTCGATCCCGGCAACTTCAACTTCCGATCCTGCGCGTGGGCTTTCCTTGAACTTGGCAAGACCGACCGGGCCATGGACTTCGTGCAGCTCGACTCCGGTTCGGAGTGGTCCGCATGGGTGACGCCTTACGTGCATTTGGCAGCGGGCAACGTGCCCGAGACGCGTGCGAGTGCGAAAAATATGGCGAAGGCTCCGTCGTATCACCGCGAGTTGATGATCGCTTGCGTAGCCCCGCAGAAGACCGCGGACTTCGACAAGATCGTACGAGAGACCGAGACATCAGTCATGACCGAACCCGATCCAGAAGCCTGGTACCACATCGGCGCACTGATGGCGTACTGCGGGCAGAAGGAACCAGCTTTGCGGTTGTTCAAGGCCGCGGTGCAGCAGAACTACTGCGCCTACACTGCGCTTTTGGACGACCCACTGCTGAAGAACTTGCGCAAAGAAACCGCGTTTAACGAAGTGCTTACGGCAGCCAGCAGTCGTCAGCAGACGGTGAAAGAGGGCAGAGGGCAGTAGCGTTCGACCTCTGGTCCACATGATCGATCGCTCTGGACTGTCCGTCATTGGACGGCGTCATCCTGAGAGCAGCCGTTCTTCAGGCAGAGCGAAGGATCTGGCATGGATCGCCATCGCCACCGTGCGTGGTTAACCATTCACCGCGACAAGAGTCCAACTGTACGTAACAATTCCCAGGAAACAATTTGCGTCAGAACGCGGTTAGGCCCCATCCTTGTAATGTGAATCGTATCGCACTCGCAAACCTGGCTCCGCACATTGAGCGCGGCGCTCATCCTCTGACTCAACTATTTATCCAGCTCGCCACGGACCTTGCGGTTTGCCTACTCGTCCTCTTCTTGCTCGCTCCCGTCGGCGCACAGACTTCGGATCACAACGGCAGCGCGGAACAAGGTATCTCTGCCAACCTGCAACTATCCCCCGATCCTCCCGGCCTGCTCTATCAAGGCGTCCCGCCGGAAATTCCGCAGGATCAGGGAGCCAAGGGCCTGCAGCTCGCGCTGCTTCGACTGGGCACCACAGCCCGCCTGATGCAAACAGTAGCGCACCCGGATGATGAAGACGGCGGCGTGCTGACTCTGGAAGCACGAGGACATGGCGTAAACACCCTGCTGATGACTCTGAATCGCGGCGAGGGCGGCCAGAACAAGATTGGCAGTAATTTGTCCGACGTACTCGGCGTGCTGCGCGCCGAAGAACTGCTCGCCTCTGACCAGTATTACGGTGTGCAGGAGCGGTTTTCACGCGTAGCAGATTTTGGATTCTCAAAGAGTCCGGACGAGACGTTTGAAAAGTGGGGCGGTCATGACGTCGCGCTAGCCGACATGGTGCGCGTGGTTCGGACCTTTCGACCGGAGGTCCTGGTAGCCCGATTCTCCGGTACCGAGCGCGATGGGCACGGCCACCACCAGGCGTCGAACATCCTCACTCGAGAAGCGTTTCGCGCGGCGGCGGATCCTGCACGGTTTCCGGAGCAGATCGCGCAAGGACTGCAACCGTGGCAAGCGAAAAAGCTATACATCGGAAATGTTTGTCCCTGGGGATCGACCACCTGCCCCGACGATAACTGGACGGTGAAGCTGAACACCGGCGAGCCGAATCGTACCCTGGGCATGTCCTACGTGCAGTTCGCCATGGGCGGCTTACGCCATCAGCTTTCTCAAGGCGCGGCGGGCTGGACCGTGGAACCAGGAGACCGGTTTAGTTTTTACAAACTGGTCGACTCCGTCTTGCCCGCGGCAAATCCCGCAACCAACAAAGACGCGCACGAGAAGGATTTTTTTGATGGCATTGATACCAGCCTGCCGGGACTCGCGGCACGGTTAGGCGATCAGGAACCGAAGGTTCCCGGCTTGGGCAAGGACCTGACAGGAATTTCCACCAAGATTGCCGAAGCTACCAAGGCCGCGTCAGCCGATCCATCATCCGCGTCCGCGCCGTTGGCAGCGGTTGTGGCGGAACTAGATGCCGCAAGCACTGAGGCAACCAAAAGCACTCTGACAGACCAAGTGAAGCAGGATTTGCTGACGCGTCTTCGCGAGAAGCAACAGCAGGCGGAAAGGGCGCTGAACCTGGCACTGAACATCAGCCTCGCCGCTGATATTGTCACGTCGATTGCCGCCACTGCTCAGGTGCCCAGCGAGACCGAAGCGCTCACCACCGTATCTCCGGGCCAGGAATTCCTCATCCGTCTGAAATTACACAATGGTTCGCAAGCTCCACTCTCGATCGAAGCGGTGAAGTTGGAAGTTCCGTCGGGATGGAACACGATTAGCGGGAAAACCAGACCGGAGGAGGTAAAGCCGGGAGAAGATCTGCTCGTGAACTTTCGCTTGCAGGTTCCCAAGGATGCCGCTTATACGCGCCCGTACTGGCATCGCGACGATCCCGACCGCGAAGCCGTAAACCACATCGACAACGAAGAGTATGCGACTCTGCCCTTCCCTCCTCCGGCCTTGCGGGCACGGGTAGAGTACTCGATTTTCGAAGGTGGGGCACACGCAAAGAATGGCATCACCTCCGTAGTGGAGACCCCGTTTGTTGGCGCGGCAGGCAAGCAACGTTCGCGTCCACTCGCCGTGGTGCCCGCCTTCTCCGTGATGCTGGAACCGGGCACACAGGTCATCTCGACGCACAACGGCGCGACTACGACAGTGACGGTGGGTGTGACCAACAATTTGACACACGAAGCGGGCGGAATGCTCAAACTCGAGTTGCCCGAGGGATGGCGATCCGAGCCCAAGCAGCTCGCCGTAGACTTCAGCCACCGAGGCGAGAAGCAGGACTTCCGGTTCAACGTCTTCCCCGCCGGCCTGCAGGAAGGCCGCGCGGTCGTCCGCGCTGTGCTCGAATCCAATGGCGAAAAGTACAGTGAAGGCTACACGCTGGTCACACGCGAGGATCTAGGCAGCTTCTATTACTATCAGCCCGCGCGGCAGCGCGTCAGCATCGTCGGCGTGCAGGTTCCGCACGATCTGAAAGTTGGCTACATCATGGGTGCGGGAGACGACATCCCGATTGTCTTGCGGCAGGTGGGAATGGACGTCACCCTGATCCCTGCAGAGAAATTAGCCCGCGAAGATTTGAGCCGCTACGGAACCATCGTGCTCGGCATCCGCTGCTACGATACGCAGAAGGAGGTTGTCGCCAACAACAAGAGACTCCTCGACTACATCTCCGCCGGAGGCACACTGGTCGTGCAATACAACACCGGCGTCGGTGACTTCAACAGCGGACACCTCGCTCCCTATTCCGCGCAACTGAGCCGTGCGCGCGTCTCTGTCGAAGAAGCTCCGGTCGACGTGCTGGCCTCAGAAGATGCAATCCTTCACTACCCCAACGCGATCACGAAGCGCGATTTCGACGGCTGGGTGCAAGAACGCGGCCTTTACTTCATGGATCAATGGGACGAACATTACAAGCCGCTGCTAGCCTGCCACGATCCGGGTGAGCAGCCACAAAAGGGTGGCCTGCTCGAGACGCGCTACGGCAAAGGAACCTACATCTACACCGGATATGCATTCTTCCGCCAGTTGCCGGCCGGAGTTCCAGGGGCGGTGCGGTTGTATGTGAATCTGTTGAGCGCGGGGCATGAGAAGCAGTGACCAGTGGCCAGTGATCAGTGGCCAGTAAATCCAAATCATCTGCTGAATGTTAATCCTGGTTAATAGAGACGAGGCGGAAACTAACCACTGGCCACTGACCACGAAACTTGATGCCACCTCCTACAGAATCCGCCTCGAGCTCTCCCACTCTCATCCGCGGCATGGGCCTGGGCAGCGCCACGGCCCTCAACATGATCGACATGATCGGAGTGGGACCGTTCATCACCATGCCCCTCATGATCAGCGCGATGGGCGGGCCGCAGGCCATGCTCGGATGGATTCTAGGGGCCCTGTTCGCGGTCTGCGATGGGCTGGTATGGGCGGAGTTGGGCGCCGCAATGCCAGGCTCCGGCGGATCGTATCGCTACCTGAGGGAAATTTATGGGCCGCAGAAAATGGGTCGCCTCATCTCGTTCCTGTTCATCTGGCAGCTCTCCTTCAGCGCTCCACTCTCCATTGCTACGGGATGTCTCGGCCTGGCCGGATACGCCGCATACTACTGGCCGGGCTTGGACACCATCTATGCCGCGCACAACGCCGCACTCCACATTCCCTGGGCAGGCCCGTTGCAGATAAGTTGGATCGTGACACCCGGCACCTCAGTAGCCGTAGCCATCTGCTTCTTCACAATTCTCCTGCTCTACCGTCGAATCACAGTGATCGGCCGCCTCTCGAAGCTGCTCTGGATCGGCGTGATGGGTACGATTGGCTGGATCATTTTCGCTGGGATCACACACTTCAACGCCGCCCGGGCGTTCGATTTTCCTCCCAACGCATTCCAGCTCTCTCACGGACTTCTTACAGGCCTTGGCGGAGCCATGCTGATCGCGACGTATGATTACTGGGGTTATTACAATGTGTGCTTTCTTGGAGACGAAATCAAGGATCCGGGAAAGAATATTCCTCGGGCCTTGCTGCTTTCCATTGTCCTGGTCGCGTGTCTATACATAGTAATGAACGTGTGCATTCTGGCCGTGGTCCCCTGGCGCGAAATGATGCAGACGGGACAAAACAACAACGGCCTGTACGTCGTGTCTTTGTTCATGCAAAGGATTTATGGAACTTGGGCGGCGCGCCTGGTCACGGCGCTGGTAATGTGGCCGGCGTTTGCATCCGTCTTCTCGCTCATGCTTGGATATTCCCGAGTGCCGTATGCAGCCGCGAGGGATGGGAACTATTTTCGCGCCTTCGCCAAAGTTCACCCGCAGCACCGTTTCCCCTATGTCTCGCTGCTGGCCCTGGGCGTGGTCGCGGCGGCATTCTGCTTTCTGCGCCTGAAAGACGCGATCGCAGCCCTGGTCGTGATTCGCATTATCATTCAATTTCTAGTGCAGGCGGCCGGTCTGATCGTGCTCAGAATTCGCCGGCCGGAGATGCCCCGTCCGTTTCGCATGTGGCTCTATCCCCTGCCCGCGCTGATTGCCTGTGCCGGATTTCTTTTCATTCTTTTCAATCGCGAGAACGCCTTACGAGAGATACGGTATGCGGTAGTGATCCTCACTACCGGCATCGTGATTTTTATGATCCGTGCCTGGCGCAGCCGAGACTGGCCATTCTCCGGAAGGAAAGTTGCGGCCTTGGAGAGTACACCGACAGCGTGAGCCAACAACGAACTCATTACAAGAAACACTAAGGACCAACAGGACAGCATTTAGATGGCAGATCACATGACAGTTCCGGCGGGAGCGGACAACGTAGCTTTGCGACGCCCCGACGCTGCGTGGGCCCCGTTAGGCGAGCCGTTGTTTCGCTCGTTGTGGATCGCTGCCGTCATCTCCTACACAGGAACCTGGATGCAGAACGTCGGTGCAGGCTGGCTGATGACGCAGCTGTCAACGTCTCCGCTGATGGTCAGCCTAGTGCAAGCCGCTGCTGCGATTCCAGTTTTCCTGGTGGTGCTTCCCGCCGGTGCGCTGGCCGACATGGTCGACCGGCGGCGGCTTCTGTTGTTTACCCAAAGCTGGATGGTGATTGCGTCCGCTGCACTCGGAGTGCTGACACTGCTGCACCTGATCGGCCCGTGGACGCTCTTGATCTTCACCTTCCTGCTGGGACTCGGCGCCGTGATGAATGATCCTGCCTGGCAGGCAATTACACCCGAAGTAATCTCGCCGCGCAAACATGCCTCGGCCGTTGCGCTCAATTCGGCGGGATTTAATGTAGCTCGAGCCGTCGGTCCGGCCTTGGGCGGACTGGTCGTCGCCGCCGCGGGTTCTGGCTGGTCCTTCCTGCTGAACGCCGCCTCCTTCTTCGGCGTCATCTTCTTTCTCTGCAAATGGAAACGCTCACCGCACGAGCCGCTGCCAACCCGAAGTGTTCGCGGAGCGGTGCTCGATGGTTTTCGCTATGTGCGTGGCGCGCCGCAAGTAAGGTCGGTGTTGATTCGTACTGCCGCCTTCAGCCTGGGGGCGACTTCGCTGCTGGCTCTGTTGCCCGTGATCTGCCAGTCGCACGGCGCTCAGGGCTACGGATTCCTGCTGACTTGCTTTGGTTTGGGTGCGCTGTCCGGAGCCGCGCTCCTGCCACGGCTACGGCTGCACTATTCCGTGGACGGCCTAGTGGCAGGCGCGACTCTGGTTTTTGCCGCGATGACCTTCGCCGCCGGCCAGGTACATGTGTTCGAGTGGCTGTGTTTGGTATTGTTTACGGCGGGCGCGGCCTGGATCGGCATTCTCGCCTGCTTCAACGTTGTCGCCCAGACCATGTGTCCATCGTGGATGCGAGCGCGGGCGCTCTCCATGTACCTGCTTGTGCTGCAAGGCGGCATGGCCATTGGCAGCGCGGTTTGGGGAGGCTTGGCAGCCCGCGTCGGAGTGCCGGCAGCCCTGGCTTGGTCTGCTCTCGCCCTGGTTGTCGGTCTGACCAGCATCGTGCGACATCGGCTGACGGGAGCGGAACTGACGATGGCTCCCGCGGTAGTAAGAGATTAGGTGCAGCCCATTACAATGGAGCGGGATTACTGCGGTAAAGATTTTTCAGTCATTCAAGGGCGGAGACATCATGATCAAGAAACTCGCCTGCGTCGCTTCCTGCTTGCTGATACTAGGCACGTTGGTTGCAGCGCAGCAAAACCAGAAACAAAAGAAGAAAGAAGAACGTCGCAGCGTTGCCGAGGTGCTGAATCGCACGGTTAAGAATCTGGAAGAAGACTTTGTTCCTGCCGCCGACGCCATGCCTGAGGACAAGTACGACTTTGCTCCGACGGGCGGAGAATTCAAAGGCGTCCGCACCTTTGCCCAGCAAGTCAAGCATGTGGCCGCCGTGAACTATGAGTTGGGAGCTGCGATTCTGACCGAAAAGCCCCCGGCAGACATCGGTGGGGAAGCTGGACCGGCATCAGTCACATCGAAGGCTGACATCCTCAAATACTTGAAAGACTCCTTCGCGTACGTGCACAAGGCCCTCGATACGATCAACGACAAGAATTTGGTGGAACCCGTCAGAAGTCCGTTTGGCGAAGGCTCGGTCTCTCGCTTGGGTCTGGCCACCAGCGTCTCGTGGCACGGCTTCGACCACTATGGACAAATGGTCGTCTATCTCAGAATGAATGGGATCGTGCCACCAGCAAGCCGCTAGAAATGGCGAGCCTGCATGCGGCGCCGGGGCTCTCTCACGCCGGCAGAAACTAGATTGCACAGGTGCTGTTCGAACGTAATACCGGGTTCTTCGGCAAAGCGCTCGGGATACGAATTCAGCGCTTCCAGAAAACGACGAATCTCGCTCCGGACCTGCTTGTTCCCCGAGAGAAGACTTTCACGCCGCTGAACGTTGTTCATTCTCGCCTTCATCTTCCACTCACCCCGGAAGCATTTTTCAGGCCGGTCGCGGCCAGAGGTCTCCTGCCTTGGTCGAACACAGCCGGGGCAAATTAGTTTCGTTGAGGGGGAAACGCAACTCTAGCGGCGGCGACTGGGGCCGTAAATGGCACCTTCAGGCTAAGGCCCGAGCTGTAGCAGCCCATGGTCATCCCGTTAGGAGCGCGCTCCGCGCCTGGCTATGGACGTGAGGAGCAGTTCGGCTGGGAGCTGCTGGCCGGACAGGTGGGCGGAGGCCAGCTCTCTGGTCTTCAGGGCCGAAACTTCCGGATCAAGAAAAGCCAGTACCGACGGGCCAGCCCCGCTGAGAGCCACGCCTAAAATCCCATTCGTTCCGGTCAACTCCTGCAAACAAGGCAGCAGCGGACACAACGGAGCCCGGTAAGGCTGGTGAATGCGGTCCTCAAGAGATGCCGACAGAAAATCGTGACGTCCCTGCGTCAACGCGGCCAACAGGAGCATGGAATTTTGAATATTCACGACCGCGTCCGCCCGGGAATATTGGGCCGGAAGAACAGCGCGAGCTTTCTCGGTGGCAAGGCTCTGCTCCGGAATGGCCAGCAGCAGCGGCCACCTCCCTTTCGGGCGCACACATGCGACTTGCGCCTCTGCATACCCTGACATGCGCGCAACCGTGAGGCCTCCCCACCAGCAAGCGGAGGCGTTATCGGGATGGTGCTCGCGCCGCGAGGCTTCGCCGACAATTTGCGCGTCGGTCCAGCGGAGCCGCCCAAAATGATTCGCCAATGCAATGCCTGCCAGCCGGGCCGCCGCCGAGGAGCCGCAGCCCTTGCCAATGGGAATGTCGTTGTCGATGCGCAGAAC
>Ga0066710_100005498_pt1 | contig 11567 bp, 13 predicted proteins | sample GraSoiAngelo_159_FD_79666 | JGI IMG/M metagenome (GOLD analysis project Ga0066710, IMG submission 79666) | Grasslands soil microbial communities from the Angelo Coastal Reserve, California, USA - 14_1009_16_40cm | ecosystem: Environmental > Terrestrial > Soil > Grasslands | place: USA... | reverse complement strand
TGGCAGGGTCGAGCAGTTCCCGCGCGGACTCGGTACTGCTAGGCCCCCTGAGTGCCGCGCCGTTCTGGTGCAGCTGCCGCCGGACGTCGATGTCGCGCTGGTCTTCCACCCCCAGCTCACAGCGGTCGGGCGGCTCCCGGCTGTGTGCGAGGAGCTCCGGGTCACGCATCCACGGGGGACCAGGGGCGTCAAGGTTGTGCTTGACGCGCTGTCCCGCGAACGCGATATCGCGGCCGGATACCGACATGCAAGCCATTATTTCTGTTGGCCGCGCCCCCTGTCAATGTGAGAAATCTGTGGCCGCCCGAGACCCCTAATGGATATACGGGTTGCGGGCTTGCAGAACGTGGGTGGGCAGCCCTTCTTCCCCCCGCGGGACACCACCCGTGACAGCACGGTAGGCGACCCTCCGTGCCTCATCCGGGTAGAGAGCGAACGACGCCGATGTTTGCCCTGAGCCTCCTCGATCCGCCGCGGGTGACGATCAACGGCCAGCTGCTCCGAACTGCGGGCTCTCGGCGTTGCCTCCCCGAGGGTCGGACATGCTGATCGGGTGACGATGCGACGGAAGAAACAAAGGCTTGCCCTGCAGTGTCGGTCAATGTGAGAATTTTCGCTAATTATGCAGGGACATCCGGCCAAACGGATCGACTGCCTCGGGCTCTTCTGCCCGATGCCCATCGTGAAGACCCGCGAGGCGATCCGTGAGTTGGCCCCCGGCCAGGTGCTCGAGATGATGTCCGATGACCCGGCCTCTGACGCCGACATGCACGCCTGGTCGCAGCGAACCGGTCACCCCTTGCTCGGGGTCACGCGCGATGGCGCGGTCTACCGCTTCCTCATCCGGAAGGCCGGCTAGCACCGAGCGGCCCCCGACGGGCGCGGTCGCCCGGGTCTACCTCGACTACGGTGGGTTCTCGCCGGTCGATCCCCGGGCGGTGGGCCTCATGCGTCCGTTCCTCGAGAGCTGGATCGGGAACCCGTCGGCCGCCCATTCGGTGGGCGTGGAGGCGCAAGCCTCGCTCGAGGCCGCTCGAGCCAAGGTGGCGCGCCTGATCGGTGGGGCTGCAGGGGGCGTGATCTTCACGTCCGGCGCGACCGAAGCGAACAACCTCGCGATCAAGGGCGTCGCGCTCCGCGGCGGCGACCGGCGCCACGTCGTCACGTCGACGATCGAGCACATCTCGGTCGTCAATTCGTGCCGGGAGTTGGAGAAGCGCGGAGTCCCGGTGACCTGGGTGCCCGTGGACGAGATGGGGCGGGTCGATCCGGAAGCGCTGGCCGCGGCCATCCGCCCGGACACGGCGCTCGTGTCGATTCTCGCCGCGAGCGGGGAGATCGGCACGATCCAGCCGCTGCGCGAGATCGGCCGAGTGACGCGCGCGCGCGGCGTGCCGCTCCACGTCGACGCCGTGGGCGCCGCCGGCCGGCTGGCGCTGTCGGTCGACGATCGCGCGATCGATCTGCTCACGCTGTCGTCGAATGACCTGTGCGGACCGCCGGGCGCCGGCGCCCTGTGGGTCAGGCACTCCACCGTAAAGCTCGCGCCGCTCGTCGGCGGCGGCGGCCAGGAAGGTGGGTTCAGGGCGGGGACGGAAAATCTGCCCGGTATCGTGGGAATGGCCGTGGCGGCCGATCTCGCCCGGACCGAGTGGCCGCGGGAGACGGAGCGGCTCAGCGGGCTCCGCGACCGGTTGATCCGCGGGATCACGGACACGGTTCCGGGCGCGCGGCTCACAGGGGCTCCGGGGCGGGAGCGGTTGCCGCATCACGCGAGCTTCGTGCTGACACGGGTCAAGGCCGACAGCATCCTGATGGACCTCGATCTCCACGGCATCGCCGCCTCGTCAGGATCAGCCTGCACCGCGAGCACCGGCGAGCCCTCCCACGTGCTGCGCGCCATCGGCTGTGACGCGGAGGAGCGCGAGGGGTCGCTCTGCTTCACGCTCGGGCGCTGGACGACCGCATCGGACATCGATGCCGTGCTCGAGATCCTGCCGCGGATCGTGAAGCGGCTCCGCGAGCTCGCCCCGACCGCCTGAGTGCAGCCGCCCCGCGTCTTTCTGTTCGATGTGGACGGCACGCTCGTCACGGCTCGCGGGGCCGGACGCAGGGCGCTCGGACGGGCGCTGGCGGAAACCTTCGGGACAGCCGGGCCGATCGAGACCTACGATTTCCGGGGCCGAACCGACCTGCAAATCGTCCTCGACGTGATGCTGGCCGCCGGCGTGCCCGAACCCGAGATTCGCCGGCGGATCCCCGACTGCTTCGCGCGCTACGTGGCCGCCCTGGAGCAAGCGGTGGGCGACGGCGGCGGCGTCCAGGTGATGCCGGGCGTGAAGGAACTGGTGCAGGGACTCGGCGAGCGAGCCGATGCGATCCTCGGCCTCCTCACCGGCAACATCGAAGCCGGTGCGCGAGTGAAGCTCGCGCCGACGGGTCTGCTGCCGTACTTCCGCGTGGGTGCGTACGGCTCCGATGCCGCCGATCGTGGGCGCCTGCCCGCCGTCGCCGCCGCGCGCATCGAGCGCCTCACAGGGCAGCCCGTGCGCTTCGAGCAGATGATCATCATTGGCGACACGCCGCTCGACATCGCCTGCGCGCGGGCCTGCGGCGCGATGGCCGTCGCCGTCGCCACGGGACAGCACGCGGTCGACGAGCTTGCCGCCTGCCGGCCCGACCTGATCTTCCCGGATTTCTCCGACGTCGCAGCCGCGCTCGAGCGGCTCCTGCACGGATGAGCTTCCTCGGAGGGGGGCTATGCCCCCCTTCCGAACCTCCCCCCCGGAGGCGCCGGCAAAGCCGGCGCTCGGACGGCGCCGAACAATCGCGAGGGTAGCCCGATGAGCCTCGTTTCGGTCTGGCTCCACCTGGTCGCCATGGCGGTGTGGATCGGCGGGCTCGCGTACCAGAGTCACGTGGTGCTCCCCCAGGCGCGCCGGGCCGGCGATCCACGGGTCTTCGGAGACATCGCGCGGCGCGGCCGCCCGGCTGTCTGGAGCTCGGTGTGCCTGGTCGTGCTCACGGGCCTCTACAACGTGACCCGGCTCGGCCCCCTCGAGCGCGTCATGGAGAGCGGCGCGGGCACGCTGCTCGCGGGGAAATTCATCCTCGTGCTCGCGATGATCACGCTCGCGGCCCAGCGCGACTTCGCCCAGGTGCCGCGCCTGGCCCGCCCGGACGCCCTCGCAGCGCTCAAGACGATCACGTGGCTCGACCGCGCGGTGCTGCTGCTCGCCGTCGTCGTGATCTATCTCGGCCTGGCTGTCTCGCGCCTCGCCCGGTAGGTGCCGGTCCAATTTACTTCGCCATACTTCGTTCTCGGTCGTCGGCGATCCTCACGTACAACCTCGTACGCTCCGGTCGCCTCCTCCCTCGGGCCTCGTCTGGCTCGCAACTTGGACCGGCACTGGAGGCCCATCTGCGTCGTTGGCTCGGTCGCTCCTCCCTGCGACGTGCAACCGCTGTCACGTCTCAGAGCGCGTGAAAGAATCGTCACGACCGGTGGCCGGTGGGGGGTGTCGGGGGGAGCGGCGCTCGCTCCCCCCGACGTCGTCTCGGTCGTCGCTCCTTCGCCGCCTCGCATCTGGACCTCTTGGAACGGCCTGCGGGTGCTTCAGCACCGCGCGGTCACGGGCGACCGCGCGGGACCTGCTGCATCTCCAGGGCGCGCTCAAGCCCAGACCTGGAGGCGTTGTCATCGGGGTTCAGCCTGAGCGCCTCGCGATAGGCCGCGACGGCTTCGGCGAACTGACCGATCCTGAACAGCGCGCGCCCCAGCCGCGCGTGGGCCTCGGCGAGGTCCGGCTTGACCGCGAGCGCCCCATGGTAGGCCGCCGTCGCCTCCGCATACTTGCCCTGCTTTTCGAGGACGTCCCACAGGAGGAAATGACTCCGCGGGTCATCCGGGTTTCGCCGGATCGCCTCCCGGTAGGCCGCCTCCGCGTCGGCGTACCGGCTCTGAGAAAACAGCGCGCTGCCGAGCCCTCGATAGGCGGCCGCGCTGTCCGGGTAGAGGCGGATCGCGTCTCGGAACGCCGCCTCCGCGTCGGCGTACCGGCCCTGCTCGTTGAACAGCTCGCCCAGGTCGCTGTGGGCCGTCACGTAGTCCGGGCGCAGCCGGATCGCCTCGCGGAACGCCGCCGCGGCGGGGGCGTAGTCCCGCAGGAAGAAATGCGTGACCCCGAGGCCGCGGTGAAGGCGCGGGTTGAGAGGATCGAGCAGGATGGCGGCGTGGTAGGCCGCCTCCGCCTCGAGATGCCGGCCCTGCCGGCCGAGGCCGAGCGCCAGGTTCGCATGCGCCACGACGTTGGCGGGATCGAGGTGAATGGCCTCCCGGAGGTGCTGCTCGGCCTCCACGTGCTTGCCCTGGCGGCCGAGCGCGATTCCCAGCTCGAGGTGCGTCTCGGCGCGGTGGGGCGCCAGGCGCACGGCTTCACGGAACGCCGGCGCCGCCTGCGCGAAGCGCCCGTCGGCGCTGAGTGCGCGTCCCAGCTCGAAGTGCAGGTCCGCGTCTGTCGGCCTGAGGCGGGCTGCGTCGGCGTAGGCGAGAGCCTCCTCGGACCAGAGACCTCGCCGCCGGCACGAGAGCGCGAGGCTCAGGTACGCCCCGACGTCGTCGGGCTCGAGCCGGGTCGCCTCGCGGAACGCGGTCGCCGCCGCGCCGTGCTTGCCCTGGCGGTCGAGCGCGACGCCCAGGTTGTGGCGCAAGGCGGCGCTGCGGGGGTCGAGTCGAATCGCCTCATGGAGCGCGGCGGCGGCCTCGGCAAACCTGCCGCGCTCGAAGAGCGCGTGGCCGAGGTCCGCGGGGCTCGAGCGCGGGGCAGGCCTGAGCTGCGCCGCCTCCAGGAAGACGGCCTCCGCTTCCCAGCGGGCCTCTCTCGGCATCTTGCGTGCCACGGCTAACAGGCCGCCCCAAAGGGTCCAGATGCGAGGCGGCGAAGGAGCGACGACCGAGACGTACGCAGTTGTACGTCGCAGGGAGGAGCGACCGAGCCAACGACGCAGATGGGCCTTTTGGAGCGGCCTGCGGGGTTGTTCAGCATCCTGCTACATCCCGGTGATCTTGATCCCCGCGTTCTTCCGCTTGTAGCGCCGGTTGATGGTCGCGAGCAGAGCGGTGATGCCCTCGATCGCGCCCGCGTTCGACAGCGGCCCCGCGTCGATCGACCGGAGCCCCAGGCTCGCGCCAAGCTCGACGACCGCCAGTTTTGCCTCGGCGTCGTCGCCGCAGAAGAGCAGGTCGCAGTCGATCTCGCTGTCGGGCTCTGCCAGCTCGTGCGCGGCGAGGTGGTGAAACGCGGCGATCACCCGCGCCTCGTCGCCGAGCAACACCTGCGCCTCTTCGGCGGCCGAGCCGGCCGGGGGCGGAGTGAAGAGCCGCAGCCCGCCGAACGTGAGGGGAACGACCGTGCTCACGACGATCTTGCCGCGGCACGCAGGCCGGAGCGCGGGCAGTGTTTCCACCAGGCCCGTCCACGGCACGGCGAGCACGATGATGCCGCCCAGCTCCGCCGCCTCGCGATTGGTCTCGCCGACGATCGGGATCTTCCCGGTGCGCTCGCGCAGCTCCGCCGCCTTCGCCTTGGCGCGCTCCGGATCGCGCGAGCCGATGATGATGTCGTGCCCGGCCAGCGCCCAGCGGATGCCGAGCCCCGCGCCTTCCCTGCCCGTGCCTCCGATGATGGCGATCTTCATGCCCCTATCTGAATAAATCGCGCGACGGGTCGCGCAGCAAGGGTTTGGAGCCTTCGTCTCCCGTCGGCAGCCCGAGCCCGCGGATGATCACGGCGGGGACGCGATCGAGCTTCCCCATCACCAGCTCGGCCGCGCCCGCCAGCTCGTCGGCGACCGCGAGGATCGTCGCCTGCAGGGTATGCCCGGCCGGGTCGTGCTCACCGAGGTAGCTTCTGAGGGGCGCGACGCCGGCCACGCCGATCGCGATGTTGGTCAGGCCCTCGCGCCAGGGACGGCCGAACGTGTCCGCGATGATAACGCCGACGTCGGCGCCGGTGAGCGTGCGGACGCGGTCGCGGAGCTGTCGCGCAGAACGGTCGGAGTCCGCTGGCAGCAGCGCCACCGTGCCCAGGTCGACGTTCGATTGGTCCACGCCGGCGTTCGCGCAGATCCAGCCGTGATGCGTCTCGACGATCAGGACGCCCTTGTCCATGCGCACGACCCGGCGCGACTCCCGGAGAATGACCTCGACCAGTCGCGCGTCACGACCCAGCGCGGTCGCCATCGCGGTCGCGACCGGGGAGGGCGTGACGTCGGCGAGCCTGACGAGGCGGCCTTCGGCCTTCGAGACGATCTTCTGTCCGACGACGAGCAGATCGTCCGCGCGGATCGCGGTGCCCTGCGCCTCGGCCGCGGCGAGGATCAGATCCGCGACCCCGTCGCCTGGGCGCACTTCGCGAATGCCTTCGACGCCGATCACTTCATAGCGCGGTGGCACGGCTCAGCCCCGCGGGGTCAGTCGCTCGCGCATGCGCCATCGGGCGAGCAGCCGGCGGCTGCGTGTTGGAGACCCGGCGTCGAGCAACGCGCGCACATCGTCGGGCGTGTCGATGTCGAGGCCGAGCCCGACCAGGCGCAGCACCGTCGGCGTAATACCGCGGCGGCGCGCGGCGGTGAGGTGGTTGGCGAACGACGGCTCGCCGAACTTGAGCGTCATCGCGTCCGGTGGCCGCAGCAGCGCGCCGTTCGTCCCGTAGCCGGAGGCCGACGGCACGAACACGGCGGCGCGCTCACTGCTCGCTGCCTCGAGCATCGTGTGCAGCTCGGCGGCCGTCACGCCCGGCACGTCACCGGGCACGGTCAAGAAGAGACCGGCACCGCGTTCGACGGCGGCGGCCTGGGCGAGCGCGACGGCCTCGGAGTGCCCGCGCCTTTCTTCCTCGTGGAGCAGCGTGACGGGAAACCGCCCAGCGAGCGCGCCGACCTCGGGGTCGTCCGTCACGACGTAGACCGTCAGGAGTCGCGCGGCGCACACTTCCTCAAGGACGTCTTCGAGCATCGCGCGCGCGAGGGCCGCGCGCTCGGCCGGCGTCAGGATGGCGGCGAGCCGCTGCTTCGCGCTGGCGAAGTCCTTGACCGGGACCGCGGCGACGGCAGTCATAGTCCTCGGCGGGGGGCGGAGCCCACCTCCGAGGAAGATCATGCCAGGGTCTCCAGCACGAGGCGCGCGAGCGCGGTCTCGCTCGCGTGGTCGGTCATGACCGTGTCGGTGACGACCGGCTCCGCGCCCAGCTCGAGCACCGCGTGAGTCTGCTTGATGTCGCGCCGGTCGATCACGAGCAGGTCGAGCCACGGAGTGTAGGTGCGCGCGACGCCGACCGGGCTGACGGGCAGCCCGCAGGCGCTCATCAGCTCGCCGGCCGGACCGCTGACGGCAGCGCTGCCGACGATCGGGCTGATCGCGAGGACGATCGCGTTCGTCTCCATGAGCGCGGCCCGGATGCCCGGAACCGAGAGGATCGGCCCGATCGAGGTGATCGGGTTCGAGGGGCAGACGATGACCGCATTGGTGGTGCGGATCGCGTCGAGGACCCCGGGCGCGGGGACCGCCTTCTCGGCGCCCGCGTACTCGATGCCGATCGTACGGGCACGCGCCTTCTCCCGAACGAAGTAGTTCTGGAAGCTCATCCAGCCGTCGGGCGTCTGGATGCGGGTCTTCACGGCGTCGTCGCTCATCGGCAGAAGCCGGATCCGGAGGCCGAGCGCCTGGCCGATCGCGTTCGTCACGCCGGTCAGGCTCACCCCGGCGCGGAGCGCGCGCGACCGGTAGATGTGGGTCGCCAGATCGCGATCGCCGAGGCGGAACCAGGTTTCGCCGCCGAGGACACCCATCGCCGCGAGGGCGCGGAAGGTGTCATCGGCCAGGCCCCAGCCCCGCGCGACGTCGAGGCGCCCGGTCAGCGCGTAGGTCAACGTGTCGAGGTCGGGCGAGACGTGCAGACCCCAGATCTCGGTGTCGTCGCCCGTGTTGCCGATGACGGTGAGGTCGCGGGGGTTCATGCAGGATGTCAGGCCGCGGAGAAATTTCGCCGCGCCGGTTCCCCCCGCGAGCGCCGTGACCCGCATTGTGGTCAGGTGGAACTTCGAGCCGAGCGCCGTCGGCGAGCCGCCAGCGAAAAACCCTGATCCTCTTCGCCAGCTGACTCGCGCCAACTCCAGAGCGCGCTGCCGCGGCGGTATGCGAAGAGCCCGGCGCCCGGCCGGCCGCGGAGCGTCGCGGGCAGCGCGACCTCGGGGACCGGGATGAAGCCGAAACGGACCCAGACGCGGTCGAGCCCCTGCGGCCGCGCGAAGATCGTCTCGACCCCATTGGCCGTCGCATGGGCGACGGCGGCGCCGACGAGCTGCTCGGCGATCTCGAGCGGGGCGTTCGCGTCGCGCGTATTCGCCGCGGGGGCCTCGACCCGACCGCTGACGACGACCGGGCCGGACAGGAGCGCGGTCGTCCCGGCGCGTTCCCCCACGACGGCGCCGACGAGCCGGGCGCCCTCCGCCCAGGCGCCGAGGGCCACCGTGGGGTCGGGGACGGTCGGGAACGCGGCGGCGGCGAATGCGAAGAGGTCCCGGGCCGGCGCGAGGTCGTCGAGCGGACGGTACTCGATGCCCTTCCACACGCGTGGCAGTATCCGAGACGCGTCCGGGGCCGTACTGGCCCCGGGAACGTTCGCAGACGTCGATGATGACGGACGTCGAGGGTTACTTCCTGCCAAGCACCGTGTCCTTCAGCGTCTTCGTGATCCGGAATTTCAGCACCCGCTTCGCCGGGATCTTGATCGGCTCGCCGGTCTGGGGGTTGCGCCCCATCCGGGCTTTGCGGTTGGCGAGGACGAGCTTGCCGAACCCGGGGAGGACGAATCCGTTCTTGGCTTCCTTCGTCGCCAGCGCGATCAACTGGTCCAACACCTCGACCACCTGTTTCTTGGACAGGTTCGCCTTCTGGGAGAGGGCTGCGATCGTCGCGGGCTTCGTCATCATCTTGGCCATGAATTCCTCCGTGGTTGGGTGTCCTCTGGACGCGGGTGCGTGCACATCACAACGCCCGGAATTAATACCACAACCAGCCCGCGTGGGCTACCGCCGAGTGAAGCGGAACTCGGTCGCGGCCGTGAGCCGGCGGTAGGAGCCGAACCGCGCCTCCGCGTCCTCCACGCGGTCGAGCGGCGAGGCGTCGTCGGCCGCCGGGTCGTCGTAGACGCGCAGCAGCGCGTAGACGGTGTTCCGCTGGGCGGGCACGCGGCCCGCGTCGCGGATGAGCCGCCGCAGCTCGGCGGGCGGGACGAGCTGTCCGTGCTGGGCGCCGGCGCTGGTCGAGATCGATTCGTTGATCAGCGTGCCGCCGAGATCGTTCGCGCCGACGGTCAGAAGGTGCTGCGAGAGCTTCGGCCCCTCCTTGACCCAGGACGACTGGATGTTCCGGAACGACGGTCCGAGCAAGAGCCGCGCGAGCGCGTGCATCCGGACGACTTCCGTCCCGGTCGCGCCGGGCCGAACGCCGGGGACCAGGCGCTTGGCGTACATCGGCGCCTCCTGGTGGATGAGGCTCAACGGCACGAACTCGGTGAACCCGCCCGTGTCTTTCTGGATCCGCCGCAGCAGATCCATGTGCCGGACCCAGTGGGCCGGGGTCTCGATGTGCCCGTACATGATCGTCGACGTCGTGCGGATGCCGAGCGCGTGCGCCGTCGTGATGACCTCGACCCACTGCTTGACGGTGATGCGGCCGCGCGCGATCACGTCCCGGATGTCCTGATCGAGAATCTCCGCGGACGTTCCGGGCAGGGTGCCCAGTCCCGCCTTCTTCAACTCGAGCAGATAGTCCCGGATCGGGAGCCCCGAGCGGATCGAGCCGTAGAGGACCTCTTCGGGCGAGAACGCGTGGAGGTGCATCTCGGGCAGCTCGCGCTTGATCGCCGCGCAGAGGTCGATGTAGTACCGGCCGTCGAGCTTCGGCGGGAGCCCGGCCTGGAGGCAGACCTCGGTCGCGCCCATCTCCTGCGCCTCGCGCGCGCGATTGACGACCTCGAGCACGGGGAGGAAGTAGCCCTCCTCCTCGCGGTGGTCCCGGCTGAACGCGCAGAACGTGCAGTGCTTGATGCACACGTTCGTGAAATTGATGTTGCGGTTGATCACGAACGTGACGACGTCGCCGGCCTGCCGCCGGCGCATCTCGTCGGCGCCGAGCCCGAGCGCATGCAGGTCCCGGCCGGTCGCCGTCGCGAGGATGTCGGCCTCCCCGACGGAGATCTCGCCGCCGTCGAGCGCTCGGCCGAGGACGCGGCGGACGGGCGCCGACGCCCAGTCGAGAGAGAGCGCGAGGCTACCAGTGTCGCCAGCGTTCATAGGACTCCTTGACGAGGCCGTCTCCGTCGGTCAGCGCCGCGAGACGCGCGCGCAGCGGCTCGGCGATGAACTCGGGCCGACCGGCGTATTCGGGATAGACCGCGAGGCGCTCGCGCAGCTCGAAGCCGGCCGCCGCCGTGTGGCGGCGGAGGTCGGCGATCAACGGCCAGGGGCGCTCAGGGTTGATGTGGTCGAGGGTGAGCGGCGAGACACCGCCCCAGTCGTTGAGCCCCGCGTCGAGGAGCCGGGGCCAGCCGGCGGCCGAGAGGTTCGGCGGCGCCTGGATGTTCACGTCGGGCCCGAGCACGAGTCGCGCCACCGCGATCGCGCGGAGCAGATCCTCGAGCGACGGCTCCGGCTGATCCCGCATCGGGATCCGGCCCTTCGCGCGGAAGTTCTGGATGATCACTTCCTGGATGTGCCCGTAGCGCTCGTGCAGGTCGCGGATCGCGACGAGCGCCTCGACGCGCTCGCGCGGCGTCTCGCCGATACCGATCAGGATGCCCGTCGTGAACGGGATCTGGAGCTTCCCCGCGAGCGCGATCGTCCGGAGCCGGCGCGCGGGGACCTTGTCGGGCGCGCGGTCGTGGGCCATGCCGGGCCCGAGGAGCCGCTCGGAGACCGTCTCGAGCATGATCCCCATGCTCACGGTGACCTCGCGCAGCATCGAAAGGTCGCGCTCGCTCATCACGCCGGGGTTCGCGTGGGGCAAGAGGGGCGATTCCCGGAGCGTCAACCCGCACATGGCGCCGAGGTACGAGAGCGTGGTCCTGTGGCCGTGGCGGCGGAGGAAGTCCCGGTGCTCGGCGAACGCCGCTTCCGGCTTGTCGCCGAGCGAGAAGAGGGCCTCCTTCGCGCCGATGCGCCCCCCGGCCTGCACGAGCGCCACGACCTCGTCGGGGGTCATGGTGTGGGCGCCCGGCTCGCCCGGGTCCCGGCGGAACGCGCAGTACCCGCAGTAGTCGCGGCACAGGGTCGTCAGCGGCACGAACACCTTCTTCGAGAACGTGATGCGCGGGCCGCGTCCTCGGTCCCGCATCTCGGCGGCTTCCGCGAGCAGGTCGGGGAGCGCCGCCGGCGGGCCGTCGATGAGGCCCTGCGCCCGCTGGTGCGAGATCATGCCGCGTACGCCCACTGGACGAACGAGTCGGGCGTCACACGGATCACGACGCCACCGTCGCGGCGCAGCGGGACCTGCGCGTACTGCGGAT
>Ga0066710_100005497_pt1 | contig 11568 bp, 12 predicted proteins | sample GraSoiAngelo_159_FD_79666 | JGI IMG/M metagenome (GOLD analysis project Ga0066710, IMG submission 79666) | Grasslands soil microbial communities from the Angelo Coastal Reserve, California, USA - 14_1009_16_40cm | ecosystem: Environmental > Terrestrial > Soil > Grasslands | place: USA... | reverse complement strand
GTGAGTGACTTTGCCTGGGACGCGGCCGCCAGGCTGTTACTCCCGATTGCGGCCGCCTGAACGCCCGCCGCCGCCGCCACCGTAGCCGCCGCCGCCGCGGCTACCACCGCCGCCGCGCTGTTGGAAGCACGCCGAGCAGTACACCGGTTTGTCGCCGCTGGGCTGGAACGGCACTTGAGCCTCGTTGCCACAACTGGAGCAGGTGGCGGTGAACATCTGCCGCGGGCCACGGCTACCGCCGCCGCCGCCGCCGCCGTACCCCCCGTAGCCGCCCGAGTCCCGCTCGGACTTGCGTGCAGCTCGGCAGTCCGGACAGCGGCCCGGCTCAGAGTAACCGCGTGACGCGTAGAAATCCTGCTCGCCGGCAGTGAACGTGAACCGCTGGCCGCAGTCGCGGCAGGTCAGAATGGTGTCGGAAGGCATCCCGGAAAGGCCTCCTGCAGGATCGATCGCCGTGGCTGGCCGAGGCGATCGCGGGAATATGGTTCCGTCGCAACGATGTCCTTCCAATCACACGTAAGGCAACGCGGAACGCGCCAGCGCGCACATTGTGCCATATGCTGCGGAATGTCCTCCTCGGCGGTCAGACAGTCGAGGCTGACGGCTGGGCGACTTGCGGCTGTGGCGGCGGCGGCGGAACGGCTCGAGCTGCGCCGGCGCCTGACTCCTCGCTTGACTTCGCGCGGCCACGGGCCAGGATCGCAAACATCGAGCGACCCTCCAACGACGGCGCGCGCTCCACGATGGCAATGTCTGCCACCCCGGCGGCGATCCGCTGGATCTGATCGCGCGCGACCTCGGGATGGGTCGCTTCACGGCCGCGAAACCGCACTTCGACCTTGACTTTGTGCCCCTCCTCCAGAAAGCGTCGCGCGGCCCGCACGCGCACCTGCAAGTCATGGTCATCGGTGCGCGGGCGCAACCGCACCTCTTTTACTTCCGAGACGTGCTGATTCTTCTTGGCGTCTCGAGCCCGCTTGTCTTGTTCGAACTTGAACTTGCCGAGATCGGCGATACGGCACACCGGCGGTTCAGCGGATGCGGCGACCTCGATCAGGTCGAGGCCGGCTTCTTCCGCGCGGCGAATGGCGTCCTCGATCGGCATGACGCCGATCTGTTGGCCTTCTGCATCGAGCACGCGCACCTCTGCCGCGCGAATTTGGCGATTGGTGCGCGGCCCAGTTGGGGTCGGTGGCCGTGCGATGAATGGTGGACGTGGAATCGGTCGTTCTCCTAACTCGAAAAGAGTCTGTGCCCTGAAATGTAAAGCTTTCGCGGGCAAAACGCATACCAGCCGGCCCCCTTACGGCTCGCTTAACGGGTAATTGCCCTGCAGTTAATACGTGAGGCCGAGACTGTGGGCATGTATCCAGACAACCAATCAGAACCGCCCACGGAGCCGCGGCAGCAGCCAGCGCCACCCGTAGGCGAGACGCAGCACGAACCAGCGCCACCCGAAGGCGACCGGCAGCACCAACCAGCGCCACCCGTAGGCGAGACGCAGCAGGAGCAGCCAGCGCCACCCGTTTCGCCAGTTCGTCCGCGCCGCAACGGCGCCGTGGTCGCGACCATCGCCGGTGTGGCGCTGTTCGGCGTCCTCATCGGCTTCGCCGCCGATCGCTGGGCGGTCACCAATTTGGGTCAGAACCCGCTGGGCACGATCGCGCCGACGATCACCACTGGTCCGCGCACCGGGCCCGTGGCGGCGCCGAGCGGCAGGCCAACGGTGGGTCAGACGGCGCCGACGGCGTCAGATCCGACCCAGCAGGCCATCCAGCAGGTCATCCAGCGCGGTGACGAGGAGCAAGCCCAGGCGTTCGCCAGCAACGACCCGTCGGTCATGCAGGACACGTCGACCAGCGACTTCTACCAGACGCAGGTCTCGACCAATCAGGACCTGCACTCCAATGGCGTGACCGACATCAAGCTCCTCAACATCGACTGGGGCCCGATCAGCGTCAACGGCAGCAGTGCCACGGCGACCGCGTTCGAGACCTGGTCGACCACCTACTCGGACGGGACAACCGAGCAGTCCCGCGATCGCAACGTCTACACCCTGGTGCAGGACAGCGGCGCATGGAAGGTCTCGGACGATCAGCATCCTGACGATAACGTGGGCGGAGGCGCGCCCGGCGCGAGTGTCCCTGGTGGCGCTGGCGGCGGCAACCCGGGCCGACCAGGCGGCAACCCCGGTGGGCCAGGCGCCGCCCAGCCAGCGCCACCGGCACAGCCGTCCCAGCCGTCCCAGCCGTCGCAGCCGTCCCAGCCGTCGCAGCCCCGCGCGCAGCGCGGCCAGGGCACCTCGCGCAATTGGTCGGGCTACTCGGCCACCGGCGGAACCTTCAGCGGCGTCAGCGGCATGTGGACCGTGCCCCAGTTCACGCCCGATTCATCCGCCGGCGCCGACGCCGCCTGGGTCGGCATCGGCGGCGTCACGAGCCGCGACCTCATCCAGGCAGGCACGCAGCAGACCGTCTCGGGCTCGGGCTCGACCCAGTACCAGGCGTGGGTGGAAACGCTGCCGCAGACGTCCCACCCCGTGCCGCTGACCATCAATCCCGGCGACTCGGTGAGCGTTTCGATCAACCAGTTGCCGCAGACGCAGGACCAGTGGCAGGTCGCATTCACCAACAACACCACGGGCCAGACCTACCAGGTCACCGAGCACTACGCCTCGTCGATGTCTTCGGCCGAGTGGATCGAAGAGGCGCCCAGCGCGGCTCGCGGCAGGCAGCTGCCGCTCGATAACTTCGGCGCGATCAACTTCAGCCAGGCTTCGGCGGTCAAGGACGGCCAGACCGTCACCATCGCTGGCGCGGGCGGCCAACCAGTCACGATGATCGGCCGCGGCGGCCAGCCGCTCGCCCGGCCATCAGGCCTCGGCAACGACGGCGCGAGCTTCAGCATCACTCAGGGGTAACCAGCCAGCCGTCGCAGCGCGGGTACGATGCGGATCGTGCTGCGATGGCTGCTGGCCGTTGGTCTTGTGCCGCTGCTCCTCGTAGGCTGCGGCACATCGCCAGCCCCGACCGAGCTGACTCCCTCGCCCGCGCTGCGCCGACCAGCCGCGGCTGGTCCGACGCCAAGCTTGCCGATAGCGAGGGCGATTGCGTCACCATCGCCAGGTGGCTCGCTCGCCGCGGGCGGAAACGGCAATGGTCAGGCCGCGCCGGCGTTTGTGCTCCAGAGCCCGGCGTTCCCCGTCGGCGGGCCACTACCCGCCGACTTCACCTGCGACGGCCTCGGCACATCCCCGCCGTTGACCTGGTCGGGCGCGCCGCCAGGGACGGCCGCATACGCGCTGCTCGAACAGGACACGGACGTGATGGTCGGCAGTGAGCCGTTCACGCAGTGGCTGCTCTACAACATGCCCAGGCGCGTGACGCAACTCGGCGCGGGCATGCCGGCACGGCTTGTTCTGACCAACGGCTCACAGCAGGGCAAGAACAGCGATCAGACGATTGGCTACGACCGTCCGTGCCCCAACAAAGGCGACCCGCCGCACCACTTCACGTTTGAGCTGTACGCCCAGGACGCCTTCGTGACACTCGAAACCGGCGCCACCGTAGAGGCAGTGCGAGATGCGCTCGCGGGCCACGTCCTCGGCCAGGCCCAGTTCATCGCCACGTTCCAGCGCTAGCGAATCCTCGGCATCAACTCGTCTCGGGTCGTCCGCCGCATCACAAAATGGCGCCGGATCCAAGATGCGTGCGAGCGTCGGCGGGCGGTTAGTAGCGCGCAACAATGGGCCACAGGTGACGTTGACCTGCGATGTTAGCGTAGACTAATGTCAGGGCCCGCATGAGTCTCACCGACACGGTCATCCTCGGCGCGATCGCCGGCTTCACCATCTTCCTCGGCCTGCCGGTGGCGCGCTGGAAACGGCCACATCCCTCCGCCCAGGCATTCTTGAACGCGATCGCCACGGGCATCCTGCTCTTCCTGTTCTGGGACATCCTCAGCAAAGCCCGCGAGCCGATCAATGCCGCGCTTGACACTGCCAGGGAGGGCGAGCCGGCCGAGCTCGTCCAGCTGGTGGCGATCCTGGCTGTTGGCTTCGCGGTCGGCCTGGTCGGTCTGGTGTACGTCGACCGCCTGCTGATCCGCCACCGCAAGGTGAGTAACGAGACGAGCCCCTTTCAGCTCGCGCTCATGATCGCAACGGGCATCGGCGTCCACAACTTCTCCGAAGGCCTGGCGATCGGCCAGGCCTCCCGCTCGGGCGCGCTCGAGCTGGCCACTATCCTCATCGTCGGCTTCGGACTGCACAATGCGACCGAAGGCTTCGGCGTTGCCGCTCCCCTGACCCTCGGCTCGGCGCGCGCTTCGTGGGGCTTCCTCGGCCTGGCTGGTCTGATCGGTGGCGGTCCGACGTTTCTGGGCACAGTTCTGGGCTACAGCGTGCAGGCGATCCCGGTCTTCGTGTTCTGCCTCGCGTTGGCCGCCGGCTCGATCCTGTACGTAGTCTCCGAGCTGCTGCACATCGGCAGACGTTTCCAGGTGCCCGAGCTGGTCTCGTGTGGAGTGTGTCTCGGCTTCGCCGCCGGGTTCGGCACCGACCTGCTGCTCACCTGGGCAGGCGCCTGAGCCACGGCCGTAATCACACTGTAGAAAACGGACGGCTTGCGCGTGGGTTGAGCGCTTCGCGATGATCGGGCGCGTGCCGATCGCGCTCACCCTGGCGCTCCTGGTCCTGGTCGGACTGGCGGCCAAGCTGCCCGAGGCCGTTCTGCCGATCGGCACCGACACCGGCATGTACGCCACGTACGGCCGGATGATCCTGGACGGCGCCCGACCCTACGTCGACTTCTATGACGTCCATCCACCGCTGACCTACTACTACTGGGTGCTGGTACAGGCGCTGGCTGGCACCGACTGGTCACGCACGTGCCTTGGCAATTGGGGGACCTTCGCGCCACAGCCGTGCATCAGCCTGCTGGCGCACGCGATCGACCTCGGTTTGAGCGTCGTGGCAGGTGTGCTGGCGTACGCGATCGCCCAGCGCCTCGGCCTGCGGCCACTGGTCGGTCTGCTCGCCGCGGTGTTCGTCGTGTGGTTTGCCAACGTCTCGATGATCAGCATGGAGGGCAGCAACCCGACCAAGCTGACAGTGGTACCCAGCACGCTCGCGGTGTACGCGTTCATCCGCAGCCTCGACCGCCGATCCAGCCAACACACCTGGGCCATCGTCGCGGGCGCATCGGGCATCCTGGCAGGCCTGGCCAAGCAGCCCGGGCTGCTTACGTTGCTGGCGTTGTTCGCCTACGCCCTGCCGGCCGCGTTGCGAACACCCGATGGCCGTCGGCGAATCCTCGGCATGACCACCGGTGTGCTCGTTGTGGCCGCCGCCACGGGCCTGTTCCTCTGGCGCGTCGGGTCGCTCGGCGGCTTTCTGGACGAAGCGTGGCGCTACAACGCCGAGCGGTTTCTGATCGGGTACTGGCAAACACCCGCCGGCCTCACCTCGCCGGCCACGCGCATCGATCGAGTTGCCACTGAGGCCGCGGGATTGCTCTTCGTCGGCGCGCTGATCGGCGGCCTGGCGCTGTGGCTCGGCCCCACACGGCCGCCGCAGCGTCTGCTCCTGGTCTGGGGTCTGTTCAGCCTGGCGGCGATCGCCGGCTTCCGCGAGTTTGCCCAGGTCGTGCCCAGCCTGGCCTTGCTGGCCGGCGTGGGAATCGGTCGCCTCTGGGAGCAAGCCAGCCGAGACGGCCTGGGGCTAGGTCGACCGCTCGCGGGGCGTCTGGGACTGGTTACGCTGCTTGGCTCGATCTTCGTGCTGTCGAGCAGCTTCCAGGCGATCGAGGTGCGCCGGGCGATGTTCGAACGCGGCCCCCGCGGGACGCCGTCAGACCCTGAGCAGATCGCCACGTTTCTGCGCCAGGTTGCGCCGCCTGGTCCGATTTTCGCCTGGGGCAATGCCGGCCAGATCTATGCGCTCTCGGGACGACAGCCGGCGACGCGCTTCGTGATCGCCGAGTTCACCAACACCACGTCACCTCGGCCGAATCAGAGCAGGAGCGAGGTGATCAGCGATCTGCGCACACGGCCGCCGTCAGTGATCGTCGTCGATCCACACACGGACGAGGCGGGCCTGCAGTTGCGCGATTTCCGCGGCCTGGCGCTGGTGCTGGACGCCTGCTACGCCGGGGTCGACCCGGGCACGCCCGTGCCAGGCTGGGGCGTGTTCGTCGAATCAACCGCCGACGGCCGCTGCGTCCCGAACGCCATCGCGAAACTAGACCTCGGTGCGTGAGCGCAACGGATTGAGCAGGGTTTCAACCTGGACGATCAGCTCGTCGAGCGCGAAGGGCTTGCCGATCGCCACGTGCACGCCCCACGCGTCGGCGGTGTGGCGCAGCATCGGGGCTGCCGACATGATGCCGATCGGGATCCGGGCGCAGCGCTCATCGCTCTGGATCGCCTCGAGAAAACTCCAACCGTCCATCGAGGGCATCATCAGATCGAGCAGGATCGCGTCAGGCGGGTGCTCGTCGATCTGGTCAAGCGCATCTGCGCCGTCGACCGCGGTCGCGACGACGTAGCCAGCGTCTTGCAACGCGTCAGAGACGACGTAACGAACATCCGCGTCGTCCTCGACGACGAGAATACGCGTCATTTATTTCCCCGGGGCCTCATTCCAGTGTCGCACGCGAACGCCATGGGGCAAGCCTCGCCCAGTAACGGTTCGAGGTCAGTCGGGTTACGCAAAGTTAAGGTCGAACGGTGCGTGCGTTGGCGCCCGAGTACTGGCCGGCCTCGATGCCCCAGGCGATGATCCGTCGCGGGTAGACGCGGATCATCTCGGGCGAAAAGCCCCGGCCGAGGGCTTCGCCGCCATACGTCAACGCCTCAGCCGAGCCACGCATCTCGATGCCGCGGGCGATCCAGGGATCGACCGACGCGAGATCGTCGACGACAAACGACACGCGCGAATCACGCTGCACGTCGTGGAACTTGCGCGTGCGGCCCAGCGCGTGGCCCCCGATCTCGATCGTGTCCAGGGCGGGGTTGTAGCGGTAGCCGACGGGGACGGTATGCGGAGCGCCGTCGCGGCCAACGGTAGCCAGGCGGCCCAAGCGTTGGCTGCCGAGGTACGCGATCTCCTTTTCAGAAAACACGGCCACACTGCGACTGTAGCGCGCCCGAAGCCTTCGTAAAGACTAGCCGCCGAGAAGCGAGCGGCCGGCCGAACCTCCCCGGTGTGCCGGCCTGCCAGGTTGCGGATCGGTTGCCGCGGTCCGAAGGCTGACAGCCGGCCAGCGAGGTCCGTATCGTCGATCCAGTCCATGCGACGCACCGCCATGACGGTGGCAACGCCGCGTGCTCGCGCACCTGGATCGCCGTCCAGGATCTTGAGCGCCAGCCCGCTACCGTCTGCGCGTCCAACGCAGAAGTACCCCTCGGCGCCGCTCTTGGCGACCAGCCCCCGTCCCAGCCGCATCAGCTCCGTATCGACTCGCCCATGGCTCCCGCCGACCAGCTCCGGATGCCGCCGCATAGCACTCCCGATCGCCTCCAGCCCAGCCCGCCAGCGCTCCGACGCGGCGGGCGGATCTCCGAGCATGGCGAAGCCCCGCGCCATCTTGCGCAGCGGCAGCGCGTACGCCGGCGCGCTGCAGCCGTCGATCCCGACGCCAAGCTCCGCCGCATCCACCTGGAGGAGGTCCATCAGACACTCCCGGATCGCGATCTGGGCGGGATGGTCGGGATCGATGTAACGCTCGAGCGGCGCTTCCAACAGTCGCGCGAGCGCCAGCATGCCAGCATGCTTACCCGAGCAGTTGTTGTGCAGCACGGTCGCCGCGCTGCCGGCGCGCATCAGCTCAGCAGCGGCTGCCGAGTCGAGCGGCGTCCCCACTCCGCAGGCGAGCGCTGATGGCGGCGCGTCGATCTTCTGGAGGATGCCCAGTACGCGGTCCACGTGCATCGGCTCCCCGCCGTGACTGCCGGCCATTACGGCCAGCTCGTCCGGCTGGAGTCCAAACCGCTCGATGCCTCCGCCGGCGACCAGTGCAAGCAGCTGCAACGGCTTGAGTGACGAACGCGGGAACGTCATCAGGGATGCGTGGCCGACGGACCACTTCACGCCACGCTGCGCATCGACGACCGCGATCGCGCCGTAGTGCACGCTCTCCACACAGCCACCCCGCGTGGTTTCGACCAACGGCACACCCGCCGCCCACATTCCTGCCTCCACCCGGCCGGTGCTAGCTCTCCCAGCGACGGATCTGGTCCACGCGCACAAATGCGCGCCTGTCATCCGGACTATCCGGATCGTCGGCCAGCATCGTCCGCGGACAAAAGTAGACATCTTCACCGTCCGAAATGTCCCAGCCGGAGTCGATCTCGGCGATGGGGAGTCGCATCACCGCGCAGAAGGACTCCAGCCACTCGATCGGCAAGTAGACTCCGTCGACACGATCCGCGAACCGGTCGCTGGTCAGCGCCGCCGCGGCGCCATCCGGACTGGCCGGCAGCGCTCGCAAGACCTCATCCGACAGACCGTCGCACGCCCGCAGGAGGGTGTCGGCCAGGTCCTCGCCGCTGACCGGTCCGTCGGCGGCAACGAGATCGGCCCATTCGGCAAGCAGTGGGCTGAAGCGTGTCATCAGGAACGTCTCCTACGGCGCGGGGGCGGGGGGGCGCTCGGGCAGCAGCCATGGCAGCGCCTCGGCCATGGCGGTTACCAGCGTCCTGTACTGCGCGTGGCTGATCCATGGTTGGGCGAACAGGGCCAGGGCCGCCGCGAACGCGGCCCTCTCAGCCTTGTGTACGTGCGGTGCATGGTTGCCATGTTCGGCGCGCCAGGCGATGAACGCCAGTTGACCCTCCACCTCGTGGAACAGGCGTCGTCGCCACTCGTCCCAGTCCTCAGCCTCAGGCGAGTTCTCGATCGCATGGATGGCTGCACGCTCGGCGGCGCGAAACGCGTCGGAGCTGTCGGGCGCGTGGCGGTCCCACCCCCACGCCGCGCGCTCGATGCCGAGAGGTGACAGAACCCGAAGATCCGAGTTCAGCCGCTCGAGCTGCGCGTTCTTCGCTGCGCGGATGTTGGCGGTGGTCTGGTCAGCGTCGCTGGCCTGATCGCCCTGCATGTCCTTCACCTTAGCTCATCGCCAGGATACCCTCCTCGCTGCCTCGCCAATGACGCTGGCCGATCGACCGAGCTCCAGGCGCCTGCCCGATCTTGATGCTGTCACGCGCGCGATTTGCGAGCGGGTCGCGGATCGACTGGAGGCCGACGCGGAGGATCTGGCGACGTCGATGACCGGCGCCGTATTCGATGAGATTCCGGCCTACGGCTCCATCGCCGCTCCTGGCGGGCGCGAAAGCGTCCTCGCCCACAGTCGTGATCACATACACGCGGTCGCTCGCGCAATTCGTACCTGGAGTCTGCCGTTTGGCGAAGAGCTGGTATTCGTCAAGACCCGCGGCGCTGTGCGCGCCAGCCAGCAGGTTCCGCTCACCGCGCTGCTGCACTCGTATCGGATTGGGCACCGCACTGTGTGGGAACGGCTGGTGCGTCTGCTCGCCGGTTTCGATGATGCGCTGGATGCCGTCCTGGCGCTGACGACGCTGACGCTCAGCTACACGGACGTGATCAGCGCGGCTCTGGCCGAAGGCTACGTTGAGCGGCAGCGCAGCATGCTCGCCGAGTTGGACCGGGATCGACGCGATCTTCTCGAGAACATCCTGCAGGGCACCGTCGAGCGACAGACCGACACGTTGAGACTGGCGTCGAGCTTCGCGCTGGTTCCCGGCGGCGACTTTCTGGTGTTGGTGATGAGCCGCGTGTCTGAATCGCACACGCCAGCCGGCGAAGCGGAGACGCGCGCGGCAGAAACGTTGCGACGTCACCTCGCGATGGGTGTGGCCCAGCCATTCGTGGTGATTCGTCATGGCGAGGTCGTATCGATTGCTCCACTTGCCCGCGCGCGGGCCGTTGCTATCGCGCGACTCGTGCGGATGGCGCACGCCGAGCTTGGGCAACGCGGTGAGCGATGGGCGGCCGGCATCAGCACCATGTGCTCCGGGCTTGTCGAGGTTGCGCGCGGTTACCAGGAAGCCCGCCGCGCCTTCGAGTCCGCGGCTCCAGACGCTGCGGTCTGCGTGCTACTCGAGACGCCAGTACACGACTACCTCATGCAGCGCGTCGACGGAACCGCCGTGCGCATGATCCCGGCGGCTGGTCGGCGGTTGCTCGAATCAACCGCCGCGGCCGACCGCATCCTGGTGGAGACGCTGCAGGCCTACGCCCGCGCCGAGATGTCTGCGCGCGTCGCCGCCGATCAGTTGGCGGTGCACCCAAATACCGTCACGTACCGCTTGCAGAAGGCCGGCGAGCTACTCGATCGCGACCTGGCGAAGTTCTCCGATCTTGTGGAGGTGCTGACCTGGGCACGCCTGATCGAGCTGTCCCGACGCGGCTAGCGACAGACTCGCCTGGGAGCGCGGCCGCCAGACTTTCAACTCGACAAGCCATTCGGCCGCGCTCCTGGGGGGATTCTTTGTGAAAGATCACAACTCGCTTTGCCAAACTCGCCATACACTCTGGCGCTACGCTCGCCTGCAACTCCAACAGGTGAGGTGGGGCGATGGCAAACTTCGTTCTCGTTTACAAGGGCGGCGGTATGCCGCAGACCGATGCCGAGCGTGAGCAGGTCATGGCTGCCTGGGGGCAGTGGTTCGGCGGGTTGGGCCAGTCGCTGGTCGACGGAGGCAATCCCTTTGGCGCGTCTGCCAGCGTGGCGCCCGACGGCGGGGTAAAGGACGGCGCTGCCTCAGCACTGACGGGTTATTCGATTCTGAAGGCCGACGACATGCCGACGGCGACGACCTTGGCCAAGGGCTGTCCGATCCTGGCGAGCGGGGGCTCGATCGAGGTCTACGAGACCTTCCCGGTGATGTAGGCTCCAGTCCCGGTTCTCCGCAAACGCGAAGGCTCTCGGCGGCCGCGAATCGCACGCGGTCGCCGAGGCGATGGCGTATTCTGATCGCGCACGCGTGACCACTGCCACCAGCCGACCAGTCGCCGCGGATTCGGGCGTTGCCCCGGTCTCGATCGGGCGCGAGGCGCCCCGCGGCGGCGTGTTCGGTCTGCTGCCCGAGTTGAGCCGCGATGCGCTTGGGCTGCTGACCCGCTGCGCTCGCGACTACGGTGACATGGTCCGCGTCCGGCTGGGTTTGACACGCGCGGTCCTCGTCAACCATCCCGACCTGGTCGAAGAGGTGCTGGTCACGCGCAACCACGATTTCCGAAAGCACGTGGGAGCGCGACGGCTTGGATCGCTGCTCGGCAACGGTCTGCTGCTGACCGAAGGCGATTTCTGGCTGCGGCAGCGCCGCCTGATGCAACCGGCATTCCACCGCCAGCGGATCGCCGCGATGGGTGAGACGATGGTTAACACGACGCTGGCCGCGCTCGATGGCTGGAAGGCGGACGAGATGCGCGACGTCTCGCAGGAGCTGATCGAGCTCACCATGCAGGTCGTCGGCCGGACGCTGTTCGGAACGGAAGTCGGGGAGGACCTGTCACGCATCCGCGCCACGAACCGGGTGTTCGTG
>Ga0066710_100005496_pt1 | contig 11569 bp, 11 predicted proteins | sample GraSoiAngelo_159_FD_79666 | JGI IMG/M metagenome (GOLD analysis project Ga0066710, IMG submission 79666) | Grasslands soil microbial communities from the Angelo Coastal Reserve, California, USA - 14_1009_16_40cm | ecosystem: Environmental > Terrestrial > Soil > Grasslands | place: USA... | reverse complement strand
GACCCGACGATCTACCACCTCTTCTACGGCGACGAGGAGGGCGACCCGGGCCTCGACCTCACCTTCTTCGAGTACCCGGGCGCCTCGCCGGGCCGCGCCGGTGACGGGATGATCCACCGGATCGTCTGGCGAGTGGGCTCGGCGGACGCCGTCGGCTTCTGGGCCGACCGCCTGGGTGGCGAGGACGTTGCAACGGAGCGTGTCGACGGCCGGCTTCGGTTCCGCGACCCGGAGGGCCTCGAGCACGAGCTCCGGGTAGACGAGTCGGGCGACGACCCGCTGATCGCCGAGCACGTCGAGGTTCCGCTCGAGATGGCGCTCCAGGGGTTCGACGGCGTGCGCGCGTACTCGTCGCAGCCGGAGGCGAGCAAGGCCCTGCTCGAGCAGGCGCTCGGCTTCCGGGGGGCGGGCGACGGCTGGGAGGTGCGCGGTGAGCGCCGCGGGTCCACCTACGCCTACGACAGCCCGCCGGCCGAGCCCGGCGTCCAGAGCGCCGGCACGGTCCACCACGTCGCCTTTGCGTCGTCCGTGGAGGACCACGAGACCTGGCGCGAGCGGGTGATCCGCGCCGGCGCGCGACCGACGCCGGTGATCGATCGCTTCTACTTCCGCTCGATCTACTTCCGCGAGCCGAGCGGTGTGCTCTTCGAGCTCGCCACGATCGGCCCCGGCTTCACCGTCGACGAGCCCCTGGAGCATCTCGGCGAGCACCTCTCGCTGCCGCCCGCGTTCGAGCACCTGCGGGACCAGGTCGAGCCGAGGCTCACACCGCTGCCCGACGTCCGGCAGTGGCGTCCGGGCGCGGTGCCGTCGGGCGGCTAACGGCCCCAGGGCACCGGGTCGCCCCACGGCGTAGGGCCTTCCGGATCGAGGCCGGCCGCCTCGAACACGCCGGCGCGCAGCCACGGGTTCATGCGATCGGCGGGAGGAGCCGGCGCGGGCGCCGTGTCGCGGAGGAACTGCTCGATCGCCGCCGCGATCGCAGCCGCATCCTCCGGCGATGCGTTGGCCTGGCGGACCTCGATGCGCGGCCGCGGCGGGCTCTGCTTGCCGTTACGGCTCATCGGAACGGCAGGCTATCGTCGCCCGAGGTGGCTGACATCGCGCTATTCGACCGCGACGCGGTGCTCGCGGCGGTCTCCCCGGCCGCGGCGATCGAGCTCGTGCGCGACGGCTTCGTCCGCTACGCGAGCGGCGAGTGGGCGATGCCGCCGAAGGTCTACCTCGACGCTCCGCCGAACGGCGACTTCCGGGCAATGCCGGCCAGAGGCGGCGGCCTGGCGATCCTCAAGTGGGTCACCTCGTTTCCCCACAACAGCGCGCGCGGGCTGCCCGTCGTGGACGGCGCGATCTTCGTGTCGGATGCCGAGAGCGGCGCCATGCGCGCGGTGGTGAACGCGCAGGCTGTCACCGCGCTCCGGACGGGGGCCGTGGCTGCAGTGGCGGCGCAGGAGCTCGCGCGCGAGGACGCCCGGACTGTCGGGATCGTCGGCTGCGGCGTCCACGGAAGCTGGGCGGCGCGCTGCCTCGCGGCGGCCGAGTACGGCCCGGGGGTCTGCTACGACCCCGACCCGGAGCGGGCTGGAGCGCTGGCCGGCGAGCTGGGCTGGGAGGCCGGCGTGCTCGATGACGTCCTCGAGTGCGACGTCGTCACGTGCGTGACGCCGGGCGACGAGCCCGTGGTGCGCGCATCGGACCTCCACGCCGGCATGCACCTTTCCATGCTCGGCGCCGACGCCGCCGGAAAGGCGGAGGCCGAGATCGACGCCGTTACCCGCTGCGCGCTCTTCTGCGACGAGTGGGAGCAGGCAAGCCACGGCGGCGAGCTGACCGGCGCGATCCGCGCCGGCCGCGTGAAGCGCGAGGACGTGACCGAGCTCGGCGCGGTGATGACCGGCGCGGCGCCGGGACGGCCGAGCGACGACGCCGTCACGCTGTTCGACTCGACCGGCCTGGCGATTCAGGACCTGGCGATCTGCCACGCGCTCCTGGAAGGCGCGACCGGCGGCGGACCGCACCGCACGGTCGCGCTCTAGCAGGCGATCCAGAGACGGGGCGGAGCTAGATCGTGAAGCGTCGCTTCGCGGGCGTCGGATCGACGCCCTGTCGGTTTCGCGCCCGCACCTCGAACGTGTAGCTACCGCGCTTCAGCTTCTTGTAGGTCTTCGGCGAGCTGCAGGCCGAGAACGTCGGGTTCTTCTTGCGCTTCGCCTTCGTGAGCTTGCACTCGAATCTCGATGCGCTCCCGATCGCCTCGAACGAGAACTTCGCGCGGTGCTTCTTCTTTCGGATCTTTGCCTTCGTGATCTTGGTATCCGGCTTCGAGGCCGGCTTAGGGGGCGGTAGCTGGTAGGAGATCTGGACTTCCGCGGCCTGGCCGGGGATGGCGAGGCTCGAGGTGCCGGCCGCCGGCACGAGCGACGACCCGCCACCCCCGCCGCCACCGCCGCCGAAGCCACCCTCATCCCCGCCACCCCCGCCGCCGCCGTAGAGGCCGCCGCCACCGCCGCCACCGCCTCCGGCAAGGCCGTTTCCTGATCCACCCGCACCGCCGAAGCCCGGACTGCCCGTGCTTCCATCGGCCGCACCGCCGCCGTTACCGCTGCCGCCCATTCCAGGACCACTCGGCCCCGCGCCCTGGCCGCCGTTCGTAAGCCCCGAGCCCGCGTTCGCGCCCGTGGCACCCGCGCTACCGCCTTCGCCACCCATTCCGCCAGAGCCGCCGCTCGTGCCGCTCGTGCCGTCGCCGGCGCCGGCACCTGCGACGATCAGCCTCGAGTTGAGCGACACGGACGAGTCCAAAGGCACCATCGAGATCGTCCGGACGTCCGATGCGCCTCCGCCGCCGCCGCCGTCGGGACCGCCACCGGGTACAGAGCCTCCGATCCCGCCTCCGTTGAACGCCGCGGCGGAAGGATCGCGGAAGACTCCCGCGCCGCCGACCTCGACGTAGAGCGTCTCGCCCGGGGACACGGTGAGCGTGCCGGAGACGACCGCGCCGGCTCCGCCGAAGCCAGCTCCATGCGCGCCGACCGCGAGCACCTGAAGATGCGAGACCCCCGCCGGGACTACGAATGTCTGTTGCTGGCCCGTGTAGCCGAAGGTCTTCGTTGCCCCGTGCGCTCCAGCCGCCGGACCGAGCACCATGAGGACGGGCACGAACAGGATCGAGAGGAGGGCCCGGCGGCTAATCACGCCACGCGGCTTCAACGAGATGTGGTCGAGCATGTGCGAGTCTCGGCAGTTCGCCGTTCGAGCTCACCGTAACCGGCAGGGGGTCCGCAAGCAAGTCGCTCGAATGTGTCAGTTCACACACACCGCCGCGGCCGCTCGGGTACCACTGAGAATGGGGATGAGAGACCAGCTGCCGCCCGGGCCGCGCGCGCCGAAGATCGTCCAGACCATCGGCTGGTGGTCGCGCCCGCACCCCTTCCTCGAGCGCTGCCGCGCGCGCTACGGCAAGCGATTCACGATCCGCCTGATCGGGCCGCCGCCCTTCGTCATGCTCTCCGACCCGGAGGAGCTGAAGGAGCTCTTCAAGGCCCCGCCCGACGTCCTGCACCCCGGCGAGGGCGCCGTGATCCTCGAGCCGGTCGTCGGCACGAACTCCGTGATCCTCCTGGACGAGGGAGCACACCTCGAGCAGCGCAAGTTGATGCTGCCCGCCTTCCACGGCGAGAAGATGCTGCGGCTCTCGGGCCTGATGGAGGAGGTTGCCGAACGCGAGGTGGAGAGCTGGCCGCTGAACGAGCCCGCCTCGTTCCACCGCCGCCTCCAGGCGCTGACGCTCGAGATCATCCTGCGGACGGTCTTCGGGCTCGACGCCGGCGACCGCCTCGACGCGATGCGCGACAGGCTCACCCAGATCCTCGACATCGGCGCGCGGCCGCTGTCGATGATCCCGCAGCTCCAGCGCAACGTGCTCGGCGGTCCCGTGTGGCACCGGTTCGCCCGGCTGCGCGACGAGACCGACCGGCTGCTGTTCGAGCTGATCGACGAGCGCCGGCGCGAGGACTCAGAGCGCGATGACGTGCTCGCGATGCTGCTGCAGGCGCATCACGAGGACGCCACCGAGATGTCCGCCCAGGAGCTCCGCGACGAGCTGATGACGCTGCTCGTGGCGGGCCACGAGACGACGGCCTCGGAGCTGGCGTGGGCCTTCGAGCGCCTGCCCCGCGAGCCGCAGGTCCTCGCCCGGCTCGCAGACGAGATAGACGACGGCGAGGACGACGCCTACCTCACGGCCACGATCCAGGAGGTACTCCGCCGCCGGCCCGTCCTGCCCAACGCCGCGCCGAGGCTCGTGAAGAAGCCGATCGAGATCGGCGGATGGCCCTATCCGCCCGGCGTCTGCGTCGTGGCCAACGCCTACCTCGTGCACCACGACCCCGCGATCTACGAGGACCCGTACGCGTTCCGCCCGGAGCGGTTCCTCGAGGACGGGCCGGGCACGTACACGTGGATCCCGTTCGGCGGCGGGCGGCGTCGGTGCCTTGGGGCGAGCTTCGCCCAGCTCGAGATGAAGATCGTGCTGCGTGCGGTGCTATCGCGCTACGAGCTGGGGCGCCCCTCGGACGAGCTCGAGCTCACGCGCCGCCGCAACATCACTGTGAGCCCGCGCCTCGGGGCTCGGGTCGTTCTTCGGGAGCGCTCGCCGACGCCCCGTCCGCCGGAGCCGGCTGAGCCGGTCGCGATCTAGGCACCGGCAGCACGTCCTGGCGCGAGTAGTGGCCCACCGCGTCGAACCAGCGCTTCGCGTGGAGCCCCTCGCGCAGGTCGCAGTCGGCGATCACGATCCCCTCCTCGTCGTATAGGGGCCCCGCGATCACCCCGCCCCAGGTGGGCTCCACGATCGCCGCGCCGCCGCGGCCAAAGACGGTGTCGGGCTCGCCGTCCAGCGGAACGGGGAAATCGTCGGGGAAGGCGCTCCGCGGGATGTACTGGGGTGCGGATACGACGTAGGCGCCCGACTCGATCGCGATGTGGCGCACGCTGGCGAGCCAACCGTCGGTGTCGTCGGCCGTCGGCGCGAGCCAGATCTGCGGGCCGCCCTGGTATACGGCAAAGCGCGCCAGCGGCATCCGGTTCTCCCAGCAGATCAGTCCGCCCACCCGTCCGACCGGCGTCTCGACCACCTCGAGGTCGTCACCCGCCCCGATGCCGTGGAAGAGGCGCTCGTGATGGGTCGGCATGAGCTTGCGGTGCTTGTGCAGGAGGCCCTCGGGCCCGATCAGGAGCATGGCGTTGTAGAGCGTCCCGGGGCGCTCGAGCTCGCGCTCGTTGATGCCGATCGCGCAGTGCACCGCGTGCTCCGCGCAGGCGGCGACGAGCTGGTCGACGAGCGGCCCGGGCACCTCCACGGAGCTCTCCCACATCCGCTCCCACAGCTCGTCGACGCCGCCGAAGCCGGCCGCCGCCCGCGCCCAGCGGTTCGACGGGTAGAGCGAGACGAACGTCTCCGGCAGGACCACAAGCTCGGCGCCCCTGCCCGCCGCCTCGCCGATCAGCCGGACGGCCTTCGCCACCGACGCCTCAGCGTCGAGGATCGCGGGCGTCGCCTGGATGGCGGCCACGCGCACGGTGCGAAACGTCGTCACGGGCGCAGCATACGCCCGGGCCTAGGGAGCTACAACGGGATGTTCCCGTGCTTGCGCTTCGGCCCGGGAACGCGCTTCGTCTGGAGCGTCTCGAGCGCTCGGATCAGCTTGGGGCGCGTCTCGTGCGGGACGATCACGTCGTCGATGTAGCCTCGCTCGGCGGCCGAGTACGGGTTGGCGAAGCGTGCCTTGTAGTCGGCGATCAGCTTCTCCCGGCGCTCGTCGGGCGTGGGCGACTTGGCGATGTCGCGGCGGAAGATGATGTTGACCGCGCCCTCCGGCCCCATCACGGCGACCTCCGCGGTCGGCCACGCGAAGTTGAAGTCGGCCAGCATGTGCTTCGAGTTCATGACGTCGTAGGCGCCGCCGTACGCCTTGCGGGTCACGACGGTCAGCTTCGGCACCGTCGCCTCGGTGAACGCGTACAGGAGCTTCGCCCCGTGGCGGATGATCCCGCCCCACTCCTGGCTCGTTCCCGGCAGGAAGCCGGGGACGTCGCAGAACGTGAGCAGCGGGATGTTGAAGGCGTCGCAGAAGCGGACGAAGCGGGCGCCCTTCTCGGACGAGTTGATGTCGAGCACGCCGGCGAGCTGCGAGGGCTGGTTGCCGACTATGCCGATCGGCCGCCCGTTCAGCCGCGCGAACCCGACGATGATGTTGCGCGCGAAGTGCTCGTGGACCTCGAAGAACTCGCCGTCGTCGACCACGTGGGAGACGACGTCGCGCATGTCGTAAGGCTTGTTGGGGTTGTCCGGAACGACGTGGTCAAGGGCCTCGTCCATTCGGTCCGGGTCGTCGCCCGGCTCGACCTGCGGCGGCGTCTCCAGGTTGTTCTGCGGTAGGAACGACATCAGGTAGCGGACGTCCTCGAGGCACGACTCCTCGTTGTCGGCGGCGAAGTGCGCGACGCCCGACTTCGTGTTGTGGGTCATCGCGCCGCCGAGCTCCTCGAACGTCGGCTCCTCGCCGGTGACCGTCTTGATCACGTCGGGACCCGTGATGAACATGTGCGAGGTCTCCTTGACCATGAAGATGAAGTCGGTCATGGCCGGGGAGTAGACCGCGCCGCCCGCGCACGGGCCCATGATCAGGCTGATCTGGGGGATCACGCCCGAGCACTGGACGTTGCGGACGAAGACGTCCCCATAGGCCCCGAGCGACACCACGCCCTCTTGGATCCGCGCGCCGCCGGAGTCGTTGATCCCGATCACGGGGCAGCCGACCCGGGCCGCCAGGTCCATGATCTTGCACATCTTCTCGGCCATCACCTCGCCGAGCGAGCCGCCGAAGACCGTGAAGTCCTGGGAGAAGACCGCGACCGGGCGCCCTTCGATCAGCCCGTGGCCGGTGACGACCGCGTCGCCCCAGGGCCGGTTCTTCTGCATGTCGAACTCGTACGTCCGGTGGCGCACGAAGGTGTCTATCTCCTGGAACGAGCCCGGGTCGAGCAGCTTCTGGATCCGCTCCCGGGCGGTGAGCTTCCCCTTCGCGTGCTGCTTCTCGACCGCCTGCTCCGAGGCCGAGTGGATGGCGGCCTCGCGCAGCTCCTGGAGCTGGGCGAGCTTCTCCTCGTAGGTCTCTGGGGACTTCTGGCGCACGGGGCGCGGGATTCTACGGAGCGGCGGTCCGCGTCCGGGAGGTCAGTCGCGCGTGAAGGGCTGCTTGTGCGCCTGCCCGAGCTCGTCCAGCAGCGCCTCGAGGCGGCGCTCCACCTCGGGGGCCCGTGGTGGCGGGGGCTGCATGCCTCGCATCCGCTCCCAGAGCCCGACGTCTGCCACCTGCTCCTCGATCTCGGCCGTCAGGGTCACCTTCGTTCCCCAGCTCGAGGACTCGAGCCGGACGGTGCCGGAGGCACCGCGGCCGGCCCAGGCGAGGGTCCGCTCCGGCTCGCTCGACTCCGTGATCCGCCCGTCCACGGCTTCGGTGAGGCGGTCGCCCTGGAGCTCCGACCACAGCTCCGGCGGGGACTTCACAAGGGTTCTGCTGATCTCGACGCTGGTCACGGCGACGGGTTTCGCGCGCCGTGGTCGGACTCCTGCCGCCTTCGCGCGAGCCGGCGTTACCGGCTCAGTTGCCGGGGGACGCCGTGCCGCTAGTGGAACCGGCTCTGTAGCGCACAACGACCGAAACCGGCCCGCGCTTCGCGAGCTGCTTGCGAGCTTTCTTGCTGAGCTCGAGGGTCTTGCCCCGCTTGCCGGCCCGCCTGAGAGTGACCGTCGCCTTCGCGCCGGTCACCGACTTTCCCCCGCGCTTGACCAGCGCTCGCAGCTCAATCGTCACCTTGCGGTCGCTGCGGACCGTCACGTGGAGCTTGCCGGTGCGCTCGAGCTGCTCGCGGCTCGTCTTCCGGACCGACACGCGCACGTGGTGCTTGTGCCTGTGGGTCTTCGGCGGTGGGCTCGTGGACCCGGTGGCCGGCGAATAGACGAGCGTGGTGGTCCTGCTGCAGGTCCTGTTGGCCGCGAGGGCATCGACTATCCCGTAGCCGAAGACGGGGTCGAAGCTCCCATGGTTCGACGAGGTGGTCTTCAGGCACTGGAGGATCTGGCCGTTGGTGAGCCCCTTGGCCGCTAGGAGCGCCGCCGTGCCGGACACGAACGGCGCGGACATCGAGGTGCCCACCAGCGTGTCGTAGCCGCTGATGCCTCCGCAGTTGTCGACGGTGTCGCCGGGCCAGATGGTCGACCAGATGTCGCCGTCATAGCCGCAGAAGAGGATGCCGCCGCCGTCGCCTCCCGGCGCGCGCAGGCCGATGGCGCCGCCGTTGGGGTCGTTCGGCAGGTTTGAGTAGGCGGCGGGCAGGCCGCGCTGATCCGTCGCGGCGACGCAGACGGCGTACCTTGCGGCGGCCGGGGAGTCGCAGACGGGGAAGACGTCGTTCCCGGCGGCCGCCACGATCACGGCCCCCTTGCTCCAGGCGTACGCCACGGCCCGCTCCGTGCTCGCCGCGGTGCCGTTCGTCTGATCGAGCGGGGTGTCGCCCAAGCTCAGGTTGATCACCTTGGCGCCGTGATTGGCGGCCCACCTGATGCCGGCCACCGCCGTGGAGACGTCGCCCGTGCCGTCCGCGGCCAGGACGCGCACCGGCATGATCTTGGCGCCCGGCGCGGTGCCGGCCACCCCGATGCCGTTGTTCGTCTTGGCCGCCGCGATTCCGGCCACGTGCGTTCCGTGCCCGTTCTCGTCCTGCGGCCCGGCGCAGGATCCCCCTCCCTTCACGAGGTCGGTACCGCGCACGATTTTCCCCTTGAGGTCGGGGTGGAACAGATCGACGCCGGAGTCGACGATCGCGATCGGCACGCCCTTGCCGGTGCCGTACTTCCACGAGGCGGGCGCGTGGATCTGGCGCAGGCCCCACTGCCTGGGGAAGAGCGGATCGTTGGGCTTGCCGGCCGCCGGCTGGCCGCCGGTGTCGTAGTGGTAGCCGCGGCACTTCAGCGCGGCAGCGCTCTGGGGCGCGCACAGGCCGACTGCCGCGACCGCTAAAGCAAGCCCTGCCAGCTTGAGCCGCACTTCGGTCCTCCTGGGGAAAGCACCTGCGGGGGAAAGCAACTGCGCCAACTCAGGTGTACACGATTGGTTGCGGCCCGGCGCCGGTCCCAGAAACCGGCCGGGGCGCCAAATGGCGCCCCGGCGATGACCCTAGAACCCTCTGCGGAAGTAGGCGCTTGGCTCTGCGGCGCCCAAGTTGTTACCTGGATTGTCGGAGGGACGGTGTTCTGCCGATATGGGGTGAGGACCCCATCTTTTCCATGAAGCGCGGTAGTACGCCGAATTCCAAGTCCCTGGCCGGCCAGGTCGTGGCCGCCAACGTGTTCATGGTCGTGGCGACGCTTTTCGCGGCCAGCGTCGCGGCACGCCTGAACCTCACCGTTGCCGACCAGCGCGGGCAGTTCGCCCTGCTCGGGCTGTCGATCCTGCTCGTGCTGCTCGTGAACATGCTGATGCTGCGCCGGCGCTTCTCGCCACTCGATCGGCTCATCGAGCGCGTGGAGGCGATCGATCCCGCCGATCCGGCCGACTTCCAGGCTCCGCACTACGACGAGGGCGCCGCCGAGGTCGACCGTCTCGCCGCCTCCTTCCACCGCATGCTGCGCCGCATCGACGAGGAGCGCAAGCGAAGCGGGCGTCTCGTGGTGAGGGCCCAGGAGGAGGAGCGCCGGCGGCTGGCGCGCGACCTCCACGACGAGGTGAACCAGTCCCTCACCGCGATCCTGCTCCGGCTCGAGGCCGTGAGCCAGACGGCGCCGCCCGAGCTCAAGCGGGAGCTCGCCGACGTCAAGAAGCTCGTGAACCAGGCCATGGGTGAGCTTGTGACCCTCGCCCGGCAGCTCCGCCCCACGGCGCTCGACGACCACGGGCTGGTCTCCGCGATCGTCAGCCACACCCGGCGCTTCTCCGCCCAGACCGGTGTGGCGGCGGACGTCCGCGTGAGCGGCGACCCTGTCGACCTTGAGTCGGACCAGGAGATCGCCGTTTACCGCTTCGCTCAGGAGGCCCTGTCCAACATCGCCCGCCACGCCGCCGCGAAGCGCGTCGACGTGGAGCTGTCGAGCAATGGGCACGGGCTCGAGGTGACCGTTCGAGACGACGGCCGCGGCTTCGATCCGCACTCGAGCTCCGAAGGGGGCGGCCTGAGCGGGATGGCCGAGCGCGCCCGGCTAGTCGGCGGAAAGCTCAGGGTCGCGTCCGCGCCCGGGCACGGAACCTCCCTGACCCTTCAGGTGCCCTGATGCTGCGCATCCTGGTGGCAGACGACCAGGGCATCGTGTGGAGCGGGCTCCGCTTGCTGATCGATGGCCACGAGGGCATGAACGTGGTGGCCGAGGCCGAGGACGGGGTCACCGCCGTCGACGCCGCCATCCGCGAGAAGCCGGACGTGGCGATCCTCGACGTCGCCATGCCGCGCATGACGGGGCTACAGGCGGCTCGCGAGATCAAGAGCCACTGCCCGGACGTCGCCGTCGTGCTGCTCTCGATGTACGACGAGGAGCACTACCTCTTCGACGCGCTGCGCGCCGGGGCGCTCGGCTACGTGCTGAAGCGCGCCGCCGATGAGGACCTGCTCGCGGCGATCCGCTCGGTCGCGGCGGGCCGGCCGTTCCTCCCCTCGACCACCCAGAGCGCGCTCGTCAAAGAGTGGCTCGCCGGGGGCGAGGACGCCCCGCGCGATCCGCTGACGCCGCGCGAGCACGACGTGGTGAAGCTGATCGCCGAGGCGTACACGAACAAGCAGATCGCCGAGATCCTCCGGGTCTCCGAGAAGACGGTCGAGTCCCATCGCGCGAACGTGCTCGCCAAGCTCGGGATGCGCGACCGCGTGGAGCTCGTGCGCTACGCGATCCGGCGCGGATTGATCGAGGCCTAGGGCCGCCTCGCGGGGCCGGCGGGGCCCCCGTCGGAGGCGTTTCCGCCGCGTCGGTAGAGGCGATCCGTGATCTAGACTTCGCCCGGTCCCCTACCTGGTAGAGGTCGCCGTGCAGGAGATGGTCATCTATGGCGTGAGCTTCGACATGGTCGGCAAGCAGCCGATCGTGCTCTTGAAGACCCGCGATGGCAACAAATTCCTGCCGATCTGGATCGGCCACCCGGAGGCCGCCGCGATCCTCATGAAGCTCCAGGGCGCGAACACGCCGCGTCCGATGACCCACGACCTGATGGACGAGATGCTCACCGAGCTCGACATCGCCTGCACCCGGGTCTCGGTGACCGAGCTGAAGGAGAACACCTTCTACGCCTCGATCTCGCTGCGACTGAACGGCAAGGAGGTGGAGATCGACTCCCGCCCCTCGGACGCGCTGGCGCTCGCCGTCCGCACGAAGGCCCCGATCTTCGCGGCCGAGGACGTGATCGCCGAGTCCGCCATCGAGTTCGAGCACGAGGTCGAGGACCAGGACGAGGTCGTCGAGAAGTTCAAGGACTTCCTCGACAACGTCTCTCCCGAGGACTTCGCCTCGGGCGGCGAGAGCTAG
>Ga0066710_100005495_pt1 | contig 11569 bp, 9 predicted proteins | sample GraSoiAngelo_159_FD_79666 | JGI IMG/M metagenome (GOLD analysis project Ga0066710, IMG submission 79666) | Grasslands soil microbial communities from the Angelo Coastal Reserve, California, USA - 14_1009_16_40cm | ecosystem: Environmental > Terrestrial > Soil > Grasslands | place: USA... | reverse complement strand
AGGTGCGCGGGGAAGACTCGGTTCCCGAATCGTCGGCCGGAACAATCGTGAAGTTGATCTGTTTGGGCTGTTCGGACATGCCCAATAGTAATACGTCCTCCGTCAGTACTTCCGCATGACTCCCACGACCACGCCCTGCACCTGAACCTGATCAGGATCGAAGAAGAGTGGCTGCATCGCCGCGTTTGCCGGCTGGAGCCGGATCTTGCCGCCCGGATCGCGATAGAACTTCTTGAGCGTGACGTCGGTGCCGCGCAGCAGGGCGATGACCATCTCACCGTTTTCGGCCGTCTTTCGGTCTTCGACGACAACGAAGTCTCCGTCGCGGATCTGCTCGTCGATCATCGAGTCCCCGCGCACGCGCAGAACATAGGTATCTCGCCGACCCACCAGATCTTCGGGAACCGCGATGGTCTCGTTCGACGCGATGGCCTCAATCGGCACGCCGGCGGCGACGAAGCCGAGAAGGGGCAGCTCAAGCGCCCGACCTCCGGACCGCGTCGGCACCATCTCGACAGACCGGCTCCGGTTCCAGGCGCGCTTGATGAAGCCCTTCTCCTGGAGGTTCGTCAGGTGCTTGTGGACGGTCGCCAGCGAAGACAACCCGAAACGCCGGCCGATTTCCTCCAGACTCGGCGCGTAGCCATGCTGCTGGATGAACTCGTTCAAGTAGTCCAGAATCTCGCGCTGCCGTTTCGTAAGCGGGAGCATGACCAGAGCCTCCTGAAGCTGCCGAAACTATACGCAAAAGAAAGGCGAAGGTCAACCGCGCTCCTTGTTCCGGCGAGGACGGGCGAGACGACCGGCCCGCCGGGTCTGAAGACGGCCGCCGGGTCTCACAGTTGGTGGCCAGCTTGTTCCGGAATGCGGAAAAGCTGGGTCCCGGGCGCTCGGTGCCGACGAACCTGGCGAAAGGAACGAAAAACGCGTCCTGGAGGTCGTAGACGTGACCGTCGGTGCTCGAAAGGGCCCTGAAGCGCTGAACGAGCACAAAGTCCTGCCTCAGCCACTCGTTGACGATTGGTTGGGTAGCGCTCGGAATCGGGGAGTCCTGCACCAATACCCAGTCGGGCGGACTGGTGACCGGCTGTCCATCTGAGAGAAAGACATTGCGGACCGGGTCCCAGCTCAACACCCGATACTCGAGTTGCGGGTCAAACTGCACGTACCCGAAACGTGTGCCGCTCTGCGCGACCGAGCAGCCGGATGGTACGTTGGTCGCAAACCACCTGGCGACCATGACGCGATTGTCGGTACGGCTGATCACTTGATCGAATCGCCAGATTGCACGGGCGGACGGTGCCACGATCGCGGCGCCGACGAGCAGGCCAACCCACCCCGGGACGTCACGCCCGGCCGGCGCCGACGACCAGAGAACAAAAATTCGCGCGGCAAGCAACGACACGGCGCGTGCCCCGCTCAAACAGAGAAACGGCACCAGGGGAACGGCGTAACGGACGAACAGGTTTCTGACGCCGCCTGCCACGAGGTAGTAGGTGAAAGGGAACGACAACAGCAACGCAGCGACCTGAGGCTCGCGCCAGGCGATGAGCAGGGCGCCGGCGATGCCCGTGACGAGCAGGGGCAGACCAAGGCCGTGCCGGAGCGACAGCGCCAGGTGGAACGCGTACCCGCTGCCTGGATCGAGGCCTTGGTTCCCGACACGCATCGAATCCCAGAGCAGCTGCATGGCTGCCACGAAGTGTCCAGCATCGGTGAACAGGAACGGCACGCCGATGCTGAACCCCGCAAGGAAGGCTGCACCAAAGACCAGCACTCGGCGATCGCGTTCCGCTTGTCCGCGGGACCCATTCATGACGTGGAGAACATAGCTTGCAGTAATCGGGACAGCGAGCAGCAGGGCGCTGTACTTCGTGGCGGCGGCCAACCCCGCGATCAGACCGGCTGCCGCGAACCTGGCCCCGCGGCGTTCGTGGTGCGCAGCGATCAGCAGGTCGATTGCCCAGACGATGAAGAAGACGGTGGCGACGTCGGTGGTTCCGAAGTGGGAGTCGCGCGCGTGAAGAAACGCGAGACTCAGGAAGAGCGCGGCGAGGAGCCCAGTCCATTCGTCCCAGAGCCGTCGCCCGATGCGAAACACCACCCACACAGTCGCGGTCCCGAATCCTGCCGAGAGGGCGCGGCTCAAGAGGAAGAACGGTTCCCAGTGCGTCCGCCAGCTCGTAATCATGTCGCTCAGCGAATGGAACGTGCCGAGAGCAGCCCCCAATAGGTAGTAGGCGATATACAGCACGCTGACCAGCCCCATATACAGCCACGGGTAGTCGTAGTGGCGAGGAGGTGCCGTCCCGGAAAGGAGGGCCCGGGCCACGTCTATGATGTAGGTCTCGTCCGGGCGGGCCTGCGTGTAGGGCAGACCGAAATCCAGCCCCCAGATGCGACAGAGCGCACCGATTCCTAGGATGACCGCGAGCAGCGCGGCAACAACCCGCGAGGGGTTCCTGACCATGTTCGCCCGACCGCCGGTGCCCCATCCGGCGGAAGGGCGGATTCTAGCACCGCGCCTCAGGTGGACGCTATTCGAAAGAGGCGCTCAGGCGAGCTGATAAGATCCGCGTCTGTGCGGCTCCCATTCTCGATCCCGCCCGTCGAAACCGCCGACTTCGACATCGTCGGCCTGGGTCAGAACAGCGTGGATCTTCTGGCGGTGGTGGACGGGTATCCAGCCAGCAACGGGAAGCACCGTCTGCGGGGTTTCAGCCAGCTGCCCGGAGGGCAGATCGCGACGGCCGTTGCCGTCTGCCGCCGGCTCGGCTGGCGCGCCCGGTACATCGGCTCGTTCGGTGACGATCCGATGGGACGCATGTCGCGCGAGAGTCTCGTCGGCGAGGGCGTGGACCTCGGTGGATCCAGGATCGTCGAGGGCGCGACCAATCAGTTCGCGATCATCATCGTGGACGCGTGCTCCGGTGCGCGCACGATCCTGTGGAATCGACATCCGGCTCTCGCCATGGAGGCCTCGCTCGTTCCGAAGGCCGCCGTGACGGCCGGTCGGCTGCTGCTCGTGGACGGAGACGACACCGAGGCGTCCGCTGAGGCAGTACGCGCGGCCCGCGCCGCCGGCGTGCCGACCCTGGTCGACGTTGAAAGGGTCGGTCCAGGCATCCACGAGCTGCTCACCGCTATCGATGCGATCATCGCGGCTCAGTCTTTTCCCGAGGAGCTGACCGGATGTGCCCAGCCGGGCCGCGCGCTGGAAGCGATGGCGCGTGAGTTCGATGCCCCACTGGTCTGTGTCACGCTCGGTGAAGGGGGATCGCTGGCCCGGTGCGGCGGCCGGGAGCTCTTCACGCCAGCATTCAAAGTGGACTGTGTTGATTCGACGGGTGCGGGCGACGCGTTCCATGGTGGATTTGCGGCGGGATGCCTGCGAAGGTCCGGCGGCGACCTCGAAGATGTGCTCATGTACGCGAGTGCGGTCGCCGCGCTGAACTGCCGCGCGCTCGGCGCACGCGCCAGCATGCCGACAGCAGACGAGGTCGAGCAGCTGCTCCGTGCCCGCGGGGTCCACTGATGGAGAAGCCGGAAAGGCTGACCCACGTGGAGCCCATCGAGGCCCTCACGGCCCGACTCGAGCGTGAGCGGATGGACGCGGATCGCTCCTACAACGACGCCTTGACGGCGGTCGACCGCGCGATTCAGGTAGTGCCCTCGTTGCCCCAGGCTCCTCCGGCGTTCGACTCGTCACGGGTCGCCGACCTCAATCGCCTCTGGAACACATTGCCCGGCGGACCGCCTGCAGTCGATCGATCGCTCAAAGGGCGGCTCCGAAGCTTCGTCTGGCGCCTCGTGGGCCCCCCGTTCGAATCGCAGCAGCGCCTGAACTCCGCGGTCGTGGACCATGTCAACAGAAACGTCGCAGCACACGAGGAGACGAGCCGTACGCTGTCGGTCCTGCTCGACGCGACTCGTGAGCAGGCGGCTGCGCTCGTGCGGTTCCAGTCGCTCCTGGTCCAGTACTTCCAGACCATCACGGCCTACGTTGACAGCAAGGACCGGAGCCTCGGCGGCAGCGAGCTTCGTGAGCGGTTGGCGTTGACCGAGCAGCGTCTGCTCGCGCTCAAGCGAGACGTCGAACGATCAGCACCGCACGCAGGCGCGGGTTTGGCGCGGGTCGATTCGGGTGAGGCTCCGGCCCCTTTTGGCGGCGCTGTGGATTCGTTGACCTATGTGGCGTTCGAGGACTGCTTTCGGGGCTTGCCGGATGAGATACGGGGTCGTGTCGAGGACTATGTGCCGATCCTGTCGGCGGCAGGCGACGTGGTGGACCTCGGCTGTGGCCGCGGCGAGCTCCTTGCCGCGTTGCGTGCGCGCGGCGTCAGAGCCCGCGGGGTGGATGTCAATCCCGCGATGGTGGAATTGTGCCGAACGCAGGGGCTCGACGCCCAGCATGGGGACGCACTGAGCTATCTGGGCAAGCAGGGCGACGAGAGCATCGGCGGCCTCGTCGCCATCCAGGTTGTCGAGCACTTCGCCCCGGCGTACCTGCTCAAAGTACTCGAAACGGCCTTTCACAAGATGCAAGCCGGGGCTCCATTGATCATCGAGACGATCAATCCGGCCTGCTGGATGGCGTACTTCGAGACCTATCTTCGCGACATCACGCACCGCCAGGCGCTCCATCCCGAGACGTTGCGCCATCTCGTACAGGCCAGCGGTTTCACCCGGGTGGACGTTCAATTCAGACAACCTGTGCGCGAGATGGATCAGCTGCGCCGCCTTTCGGCGGCCGCGCCCGAATTGGCAGGCCCCTTGGGCCAACTGGCGGCCGTTGTCAATGACCACGCCGACAAGCTGAACGCGCGCCTCTTTTCCTCGATGGACTACGTGGTTGTCGGCTGGCGATGACGCGATCCTGACCCTCGTTGCCTACGGGCACCCGACGACTTCGTATAACAACGTCGCATCGTCCCCATAGAGACGGCGAAGGCAGGGCGCGTATTGGGCGAGTCGAACGAAGAGGGCCGCCCGCGCGTCGGCTTGGTACTTGTCGAGGTGGAACATCGCGTATCTGAAAGGCACTCGGGCTGCTTCCTTCAACCCCTCCCTGGTCGGAAATTGACCGATCATGTCGGCGCGCTCGAGGAAATCGGGAGGGATGAAGTCTGAATACGCGTCCACGAGCGGCTTCCAGTGCGCGGTCGAGTCCACCATGTATCGGGCGCGGATGAAGCCGAGCGTCCGAGAGTACACGGGCAGTTCGAGCAGGGCGCCGTCGGGGAGCGTGGCCAGTTGACGATAGGCGGGCCCGACTTCGGGCCTCGCGGAAATTCTGAGCGGCGCCAGGCTCTCGGCGACGGCGAGGGCGATGAGGGTGGCGCCAACCAGCACGCGTCTTCGGACTCTGGTCAGGAGCGTGGAGATGGCGATCGCGCCGAGCGCCGATAGCCCGAGCACCACGAGCAGGCCGAACCGGCTCGGCGCGCGCATCAGCGAGAACGCGGGAAGGGTTGCATAGAGCAGGCGGTACAAGCCGGCCTTGGGCCCGAGAGATGCCCAGAACGCCAGCCCCACGATGCTGCCGTAGAGGACGGCCGTTTCGCGGCGCTGACCGCCGGTCCGCCATCCCATCACCGCTCCCAGGGTGCCGAAGACAGTCGCGAGCAACCCTGGAAAGAGCAGATCCTGGCCGCGGACCGCCAATCCCTGCAGCCAGGCGTGCAGGCTCTTCCCCGACGACAGGTACGCGTGCCAGCTCGCGGAAAACTGACGCGAGGCGTCCAGGGAGCGGTTGAAACCGATCTCTCGTTGCAGCGAAGTGAGCGGTACGAGCAGCGGTAGCATCACCAGCGCCCCGACTGCGGCGGCGAGCGCCAGCGAGTACCAGTACGGTTTGTTCACCCATAGCCGGCGCACGACCGCAGTCGCGAGGGCGGCGTAGCCCACGGTCAGCGCAACAAAGACCGCATAGTAGCCGGAAGCAAACCCTTGAGCGGCCATGACGAGTCCAAGGACGACGCCCCGCCCCGCGCTCGGCCGGTCAGCGAGTCGGTGAAAGGCCAGCAAGCCAAGGGGGAGTCCGGCCGTCATCAGCAGATGAATATGGAGCAGATGCGCGAAGGCGTAGGGACAGAACGCGAAGGCAATCGCACTGACGCCCGCAGCGAATCGGTCGCCTGCGAGATAGCGCGCCAGGTAATACATGGATGCTGCGGCCAGGACGAACGAGAGCAGGAGCACGGCGTTGTGCGCGGCATACGGGTTCCTGGTGGCCCAGTAGACCGGGATGGCGAGCGCCCCAGCCGCCAGATTCGGCTCCGAATAGAGCAGCGTCCGCTGGTGCGGGTAGAAGATGTTCGCGTCGAACACATGCGCCGGATCGGAGACGAGGGTTCGCGCGACCCACGATACCACCCAGACGGAAAACTGGCCGTCGCCGTTGGCAGGCTCGTACGCCAGCCTGCCCGGCGAGAGCGCCAGCGGCCAGGTCAGCGCAACCGTGAGAATGGCGAATCCGAAGGGGCCGGCGGCAAGCTCGGTCAGGCCGTGAAGCCCACCTGTCGGTCGGTCGCCGTGCGATGGCGAGCCGCTGAGGCGCGGCACCAGGCTGCGCATGACTTCACAGGAGCCCGAGTGTATCAACAATCACCAAGGGTGTAACCTTGAGCGTGGCTGGGTGGTCTAATCATCTGATGGCGGTGGCTCGCGGTACTGGGGTGGCGCTTCCCATGGCGTGGACCGCGGCGCGTCGGTCGGCACGGGACCGGGCCGCCGTCGCGGTAGATCAGAACGCCGTGCCAGACCCCTCGCTAGTGGATCTCAGCGAAGCGCAGCTGGTGGCGCGCTGTCTCGACGAAACTCCGGGTGCCTTCGACGTGGTAGTCGAACGGCACCGGCGGTCCGTCTATCGGCTCTGCTACCGGTTCGTCGGAAATCACGAGGACGCGAGCGATCTGTCGCAGGAGGTCTTTCTCAGGGCCTATCGTGGCCTGCGCAGGTTTCACGGCGGTTCGTCTCTCGCGACATGGCTCTACCGCATCACGGTGAACGCGTGCCTCACCAGGGTGACAGCCAAAGCGCCGCCGGTCGTGAGCGAGCCAATCGAAGGACTGCGGCACCCGGCCGACACCCGAACCGAGTCGCCAAGTGAACGCCTGCTCCGGGAGGAAAGAGCCGCGCAGGTGCGCGCGGCGATTGCGCAGCTGCCCGCGAAGCAGCGGGCGGCACTCATTCTGCGGATGTACCACGACATGTCGCACCAGGAAATCGCGCAGTCCATGGGCGGCTCGGTGGGCTCGGTCAAGGCCAATGTGTTCCATGCACTGAGAGGCTTGAAGAAGCGCCTCGACGGCGGGCGATGAATCCCGCGAAAACGCTCATGTGGCACCTTTCGCCTCAAGTAATGCTCGATCTTGTCGAAGGCGCGCGGCCTGATGGCGCCGTTCCGCACCTTCGCACCTGCGAGCGGTGTAGGTGGCAGCTCGAGGAGCTGCGAGAAACCGTCGCCGCGGCCCGGACCGGGCAAGAGATACCAGAGCCGTCGCCGCTCTTCTGGGACCACTTGTCAGCCAGGGTTCGCGAGGCGGTTGCTGCGGACACCCACCCACCGCGCGCGTGGGTCAGCGGGATCTCGTGGCGGCGGTCGGCGCTCGTCGGCGGCGTCATCGGGCTTGTCATAGTCGTTGGGGCATGGCAGATGACCCTGGGACGAAGGGCGCCGGATCGTAAAGCTCAAGAGGAGGTGTCTGTCACCTCGCAGATGCAGTTCGCTGAGAATGCGGCCGACGGTCAGGCAACCACCGAGGGGTCGTTCGGCTTCGTCGCTGATCTGGCCGAAGGGCTGGCTGACACTCTGGACTGGGAGGTGGCGGAAGCGGGGTTCACCACCCGGCTTGGCCTCGTCGATGGCACTGTCAACGAGCTGAGCTCGGACGAGCGTGTCGAGTTGAGGCGCCTGCTGAACGAGGCTCTGGCCAAGCCCGGCGCCTGAGTGGTTGTAGGAACGCATACACATGGCAAGTGGCCGCATCCGAATGATCGCTCCGGTGGCCTTCCTGACGCTCATGCTGGGCGTGGCCCCGACGCTGCGGGCGCAGCCGCGAACCGGACCCCCCGACGCACCCGGTCCGAGGGCGAAAAGAGAGGGCGCCGTCACGCCCGCGGAAATCCAGCGTCTGTTCGACGCGTACGTCGTCATGCAGTCGCAGGAAGCCGTGGGCGTCGGCGAAGAGCAGTACCCACGATTCCTGACGCGCCTGAGGGCGCTGCAGGATGCACGGCGGCGCGGCCAGGTCGAGCGGACCCGCATCCTGCTCGAGCTTCGACGCTTGACCCGGGATCAGGAAACCCCACTCGACGAGGCCGCGATCAGGGCACAGCTGAAGGCGCTCGACGAGGCCGAGGCTCGCGCAGCGAACGAAATCAAGCTGGCCCGCGACGGGCTGGACCAGGTGATGGATCCGAGGCAGCAAGCGCGGTTTCGCCTGTTCGAAGAGCAAATGGAGCGCCGCAAGGTTGAGCTCCTGATGCGCGCGCGCCAATCGACGCTGCGCCAGCGCGACCGATTCTGAGACAATAGTCGGCGACGATCCCGCCCGACACTCGTGCGTTCACGTCTATTTGTCGTTGCCCTCGTGCTCGGTCTCGCGATTCGTGTCGCGACACTCCCGCTGCCTGGCAACGACGACGTCGTCGCGTGGAAGATTTGGACGTACGCTGCCTCGCACGATGTCACGGGCATGTACGGTGTGGGTGGAGCGCCGCCCACGCGCGGTGTGGTCCGCTGGGGTGAGCGATGGGGCACGGTCAATTATCCGCCGGTGTTTCTCTATGAGTACGCGCTCGTAGGGCGAGCCTATCGCCTGCTGTTTCCAGCCTTCCCGGACACGCTGCCGCTACTCGTCGCGGTGAAGCTGCCCGTGCTCCTGGCAAACATGGGTCTGACCTGGTTGCTCTTCAGAACCATCCAGCGTCTCAGCGGAAGCAAGGACACGGCGCGCTGGGCGGCCGTGGCCTACTGGCTGAATCCGGCCACGCTCCTCGGTGGGGAGATGCTTGGCTACGTGGAGCCGCTCTTCACCCTGCCCGCTGTAGCTGGTCTTATCGCGGCTTACCTCGGTCGGGCCTGGTCTGGCGGAGCGCTCATGGCCGCAGCCGTGTTGACCAAGCCGCAAGGGATGCTGGTCGGTCCTGCTTTTGCTTTGGTGCTGTGGCAGACCGGGGGCCTGGCGTCGATCGCCCGCGCTGGCACCGCATTTGTCGGTACGGTGCTGCTCGCGGTGCTGCCATTTGCGGCGAGGGGCGCCCTGGCGAACATGTGGCTGGCGTTCGGATCCTTCTATGAGCGCCGGGACACGATGTCGGCCTTTGCGGCCAATATCGGGTGGATCATCAATTGGGCGCTGCGAAGCTGGTTGAGCCTTCCCCAACGTGGATGGGCGGCGTTTCTGCAGGTGGTGCCGAGGCCGCTGGCGATTTCACGGTTCCGGGAACTGGGCTACCCCAATCCTCGGCCGATCGGCACCACGCTGGTTTTGGTGGCGGTGGGGTGGGCGATGTGGGTCGCGCGGCACGCAAGGGACCTTTCCGTGGCTGCAGCGCTCGGTGCGTTTACCGTGCACGCCTTCTTCGTCCTCAACGTCGGCGCGCACGAAAATCACCAACTGCTCGAAGTGCCACTGCTCGTGCTGGCGGCTGCTCTTCGGCGCCGTTTTCGGCCGCTCCTCGTCGCCGTCAGCGTGATCGTGGCGCTCAACATCAACTTCTACTACGGCATCAGCCTCGGCTGGGGGTGGGCGATTCCACGACGGATCACCGGCCTCGACGTCAGCGTGGTGCTGGCCTTTGCCAACGTCGCCGTCCTTGTCTGGTTTGCGAGGCGTTTTTCGAAAGAGGTGCGCCTCACGGATGACACGCCGATGGAGCACATAGGAGTGAACACCTTCGCGGCAGGTTCCCTGTAGTGTCAGCCAACCCGGTGGCGTGGAGGTCGACCGACGAGGCGCTCTCAACGGCGCTGCAGTACCTGAAGGGCGTCGGGCCCAAGCGCGCGAGCGATCTTGCGCACGCCGGGCTCGACACCGTCGAAGACCTGCTCTGCAGGTTTCCGCTGCGGTACGAGGACCGCAGTCGCCTCGAGCCGATCGCGTCGCTCCGAGCCGGGCGTCATGCGGCGGTGGCGGGACGCATCCTGAGCTGCGGCCTCCGGACCACCCGCCGTCGCGGCTTCAAGATCTTCGAGGCGCTGGTCGGTGACGCAAGCGGGGCGGTCCGCGCGGTCTGGCTGAACCAGCCGTTTCTTCGCGACGTCTTTTCGGGGGGCCAGCACGTGGTGCTCTTCGGGCTCCTCGAAACGCGAGGGCCGGGCGGCCTTCAGCTGACCAATCCGCAGTACGAGGTGCTCGAAGAGGAAGACGCCGAGACCATCCATACCGGGCGGATTGTTCCGGTGTACGAGAAGGTTGGCAGCCTCACGACCAAGATTCAGCGGCGGCTGGTGTTCGAGACGTTGCAGCGACTGCCGGGCGACCTGCCCGATCATCTGCCGGAGGCAGTCAAAAAGCGGCACGGCTTTCCCGGACGATTGGCGGCGTTCTGGGCCGCCCACTTCCCGCCTGCCGAGGCGTCGGTGGACGAGCTCAACCGTTTCGCCACCCCTGCGCAGCGGCGTCTGATCTTCGAGGAGGCCTTCCTGTTTCAGCTGGGCGTCGCCGCGCGGCGCCAGTCGGCCGCAGAGGGGCGTAAGCCGGTTTCCATCCACATTGACGACCGGATTCGGGAGTCGGCGCGGCGGGCCTTGCCCTTCAGGCTCACACCCGGTCAGCGCATGGCGCTGAAGGAGATCGTGGACGACCTGGCCCGGCCGCAGCCGATGAATCGCCTGCTGCAGGGGGATGTGGGCGCGGGGAAGACGATCGTTGCGCTCCTGGCCGCCGTCGTCGCGATGGAAAACGGGCTTCAGGTGGCCTTCATGGCGCCTACCGAGATCCTCGCGGAGCAACACTATCTGAACATCTCAAAGCTTCTGGATGGGTCGCGGTTTCGCGTGGCGCTGCTGGCCGGTTCGACAGCCGCCGGACAGCGCCGCGAGCGACTCGCGGAGATCGAGAGCGGCGCTGTGCAGCTCGTCGTCGGCACGCATGCGCTCGTCCAGGGTTCGGTGACGTTCAAACAGCTTGGGCTCGTCGTGATCGACGAGCAGCATCGATTTGGGGTGATGCAGCGGGCGACGCTTCGGGCGAAGGGCCTCAGTCCGGACGTGCTGGTGATGACGGCCACACCCATCCCCCGCACGCTCGCACTCACGGTTTACGGCGACCTCGATACGTCGTTCATCCGGGACGTCCCTCCGGGGCGGCTGCCGATCAAGACGATTGCTAAGCCTGACACCCGCCGCGAAGACCTCTACGCCTTTACCAGACGCGAGCTCGCCGCCGGCCGACAGACGTATCTGGTGTACCCACTGGTCGAGGAATCGGAACGGGTCGATCTCAAGGCGGCCACAGAAATGGCCGACCACCTGGCCCACGAAGTGTTCCCAGAGTACCGAGTCGGTCTTCTGCACGGCCGCATGAAACCGGAGGGCAAGGACCGCGTGATGAAGGCCTTT
>Ga0066710_100005494_pt1 | contig 11569 bp, 6 predicted proteins | sample GraSoiAngelo_159_FD_79666 | JGI IMG/M metagenome (GOLD analysis project Ga0066710, IMG submission 79666) | Grasslands soil microbial communities from the Angelo Coastal Reserve, California, USA - 14_1009_16_40cm | ecosystem: Environmental > Terrestrial > Soil > Grasslands | place: USA... | reverse complement strand
TGCATACCCTGGTACGGCTCGTCCTTGCGGTACAGGGTCAGGCCCAGCGTGGCGGCGAGCACCTGGTGGCCCAGGCAGATCGCCAGCAGCGGGGTACCGTTGCACAGCGCCGCCCGTACCAGCTCGTGCAGCACCGCCATCTTGGGATCGGTGCGGTCGCCCGGGTCGCCCGGCCCCGGCCCGGCGACCAGCAGGTCGTACCCGGCCGGCTCCGGCCGCTCCCGGTACGACCGCACGGTGACGGCCAGGCCCAGCGCGCGCAACTGGTGCGCGAGCATCCCGGTGAACGTGTCCTCGGCGTCGACGACGAGGACCCGCCGACCGGCGAGCCCCGAACCAACGGACGGGTCGCGCTCGTCCAGCCAGAACCGCGCCAGGGTGGTGTTGCGCGCGGCCAGTGCGGCGGTCACCTGCGGGTCGACCGCGAAGGTCGGCCCGGGCAGCGGCGCGTCGCCGGCGCCCAGCGCCCGTAGCACCCCGCCCGCCTTCGCATACGTCTCGGCCACCTCGCGCTCGGGCGTGGAGTGGCGGACCAGCGTGGCGCCGACGGGTACCCGCACCTCGCCGTCCGCGCTGAACTCCGCCGCGCGGATGAGGATCGGCGCGTCGAGCGTCTGCCGCCCCGCAGCGTCGTACCCGAGCAGCGCCAGTACCCCGCCGTAGTACCCGCGGCCGCGCCGCTCGTGGCGCGCGATGACCCGACACGCGTTCTCAACCGGGCTGCCCACCACGGTCGGCGCGAACATCGTCTCGCGCAGCACGTCGCGCACGTCGAGGCTGGTCCGTCCGGCGAGCAGGTACTCGGTGTGGGTCAGGTGGGACATCTCCTTGAGGTACGGCCCGAGGACCTGGCCGCCGCCGTCGGCGACCGTGGCCATCATCTTCAGCTCCTCGTCGAGCACCATGTACAGCTCGTCGATCTCCTTGCGGTCGGCGAGGAACTTCAGCAGCGCGGCCCGGTTCGCGCCGCCGGGCGGGTGCCGGTACGTGCCGCTGATCGGGTTCATCAGCACCAGGCCGTCTTCGACGCTGACGTGCCGTTCCGGCGTGGCACCCACGTAGGTGCGCTCGCCGGTGTGCACCAGGAACGTCCAGTACGCGCCCCGCTCGGCGCGCAGCAGCCGGCCGAACACGGCCAGCGCCGCCTCGACCGGCGCGCCATCGACGCGGGCCCGGTAGGTGCGGTGGATGACGAAGTTCGACCCTTCGCCGCGGCCGATCTCGTCGCGCAGCACCGCGGTCACGGTACGGGCGTACTCGTCGTCGGGTACGTCGAAGTCCACTGTGGACAGTGCGGGTGGGTCGGCCGGCAGGGCGGCGAGGACGGCGTCGACCGGTGCGGTGCGGTGCGCGCCGATCCGCATGACGCGCAGCGGCGCGCCGTCGTCGACCGCGGCGAAGCCGCGCTCGCGGACCTGCCGGTACGGCACGAGGGCCAGGGCCGGCAGCGGGATGTCGGCGAGCTTGTCGACGGTACCCACCGGGCCGGTGAGAATCTCGACCTCGGTGCGGCCGGTGCTCTGGATCAGGTCGCGCCGGATCAGCGCGAACGGCTCGTCGCGTGGTGGAAGCATCGGTGCCCCTTCGTGATCGGGGCCGCCCGGGGCACCGGTACCGCTGAAAGGACAACGGAAACGGCCGCCTCGACGGGCGGCCGTTGCGTGGTGCGCGCGCAGGTTTCGGTGGCCGCCGTCAGGCGGGCCACCACTGGTTGCGTTGCGCGGACATGGCGTTGATCGTAGCGGGGGTACCGCGCGTGCGGTACCCCCGCTACGAATCTCAACCGATCGTGTAGCTGTACGGGATCGCGGCCAGTTCGTCCCCGCTGAGCACCGCGTTGGAGAACGTGTCCACGTAGAGCACGCCGCTGACCGCGGTGCCCGCCGCCCCGGTCGGGGTGATGGTCACCGTGATCGTGCCGGTCTGCCCGGGTTCCAGCACCAGCGGGGTGAACGGCGTGTCGGCGTTGGTGGCGAACAGCCAGGCGTCACCCGTGGTGGACGTCGCCGTGCTGTCGAACGCCTTGGTGTGCACCGACGCGCTGTATGTCGCGCTTCCGGTCACCGGCCCGTTCGTCGGCCCCAGCGCGGTCGGCGTCGCGCTCCACAACCCTTGGCTGACCCGGCCGGCGTCGAGCGTCGCGAGGGCGGTCAGGCCCTGCGGCTGCCCGTACAGCTCGGGTACGCCGTTGATGAGGGTGGATGCGTCGAAGTCCGCCGGCACGGTGGCCGACTGCTCGATGGTCAACGTGCGGGTCTGCGTGGGTACCAGCCACGTCGGGCCCAGTTGCGTCACGTCGAACGGGATCGACGCGTTGGCGGTGGTACCGAGCTGGGTCACCAGATCGTAGTCGGTCAGCTGGGTGCTGCGCGGGTCGGCGAAGAACGCCGCCGGGGCGACCCCGGTGTTGTGCACGGTCAGCGTCACCGCGATCGGCTTGCCGGCCGGTACCGTGCCGGACGGTACCCCGGCCGACGCCACGTCGACCGTGTTGAACCGCAGGTGCCCGGTGAACTTCTCGCTGAGCGAGGTACCCGAGACCGGGTTGTTCACGTCGAGGAACAGCACCCAGCGCCCGGCGGCGGGATCGCGCACGTATCCCTGCAGCGTCTGCGACCCGACCAGGTTGCCGCTCGCGTCGGTCACCTGGTTGGTGGCCAGCGACAGCACCTGGTGGTCGGGCGAGAGCAGCGCGGCGAACAGCTGCTGGTTCGGGTCGCCGGCCAGGGTCAGGTCGACGCCCAGGTCCTTCTTCCCCTGCGCCACGTCGAAGACGTAGGTCAGCGACTGCTCGCCGATCGTGCCGCGGCCGTTTCCGCCGGTGATCTGGCCGGTGAACGCGCCGCCGTCGGTCGACGCCGACAGCAGGGTCCGCAGGGTGAGCGGGATGCTCGTCTTCGTGCGGAACTGGTTGTCGATCTCGACGGCCGCGGACAGGTCACCCGCGTCGTCGGGCATCCTCGTCCGGACATGGAAGGTACCGGTCTCGCCCGGCCGCAGGGCCAGCGCCCGCGGGCTCACGTCGCCGAAGCTGGTGTACCTCGTCGTGGTGAACCGGTACAGCACGTTGCCGTGGAAGCCGGCGGGGCTCGCCGAGGCGAAGAACACCGCGGTCCAGGTACCCGGGGCGGGGAACCGCACGTCGACCTGCCCGTGGTTGCCCGCGCCCTGTGGCAGCGAGTGCGACTCGTACTCGCCGTTCGGCCCGATCAGCGCCAGCCGTACCGAGGACTGCCCGTTGGCGCCGCCACCCGGCCAGGACAGCACGCCGGTCAGGTGGTCGGCACCGACCGGTACCCGGAAGGTGGTCTGGTTGAACCGGCGCACGATCGGCCCGGCCGGGGTACCGATGCCGTCGGCGAAGCTCGGCGTGTTCGCCGACGTCACGTCCAGCGGGATGCTCGCCGACACGTCGGACAGCGTGGTGTCGAGGATCCGGCCGTGTGCCGAGAGGACCTGGGTGAAGCCGCCGTTGTTGGTGACCTTCACCGGGATGTCCTGCCGGGCACCGGCGGCCGCGGTCGCGGTCAGCTGGGTGTCGCCGTTGCCCGCGGTGACCATCAGGCTGTCACCGTGCGCCTGCGGCTTGCCGTTGCTGTCCTTGACGGACATGGCCAGCTGGACCGCGCGGTAGGTGTTCATCTCGCCGGCACCCTGCTGGGTGGCCGGCAGGCCCAGGTCGGTCGCCGTGCTGGTGAGGATCTGCTTGACCAGCGCGGGGGAGGGGCGCACGCCGTTGTGGGTCTTCTTGTACGCCTCGATCACCAGCGCCGCGCCGCCCGCGATGAACGGGGCCGCCTCGCTGGTACCGCCGAAGTCCTCGATCGGCGACGGAGCGCCCTTGAAGTCGGTGCAGCCGGAGAAGCGCACCGCGTCGGGGGTGCAGATGGCCCAGCCGTCTTCGCCGGGTGCCACCAGGTCGGGTACCCGGCCGCGGGCGGTGGTGCCGGCCGACGAGATGGCCGAGGTGTTGTCGCTGGCCCACGAGGTGCCGAAGTTGCGGGTACCGGCGTAGCCGATCTGCGCCATGAGCCGGTAGTTGGTGACCGCCCCGGCGGAGATGACGTTCGGGTCCACGGCCGGGCTGCCCACGGTGTTGAACGGACCCGCGTCACCGGTCGAGGCGACGACGGTGACGCCCGCGGCGACCGCCGCGTCGTCGGCGAGCGCGGTCGGGTCGACGCCGTCGGTCGGGTAGGCGTTGCCGCCGAACGACTCGTTGATGACGTCGACGTTGTCGACCGTCACCGCGTAGTCGATGGCCTGGATGATCAGCGAGTTGATGACGAAGTCGGCCGAGCCGAAGACGTTGATGCCGACCAGGGAGGCGTCCGGCGCGATGCCCTTGACGCGGATGTTGCAGCCGGCCGGCAGCGGGTGCGCCGAGTTGACGAAGTTCGCCACGTCGTACACCTGCCGGCCCTGCGCGGCGATCGAGCTCGCGTCACCGAACGCCTCGGCGCCGCCGCCGCCCAGGTTCGGGTCGGTACCCGAGAAGTCCTGGTAGTCGGTGAACACCGGGGTGCCGTCGGCGCGGATGAAGTCGGGGTTCTTCGGGTCCAGACCGTCGGCGATCCAGGCCACCTTGACGTCCTTGCCGGTGGCCAGCTGGTGGGCCTGCGGCCGGGTCGGGTCCTGGAACTCGGTGTGCGTGGTCTGCAGCGCCTCGGGCTCCAGCAGCGGCTTGGCCGGGTCGGTCGGGCAGGTACCCGGGATCACGTGGTCCGGCGGCGCGGTGGCCGCGGCCTTCGCCTTGATGCCGGCCTTCTCCTTGGCGCTGAGCGGGTGGATGCGGACCATCCGGTCGGGTACCACGGCGGCGACGCTCGGGTCGGCCTGCAGCGTGGCGGCCTGCGCATCGGTCATGTTCGCCGAGAAGCCGTTCACGACGGAGAACCGCTTCACGTTCGTGGCACCGCCGGCCCTGGCCTGGTCCACCAGTGGCGCCTGCTCGCTCTGGGTCACCATGCGACGCTGCGCGCCGGCGCCCCGGGCGGGCAGTTCCTGGTGCTGGTTGCGCAGGACGACGATGACCGGCTTGCGGTCACCGGCCGAAGGCGCCTTCGTGGTCGCGGCCCCGGCCGCGGTGGTGCTGGCCATGACCAGCCCGCCGAGAGCCAGGACGACCAGCGCCTGGTACTTGCGTTTGACGTTCACGCTGCCCCTCTCGTCGCAGCGACCAGCTGCGCCTTAGCCACCCTGAGACGACCGTGCCGGCCACTTCCGGGGTGTCCGCACCCGGGCGGCGCAGTCGTCGGATGGCAGGCTAACGGTGGGCAGATCCGATGTCACGACCGGCCAGGGTGCGGCGCCAGATCGAGGGTGTGGTTAGGGTCGGCAATCATCGGAGAGTATCGATTCATTGACGGGACGTGCGCGGGCACCGGTACATCCGGAAAACCGCGGTGCCCAGCCGCCACACCGGGTGTGGCCGCCGCGGCCCGGCGTGCGCCCGGCGCACCCCGCGGCAGGGGGTTGCCGGAGCTGGTGGGTCGCTGGGGGGCATCGTCGCAGTCTTGCGCCATGGCGGGCCGGCGGCAGCCGGTCAGCCCGGTGCTTTCCGGGGCGGGGCCGGGCGATGCCATCCCGGGCACCCGGTGCGGGGCGGACACGAAAGGAGCCGATCGCCCACGGGGGAAGACGATCGGCTCCTACAACACACACACTACTTGAGGACGCAACTACTCGTCCACCCCGTGGGACACAAGTGTTTCTCAGGTACTCAGAATGCTCACGACTTGCCGGCCGTCAGGCGCTGATCTCGACCCGGTCGATGGCCGGGTCGGGCCGCTCGCCGAGGAACTCGATCCAGGCCTTCTTCGCGCACGGGTAGTGTTTGGCCGCCTCGACCAGGTCGATGAACCCGACGATCGTCTGCTCGAACCGGATCCGCAGGCTGTCGTCGCCCAGCTCACCGTTGACGTTCAGCGCCTGGTTGGCGTTGGCGAGGGAGAACATGTCGGGGTACACCCGGGCGCCGAGGTGCTCCAGCGGTACCCGCAGCGCCCACAGGCCGCGGTTGCCGCCGATCGCCGACGGGGAGGCGGACATCAGCAGGCAGTGCCGGCCGTTGAACGGCTGCGGCCGGAACCGCGACACCCAGTCGATGACGTTCTTCAACCCGCCGGGCAACGACGCGTTGTACTCCGGCGAGCACACGATGAACGCGTCGCTGGCCTCCAGCCGCTGCCGCAGCCGGGTCGGACCGGGCGGTATCCCGGCGGCGTCCTCGACGTCCTGGTCATAGGCCGGTGCATCGAAGTCGGCCATCGTGGTCAGGTCCACCTCGCCACCGTGCCGGCGGATCATCTCGCCGGCGTACCGGGCCAGCCGGCTGTTGATGGACTGTTCCCGCAGCGCCCCGAGAACACGAGGAACCTCAGGTCGGTCACCATGTGATCACGGTACCCCCGGGTGGGCGCTCCTAGACCTGGTTTGCCCGGCTCGCCGGGATGGGAGGCTTGGGGCGTGGAGGAGTTGGCGGTCACCCGGGCGGTGTCGATCCCGCGTGGGGAACTGACCTGGCGCTTCTCCCGTTCCAGCGGTCCGGGCGGGCAGTCGGTGAACACCTCGGACTCGCGGGTCGAGCTGCGCTTCGACCTGGCCGGCACGCAGGCGGTACCGCAGCCGTTGAAGGACCGTGCCCTGCGCCGGCTGGCCGACCGGCTCGTCGACGGGGTGCTCGTGGTGACCGCGGCCGAGCACCGCTCGCAGCTGCAGAACCGGCGCGCGGCCGAGGCCCGCCTCGTGGCGTTGCTCGCGGCTGCCATCGCGCCGCCCGGTCCGGCCCGGCGGGCCACCCGGCCGACCCGGACCGCGGTGGAACGGCGCCTGGACAGCAAACGGCGGCACGGTCAGAACAAACGGCTTCGCCGCCCTCCCGTGGAGTGAAACGCGACGCCTCGCCGGCCAGCTCGACATGCTTACATGTATGAATGCGTCGCCCGGCCGTCCTCGCGCTGTCCCTTGCTCTCATACCCGGTTCGCTCGCGGTCGCCAGCCCGGCACGCGCGCACGCGCCGGACCCGGCCGACCGGGCCGGCTTCTGGTCGGTGATGACCCCGGCGGCCAAACTCGCGGCGCGCACCGACCGGCGCCCGGTCGCCGGCGGGCTCTACGACGCCGTGGCCGGCCAGACGTTCATCAGCTGGGGCGGTGTGCACGAGGACAACTACGTCCAGGCGTACGACCACCGCACCGGTACCTGGTCGGCGCCGGTACGGGTGGGCGACGGGGCGGACGACTCGCACAACTATCCGACGATGGTGCAGGCACCGGACGGGCACCTGCTGGTCTTCCACAACCTGCACAACACGCAGCTGTTCGTGGCCCGGTCCCCGTACCCGCATTCGATCGACGGCACGTGGACCGAGCAGGCCGTCACCGCGGGCGACGGAGCCACCTACCCGATGCCGTTCGTCGCCGACGACGGTACCGTCTTCGTCTTCATCCGGGAGACCGCCCGGGACCTGGACCGCGTGTCGCCGGTGGACCTGCGGCCGATGAAGTACGTGCGGTCCACCGACAGCGGGGTCACCTGGAGCAACACGTCGCAGCTCACCGGTGACCGGTACGCGATCGCGCCGACCGGCCGGCCGGACAACATGAACGAGATCTACATCGGGCAGCTGCGCCACGAGCCGGCGCGCCCCGGTGTCCCGGAACGGGTGCTCATCGTCTACACCCTGGCCGGTGGCGGCGCCGAGGGGCACCTGCACGACCGGTACCACAAGAACATCTACTACACCTACTTCACCCCGGCGGACCTGCACTTCCACGCGGCCGACGGGCGCGACCTCGGTACCCGGATCGACGACGCCGAACAGGAGGCGTACCTGAAGGTCGCGGACACGCCCTTCCTCGCCGCGCCGTTCCAGCGTTCGCCGGACTACATCTCGCTGGTCGGCGAGGTGCTGCCCGGCCTGCCGTTCGTGGTGTGGATGCAGTTCGACCCGACCGGGGTGCTGCACGACAACCTGGCCGTGGCCACCCCGGGCGGCTGGCGTACCAGCGAGGTCGGTACCGGTGAACGGGTGCGCGACATGGAGCCGCTGGGCCTGCTCGGCTGGCGCGTCTACGCGACCGCGGAGCCGCCACCCGGCCAGGACCCGAGCGGTATCCGGACGTTCCTGACCCTGCCGGGGCTCTTCTGGGTGGCCGGGCCGGTGATCCCGACGGCCGGGCCGGTGCAGCGCGTCGAGGTCATCGGCGACCACCGCGACCCGGCCCGGATCCTCGCCACCGGCGCGAGCAGTGCGCGTGACGTGGGTACCGCCGACGGGGACGTCTACGTCGCCGGGCTCACCTGGGGCTGACCCCGTCGGGTACGCAGAGCCAGAGGGCGCCGGGGCGGATCGTCACGTCCATGGTCCGGGCCGGTTCGATCAGGTCGCCGTCCAGTTCCCGCGGCTGCGGCCGGTTGCTGAACACCTCGACGTGCCGGGCCCGGAACGTCTCCATCCGCTGCACGTCGCGGCGGCGGCGCAGTATCCCCCAGGCCATCGCGAACCAGTGGCCGAGCGTGTGCGGGGTGAGTACCGCGACGTCGAGCCAGCCGTCGTCGGGTCGCGCGTCGGGCAGCAGCGGGATGCCGCCCTGCAGCCGGCCGACGTTGCCGACGAGGACGGTACGGGCGCGGCGGCGGATCGGCTTGCCGCCGTCGAGCCGGATCCGTACCCGGATCGGCCGGCGCCGCAGGTGCCGTACCCCGGCGAAGACGTAGGCGACCCAGCCGATCCGCTTCTTCAGGTCCTCCGAGGTCGCGTCGATCATCTCGGCGTCGAAGCCCATGCCGGCCATCACCGTGAAGTAGGTGTTGCCGCAGTACCCGAGGTCGATGCGGCGCCGGTTCCCGGTGACCGCGACCCGGACGCCCTCGGCCACCCCGGACGGGAGGGCCAGGTTGGTGGCGAGCAGGTTTCCGGTGCCGGAGGGCAGGATCGCCAACGCCACGTCGGTGCCGGCGAGGGTACCGGCGCAGGCCATCACGGTACCGTCGCCGCCGCAGGCGAAGACCACCGCGGCGCCGCGCTGCACCGCCTCGGCCGTCTGCCCGCAGCCCGGGTCTTCCCGAGTGGTCTCCAGCCAGTGCGGCTCCGGCCAGCCGGCCTCGGCGAGCACCGCGCAGATCTCCCGGCGCCGGCCCTCCAGATCGGTGACCTTCGAGGGGTTGACCACCACGGCCGACTGCGGCCCGGCCGCCTCCCGCGTCGCCTCGGACGCGGAAGCGGCCTGGGTCATGTGGTCACCTTCCGGTAGCGCGACTGCAGGAAACAATAGATCCCGAAGGCCGCGAAGCCGACCGCGACGAGGATCAGCAGCCACTGACCGAACGGCTGCGCGATGAGCGTGCGCAGCGCGGTGTCCAGCCCGCGCGACTTGGCCGGGTTGTTGCTGAGCGCCGCGTCGGCGAGCAGCAGGCCGACGATCGCGAACGCGACGCCCTTCGCGATGTACCCGAACTGGCCGAGCCGGCGGGCGCTCTGCCGGGTCGCCTCGTTCATCCGGTAGGTCATCAGGCGGCGCTCGAACATCCGCTTGGCGCCGTAGATCGCCAGGCCCACGCCGAGGGCGAGGATCGCGAGGCCGGCGACGGCGACCAGGAACTGGCCGAACGGGTGGGCCAGCACGCCCGCGGTCGCCCGCTGCTGCTGTTGCGCACTGGAGGTCGGCGCGCCGACGACGATCTTGTATGAGGTCCAGGCCAGCGCGGCGTAGATGATGGTACGGCCGAGGGAGGCCAGGCGTTCGAGGTTGCGGTGCCGTTCGGCCACGTGCCCGACCGCGGCCAGCAGGAGCTGCCAGATCGCCATCGCGGCGAGCCCGACGGTCACCAGGATCAGCAGGAACCGGCCGAACGGCTGGCGGACCAGCGTCTGGAACGCGCCGGACTGGGAGTTCTCCCCGGCCGGCCTGCCGAGCGCGAGCTGGACGGCCAGCCATGCGACGGCCAGGTGCAGCAGTCCGTACCCGACGAACCCGATCCGGAAGGCAATCTCCAGCGGTCGGCTGGTCGCGACGCGCTGCGCGCCGCGGCGGGCACTGTTCGCTACGGTCATGCCGTCATGAGTGCCCGCTCAGGCCGGGGGTCCAAACACGGGTGTGGATGCCATCGGTACCGGGTACTCAGCGATCCATGTATTCGGCTACCGCGACGCGCCTGCGCAGCCCGGAGCTGATGCGGCTGGCCGCCGTCGCCGGGGGTGCGCTGCTGTTCGGCGTGCTTCTGGTACTGGTCCGGCTGCAGTGGCTGCCGCTGGAGTCGGTCGACCACGGGCTGGCCGGCGCGCTGAACAACGCCGTCGCCGGGCACCGGCCGGTGCTGCTGGTGCTCGGGTTCGTCACCCGGCTGGGCAGCCACACGGTCCTCATCTGGCTGACCGTGATCGCGTCGGTGCTGCTGATCGTGCGCCGGCGGTACCGGCTGATGGTCTTCCTGGTCGTGTCCGGCATCGGTGCGCTGGTGCTGGATCCGGCGCTGAAGGCGGCCGTCGGCCGGCTGCGCCCGGTCGTGGCCCACCCGGTGGCCACCGGCGGCGGGGACAGCTTCCCCAGCGGGCACTCGCTCGGCTCGATCATCGTGTACGGCGCCCTGCTGCTCGTCTTCCTTCCCGCGCTGCCGCCGCGCTGGCGCCGGCCGGTGATCGTGGCGGCGGCGGTCCTGGTGGCCGCGATCGGCTTCACCCGGCTGGCCCTGGGTGTGCACTACCTGTCCGACGTGCTCGGCGCGTGGGCATTGGGGATCGCCTGGCTGGGCAGCACCGCCTACGCCACCGAGGTCTGGCGGGTCGAGGAGGGCCGGCGGCCCACCCGGCCGCTGGCCGAGGGCCTCGAACCGGAGGCCGCCCGCGACCTCAAGCCGACCCGACCCATGGCCCATTCGGCCGTGGTCCGCACCCGCTGGGCGGTGGCCGGGGCGCTGGTGTCGTGGGTACTGGTCTTCGGCGCGCTCTACGCACTCGGTCTTCCGTTGGCGCGCTACCACAAGGGGAACGGCAACATCCTCGGCGACACGACCATCCCGCACTGGTTCGCCGCGCACCGCACCCCGCTGCTGGACAAGGTCAGCTTCATCGGCAGCGAGGCCGGCAACACCCACGCGATCCTCGCGGTCGGGCTGCTCGCCGGTGCGCTGGCACTGGGCTGGACCCGGCAGTGGCGGCCGGTCGTGTTCCTGGTCGTCACCATGTTCGGCGAGCTGACCCTGTTCCTCGCGTCGGCGGCGCTGGTCGACCGGGCCCGGCCGGACGTGCCGCACCTGGACGGGCGGCTGCCCACGTCCAGCTACCCGTCCGGCCACATCGCCGCGACGCTGTGCCTGTACACCGGGATGGTCATCATCTTCTGGCCGCGTACCCGGGCCTGGTGGCGGCGGCTGCTCGTGGCGGCCGCGGTGCTGATGCCGGTGTTCGTGACCTGGGCCCGGCTGTACCGGGGCATGCACCACCCCACCGACATCCTCGGTGCGGTGCTGCTGGCCGCCGGCTGGCTGACCGCCACGGTGTACCTGATCCGCCCGAACTGCGACCTGGAACGCCGGCCGGCACAACAGCAGCGGCAACCAGTGACC
>Ga0066710_100005493_pt1 | contig 11572 bp, 4 predicted proteins | sample GraSoiAngelo_159_FD_79666 | JGI IMG/M metagenome (GOLD analysis project Ga0066710, IMG submission 79666) | Grasslands soil microbial communities from the Angelo Coastal Reserve, California, USA - 14_1009_16_40cm | ecosystem: Environmental > Terrestrial > Soil > Grasslands | place: USA... | reverse complement strand
TTTAGGTTCTGTCAGATTTCTCACGGTTTCACGCGATAACTTTGCTTTGCCTGGATCGGAGAGAAGGATTATCATACTTACGCAGAAAAGTGAAGCTGGCCGCCTTGATGAGGGACGTGACATGTTGAACTGTTCAGCGCATCGAAAGTTTCTTGCTGTTATTCTGGTGCCCCTCGTCCTTTTATTGAGCTGCGCGGTGCTGCCTGGCCATTGGCGGCCGGGGTGGAACGAGCCTTGGCGAGATAAGGGCCCGCCGCCAGAAACTGCCGCGTCATGGAACCTCGGGAAGCAAGAGATGGCAGACGGACGGTTCATCGGCTTGGCGTTGTCCGGCGGAGGCAGCCGGGCGGCTAATTTCGGCGCGGCCGTGATGTTGGAATTGCAGCGATTAGGATTGTTGGAACGGGTCGATGTGGTTTCAGGAGTGTCCGGTGGGGCGGTCGCCGCAGCCTATTACGGTCTGCGACCGGGACCATTGGATGCCAAGGCCGTCCAGGATGACTTGGGGTATAACTTCCAAAAGACTTGGCTGTGGCGGTGGTTGTTGCCTCAGAATATCTTTCGTTTCTGGTTCTCAGATTTCACGCGATCCGATGTCATGGTCCAAGTCTTCAACAATCAGCTCTATCATCATAAGACGTTCGCCGATTTCCGACCCTATCCGAAGATTCTGATCAACTCGACGCTTCGGAATGACCACACGCGCTTCACCTTCACCGATGAACGATTCTCCGAGACCTTGCATTCCAATCTCGCCAGGTATCAAGTGGCCAACGCCGTAAACGCATCCTCCGCCTTTCCCGGCGCACTCGACGACGTCACGCTCCAGCAATATGCCGAACCTCCGCAGTACTTCCATCTGTATGACGGCGGTCCGAAAGACAATCTGGGCGTCCAGGCGATTTTAGAATTTCTCATCCGGAACGTCGCCGGCACAAATCTGGACACCTTGTTCCCGGACGGCTGCCTGATTTTTGTCGTCGATGCAAGTCCCGCACTGACAAATGATTCTCTCGGCAACCAGGAGTCAGACCGGACATGGCTTGATTATTTCGTGAACACCAACGCCATTGATGCGTCTGACGTGATGCTGGGTGATCTCCGTACGAGGATTCTAAAAGAAACCGGTATCCGATTCGTGGATCGCGATATTCGCGGACAGGCACAGTTGCCCGACCGCCATTACTGCCGCTGTGAAGTGCGACACATCGCCCTTCGCCACCTGCTATACCGAGCAGACCTCCCGCCGGAAGACGCCGCCTTCGTGAAGCGCGTCACGAGAATCAAAACTAACTTTGGGGTGTCGTCTGAGGAGCAGGCGGATTTGTTCAAGGCCGCTAAATTACTGCTGTCCGAGATGGAGACACTACGCCTTCTGCCGGATGAGTCGATGAAGACGGCATGCGGGACTTATGGAGATTTCAAGAAGTGAGATCGCGCTCCGGCGCACACTTTCCGAAACACTGAAGAATGACACGCTCAAACTGGACGGCATTGAACGGCTTCAGCAAAAAAGTCTGTGCTCCGCTCTCAAGCGCCTGCATCGCGCGGTCGCGACTCTCGGCAGCGGTGATGATAAGGATCGGCATGTTCCGATTACCCGATCTAACATGCCGTAACACTTCGATGCCATTTAACTCCGGCAATCCTATATCGAGAATCGCTCCATCAAACGTCTCGCTGGCAATCCGTGCGATAGCTTCGCGTCCGGTCGTTGCCGCCTTTACGACATAGCCGATTCCTTCCAGACGATCGATCAAAAACTGCCGGATATCCGGGTCGTCGTCAACGATGAGAATTCGACGTACATTCCCGCTGAGTTCGCCGGATTTAGTGAAGACCTGTTGAGAGACAGGAAGGGTGACATGAAATGAGCTTCCCTTGCCTTCCTCGCTGTCAATCATCACTTGCCCGCCATGCAATTCGATCAGCGTCTTGACGATGGACAACCCCAAGCCAAAGCCTTTGACGTCACGTTGTTGCGAGCCGTCGACGCGATAAAAACGCTCGAAGATTTTCGACAATGCGTTGCGCGGTATGCCCTTTCCGCTGTCTGTCACTGATAACTTGGCGAGGCCTTTGCCTTCCCGCCTAATCGTAATCCGAATCCGGCCTTGCGGCGGAGAATATTTGATCGCGTTATCAGTAAGGTTGGTGACGATCTGCCGCAATTTATCGGGATCGCCCCAAATCATAAGATCCGGTTCCGAGCACATCAATTCAACGCATTGCTGTTTGGCTTGGGCGAGTGGCTGCATATGTTCAATGACGTCTTGCGTCAATTGGCGGATGGAGACATCGCCATACGACAGTTGAATCTTGCCGGCTTCGATCTGTGATTGGTCGAGGAGATTGCTGATCATTCTTTGCAGTCGGCCAGCGTTCGCGGTAATGCGCGTGAGATTGTGCTGCTGTTTCTCTGTCAGCACTCCCGATATGCCGTCCAGCATATTGTCCGCGAATCCTTGAATGCTTGTCAGTGGAGTACGCAACTCATGCGACACATGCGCAATAAACTGCGACTTCAGCTGGTCTAGTTCTTTTAATCGCGTATTCGCCGCTTCCAGTTCTACGGTTCGTTGACGGACTTTCGATTCGAGGCCTATGTTCAGTTCCTCAATCTCGCGAGATGCCCGAGCGTTATCGACGCCTATGGCTAATTCGTTGGAAAACGTGATCATCACCTCGAGATCACTTTCAGCCAGCGAACCTTCGCCGACCCGGTCCACCACGATCATGCCGAGGATGCGATCTTTCCCCTTCAGAGGGACAGCAATAAAGTTTTTGATATCAAGAAGTGTGATGATGTCCTTCGTCATCGCCTGCATGCGAGGCCAGGACTCCTTCACATCATTGACGAGCACAGGCCGTTCGCGCAGCACGACCGTGCCTTCAATGCTATCCGCGTCCTGGACTGTGGCCTCGAATCCGTGTACCCGGTGCGCAACATCTTCTCCTACGCCGAGAGTCAACGTATTCTTCAGCACCGAGGTCGACGGGTCATAAAAGCTTAGCAGAACATGGTCAAAGTGCAGCCCTTCGATCAGCGTTCCCAAGGCCGAAGAGATGAGTTCTTCAATGTCATGGGTCGAGGTCAACAATAGCCCGGTCTTGTGTAGCATCGTCAATTCACTGACCTTCCGCCGCAAATCAGCCGTCCTCTGCTCTTGCTCCAGATAGGCTTCTCGCAATTCCTCATGTCTCGCGTCAGTCGTGAGCGCCTGCTCGTCGATGATTTCCCCTCGACGGCGTAACTCCCGTCGGAGGATGAATCGGCTGTGCAATTCCCACAGAACGAATGTGGGAACGAGCGAAAGAATGAGACTTTCGATAAAAGGAGCGAGTGGGTCAAAAATGCGCAAGCCAAGAAAAGTAAGCAGCATCACGCTTCCTTCTGCCGCCCACCATCGCAGCGACCCGCTCTGTTCGGAATTCCATGTGATGTCCCACTCACAATATGGATCGCCATTCGCCACGCACGTTCGGTCATTCACTCTTGCCGGTAGCAGGTCATGCACGGCTTCCGGAATAGTAGAACAAGCGGATTTAATCGTGGCGCAAATCTCTGCGACGCATGCCTTGCGATACTGTCCAAACTGCCGCAGCGAATTCTCGGAGAACGTAATGCGGATAATGGCATGATTTCTTTCGACTTGAATCGGGTCGAAACGAATGGCTTTGACATATTTGCCGCCGAAATGCGCGCACATTTTGAAGATCTGTTGGACAGAAAACGGTCGCCCTAATGCCTGGATCAACGGATGAATGGTCTTCTGCCCGACTCTCAAATGGAAGTCCGGGTCCTCCGCGAGAATTGAACAAAAGGTGGTGAGATACAGCGAGAATTCGTGCGAATAGCTATTCCAGATGGTTTTCAGGAATGCCGGTGTGACATGGTAAGTTGGATCAGAGATACGTTCATTGAGCAGGCGCACAAGTTCTTCCACGGCGTGCTTTGCGGCCTCTCGACTTTTCTTGTGGGTGAAGATTTCCTCAAGGCAATCGATGTAGACGCGCATGGAGACTCCACTCACGTCATCGATTCGTTTGCCGTCGGCGGTCCGTCCGAAGGGCTGAAACTCCATTCGGCCCTTCTCAATGATGCGATGGTCCTTCGACAACAATTCCATGAGCGTCAATGTGGCAGGAAGTAGTTACGTTACAGACTCCATCGAATGATCTTGTCGTTCCCTTTCGCAAAAGGCGGCTTGACGTCCCTCTCAGGTTCGACGACGACTCCATTGCCGTCGCACACGGCGAGGCCAATCTTCCATCTCGAGCCATCTTTGTGCGCGTCTACGCGCAGGAAATGCGAGGTGCTTGTGGACAGCAGGTAAGGCTCAACCTCGATTGTCGCATTATTAGTGCTGAAGGGCACTCTGTTCCGCGGTTGTCCGGCGAGCGGCGCGCCCCACTCGTAATCGTCGGCCTTGGCATTGGCGAACGGCAACGGCGCAAAAAACGGCGAGGCCACGATCTGATAGGCATCGACGGTCTCGCATCCAGACCTGAGACGCAAGCATGCGAGTGCCGATAGGTGATAATCGCCCGCGATAAACACTACATTCTGAATCTTCTTCTTGACGATGTAGCGCACCAAATCCCGCCATGTCGCAGGGTAGCCTGCCCAACCGTCTACACTACGCCAAAGCGCAGGCTGTTGAGTGAAGCTTCTCGCGACCGGCGCAAGCATGCTTCCGGACACGATAAATTTTGGTTTGTCGTCGCAAGACGCGTCTGAGAGCCAGCACTTTAAGGCACCCAGTTGAACCCCATTAATGAGTTCTGCCTGAGCTTGACCGACGTTTTCCTGACGCAACGTTCTTTCCGTCCGGCTATCCATCACAAAAAACGGCAGCCCGCCGCTTGTGAATGTGTACCAGAGTCCGCCGGTAGCGGCGTGAATGGGCCAACCGCTGCGGGAGCTCATGCTCCACTGGTACGCTTTCGCGGCAGCACGCCCATGATAAAACCGTTCCATATAATCTTTCACCCTTTTATCGCCTCGCCGCACAAGATGTTCGGCGTTCCCCGGCCAGTTGTCTTCGAATTCATGATCGTCGAGCGCCATATAGATGGGGACTCTGGCCAGAACGCGACGCAGGTATCTCGCGCCGAAGGCCTCGCGGTAATATCGGGCCCAGCGCTCTCGCAGCTCGGACGTGTCAAACAGGTCAGCAGTCGCGTCGGCATAGATCTGGTCGCCGACCAACAGCACATGATCGATCCCCGCCGCGCAGGCAGGAGGGAGTCTGTCCTTACTCTCGCCAGGTAGAAGCCGATATGCCGATTCGTTCACGTGCAGGCACATCGCGCTGAATATTTTGTCGGCAAGGTCCTCGTCGAACGGCGAACCTGGATACCGACAAGAACCGACAAGAAATGCCGCATGATCGCCGTTGCTATCATCCTTCAGCCGCTTGAACCATGGTAAGCGTGTGAGCGGGATGACGACTCCTTCTTTCGCGTCATGCAGTTCCTCGTCTGCTTGCAGAGCAACAGAGTGCTGCGGCGGAAGCGGAAGCTCCTCAAATGCGACCTCGAGCCGTCTGCTTGGCGGCGTCGGGTTCGTCATATCCACCACTCCCTTGGCATAACCAACGGAAATCCGGATATCCTGCTCGAAGTCGGGCCGGATTGACACATCGTAAACCCAGTACGTTCCCGGGCTATAGTCGTCTGTAGGAAATGGGCACTTGGTGATGGTGATTCCGGAGGCTGTTGGGCCGACGTCCATTTGCGACGCGGGGGTTGCTGAGAACATGTACGGCTCGACCCAAATCCGCAGTACCGTATGTGCGCCTTCTTTCCGCACCCAGCCAATGATCGGGCCGCACGTCGGAGTCTTGGGTGGTTGCCAATGGGGGTCGCGATTCGCATCCGGCGCTTGATTCAGCCAGTTCGAGGCCGCAAGCAAATCCCCTGTCATCTTCTCGCCATGAGTGCGCCGGAAGAATGCGTCGAGATACGGGTACACACGGCTATAGGCATCCTTTCCGAACAGGAAATCCATGTGGCCGCAATTGGGGATTTCGGTCCAATAGACATCGTAATTCGGCGGGCGGGCAATGGCCGCTTGGTCACGCAAGGCACGGAGACGCAGGCAGGACTTTATCGCACTCACCGGGCTGTATACCTCATTGTCGCTGCCATGCGCGAATAGGGTGGGGAATTTCCAATACTCGGTGAAATTCCTATCGGTGACATATTTATTGGCTCCGTCGCGAGTCGTCAGTCGGCGGCGCAGGATGATGAAGTATATCTGCCGGAACGTTTCCAAGTTGGTGATGCCGACCAGGTTTGCGAGATCCTTGTGGGTCTCGGGCATCAGGTTCGTGTGCTTCCACTCGTACCCATAGATCAAGGTCATGCGGTTGCAGATGTTTTGACCCATTCGTTCATCGGTGTCGCGGCCGTGTCGCTCCGCCTCTTCTTTGGACCAAGGTATCGATCCCGCAATTCGGTCCAATACGGCATCAAAAGCCGTGACGGATTGCGCGTCCGGCAGTACGGCATCAAGCGTCTTCCAGTCAATGGCGTCCTTGAGGAACGCCGCCAGATTCACATGCAGTCGATTCACGACCGACGCCATCACCCACGGATGCACGGCATGCGTGGCGAGCGCCGAGATCATGGAACGTTCCTCGCTGCTGTCTTTATTCATGTGGGTCCCATCTTGACAATCCCCGCTGAGGATCGCCATTTCCAGGGCACCCGCACCAATGCAGTGTGCAAATACTTGTATTGGACCGCCGGTTTTCTCGTACACATACTTCACGGCTTCATGCATGTCATGATGCGCGATCTGGTCCATGGTCCACTGATTTTCGGCCAACCATTTTCCCGGTATACGGTCGGGCAGCGCGATGCTCAACCGATAGTCGAGTAGCCACACATCATAGCCATTTTCGTACAGATAGGCGGCAAGGCTGACCGTGGTTGTTTCAGTCGTGAACACTCGGCTGCCATGCGCTAAACCGTGAATCAACAAAATGCTGCCATGCGTGACCCGCGGTGGCATGTAGCGCGTGAGTCGCAGGTCGATGTTCTCGTTCGGGGGTGCGGCCCCACCAACCGGCACCACCAATGGAATGCACTGCGGCTTGATTGTGAGTCCATTCATAAGCCGCAAGGCGCCGGCATCGCGGTCGGGAACGCGCTTCCCCTGCGGATAGTCGGGCGCACCAAAACTCCAGAAGTGCGTCTGGAATAACACCCGCAACATCATCATGCCAGCGCTCGCCATCCCGGCGATGGCCGCGGGGGTGTTGGCCGCGGGGGTGTTGAGCGATTGCACGACCTGGAACGGCGCTCGCCGCGTGAGCCTGATGATGTCGACTCGCAGCAGGCCGTTGACCGAATCGTCTCGATCGCCGCGCAACGTGATGGGCAGGTCGACCAATGCCGTCCATGGGTCTTTTTTGTCCATCGCGTAAGCAAGCACCTTGTCTCCATCAAGCCTCAGCTCGCCCTTTCCCGTAGTTAGCGTGAACGAATACCGAAGGTGACGCCAATTCGCGTGATTGCGCGCTGCGCGCACAAACGCCAAGATCTCAGAGAGACTGGGCAATCCGCACAGAGTTTTGCGTTTCCGGCTTGACCCAAACGCATCTCCAAACCCCCGCTTTTCGTGGAAAGCCCACATCGCCTTTACCGTGCGGTACAGCCTTGCACAAAAACAGCTCGGAGTGTCCAAGCAGAGCAGCTTGACCTTCCCTGTTCCCTCGGCAAGCTGATTGCCGCGCACATGTTCGTCGGGAACCGTATCGCCCGGAACAAAGTTCGCGAATAATTTCGCGGATGCATTCAACGGCTCGTTCGTATCCCTTAACCAATGCAAGACATCTTTGATCTGGATCTCCACGTCGATTACCAGACCTTGACGCTCTTTCAGCTGCAGTGTTTTTTTGCCCTCACCCAAAATTGCGATGAGCCAAGCGGGTATTTTAGGAACCTCGAGACGCCCCACCATCCGCTCATTGAATGTCGCCGATACCTGGTGTGCGGCAACAGGAGCCGGGTCGTTCTTTGGAAGCCTCGCTTCGATATTGTTTGTCATCTCCGCATCTTGCGGTGTATTCCCAATCTGTCCGAGTTCTGCGGCCTTTCTTCCCAGGAGCCTGCTCACGTCTTCGGAATTTCGATATGCTAACGCTGCGATGGTGAGAAACGGATTCACGCCGAGGGCGCATGGCAGGATCGCACCATCCATCACGTACAGCCCCTCGTAGACCAAGTCCTTTTGCGGACCATCTCCCCTGAAGACATGCCCGTAATGGTTGACGACTCCGGATCGCGCGTCATCTCCCATCGGACACCCGCCCAGCGGATGCACGGTCAGCAACTTCCCACCAGGAGCCGGTGCATTTGATACCTGCCGCAATTCGTCCGGAAAAAGTTTCCAGAGCGGATTCGGCAAGTAATCGCCACCGTCGAACCCACGTTTGTTTTCAGCCGTTGTCAGCAGAGCGTCGATATCGTCGTACACCGACTGTTGAGCGGCGTTATCGGATTTAAGTACTTCCCGGCGGGACTCTGGGCAGACATGGATTGTTGCGCTATCATGATCGCTCCGATCAACGCCGTCACCATGCCTCAACTCCACGGCCAACTGACCGGCATCGTCGCCCATGGCTAGCAGTACCTGACTATGGCGGAGAGCTTCGGGGTGCACGCTTAGAGGATCTTTGTCCCTGTTTGCGCCGTTGAACCATGCAGGCGGAGAAGCTTTGGAATAACGCTTCGGAAGCGAAGCCGACGCGATAACTTCTCCAAACACATGCGCGAGCGCAGACGGCACGGCGCCGTCCTCGATTGTCACTCGACGCCTGCGTCCGGATTCGTTTGGACCATTATCCGCATCCGCTTGGAAGTATCCGGTGATCGTGGGGCCAATATTGCGTGCGCTGCGCCGCTCGGCGGGCGCGGCCGAATCCGCATGGGCCACCGCGTTCACTTTATTTCCCTGCGCATAGCCGAACGCGATTACGTCGCCGTTTGTGGAAAATCGTGAGCCCAAGTGTTCAGAGAACTTGAGTTTGTCGGGGCATCGCGCTTGCGATCGCAGTAGGATCTCGGTGCTGCCGAGAGTGCCCGCAGCGAGGATGACAACCTGCGCGCGCATCGTGAAGATGTCCTTATACATCACTGTCTTCGAGACGGCCGTTCGCCGAAACCGTATTTTCCACTTCGGTTCATTCGGAACATCGTTGGGCTCGATACTTAGTACGGTCGCACCCGTATACAGCTTGGCGCCGCGGCTCTTGGCTAGGGGCAGAGCATTCATTGCAAGTGTGTTCTTGGACCCGACATTGCATCCGGTCACGCAATTCCCGCATCCCACGCAGGCACTCTGCTGGATGCCGACTCTGTTGACGCCATCCCGTTGCGTCACCGTTATGGGCGCCGGCCGGCAGACCTCGCCCAGACTATCGGCGAGGGTCTGCAACGCTCCAAACTTCTGAAGATACCGATTGTCCGTATTCACGCCGAGCAGACTTTGTACGGCGGCAAAGCACTCCGACAGCTTGGCCCTGTCGTTGCGCAATGCCGTCGGCCACGCCGGATCACCCAAGACTTGATCATCCGGTTCGAACGCCACATTGGCATTGATCAGCGATCCGCCTCCGAGGCCACTGCCGACGAGCACGCTGACCGGATCGCCGATTCGAAGATCGAACAGGGCATCGGCGTTACCGATCGGCACATCGCGATCTGGCCGCAGGAACTGGACATGAGCCGGCAGTTCTCCGAGCGACTCAGGGAAATCGCCTGGCATATATTCGTTTCCGCGCTCAAATACCATTACGCTGCCGTTCTGGTTCGCCAGCCTCATAGCGGCGATCGCGCCGCCATATCCGGAACCGATAATCAGCACTTCACAGGTTTTATCGAACGCGCTGCAGGGCTTGTCATGAATCAGCTTTTCGATCGGGTCGGAAAGCAGGTAACTCATCGCAGCTCCTTCTTCAAAACTTAACGCGCACGCTGACGAGTCCGACGTGCTGGGAAGTCGCATACGTGCCATTGACGACGGTCGGAGCCGTCAATGGAGGTACATTGCCGGCGATATGCCGAGTTTCGTAGATGGCGGCCTGATAAGCCACATCAAGTCCAATGGCGGACGGCCGGTACCAATTACTCCCCTCGCCGCAAGGAATGAATCCGACAAACTTGCCGCCGGCCTGGCAGAGAAAACCCATCCCGAAGGAAAAGGTGTGACTGTTGGCGTCGGGCAAAGCGGGATCAAACGTGCGGCTGGGAATCGGCGTCTCAGAATACATCCAGCCCGCGCGGACGGCGATATTCCAATGTGGCAGTAGCACAGGGCCGATGCGCTTATATTCTGTGCCGACCATCACGCTCAGCGTATCCTCCCAGTTTCTCGGGACAGCCACGACGGCTCCATTGCTGAGATGCACGTCGGTGTTTTGGAAGGCACTCCAGTCGGTCTTATCCAGATCGACCTCGAACTTCCATTCCGTCTTGGCGTCTCGGACGGGCCACGCGGCAAGACCGAAGGTAAACGATTGCGGCAGCACCAATCGCGTGCGATTATCGGCAACTAGCGCTCCATTCGCGATGAAATTCCCGTCCAATTGCAGCGCCGTCTGGCTGCGATATTGAAAGCCGAAGCTGCATCTTGGCCCATTTTCAGTTAGGCAGGGCGTGTAGCGCAGGCTGAGATTGACCCCCGCGCTGGTATTTTTGCCGTTAATCTCAATAGGAATCCCGGGAGGTGGCAACCCAGGCGCTCCAGAAGAGTGGAAATGCGTTTCGAACTGACCCTCACCCATAAGGCCCGAGAACGTGTAGATGTCCGCGCCGGCGGCAATCGAAAGCGTATCCGTCAGTTTGTAGGCGATCACAGGTCTGATGTCGATCATTTCCAAGCTTGCGCGCGTAAGAGCCGTATTGAGCGGACCATCCTCCGGCCATCGGTACTTGAGGCCAAACGGTGAGAACACGCCGACGCCGACGGTGACGCGTTCCAAGACGGGCATGTCGAAAGCGCGGGCAAGTCCCTTGAGATTTGCCGTCACATAGAGGTGCATCGGAGGAGGACTGCTGATGCTTCCTCCTAAGTCTCCCCGACTCTTCGCGCCGGTCGCGCTACTGGTGAAATTCGTGCTGCCTCCGGCTAGTAGGGCCCCGGCCATGAGCTGAATCCCATCCAACTGCGTGATGCCGGAGGGGTTATAGAAGATGGCAGACGGGTCATCACTCTGCGCGGCAAATGCGTTACTCTGCCCGGCACCCGATGCGCTCTGAGGAAAAAGCCTGAAGCCCGTGGCATGCGATATGGCTGGAACCATGAAAGTCAGCCAGCCGACCACTAGCAGAACGGTTATCTGCCTTCGCCTCGTATGCCATTTAAGAAGAGTCGGAGGTGGCTGAAATGTAGGCGGAACCGCAAGAGAGAAAGTAATCAAGTTGAGCTTTAATTGAAGGCGGCCTCCCATTGGAACCTCGCTTTCACTAGGGTTCAGAACACTACTACGTGACGTCCAATTGCTTGATCAGGCGCGAAAGATAGGTACGCTGGAGCCCGAGCAGTTCGGCCGCACGAGTC
>Ga0066710_100005492_pt1 | contig 11572 bp, 11 predicted proteins | sample GraSoiAngelo_159_FD_79666 | JGI IMG/M metagenome (GOLD analysis project Ga0066710, IMG submission 79666) | Grasslands soil microbial communities from the Angelo Coastal Reserve, California, USA - 14_1009_16_40cm | ecosystem: Environmental > Terrestrial > Soil > Grasslands | place: USA... | reverse complement strand
TTCAGTCACGGCTGGCCGCTGAGCGCGGATGCCTGGGAAGACCAGATGCTATTCCTCGGTGAGCGCGGCTACCGCGTCATCGCCCATGACCGTCGCGGCCATGGACGATCGAGCCAGCCGTGGACCGGCAACGATCTGGACACGTACGCCGACGACCTCGCGGCGCTCGTCGAGGCGCTCGATCTCAGGGGCGCTGTCCACGTGGGCCACTCCACCGGTGGCGGCGAGGTCGCCCGTTACATTGCCCGCCACGGCACCGCGCGGGTCGCGAAAGCCGTCCTCATCGCCGCGATTCCTCCGCTGATGCTCCGGACGGCCGCCAACCCCGGCGGCCTGCCCATCGAGGTCTTCGACGGCCTTCGTGCGAGCATCCGCGCCGATCGCGCGCAGTTCTTCAAGGACCTCGCCATGCCGTTCTACGGGGCGAACCGGCCGAGCACGAAAGTCTCGCAAGGTCTGCGAGATTCGTTCTGGCTCCAGGGAATGCAGGCCGGCTTCAAGAACGTCTTCGACTGCATCAAGGCGTTCTCGGAGACGGATCAGACCGACGATCTCAGGAAGCTCAACGTCCCGACGCTGTTCATCCACGGCGACGACGACCAGATCGTGCCGATCGGCGCCGCCACGCACACGGCGGTGAAGATCGCGCCCAAGGCAAGCCTCAAGGTCTATCCCGGCGCTCCGCACGGCCTGTGCAGCACTCACAAGGATCAGATCAACGCCGACTTGCTGGACTTCCTGAAGTCATGAGGTGATGTTGATGGATGCGTTTCTGCCGGGTGTCGGCAACTGGAAGGAGGTCTGGCTCCTGGTGCAAGGGCGGGAGCGGATCTACTTCGAGCACTTCTGGAACGACTTTGCTGCCGATCCCAAGAACTCGGTACCGGAGGCCGATCGTCGAATCTACGCGGAGGCGTACGCCCAATGGCGAAGACGCGGCTGATCATGCCTGTGCTCGTTCTCACCGGCGAGAGGCCAGCGGCCGCTTCCTCATCGAACAGGCGGAGCAGGTAGCCGTCAACGTTCGTGGCGAGGTCATCAAGGGGTCGGGCCACGGTTGATGGAAGAGGCCCCCTCCCAGGTCATTCCCGCCATCGCCGGCTTCGTCAACTAACCCACGGGCAAGGAGTCGACCATGAATCGACCGCGCTGGAACACGCAGAACGACCTCGCCGAGAAGGTGCGCCGCGAGGCGATCGAGCTTCTCAACCAGCAGCTCGCCGACGGGCTCGACCTGGCGCTGCAGGCCAAGCAGGCGCACTAGAACGTGAACGGGCGGAACTTCATCAGTTGTTCGAGGACGCCGACGACCTGGCCGAGCGCGCTGTCCAGCTCGGCGGCACGGCGTTCGGCACCGCGCGGTCCACGGCGAAGACGTCAAGGCTGAGCGAATACCCGCTCGACATTGGTTCAGGCCGCGAGCAGTCCTCGCGCTTTCGGGCGCGCTCGCGAAGTTCGCCGGGTCGGCGCGGGCCGGGATCGATGCGGCAACCGCGCTGGGCGAACGCCGACACGGCCGATCTCTTCACCGAGATCTCGCGCGGTATCGACAAGCTCCTGTGGAAGGTCGAAGCCCACGCCTAGGCGAGGACTGAGCAGAGGCCAGATGATCGCGACGGATCGAAGTTGCCCGAGGGGCCGGTGAAATAGTTCGTGCGGTCGATCGCGTTCAACGCGGGCTGCGTGACGATGACACCGTCGTCAAGTCAAGATGACTACCCTGGGATTCGGACTGTCCCGTCGCACGATCGTCGCGGAACCGTAACCTTCAACTCCTATACTCCGCGGGCTGAATGTCGATGCCGGCGCGCGTCCCGCGGGCCGCCCGGAGCGCAGCAACTGGATGGGTGGCCTCCGCGAGCTTTCACGGGCCGCCGGAGAAGAGGGTGCGATGGCGCGGAAGGCCAAGGATGCGATGGGGGCGACACGAGCAGGCCGACGTTCGTCACGCCGCCCTCGTCCGGCCCGCCGTCGCGCCGACGCGCGCGGCGTCCAGCGCGCCATCCACGATGCCTTCAACCGAAGCGACCTCATCGGGGTGGGCGTGCTGAACCTTGCCAGGAACACCATCGTGACGGCACTCGCCGGCGTACAAGACGTGGGCGCCGAGCTCGGCGGCGCGGCGGTGGCCGTGGCGCGCGGAGCGATCAGGGCCGCCTATCGCATCAGCGGAGATCTCGGCTCGGTCGCACGCGAGGCCGTTCGTGGAACGATCACTGCGGCGAAAGAGATCGGCGGCGACGTCGGGGGCGCCGCGAACTCGGCGGCGCAAGGAGCCGTGAAGGCCACCGGCGAGGTTCGTGGTGACGTGGCGACGGTCGCCCGCCGGGCGGTGGAAGGCAGCATCGCGGCCGCCCGGGAGATCGGCAGCGACGTCGGTGTCGTGGCGAAGAACGCGGCGGCTGGCGCGATCGAGGCGGCCGACCGGATCGGATTGGCGGCCGGCCGGGCCGTGAGGACGACGCTGGCGACGACCGTGGCCGGCGTTCGTTCGCTCGTCGACGACGCGCAGTCTCGAGCTCCGACCAGGACAGCCGACGGCCCGCGCGCTCGACGGGCGAAGGATCGACCGCAACCCCGGACAACGCGGAAAGGACCGAAACAGGCGCGCTGACGGTGGCCGCGTGCGAAATGTCCTGGCTTTCGAACGACCCGATGTGCCCGATCTGTGACGCGCTGATCTCGTCCAGCGACGTCGTCGTCCTCGACGAAGGAGAGCTCATCCACGCCGCGTGCGCCGATCCGAAACGCGCATCGGCGTCACCCGAATCGCCAGTGAGCCGGACGACCAAGTCCTCCCGCCGCGGCCCACGACGGAAGCGGCGCGCCGGGAAATCGCGTCGCGAGCGTTGATTACGTTTGTGCTACGGAAGAAGTACTTGACAGAAGTGCGACCGGGGTTTCGAATGTGCGCCTCAATCCCGATGGGTCCTCAGGAGGAGGCTCTCATGCCGACGATGCCAAGACGCTCTCGCGCCACGAACGGTCACGCGCCGCTTTCCTACGACACGATGCAGAGAGTCGAGGCGCTGTCGGTGGGTGCGGTCGAGGTCGTCACCGGGACCGTGGTCTCGGCCATACGCGGAATTCAGGAGATCGGCGCCGAAGTCGGTTCGACGGCCGTCAGTGCCGTCCGCGGCTCCATTCGCGCCGTTGAGGTCATCGGCGGAGATCTCGGACGCGTGGCTCGCAATGTGATGGATGGCGCGGTCACGGGCAGCCGCGACGTCCGTGGCGACGTCATCCGCATCGCCCGCGACGCGGCCGACGGTGCGCGCGAGGCGGTCGATCGGATCGGGTCCGCCACGCTGCGAATGGTCCGCGGAGTGGTCGACGAGACGGCCTCGCGGGCCTCTTCCCGCGGCCGCAAGGCGCTGCGCCGGACGGGCCCACGGTCCACGGTCCGCGCTCCACGCTCTCCACGCCGCGCCGCCTGACATGCGGATTCAGCCGTTTTCGTTCATCCTCGGCCTTGGCGTCGCCTTCATGGTCCCGCTCTTTTCGAAAGTGCTGCGTCCCCTCGCCGTCGAAGCGACGGCCGCCGGCCTCGGTCTCGTCGAGGAAGGCCGCCGCATCCTCGCCGAGCAGATGGAAGTGATGGAGGACATCGCGGCCGAAGCGCGGGCTCGGCGCGAGGTGATCGTCGCGGCCGGCAACGGCAACGGCCTGGGACACGAGCAAGAACACGGAGCCGAGGCCGCGAGTGAGAGCGAGCCGGCTGCCACGGTCGGACGAAGCCGCCGGCGCGGCAACGGCACCCGTCGACACGCTTCGTAGTCGGGCGCCGCCGTGCCCCGTGAACCGCTCGCCATCGTTCACGATATTCCCGGGCGGCTTCGCGTTCGCTTGCCGGCAACGGCTAACGTCGCCGATCTGGAAGCCACCATCACAGGATTGTCCGGAGTCGCAAGCTGCCGCTGGTCGCCACGAACTCGAAGTCTCCTGACGACCTACCGTCCTGACGAGGTGGATCCGGCCTCGATCGTCGATGCCATCGCCGACCACGCCGACGTCGATCCTGGTCCCCCGCCCGCCGTCTCGGCTGAAACGCTCGACCGGCCGCCCCTGGTCGCGGCACTCCTCGAGACCGTCGGCGACGTGGATCGTCGGCTCGGGCGGGCGAGCGGCGGAACGTTCACCCTGGGAGTCCTGGTTCCGCTCGCGCTCGCCCTGTGGGCCGTCCGTGACATCACGCGGGGCCCACTGCGCTCGATGCCGTGGTCGACGGCGCTCTGGTACGCCCACGGGCTCTTCCGCGACTACAACCTGTCCCGGCGCGACTGATCGCGTGCGATACGAGATCGCTCACGCAGTCCGGGGCCGCCTGCGGGTCCGGTATCCGGTGTCCTGGTTCGCTCGCCGGCGCGAGGTGGTCGAAGCCGGTCTTCGTGGGCTCCCCGGCATCCGCAGCGTCGACGGCAATCCGATCACCGGCAGCCTCCGTATCGTCTACGATCCGTTCCTCCTCGCCGAGGCTTCGCTCGTCGACAGCCTGCACGAGTTGAGTCAGGCGCTCAACGCACCGCCCGCGCCGGCCACCGCGGCGCCGCGGCCCCGGATCGAGACTCGACGGACTCCACTCTTGAACATGCTGGGGACGGCCTCGGTGTTCGCCCTGACGTGGCTGCCGGTGGCGACACCGCTGCGGGCGGCCTTCGTACTCGCGAGTGGCCTACCCATGCTGGCGCGCGCGACGCAGACCCTGGCCCGCCGCCGTCGCGTCGACGGCGACGTCCTCGACGCCTCCACGTTCGGGCTGCTCGCGCTGCGGGGCAACTGGCCCGCGGCCGCGTTGCTGCCCGGCCTGCGAGCGCTCGGGGATTACATCGTGGCCAAGAGCGTGGTGACGGCGCGCCGATCGGTGCGCGGCGTGATCGGGCCCGAGGACGAGGTCGTTCAGCGCGTGGACGGCGAACGTCGAGTACACGTTCGCACGGCGTCGCTTCGCCCCGGTGACGTGATCGTCGTGGCCACCGGCCAGAACGTCCCGGCCGACGGCACGGTCGTGAACGGCGAAGCGCTCGTGAATCAGCAAACGATGACCGGCGAGGCCCTGCCGGTGGAGCGGCGAAGCGGTGACCCCGTGTTTGCGGCCACGCTCGTCGAGCACGGCGAGATCGAAGTGCGCGTCGACCGCGTCGGCCTGGACACCGCGGTCGGCCGCATCGTTCAGACCATCGAAGCGGCCGCCGACGAGAAGCCTGACATCCAGATGTTCGCCGAGCGCCTGGCCGACCGCGAGGTGGGCCGCACGCTCGGGCTGGCCGTGCTGGGCACGGTCGTGTCTCGCAGCATCGACGCCGGCGTCGCGATCCTCGTCGCCGACTACGGCACGGCCGCGCGCGTCGGAATCCCCGCGGCCGTGCTGACGGCCATGAAGCGAGCGGCTGCCGAAGGCGTGCTCGTCAAAGGACCGCGCACGCTCGAGACTCTCGCCCGCATCGATACCGTCGTCTTCGACAAGACCGGAACGCTGACGTCAGGGACACCGCGCGTGGCCCGCGTCGTCTGTCACACTCGAGCGCTCGACGAGGATGCCCTCATTCGGCTCGTGGCGGCGGCCGAGCATGGATTCCAGCACCCGATCGCCCGAGCCGTTCGCCGGCTCGCCGCCGATCGGAAGCTGAGCGTGCCGGCCGCCACGACGACCGCCAGCCAGATCGGTCTTGGTGTCGACGTCACCGTCGAGGGCCGACACGTGTTGATTGGCAGCCGCCGCTTCATGGAATCGCGCCACGTGGGACTGGCCGCAGCCGAGGCCGACGAGCGCGCCGCCCACGGGGCCGGCGGGGCTGCGACGTTCGTGGCGGTCGACGGTGAGCTGGCCGGGCTCCTGGTCCTTCAGGATGAGCTTCGGCCCGAAGCCCGAGAGGCCGTCAGCGCCCTGAAGGCACGCCGGATGCGCGACATCGTCCTTCTGACCGGCGACCACCCGGAGCCGAGCCGCGCCATCGCCGAGTTGCTCGGGTTGCGTAATCACTACGCCGAGCTGTCTCCAGATGAAAAAGCGAAACTCATCCATCGGCTCAAGCGTGAGGGTCACGTGGTGGCCATGGTCGGCGACGGCGTGAACGATGCGCTCGCGCTGGAGGAAGCCGATGTCGGTATCGCCGTCCCTGGCGGGGCCGAAGTGGCCTCGGCGGCCGCCGATGTCGTGATCATGAGCGGCGGCCTCGACCGGGTCGTACGGGCTCTTGATCTGGCGGCCGAGACCATCGCCGCAGTGCGGCGCACGGTGAACATTGCTGCCCAGGCCAATCTCGGGGTCGTCGGCCTCGCATCGTTCGGGCTCGCGAAGCCGTTGGCCAGTATCTTGCTGACCCACGGCATCACGCTCGGCGCCGCCATAATAACCACCAGGCAGCCAGCTCAGACCCGCTCACCCCGGCGCCGTCGGCCAGCCCTTCACAAAAACGTTCGGCGCTCGTCATCGAACTGACATGATGGCTATGTACCCTGGGAGTCGACTACGGGGCCTCGCTGGCCTGCCGGGGAGGTGGTTCGGTGGCGCTGGTACATCTGCTGATCGGGCTCTTGGCCGACGTCGTCTTCGAGTCCGCTGCGGTGAAGCATCGTACGTTCCAAGCCGAGATGTCGCGTTACATCGCCGAACGCGGCCTCGCTACTGGCAAGCGCACCCGCCTGGCAACCCGCTAGCCCGGCGGCGCGCCCGCCAGCGGCGGGCCGCTGAGTACGTTGCGTCATGACTACGGCCGCGCCGCGGCGCCGGCCGCCGCTCCGATCTTTCGCGCTTCCGGCTGTCGTTCCCGTCTTCGTCGCCCTCCCTGGGCGGGCTCGCCTCCGTGTCGAGGGTCTGCGTCGACGCCCTGATGTCGCCGCGCGGCTCACCGCGCAGCTCACCGGACAGTCGTCGATCCATCGGGTGGGCGCGAGCGCGGTCACCGGCAACGTCCTGATCCTGTTCGACGCCACCGCGCTCGACCTGCGCCGGCTCGTCGCTGTCGTCGCGCAGGCTGCTGCACCAGGACCGATGCCGAGCGAAGCCGTCCGCCCGGGTGCTGATCGATGGCACACGCTCACGGCCGACGCCGTCGTCAGCGAGGTCGAGACGTCGATCGCGACCGGCCTCGATACCACGGAAGCGGCCGCCCGGCTGGCCCGCTTCGGTGAGAACCGACTGCCCGAGCCACGCCCCAAGTCAGCGCTCGAGATCATCACCGGTCACGTGGTGTCGGTGCCGGTGCTCGTGCTCGGTGTAGCGGCCGCACTCTCGCTCGTGAGCGGCGCCCTCATCGACGCCGGAGTGATCCTCGCCGTCGTTACCGTCAACGCCGCGATCGGTTACGTCACCGAGCGCCGGGTGGAGCGCATCTTGATGTCGCTCCAGAGCGCGACGGTGCCCCACGCCCTCGTTCGTCGCGAAGGCGCCGACGTCCGGATCGCAGCAGCCACGCTCGTCGTCGGTGACGTCCTCATCCTGCGGGCCGGTCACGACATTACGGCCGACGCTCGCGTGATCGACGCCGAAGGGCTCGCCACCGACGAATCGTCGCTGACCGGGGAAAGCCTGCCCGCGGCCAAGCGGCCCGATCTGGTGTGCGATCACGCCGCCGGACTCGCGGACCGCGCCAACATGGTCTTCGCGGGCACCGTCGTCGCCGAGGGCGCCGCCCTCGCCGTCGTCACGGCGACGGGCCGTGACACCGAAATCGGGCGCGTGAGGGCCCTCGTCGGAGAGACGGCGACGCCCACGACGCCGCTCGAACGCCAGCTCGACCGGCTGGGCCGCCGGCTCGTCGGAGTGTCGCTGGCGTTCTGTGGCGGCGCGCTCGCGCTCGGCCTGCTGCGGGGATTCCCCTTCACCGAAATGATCCGCTCGGTGATCTCGCTTGCCGTCGCGGCCGTGCCCGAAGGCCTGCCGGCCGTCGCGACGACGACGCTCGCGCTGGGCGTTCGACGGATGTCGGCGCAGCGCACGCTCGTCCGCCGGCTGGCGGCGGCCGAGAGCCTCGGGGCAACGACCGTCATCTGCGCGGACAAGACGGGCACGGTCACCGAAAACCGCATGACCGTCTACGGCTGGCATCTGTCCGGAAGCGAGTACCGCTCCCCGGCGGCCGTCTACGACGCGCGACTGGCCCGCGCGCTCGCCATCGGTACCCTGTGCAACGAGGCGGAGCTGGCCAACGGCGGAGCGGAGATTCGCGGTAGCTCCACCGAAGGCGCGCTCCTTCGCGCGGCCCGCGACGCCGGGTTCGACTACGAGCCGCTGCGTCGCCGGTTCCCGCTGCTCGGGGTTCGCCCGCGCCGTGACGGTGAGAACTGGATGGCGACGCTTCATCACGACGGCGATCGCCGGCTCATCGCCGTCAAGGGCGCGCCCGAGGAGGTCCTCGCTCGCGCGACCCGCTGGGTCGACACGAGCGGTGCCCAACCGCTCACGGCGGACGCGCAGCGTGCAATCCGCGCCGCCAATGCCTCGTTCGCCGCGCGCGGGATGCGCGTGCTCGGGCTGGCCTATCGCGAGCTTCCCGGCGATACCGAGCCCGTCTACGACGAGCTGGTCTGGCTCGGCCTGGTCGCGCTCAGCGATCCGGTCCGAAGCGGCGTTCGCGAAGCGATCGCCGCCTGCCGCACGGCAGGGATCCGGACCATCCTCATCACGGGCGACCAGGCCCAGACCGCCGCCGCGATCGCCCACGACCTCGGGATCGCCCACAACGGCCAGGTGCGAGTGGCCGAGGCCGGCCAGCTTGCCGGACTCGACCGTTCCGCGTTGGCAACGCTGGCGCGCGAGGTCGACGTCTTCGCGCGGGTGACGCCGGCGCACAAGTACGAGATCGTGCGCGCCTTGCAAGCGGCCGGTGAAGTGGTGGCCATGACCGGCGACGGCATCAATGACGCCGCCGCCCTTCGCGCCGCCGCCATCGGCGTGGCCATGGGTGAGCGGGGCACCGACGTGGCTCGTGACGTCGCCGACGTCGTCCTTCTCGACGATGACTTCGGCTCGATCGTTGGCGCCATCGCCCAGGGGCGCACCATCCGCGACAACATCGCGCGCGCGCTCCAGTTCCTGCTCGCCACGAACTTCAGCGAGATCCTCGTGACGCTCGGAGCCCTCGCCATCGGCGGCGCTCGGCCGCTTTCGGCGACGCAGTTTCTGTGGATCAACCTTCTCTCCGACGTCTTCCCTGCGCTGGCTCTCGCCGTCGAGCCGGGCGCGCCGGACGTGATGAAGCGCCCCCCTCGCGATCCCGCCCAACCCCTTCTGGGCCGAGCCGATCTCGCCGGCCTGGGCGCTGAAGCCGCGGTGTTGACGGCCACGACGCTCGCCGCCCACCGGCTGGCCCTCGCGGGCTCCGGCGACGCTGCGCGGGCCGCGACCGTTGCCTTCTCGGCGCTCACGACGTCGCAGATCCTGCATGCGCTGAACTGCCGAGCTGGATCGGGCGTGAGCGGCGTGACCAGAAACCCGATGCTCGGCGCAGTCGTCGGCGGCACCGTCGCCCTTCAGGCTCTGGCGACCCAGGTGCCACTGCTACGGCGGATCCTTGGCGTCACCCCACTGGCGGGCGGCGATTGGGTGCTGATCGGCGGCGCCGCCGTGGCCTCGCTCGGTCTCATTCGCCTCGGGAGAGGAGTGACACCGGCCATCGCGCCGGCCATCCGTGTGCGCACCTGAAGGTCTACCGATTCGCACGTCCTCCTTTTCGACCTGCCCTGACGGCGAAGTGATCACGACGATGCCAGCGTAGGTGTCGGGAGTGCGATAGCGCCGCTTCCCACCTTTCACGTATGATGCGTGCCCTTCACTACGACCATGACGACCGGGCTGTCGGAAGGGGCGTTCTTCCTCTCGCGCGTCAGGCATTCGACTGACCGCGGTCCGACGCCGTTGGCCGGCCCTCCTGAAAGGGTCTGACGTGGATTGGGCGGTCGAGGCGCTGCTGGAGCATGGCACGCTGATCGTGTTCGGCTGGGTGTTCGCTGTTCAGGTCGGCGTGCCGATTCCGACCGTTCCGCTGCTGCTGGCCTTCGGTGGCAGCTCGGGGATCCGCGTGGGCCAGTTCCGCGTCTACGACGGCGGGAGCGCGCTGCTGGGCACGTATGCCGCCATCAAAGACATCGAGCGGCGATGGAGCCATGCGCGCGTGACCAGCGCATGACGACGGACGTGGCCGCGATCAGGACCCGGATGCGCGATCCCGGCCTCACGGCGGCGCCGTCCGTCGATTCCGCCACCGTGCGCGTGACCTTCGAGTACGTGGCGTGGGCGACGGTCTGGCTGCTGGTGGGCACCATCATCGGGCTCATCGCCTCGATCAAGCTGCACTGGCCGGAGTTCCTGCCGTACGCCTGGCTCTCGTTCGGTCGTGTGCGGCCTGCTCATACGAACCTGGTCCTGCTCGGCTGGAGCTCGCTCGCGCTGGTCGGCCTCTCCCTCTACGTCGTGTCCCGCACCTCGCGCGTCCCACTCTGGAGCCCGCGCCTGGCCAGGATCGCCCTCGGGCTCTGGAACCTGACGCTCCTCGGCGGCCTCGTGACCATGCTGGCCGGCGTGAACCGCGGTCCGCAGGAATACCGCGAGTGGGTGTGGCCGCTGGCGATCATGTTGGCCGTGGCGGTCCTGATCGACGGGTACGTGGCATACCGGACGGTGGCCGCGCGAACGCTCCCCGAGGTCTACGTATCGAACTGGTACATCCTCGGCGGGTTCTGCTACCTCCCGATCCTGTACGTCACCAGCTACCTGCCGTTCTATCAGACCGCGATCGGCAACACGGTCGTGCAGGGCTATTACATGCACAACGCGATGGGCATGTGGTTCACGCAGTTGGCACTCGGCGTCAGTTACTACGCGATCCCGCGACTGCTCGGCCGGCCCGTCTACTCGTATGCCCTCGGCGTTCTCGGGTTCTGGACCAATCTCCTCTTCTACCCACTGATCGGCGCGCATCATTTCATCTTCAGCCCGGTCCCGTGGTGGCTCCAGAGCACGGCCATCCTCTTCAGCGTGGGCATGATGGTGCCGGTGTGGGCGGGGACCGGAAACTTGCTCCTGACCTTCAGGGGCTCGAGCGGCGCGGTGCGCCGGAGCTATGCGTTGCCGTTCTTCGTGACGGGACTCATCGGGTACGGCCTCGCCTCGACCCAGGGCACGATCGAGGCCTTCCGCAGCGCCAACATCTACTGGCACTTCACGAACTTCACCGTGGGGCACTCTCACCTTGCGATGTACGGATTCATCGCGTTCATCGCCTGGGGCGCCGTCTACGGGTTGCTGCCGCGGCTCACCGGACGTGAGCCGAGTCCACTGGCGGTGGGTGTTCACTTCTGGCTCGCGCTGGTCGGAGTCCTGACGTACGTGATCTCGATCTCCGCGGCCGGGGTCCTTCAGGGCTTTGCGTGGGTATCAGGACAATCATTCATCGCCTCGGTGATCGCGGCCGAGCCGATGTGGCTCTGGCGGACGGTCGGCGGTCTCTTGATTGTCCGGAGCAACGTCGTTTTCGCCGTCAACGTCTGGGCCATGCGACCTCAGCGCGCCATCGTCTCCGCGCCCTCTCCGAACGCAGTCAGGAGTCCCGCGTGAGCTTCGGTGGGCTCCATA
>Ga0066710_100005491_pt1 | contig 11573 bp, 9 predicted proteins | sample GraSoiAngelo_159_FD_79666 | JGI IMG/M metagenome (GOLD analysis project Ga0066710, IMG submission 79666) | Grasslands soil microbial communities from the Angelo Coastal Reserve, California, USA - 14_1009_16_40cm | ecosystem: Environmental > Terrestrial > Soil > Grasslands | place: USA... | reverse complement strand
CGAGCCCTGTCACCGCCTCGGTCACCCCGTGCTCGACCTGGAGCCTGGTGTTCATTTCCAGGAAGTAATGGTTCCCATCGGCGTCCACCAGGAACTCCACGGTGGCCGCGTTCTCGAAGGCGACCCCACTGGCAATGCGCCGCGCGCTTTCCGCCAGGGCGGTTCGCAGCTCTGGCGTGACCGCCGGCGAGGGGCTCTCCTCGACCAGCTTCTGGTGCCGGCGCTGGACGCTGCACTCCCGCTCCCCCAGTACTGCCAACCCGCCGAAGCGGTCGCCGAGCAGCTGCACCTCGATGTGCCGGGCGGGCGAGACGAGGCGCTCCAGGTAGAGCGTGCCATCCCCGAACGCGGCCTCTGCCTCGCGGCTGGCCAGAGCCCTGGCTGCCTCGACCTGCTCGGCGTGGTCGACGCGCCGCATGCCCCGCCCCCCTCCCCCGGCTGCCGCCTTCAGGAGCGCCGGGAAGCCCACCTCCTCCAGCGCCTCGCTGCTGAGCGATGGATCGCCGACCGGCATGAGGAGCCCGGGAACGATCGGCACGCCGGCGGCCACCGCTGCCCTGCGGGCGGCCAGCTTGTCGCCGAGGGTGGCCAGTGTCTCTGCGGGTGGGCCGATGAAGACGATCCCCGCCGCGGCAACGGCCGCGGCGAACGCCGCGCTCTCCGAAAGGAAGCCATATCCCGGATGGATTGCCTCTGCCCGGCTGCGGCGGGCGGCCTCGACCATCGCGACGATCGACAGGTACGACTCGGCGGGGGTCGCCGGCCCGATGCGGAGCGCCCGATCGGCCTGGCGGACATGCAGCGCGTCGGCATCGGCCTCGCTGTAGACGGCGATCGATTCGATCCCAAGCTCCCGGCAGGTCCGGATCACGCGGATCGCGATCTCGCCGCGGTTGGCGATCAGGATGCGCCGAAACGGCGGCGTGGCGCGGTCCTGCCCGCCGTCTTTGCGCAAAGACGCGGAGCGGTCAGAGCGGGATGTTGCCATGCTTCCTGGCGGGCACCGCGCGACGCTTCCCCTCCAGCACGGTCAGCCCGGCAGCCAGCCTGGCACGCGTCTCCGACGGCAGGATCACCTCGTCGACGTATCCGCGCGCCGCGGCCACGTACGGGTTCGCGAAACGCTCCTGGTACTCGGCGACAAGCTGCTCGCGCTCGGCATCGCCGTCCGCGGCATCCGCGATCCGGTCGCGAAAGATGATCTCCACGGCACCGTCGACACCCATCACCGCGATCTCGGCCGTCGGCCACGCGAAGTTCAGGTCGCCGCCGATGTGCTTGCTGCTCATGACGTCGTAGGCGCCGCCGTACGCCTTGCGGATGATGACGGTGAGCTTTGGCACGGTGGCCTCGCTGTAGGCATACAGCAGCTTGGCGCCGTGCCGGATGATGCCGCGATGCTCCTGGTCGACCCCGGGCAGGAATCCGGGGACATCGACCAGTGTTACGAGAGGGATGTTGAAGCAGTCGCAGAACCGGACGAAGCGACCGGCCTTGTCCGAGGCGTCGATGTCCAGGACACCGGCGAGCACCTCGGGCTGCTGGGCGACGATCCCGACTGGCCGCCCTTCGATCCGGGCAAGGCCGCAGATCACATTGCGGGCGAAATGCTCGTGCACCTCCGTGAACGAGCCCGCGTCGACGATGCCGCGCACCACCTGGTGCATGTCATAGGAGCGCTGCGCCGAGTCGGGGATGAGGGAGTCAAGGGCGTCGCCCGCCCTATCGGGCGGCTGCCATTCGCCGGCGCGCGGCGGCAGGTCGACGTTGTTCGATGGGAGATAGCCGACGATCCGTCGCGTCAGCTCGAGCGCCTGCGGCTCTCCCGGCGCAAGGAAGTGCGCAACTCCGCTCACCTCATTGTGCACCCGCGCGCCGCCGAGGCCCTCCAGGTCGATCTCCTCATGCGTCACCGTCTTCACCACTGTCGGGCCGGTGACGAACATGTAGCTGCTGCCATCGACCATGACCGTGAAGTCGGTGATCGCCGGTGAATAGACCGCCCCGCCGGCGCAAGGGCCCAACACCACCGAGATCTGTGGCACCACTCCGGAGGCCAGGGTGTTGCGGAGGAAGATCTCCGCGTAGCCGCCCAGTGAGACGACCCCTTCCTGGATCCGCGCCCCGCCCGAATCGGCGAGGCCGATGATCGGCGCCCCCGTCTCCATGGCGAGATCCATCACCTTGCAGATCTTTTCGGCGTGCGCTTCCGAGAGGGAGCCGCCGAAGACGGTGAAGTCCTGGGCGTAGACGAACACCGTGCGACCGTCGATCGTCCCGTGCCCGGTCACCACGCCATCCCCGAGGTAGCGTTCGTCGTCGAGGCCGAACTCCGTGGTCCGGTGCGTCACGAGGGCGTCCAGCTCCCCGAAGCTGTCGTCATCAAGGAGCAGCTCCAGGCGCTCTCGGGCGGTCAGCTTGCCGCGCTCGTGCTGCTGCTCAATGCGGCCCTCTCCGCCACCGAGCCTCGCGTCCACCCGCAGCTGTCGCAGGCGGGCGAGCTTGTCAGCCGTCGACACGGGCATCCTCCGCTGCAGGTGGTGGGCCCAGCAGGGATCGAACCTGCGACCCGCCGGTTATGAGCCGGATGCTCTGACCACTGAGCTATGGGCCCGGGGGATGGTGGACAACTTCGAGTATAGAGGCTCGTCTTTGCACAAAGACATCGACACTAACCCAGCTTGTGGATAAGTCGGGTGCCCGAACCGGCGCGGCCCCGGTATCATCGAGCGGTCGCGGTCGCGACTCTCAAATCCCCCATCCGCCCGTCGGAAGGTGCTCACTTGACCAAAGTCATCGCGATTGCAAACCAGAAGGGCGGCGTCGGCAAGACGACCACCGCGATCAACCTGGGAGGGGCACTAGCCGAGCTCGGCTATCGGATCCTCTGCATCGACATGGATCCGCAGGCGAACCTGACTGTCGGTTTGGGGATCTCGCTCTCGGACGTTCACCATTCGATGGCCGATGTCCTCTCCGACGATCGGATCGCGCTCGATGAGGTGGTGCGCCCGACCGAGATGCCCGGCCTCTCGGTGGCACCATCGACGCTGGAGCTGGCGTCCACCGAGGTCGAGCTCTTCACCGCGATCGGCCGCGAGATGATCCTGCGCGATGCCCTCGACGGTTGGGTCGAGCGCCAGTACGACGTCCTCATCATCGATTGCCCGCCAACCCTGGGCCTCCTGACGATCAACGCCCTGGTCGCCAGCTCGCGAGTCATCATCCCGGTCCAGACCCAGTACTACGCGATCAAAGGCCTCACCTCGCTCATCAAGGTGATCAACACCATCAAGCTCAAGCTCAACCATGACCTCGAGATCCTGGGTCTGCTCGCCACGTTCTACGACGGCCGGACGGTGCTCGCCCGCGAGATGCTCGAGAACCTGCGCGAGCTGGGCGACCAGCGGGTCTTCAACACCATGATCAAGAACACCGTGAAGCTGGGCGAGGCGCCGCTCACCGGGAAGCCGGTCACCGAGTACGCCACCAACTCCGCCGCGGCGCGCGCGTTTCGCGAGCTGGCCCGCGAGGTGATCGAGCTTGGCTAGCAAGCGGCCCCAGCTGCGGGCCAACATCCATCGGCTCTTCGACGAGGCGCAGGCGACCGACCTCGCGCCGGGGATCGTGTCGTTGATCGAGTCCCGCGCGACCCGCGCCCAGATCCGCGAGGTGCCGGTCGACCGGATCCTCCCCAACCCCGCCCAGCCGCGGCTCTCCTATGAAGAGGACTCACTCACCGAGCTGGCCGATTCGATCCGCGAGCACGGCGTCCTGCAGCCGATCCTCGTCCGTCCGGTCGGGAGCCAGTACGAGCTGATCGCCGGCGAGCGCCGGTGGCGCGCCTCGCGAATGGCGGAGCGCGAAACGATCCCCGCCATCGTTGCCGAGTTCGACGAGGAGACCGCCCTGGAGGTGTCGATCATCGAGAACCTGCAGCGGGAGGATGTCTCTCCCCTGGAGGAGGCGGCGATGTTCGGCAAGATGACCGACCTGGGCTACTCGCTGCGGCAGCTCGCCCAGAAGATCGGCAAGGACAAGGGCTACGTCGAGAACCGGATGCGCCTGGCCGCCGCTCCACCAGAGGTCCGCGAGCTGGTGTCCCTGCGCAAAGACACCCTGAGCCACGCATACGAGCTGATGAAGGTTGGCGACGAGCGAACGCGGAAGCGGCTGGCGCGCCGAGTCGCCGCCGGTGAGCTGTCGCTCGCCAAGCTGCGAGCCATCACCGGTGGGAAGGCCGCGGAGCCCACCTCTGATGGCAAGCCCAGGCGCCGCGCGCAGACCGCTGCCGGCCGCATGGTCGCGGTGCGCATGGCCGATGACGCGCTGGTCAACAACCGGGCGCGGCTGGCCGATGCGATCGACGAGCTGGTGGGGATCATCGCCCAACGGGACCTGCTCGACGAGATTCCCGAGGTGAACCGCGACAACCTGGCGCGTAGCCTGACGGTCACCAAGCTCAAGCTCGAGAACGCGATCGCCATCATCCGGGCCACTCGCGAGGAGTAGCCCTCAGGGCGTGTAGCTCATCACCTGGCGCTCGGCGACGAGGAAGTCGATCAGCTTCCGGCGCGCCAGCGGGTCAGTTCGCCGCAGCCCGGCGACGGCGCGCGGAAGCTCGAAGATGGGTGCTGCCAGCTCGCCGGCGGTGTCGATTCCCACGACGTGATCCGGTCCTCCGCCGACGAGGAAGACGCGCTGAAAGCCGCGAGCGTCCAGCCCGCAGACCGCGCAGAAGGCAGCGACCGCGGTTCCGACGCCCTTTCGCTTGGCAAAGTCGATGAACAGGTCTGCCGCCCAATCGTCAATCTGCTCGTCCGACTGAGCCTCGACCATGGTCCGATACTCGCGATCGATGGTGGCGCTCACCGCTCCTCCGCACTTGGATGGCCAATGCAATTCTAGCCAGCGGGCGGTCAATGCCGATGCGCCGGGACCCCATTTCGGGCCGGTCCATCGGCTATCCTGCGGCCGTGATCGACCGCGCCGCGGACCCGAGAACCGAGGACACGATCGTCTACGAGCTGCTCCGCAGAGAGCGTGAGGACGCCGATCCCACGGTCGTCGGGACAGCCACGTTCCAGGGTGGCCGCGCAACCGTCGCTGCTCCTGAGACGATCGCGGTCGCCGTCCGCGAGCTCCTCGAGCGGGCCTTCGTGGACCGCGTTCAGGCGGACGAGCGTCCGCGTGGGTACCGGCGCAGCCGGCGGGGCCAGGTCGACATGCTGGTGCCCGGCATGCCCGAACACTTCGTCGCCCGCCTTCGGGGCCTGTGGCTCGCCTATCCCGATGGCTCAGTGGTCACCGCACGCCCGGCGCTGGCGGGACGTGCGGCGCCGGTCCTCCAGCCCCCGCTCCCCGACCTGGGCCAGGCGAGCTCGCCGGTCACCGATCCGTCCGTGCGTAGGGGGACGCTCAGCGAACGCGACGAGATCCTGCATGCTCGCCCCCTGGTCCGTGGCAACGATCCCCTCACCGGGCTGCGGCCCGCGGAAGAGCGCACGGTGGCGCGGACCGACTGCGGCTGGATCGCCTGAAAACATAGATTTACCGAGGTTCTCGGGCTGGACCGCGGGGTCGCGGCGGCGATTCGGGGTCCGCTATGATCGGGCCGTGAAGAGGCGGCGCTTCTGGATCCTGCCGATCGGCATCGTGGCCGTGGCGATCGCCTACTACTTCCTCAGCGGGCACGAGCCTTCCGGCTCGGTGCTGCTGCTGATCTGGGGCGGTGCCATGGCCGTGATGGGCTGGGTGCTGCTTCCCACCGTCGACAACGTGGGTCCCACGGCGCCGGTCGACCCTGAGTACGAGCCCAAACGGGACTGAGCCCATTTCCCCGCGCACGATGATGCCGGGCAACTGTGGCTGCCCTGGCGGGTCACCCCACCAACACAGGTACCCGGCTCACCTCTCCTAACGGCCAATCGGCCGCTTTGTTAGTTGCCCCCGGCGCCGCGCTTCAGCGGATGCCGGTGTCATAGCTGATCTGCAGATCGGTGACGGGCTGGCCGGCCTCGACCATGAAGTCGACCGGCTGAGCCGTGCCCATCAGACCCTCGACCGGCTGCGGCACCAGGCGGTAGGAGCCCGGTGCCAGCCGGATCGTGAAGGTGCCGTCCTCCCCCGAGGTGGGACGGGCCACCTCATTGCCGTCGGAGTCCACGATGACCAGCTCGGCGCCGGCCACCGGACGTTCCGCGCAGTTGGGATCCGGCGGATACCTCTCCACCGGGCAGGTGGGTCCGGCGGTCACCACTCCTGAGACATCGCTCTTGTCCGGTATCGGATCTCCTGTCTCGCGCACCAGGGCGACTGCGCCGGCGCGTGTCACGTGGTACGTCCAACGATGCTCATGGATGCAGCCCGCGGGGCAATCGCCCCAGCCGATCCGGATCAGCACGTCCCATCCATCACCGATCTCGGCGACGTCGTACCAGGCCGCCTGCCCGATCAGGCTCTCGTCGCGGGCCGTGATCCCGGCAAAGCGCTCATCCTGTTGGAGCGCCAGGCGAGCCGCTGCATCGGGGCTGGTCACTGCTCCGCCGCCTGCACGGGTGCAGGAGAGCAGGAAGACCCCAAGGATCGCGACGGCGCCCGGGGCCAGGCGGAATCGTCGTCTCATGGCCGTGGGACGCATGATGAGGCTTCCGGGTTCCCGGGACGACGGCCGTCCAATGCCGCTAGACTCGCCCGCGATGATTGCCGGCGGATCCCTGTTCCGACGACATCCGCGCAACCCGATCATCACCGCCGCGGACCTTGCCTATCCTGCCAACACGGTCTTCAACCCGGGGGCGGCGGCCATCGACGGCCGGACGGTCCTGCTCTTGCGAGTCGAGGACCTGCGCGGGATCAGCCACCTGACCGTGGCGCGCAGCGCGAATGGGATCGACGACTGGCGGATCGATGCGGAGCCCAGCCTCAGAGCGGCGCCCGATCGCCATCCAGAAGAGCTGTGGGGAATCGAGGACCCGCGCCTGACCTGGCTCGAGGAGGAGCACGCCTGGGCCGTCGCCTACACGGCCTACAGCCAGACCGGCCCGCTCGTCTCCCTGGCGCTGACCGATGACTTCCGGACCTTCCATCGCCTGGGCGCCGTGCTCCCACCGGAGGACAAGGACGCTGCCCTCTTCCCACGCCGTTTTGACGGCCGCTGGGCAATCATCCACCGCCCGACCCCGCTGCGCGGCAAGGCCAGCATCTGGATCTCCTACTCGCCGGATCTTCGTCACTGGGGCGAGCTCACGCTGCTGCTCGAGGCTCGCGAAGGCTCGTGGTGGGACGCCCGCAAGGTGGGACTCGGCCCTCCCCCGCTGGAAACGGTCGACGGGTGGCTGGTCATGTACCACGGCGTGCACCAGACCGCGGCCGGTGGGCTCTATCGCGTCGGCCTTGCCCTCCTGGACCTGGAGGATCCCCGCGTGGTGCTGCGACGCAGCGACGAGTGGGTGATGGGACCGCGTGAGGCGTACGAGCGCGAGGGGGACGTGGGTGGGGTGGTTTTCCCCTGTGGGTGGGTGCTCGACGAGGGGGGCGACCAGCTTCGCATCTACTACGGCGCCGCCGACAGCACCGTCGGCCTGGCCACCGCAAGTCTTTCCGAGGTGCTCGCCTACCTGCGCGAGTCTCCGGCTCCCGAACGGCGGAGCGTCAGCGGAGGCTAGCTGCGGCCAGGCTGGCAGGCGTGCGCACCCCTGACCGCGATGCGTTCCTGGTCGACCTGCGCAGATCGCGAATGCGTTCAGCAGCCAGCAACCAGCCGAGCGTCGACTCGGCGCCGCAGTTCGGGTTGACACCGTCGGGACCCAGGCCATCGTGGCAGGCGCCGATCAGAGGCTCCGCGAGCTGCAGCCCGAGGTCGTTCGAGCCGAGGAACCACGCGTAGGCCCGCTCCATGTCTGACGCGAAACGGGCCTCGCCGGTCGCCTGCAGGGCGCCACGCGCCGCCTCAAGCAGGGAGGCTGCCTCGATCGGCTGTTGGTCCAGCCTGGCGGCCGAGCCGCCCCGGGGCCACCAGCCGCGATTGCCGATCGGAGAGAGGTGGCCTGTCGGTCCGGTCTGTGCGGTCTGTGCGTTCAGCAGCCAGTCGAGGCGGTCGACGCCGAGCGCCACCCAGTCGGGCCGATGGAGCGCCCGACCGGCGGCGATGAGGGCCTGCGGCAGCACCCCATTGTCGTAGGTGACGACCCGCTCGGGCCACGGCCAGGCAGCGTCGGCCTGGGCCATCGCGTTGTGCAGGCTCGAGCCGATCTGCTCGATGGCTGGTTCTAATCCCGGGAGCCTCATCCTGCCCAGGGCCGCGCTGCAGCCGAGCAACGTGTAGCACGGCGGTCGGAGGTGCTCGAAGGTGAGCGCCGCCGGGAGCGCGGCTTCGAAGAGCGAGCGTGCGGCACCGAGCATGCCGGCGTCACGCGTCTCGGCAAGGAGGCCACCGAGCGCCTGCAGCGCCCGGCCATGGCTGTCCTCGGACCCGATCGCCTCCTGCCAGGTGCCGTCGGCAGAGCGGAAGTTGCGGAAGCGGCCGGATTCCGGGTTGTAGGCGGCTTTCAGGAAGATAAGCGACCGACCAATGGCAGCACCGACGACCGGACCGGGCAGCTCCCGCGCGTGGAGCAGGTTCACGGTCAGCGCACGCGCGACGTCGTCGGTGCAGACCCCGTGTCGGGGATCAGGGGCCAGGCCGACGGCGTGCTGCATGACACCGAGTCCGTTGTCCAGGCGGTCGAGGTGGGTACGAACGACTCCCGCGAGCGGGGCTCGAAGCCGGTAGTCCGCGCGCTCAGGCAGCCGCTCGACAACCGGCGGCGGCGAGGGAACCCGGCCCGCGGCCTCGGCGAAGAGCGCCGCGTACTGGTTCGCCACCATCGGCCACGCCATCGATTCGGCGTGCTCGCGAGCCCGAGCGCCGAGCTCAGCCCGAAGCTCTGGATCAGTGAGCAGCTCCTGGAGCCCCGCCGCGAGCGCGGTGACGTCGTTGAAGGGGACCAGGGCGCCGCGCCCGTCGCCAAGCAGCTCGGTGGCGTGCTCGTACGGCGTGGAGATGCAGGCACGCCCTGCGGCTGCGGCCAGGGAGAGTGTCCCGGAGGACGCCTGCTCCGCGTTTCCGTAGGGTGTGACGAAGATGTCGCAGGCCTGCAGCCAGGCGACCAGCTCGTCGGACTCGACGAAGCGGTCCACGAAGGTCACGTGATCCTGCAGGCCCAGGCGCGCGATCTGGTCAATGAGCGCGCGGCGGTACTGCTCGCCATGGCGCCGACGGACCTCTGGATGTGTCGCGCCCAGGATCACGAACCGTGCGGGCGGCGCCTCGCTCCCGATCGCAGCCAGCGCCTCGATCACGAGCTCCAGCCGTTTTGCCGGCCCCAGCAGTCCGAACGAGAGGATCGTGGTCTCGTCCGGGAGCCCCAGCCGTCTCCGCGCCTCGCTCGGCTCCGCCCGCGGGATGCGCGGCACGCCGTGTGGCACGACCGCGACCTTGGCGTCGTCGACCGCATAGATGGTGCGCAGGCGACCACGGGCCGCCTCGCTCATGACCACCACGCGCGCTGATCGTTCCACCAGGTCGGCCAGGATCGAGCGCTGCAGCGGGTGCGGGTGCTCGAGGACTGTATGGAGCGTGGTGACGGTTGGAATCGGGAGCCCCGCGACCAGGTCGAGCACCCCACGACCGGAGGGGCCGCCGTAGATGCCGTACTCGTGTTGCAGCGAGACCACCTCGGCGCCCATTGACGCCAGTGTCTGGCCAGCCTGTCGGTACGCTTCTCGGTCACGGGGCAGCCGCAGGGTCACCTCCGGCGGATAGGCACGAGGGTCGCCGCGGCCGTGATCGAGCGCCGCAATCCGCGGCCAGCCTGCCGGGTGCTCGCCGACCGCCGCCACCAGCCCGCTGCGCAGGTCGTGCGTGAAGGTAGCGATCCCACAGCGCCGCGGCGGGTAGGTCGCGATCATCGCCAGCCTGGGCTGCGCGTGGGATCTCGTCACGGCATCGGCCTCCTCTTTGGACCGGGGGAGGCGCGTGTCGGACGCTACGCCGCCCCGCGGCGTCGGACGGTTCCTTGGCCGCCGGGCTGAGCCGGTTAGGCTGGCTCCGGCGGTAGGATTCGAACCTACGACCAAGCGGTTAACAGCCGCCCGCTCTACCACTGAGCTACGCCGGAACGGGTGCCGGGCCCCGCTTGGCGGGGTCTGTCGGACGAGCCCGATGATAGCCGCCACGCTCGGGGACGGTCAAAAACAGGCTCCTCCGCTCAGGCGAAGCGCGCGATCGCCTCCAGCGTGACGGCCAACCCGGCCCCAAGCACGGCGAGCCCGGAGACGAGCGGAATGGCCCCCGCGAATCGGCGCACCAGCGGCCGGGTGGAGAGTCCGGAGGTCCTGGCGAGCGCGCTCCGCGCGAGGGTGGTGGCCACCGCCAGGCCGCCGAGCACCAGGGCCATCCCGATCCCGAAGCCGAGGATCAGGATGGCACCGAACAGCACTCGGTTGGTGGTGATCGCAACCAGCAGGACGATCAGCGCGGAGCCGCTGGGAACCATCCCGCCAGCCAGCCCGAGCGCCACGACGTTCCGCGGGCGCAGGCCAGGCAACGGCCGCTCAGCGTCGGAATCGTGATCATGCCGGTGGTCGTGGCCATTCGCGTGGTGATGGGGGTGACCGTGGCCATGGGTCTCGCCGTGGCCGCCCGGGTGTCGCCTGCCGACCATGCCCCGCGCCGACCTCACCACCAGTCCGGCGCCCAGCACGACGACGAGCACGCCCGAGGCGATCGACAGCCAGCCGATGACCCGTTCGGGGACGAGCACCTGGCTGGCGGCGAGGGTCGCCACCCCGAGCACGAAGACGCCGGCAGTGTGGGTCGCCGCAACGGTGAGGCCCAGCGTGGCGGCATGGCGGATCGAGCCCTGCGATCCGATGAGATAGGCCGCCACCAGCGTCTTGCCGTGCCCTGGTGAGACGGCATGCAGCGCGCCAAGGCCGACGGCCAGCAGGAGGGCCAGGATCGCGAAGGTTGGTCCTGTCCCGCCGGCGACGAGCGATGCGAGCGGATCGTCGGCGGTCACGCGACGCTGCGGCGCTGACGGGGCCTGGCCAGCGCCATTCCCGCCAGACCCAGCCGTGATACGGAACACCGCCGACCCGCTCCGCACGTCGGGAGGGCTCTGGAGCGAGTCGAGCGGATACCTGGTCAGCTCGGCGGACCGACTGATGGCGGGAACGGTCGACGATTCAAGGGCGACCCCGGCGTCGGCCGCGATCGTCACCTCTCGCCAGCCGACATGCCCATCATCGGTCCGATCCTCGATCGCCAGAGCACGCGTGACGACCGACGCGGAGAGCGATGCTCGGAAGGCGCACATCAGGCGCAGGGTGCGCAGCCCGCCAGCGCCGGCGGGGAAGCTGAGCTCCGGACTCGAGACAGCGGTCAAGGGAAGGACGTGGCCGGCAATGGTCAGCCGGAGCGCGGCGCGGTCGGTGTCGCAGGCTCGCGCGGCGTATGGAGCCAGCTCGGCCGGGTCGGTCTGCCCGTCACGATTGGCATCAATCTGCTGGAGCTCGCTGAAGGTGGGGAT
>Ga0066710_100005490_pt1 | contig 11573 bp, 8 predicted proteins | sample GraSoiAngelo_159_FD_79666 | JGI IMG/M metagenome (GOLD analysis project Ga0066710, IMG submission 79666) | Grasslands soil microbial communities from the Angelo Coastal Reserve, California, USA - 14_1009_16_40cm | ecosystem: Environmental > Terrestrial > Soil > Grasslands | place: USA... | reverse complement strand
TGGTGCGACGCCTGGAGGAATCGAACGTCCGCGAGTTCTCGTGGATCGACACGCGCCGCGTGTACACGGACATCGAAGACCCGATCGAGCTCACCGCGAAGGTGGTCAAGGAGAGCGGACTCGAGCACGCGACGCTGGCGATCGAGAAGAGCGCGTGGTTCCTGACGGTCGCGAACCTCGAAGCGCTCGCCCGTCTCCTTCCCGGGGTGACGTTCGTCGACGGCAGCGGAGTCGTCGAGCAGGGCCGCGTGATCAAGTCTCCGGCCGAGATCGCTTACATCCGCAAGGCGGCTCGCGCCGCCGAGGCGGCCATGCGTGCCGGCCTCGACACCACGGCGGCCGGCCGGACCGAGGACGAAGTCGCGGCGGAGATCTACCGCGCGGCGATCCTGGCTGGCTGTGAGTACACGAGCCTCCCGCAGTTCATCGCCTCCGGCTACCGGTCCAGCATCACGCACGCGACGTGGGCCGGACGGCGCATCGAGCCCGGTGACGTGGTGTACTACGAGGTCGTCGGGACCGTCCAGCGATACAGCGCCTCGCTCTATCGGGGGGCGACGATTGGCCCGCCGAACGACAAGATCAAGCGGATGTCCGACGCGACGATCGCCGGCCTCGAGCGGGTGCTCGAGACGATGAAGCCCGGAGTCCCGTGCGGCGACGTCGCCGAGGCCTGGGCCGACGCGATCGTGAAGGGAGGGTTCGACCGGCCGCACAAGCGGGCCGGCTACTCGATCGGCATCAGCTTTCCGCCCGACTGGGGCGAGGGGCACATCCTCAGCCTGAAGTACGGCGAGAAGCGGGTGCTCGAGCCGGGGATGGTCTTCCACGTGCCGTCCTCGATCCGGGACGAGGGCGTGGCTCTCGTGGGCAACAGCGAGACGATCCTCGTCACCGACCGCGGGTCTGAGGCGCTGACGCACTTTCCGCGCCAGCATTTCGTCAAGTGAGGAAGCAGTCGGCGATGGCACGGGTCTCCGGGGAGCCGTCAAAGGTTCTGGAGCGGATCGATGCCGAGGCGATGCTGAGCGTGGCCCAGGCGCTGATCCGGATCCCGAGCGTGAACCCGCCGGGCGAGGAGGCCGGCGTGGCGGAATGGCTCGGGGAGTGCCTGACCCGCGCCGGGCTGGTCGTGGAGGTCAACGAGGTGCTCCCCGGCCGCCCGAACGTCCTGGCGACGGCCGAGTTCGGGCCCGGGGGCCCGACCCTCCTACTCAATGGCCACACGGACGTGGTCGCAGTCGGGGAGGGGTGGGACGGCGATCCGTTCTCGGGCGCCATCCGGGACGGCAAGCTCTACGGGCGGGGGTCTGCCGACATGAAGGGGCCCCTGGCCGCGATGATCGAGGCCCTCCTGGCGGTGAAGCGCTCCGGGCTTCTCCATCAGGGCCGGGTGGTGGTGACCGCCGTCATGGGTGAGGAGTACGGCGGGTTGGGGACGAAGGATCTGGTCCGGCGCGGTCTCAAGGCCGACCATGCCATCGTGGGCGAGCCGAGCGAGCTCTTGCCCGTGATCGCCCACAAGGGGACGGTGCGGTTCGAGATCGCGGTCGACGGTCGGGCCGCTCACGGGAGCGTGCCCGAGGCCGGCCTCAACGCCATCTACAAGACCGCGTCGCTCGTGTCGAGACTCGAGCGCCTCCACCAGCGGCTCACCGTCCGGCCGCCCCACCCTCTGGTGGGCTGCCCGAGTCTGAATGTGGGCACGATCGCGGGCGGGTCGGGCACGTGCATCGTGCCGGCCCAGTGCAGCATCACGATCGACCGACGGGTGGTGCCCGGCGAGCCGGTCGAGCGGGCCGGGGCCGAGCTCGAGGCGATCCTGGACGAGCTCCGGGCGGAGGACCCGTCGTTTCGCGGCCGCTTGATCCTCCAGAACGTGGCGCCGGCGATGGAGATCGCGCGCGACCGGCCCGTCGTCGCGGCGATCCGCCGCGCCACCCAGGCCGTGCTCGGACGGGATCCGGGAGTCCATGGCTGGACCGCGACGGCCGATTCCAACATGCTCGTCAATGACCTTGGCATCCCGACGGTCATCTTTGGTCCGGGGAGCATTCTCCAGGTGGCGCACCAGGCGAACGAACACGTGCCCGTGGCGGAGCTCGACGCGGCGACGCGGATCTACGCGCTCCTCATCGCCGACCTGCTCGGGCGCGAGGCGTAGGAAGGAGCCTTTCATCCTCGAGGCGGACGTGGCGGTCACGCCCGACGGCCTGGAGATCCTGTCGGCGCGGGCCGATCCGGAGCTGCCGAATCGTCAGGTGAGGCCGAGGCGCGAGTGAACCGGAGCGAGGCGATCCCCGATCGCCTCTCGGAGGAGAGCCATGACGCAGATGTCGCGACGGGACGTGCTCAAAGGGATCGGGGGCGTGGCCGCGGCGGGCACCGTCGGATCGCTCGGCGCTTCGACCCCGGCCGACGCCCAGCGGCGGTTCGACGGGGACACGCTGCGGGTGCAGTTCTGGGCCGGCTCGGAGGGACAGACGATCCGGTCGGGGGTGGTCGACCCCTTCGTCCAGAAGACCGGCGCCAAGGTCGTGGTTGCCGAAGGCTGGACATCGGCTTCGATCGCGAAGCTCCGGGCGGAGAAGGCGAATCCCAGCACCAGCGTCTATCTGATGGACGACATCGGCGTCGTGAGCACAGGCCGTGAAGGCCTGCTCGAGCCCTTGGACCTGTCGCGGCTGCCGAACGCCGTCGACATCCAGCCAAAGTTCTTCATCGAGGGCCGGGGCGCTGGCTTCTTCACCTACGTCACGGGTCTTGTCTACAACACGGACGTGGTGAAGACCCCGCCGACCTCGTGGAAGGAGCTGTGGGATCCCAAGTACAAGAACAAGATCGCCATCCCGCCCGCGGGCGCAGGGCCGGCGTTGCACATGGCCATCATCGCGGCGATGGTGAACGGCGGAAGCCAGTACAACATGGATCCGGCCTGGGAGGCGCTGAAGGCGCTGAAGCCCAACGTCGCGGTCATGGAGCAGAGCGCCGCCGTGCTCGCCGAGCTGCTCCGGAACGGCGAGGTCGCGATCGTGATGCGGACGGTGTACCTCTTCAAACCCTACATCGAGAAGAGCTATCCGATCGGCATCTCGCTGGCCATGCAGGAGGGTTTCTTTGCGACCCCCGGCTGCGCGGCGATCGTCAAGGGCCACCCGGACAAGCGCGAGCTGGCCGAGGCGTTCGTGAACGAGACACTCGGGGTCGATGCCCAGACGAAGATGGCCCACTCGCTGTGGTTCGGCCCGACGAACCGCAAGGTCAAGCTCCCGCCCGACGTCGCGCGATACCTCGTCAGCACTCAGGAGCAGTGGGATGCGATCATTCCGGTGAACCTGGACAACCTCTCCGCGCGCCGCGAGGAGTGGGTCCAGAAGTACACGCGCGCCCTCTTGTAGGGCATGGTCCTAGGAAGCTCACCGGCCCTCCGCCGTCTTGGTGACGCGCGGCGGAGGGCAGCGGGTGAGGGGAGGCCGGGGGCCCGGTGACGATGGCGGGACCGGAACGTCGACGGCGACGGCGCGCCCGGTGGCTGGCCGCCACGCTCCTGCTGAGCCCCGCGGTCCTCATCACCGGGTCGCTCCTCGTCGCGTGTCTGATCATCCTGCGATTCAGCTTCAACACGTGGTCGACCACGAGCGGCATGGCGTCGACCTGGACACTCGACAACTACGTGGCGTTCGCCAGCGACCCGTTCCACTACAAGGCGCTCCTGACCACGCTCCGGATCGGCGTTCTCGTGACCGCGACGGCGCTGGTGCTCGGCTACCCGGTCGCCTACCTTCTGTCCGTGAGCCGACATAAGCACCTCATCCTCTTTCTCATCGTGCTGCCGCTGATGATGGACGTGCTGGTCCGGGCCTACGGATGGATCGTCCTGCTCAGCCGCAGCGGACTCGTCAACCGGGTGCTGGTCGGCACCGGCCTCCTGGCGCGGCCGATGCAGTTCCTGGGAACCGAGACCGCCGTGGTGCTGGAGCTCCTGCACGAGGTGCTGCCGTTCACCATCCTCCCGATCGCCGGCGTGCTCCAGCGGATCGACCCCGCGCTCCGGGAGGCCGCCGTCGGCCTCGGGGCCGGCTCCGTCACAACGTTCCTGCGCGTCACCCTGCCGCTCAGCCTCCCCGGGCTCCTCGCCGGGACCTTGCTCACGTTCAGCCTCGCCATGAGCGCCTTCGTGGCGCCACTGGTCCTCGGGGGCGGGCGAGTGCCCATGATGTCGATCCTCATTCAGCAGCAGATGACGCTGCTCCTGAACTGGCCCGCGGGCGCGGCCCAAGCCATCGTGCTGGTGGCGCTTGTCTCCCTGCTACTCCTCGGGTACGACCGCGTGCTCCGGGAGGCCCCGCGCGCGGGGAGCTGAGCACCATGCCGCGTCGGGCCCGGTACCGCGCCGACGGGGGTGTCCTCCTGCGGCTCTGGTGCGGCGTGGTGTTCGCCTTCCTGCTGGCGCCGATCGTGATCATCGGGCTGACCTCGTTCACCGGCGGCGAGACGGTCGCCTTCCCACCCACCGAGCTCTCACTGCGCTGGTACGCGAAGGTGCTGGCCCACCTCGCTGATGCCCCGGGCGTCAAGCCGGGATTGCTTGGCGCCTTCCTCCTGAGTCTGCGCGTCGGGGTCGTGGTGGCGGTGGGCACCAGCGTCGCCGGTGTCCTCGCTGCCTATGCGCTCTATCGCTTCCGCATCCGGGGCATGGCGATCCTCCGGCAATACTTTCTGATCCCGCTCATGCTGCCCCAGATCGTCACGGGCATCGCGTTGCTCGTGTGGTTCAGCCAACTGAAGAGCGTGGGTCCCCTCACGCGGCTGATCCTCGGCCACATGATCTTGACGCTCCCGTACGTGATTCTCACCGCGGGGGCCAGCCTTGAGGCGTCCCGGCCTGATCTGGAGGAAGCCGCCATTGGGCTCGGCGCCAGCCGGCCGCGGGCATTCTTCCTGATCACGCTGCCGCTCATCCGGGAGGGGGTCGTCGCCGGGGCCATCTTCGCGCTCATCATCTCCTTCAACGCATTCACCGTGAGCTACTTCCTCTATTCGGGCGACGCGTTGCCGCTCCCGGTCTGGGTCTTCGAGTACATGGCCTATTTCCTCGACCCGACCCTCGCGGTCATCAGCACGTTCCTCATCGCGATCACCCTCCTGGCCGTCATCCTGCTCGACCGGCTGGTCGGGATCCGCCAGCTCGCCGGACGGTAGCATGGCAGCGAGCCCGGAGTCGGTGCGGCTCGAGGCGATCACGAAGCGCTTCGACCAAACACTGGCGGTGGACGCCCTCTCGCTCGTCGTGAGGCGCGGCGAGTTCGTCTGCCTGCTGGGCCCGAGCGGATGTGGCAAGACGACCACGCTGCGCATGATCGCCGGCTTCGTGGAGCCGGACGCGGGAACGATCTCGATCGACGGTCAGGACGTCACCGATCGTCCGCCCAACCGGCGCGACATCGGCATGGTGTATCAGAGCTACGCCCTCTTCCCCCACATGACCGTGTTCGAGAACGTCGCCTTCGGGCTCCGAATGCGGAGCGTGGCCGGCGCGGCCATCGCGGAGCGGGTGACCGCTGCGCTCGCCCTGGTGGACCTTGCCGGACTCGAGCGGCGGAAGCCGGGGCAGCTATCGGGCGGCCAGCAGCAACGCGTGGCGCTGGCCCGGGCCCTCGTGATCCAGCCCAGCGTGCTGCTCCTGGACGAACCCCTGTCGAACCTCGATGCCAAGCTCCGGAAGCGGATGCAGCTCGAGCTCAAGACTCTCCAGCGGCGGGTCGGGATCACGACGATTCACGTGACGCACGACCAGGAAGAAGCGTTGTCGCTCGCGGACACGGTGGTCATTCTGAACGGCGGGGCGGTCGAGCAGGTCGGGACGCCCCGCGATGTATACACGAGGCCGCGGAGCGCGTTCGTGGCCGATTTCCTCGGACGGGCGAACTTCATGGCCGGGCGCGTGAGCGCGCCCGGGCCGGGTCCGGACGGCGTCACCTTCGTGGCCGATCGCGGCGAGGTCCTGGCCGTGCGGGAGGCGGGGACCTTCCTCCCCGGAGCGACCGTCCAGGCCTTCATCCGCCCGGAGCGGGTCGAGCTACGGCGAGCCGCCGACGGGTCTCGTGAAAACGGTCTCCCTGGCAAAGTGGAGCAGGTACTCTTCACCGGATCGCTGGTGACCATCGAGGTCCAGACCACGACCGGGCGCCGGCTCGTCGCCGAACGGCCGAGCAGTGGTTCGGAGGCGATCTACGAGCCGGGCGATCCCGTGCAGGTCGTGCTCCCGGCCGAGGCGCTGCGGTTGCTCGCCGACGCCGGGCAGGGCGGCAGTGACCGGCCGGGGCCGGCGGGTTGATCGGCGCGCCACACCTGAGGCCTCAGCGTGGCGTGACGGAGAGCGTGTGAGCGAGGCGCGCGCGCTCGAGATCGATCATCCGCCGGTAGTGATCGGCGTCGAGTTCGGCGGCGAAGGCGTCCGCGGACTCGAGCGCGCTCTCGAGCGCGGCGCGGTCCGGGACGGGCTCTGAGGCAAGGAGGCGGACCCGCGCCAGCGCGACGTCGCAGGCGCTGAGCCGCCAGCCCCGGCCGCGCTCGACGGGCTCGCGCGCTTCGGCGAGGAGGGCGCGGGCTCCGGCGCGGTCGCCCGCGGCTCGCCTCGCGTCCGCGAGCGTCGCCAGGATGCGGGGCTCGTACCATAGCGCGGTGCGCCTCGTTCGCGCCAGCCCGAGGGCGGTGTCGAGCGCGCTCGTGGCGGTGGCGACATCGCCGGCCGCGAGCGCGGCTGCGCCGAGAAACGCTGCGGCCTCGACCTGGGAGAAGGGACTTCCGCGCTCTTCCGCCAGCTCGACCGCACGGTGGCCGTGGGCGAGCGCGCCGGGGAGATCGCCCCGCAGCCGCAGCACCTCGCACAGGAATCCGTGCGTCCCGTACAGGACTTCGAGTCCGGCCTCCTTCTCGTCGGCGAGGAGCGCTTCCAAGGCTGCCTGAGCGTCGGCCGCTTCCCCCAGGTAGGCGCTCGCCAGCGCCCACCAGATGCGACAGAAACCAGGTGCGGTGGAACGCCCGAGTGCCTCCCGCAGCCCGGCGTCCCGCGCGAGCTCGGTCAGCGTTTCCTCGGCGATCGCCCGCGCGGAATGGAGCCGGCCGACCGCGAGCTGCGCGTGCGCGTGCACCGCGTGCATCTCGAATGCGAGCACCGCGTCGTCGGATCCCTCGGCGAGCTCCACGGCTCGCTCGGCACACGCGACGTACTGCGCCACGTCGCCCGCGAGCCCGCACAGGCGCCCGTAGGATGTGAGGAGGAAGGCGTGGCCTCCCCGATCCCCCAATCGCTCGGCGACCGCGCGTGCCTCTTCGAAGAGGTCCTGGGCCTCCCGCTCGTCGATGCCGGCGATGCGGCCGATCTCGAGCAGCGCGATGCGTGAAGTGAGCTCGAGCATCAGGGTCTCGCGCGACTGCGGAAGGGCAGCCACGAGCTTGGTGACCCTGCGGCAGTGCCTCACGCCCTCCGCCGGATCGCTGCGCGCGACACGCCGGCCCGCGTGCTCATGCCAGCGCGCGGCCTCGAGGTGCTCGCCAGCCTCCTCGAAGTGATGGGCGAGGAGCGCGGCGTGCGTCGGAGCCGCGGATCCGTGGATCGCGAGCAGGGCGCGCGCGACGCCAGCGTGCGTCCGGCGCCGACGGTCCAGAAGCTGTGTGCGGTAGGCCACTTCCTGCGTGAGGGGATGCCGGAAGGCGTGCTCACCCGGAGCCTCGGCGGGACCGAGGAGCTCGGCCGTCACGAGCCGTTCGAGGGACGCGGTAAGCTCCGGTCTGGGCAGATCGACCACGACGCGGAGCAGCTCCGTGGGCACGTCTCGTCCGACCACGGCCGCGGCCTGGAGCACGTCCTTGTCGCGCTGCGAGAGTCGATCGATGCGCGACGCGAGGACGGCCTGAACGGTCTCGGGCAGTGCGATCTCGTCGACCGGGGCGGCCGGGCCGTACGCGCCGCGCTCGCCGCGCAGCGCGCGACGCTCGACGAGCGAGCGAACGATCTCCTCGACGAAGAGGGGATTGCCGCGGGCCCGGGCCGCGATCTGGGCGCGGAGCGGGGCAAGGGCGGGGTCGGATCCGAGCCAGTCGTCGAGCAACGTCGAGGCGTCTTGGGCGGCGAGGGGCGCCAGCGAGAGACGCTCGACCCGTGGGGGCCACGCGGGTCGATACTCGGGCCGCGTGGTCGCGAGCAACAGCGCCCTGCTGCCGGCGGACTCCGGACCCACGAGACGCCCGGCGAGCATCGCCAGCGCGGCTTCGCTCGCCGGGTCGAGCCAGTGTAGGTCCTCGACCCAGAGCACCGTGAGCTCGCGTCGTGCGCGAGCCTGAACCAGATCGCACAGCGACTGGAACAGACGGGTGCGGCGCGCCTCGGGCGCCAGTTCCGAAGGAGCCAGGGTGGGATCGGGCGACCCGAGAAGCTCGAGCCAGAAGCCGAGGGCGATCGGATCGACAGGCGGCGCGCTCGCCAGACCACGCCCCACGGCACCCCGGACGTCCGCAGGCGAAGCGCTTTCATCGAGCCCGAAGAGACCGCGCGTGAGCTCGACGATCGCGTGGAAGGGGAGCATCCGCCCGTGGGAGCGCGCGCGCGCATAGTGGAGGCGCACGCCGGGGGAGCGCTCGACGAGCTCGTGACACAGGCGGCTCTTCCCGGCCCCCGGCTCCGCGGTAATCAGGACGACCCTCGGCCGGCCGGACTGCGCGTCGCGCAGAGCCCTCTCGAGCAGCGTGAGCTCGCGCTCGCGGCCGACGAAGCGCGAGAAGCCGCGCGCGCGTGAGCGCTCCAGGCGGCTCCGGATCGGACCCGGGCCCCGCAGGTCGAAGACCCGCACGGGAACGCTTGCGCCCTTGAGGCTCTGTTCCCCCCGATCGAGGAAATCGAAGAAGCCCGACGCGAGCCGCGCGGTCTCCTCGGTCACGCTGACACCGCCCGGCGGCGCCAGCTGCTGCACCCGGGCGGCGACGCCGACGACGGGGCCCTGCGCGGTGTAGTCCATGCGCAGGTCATCGCCGATTCGGCCGACGACGACCTCCCCGGAGTTGAGGCCCATCCGCACCGCGAAATCGAGCCTGCTCTCGCGCCGTATGTCCTCGGCGAGCGTGCGGAGGTCGCGCGCCATCTCGAGCGCGGCGGCGCAGGCGCGCTGGGCGTGATCCTCGTGGGCGATCGGGGCGCCGAAGAGCGCCATGATGCCGTCGCCGGTGTACTGGTTGATGGTCCCCTCGTAGCGGTGGACACCGTCCGTGAGGATCCGGAAGAGGCGATCGAGGAGGCGATGCCATTCCTCGGGATCGACGCGCTCGGCGAGCTCCATCGAGCGCGCGAGATCGGCGAAGAGGACGGTGACCGGCTTGCGCTCGCCCTCGAGGGCGCTCTTCCCGGCGAGGATCTTCTCGACGAGGTGGCGCGGTGTGTAGGAGCGCGGCTCGGGGCTGGTCGCCGCCGCCCCCAGGCGCGCGCCACAGTCGTTGCAGAACTTCGCCCCGGCGGGGTTCTCGTGTCCGCAGGATGGGCAGCTCATCGGGCGCCGAATCGAAGGGTCTTCCGTCTACTCCGCCAACCGGCTGGCCAGCGGGTTCCACGCGAGCTCGAACGCCTGGAAGCTCCGGTAGGCTCGCGAGACCTGCTCCCACATGTGGTCCACGGCGGCCTTGGCCGCCGCGGTGTCTCCGGCGGCCACGGCGCGCTTCAGCGCAGCCGCACCGGCCTCCTGCGCCGCTGCGCTGGTTGCGGTCGCCTCGGCCAGCGCCCGGGCGGCGGCGGCGTGCCGGTCGGCCAGGTCGGCGGTTGGCGCGGCTGGCCCTGTCTCACTGGCCCGCTCGGCGGTGGTGGCGACGCCGTAGCGAGGCGACAGCTTTTTGCCGGAGTCGTCCCACATCGTGTGGGTCGGCTCCAGGTGGGGCGTGACCGAGAGGTAGAGGGTCATCGGGTGCTCGCCGACGACCCGGACCTGGTGCAGCTGGCCGGCGTGCGCGACGCACATCTGCCCGGGCCCGAGCACGGCCCGCTCTCCGTCGATCTCGAACTCGGCCTGCCCTTCCATGACCAGGAACACCTCGTGGCCGAGGTCGTGACTGTGCCGGGTGGCGACGAAGCCCGGCGGCATCTTCAAGAAGCGGGAGCGGATCTCGGGGGTGATGACGACGTTGCGGACGTCGGTGCGGTAGTCGTAGACCTCGAGCGCCACGGCGCTTCCCTCCCAGACGGCTACTTGTTGAGGTATGCCCGGACGATGTCCCCGACGAGCGCGATATCGTGTACGGCGGCCCGCCCGTCCGTGGTCGGGGTCTTGCCCTCGAGCACGCATTCGCGGAAGTGGCGGAGCTCCAGCCGGAAGGGATTGTCGTGCCAGGACAGCTCCTTCTTCCACGGCGTGCGATCGGCGTCCATCCCGTGAAGGACCACGGTCGAGGGGAGACCCCGGGCGAAGCCGGAGGGGAAGGAGACGAGCACCCGCTCCCGCGAGCCGTACACCTCGAGCGTCTCCCGGAAGTCCCACAGCTCGGGGAGGTCTACCCACGTGCAGACGGCCCGCCGCTCCCCGGGGTACTCCAGCACGGTGCTGATCCCGCGTCCGTCGGCCCAGATCTCGCTGCTGAGTGCCCGAACCGGTGGACCGAAGAGCCCGTGCAGGTTGCCGATGTCGTGGATCATGCTGCCCAGGATCGTCGAGTAGGCGCGGAGGATGGCCGGCGGGAGCTGCGCGGAGTCGGCGTACCCCAGTGCTTCGGCCACGCCGCGCCCGTGCTCCGCCTCCACTGCTTCCCGGGCTTCCTGCGACACGTCATCGAAGCGCCGCACCGTGAACTCGGCCAGGTGCAGGCTGTTGTCCGGATGCAGGTGGTTGACCTGGACGAAGCGGACGTCTGACATCTCGCCGACGCGCGCCTGAGCGTACCGATAGGCGGGCTCGTGCCGCTTCATGTAGCCGACCATCAGGACGGTGCCGGCGCGGGCCGCCGCGGCGACCATGGCCTCGGCTTCCGCCACCGTCGTGGACATCGGTTTCTCGACGAAGACGTGCTTCCCGGCCCGCGCGGCGGCGATGCTCGGCGCCGCGTGCGAGCCGGCGGGACAGACGATGACGGCATCCACGTCGCTCCCGACGAGGTCCCGGTAGTCGAGGAACCGGCGGGCCGGCGGCACGCCGTACTCCTGGCCGAGGGCTTCGAGCAGCCCGGCCGAGAGGTCGCACAGGCCGCCGATCTCGAACTCCGCGCCCAGCTCGTGCAGGTGGGGCAGGTGCTGGATCTGGGCGATGGCCCCGCATCCGATCACGCCGACTTTCAGTCTCATGGCCATCTCAATGGCGGTCTCGTCATGGCCGCTCACCCACCACGTTCTTCAGCCGGGGATCGAGGAAGTCCCTCAACGCGTCGCCCAGCAAGTTGGCCGACAGGATCGTCAGCGTGATGGCCACGCCCGGGAAGACCACCAACCACCACGGAGGCCGAAACGCCTCGGCCAGTACCCCGCCGAGCATGTTACCCCAGCTCGAGGCCGGCGGCGGCACCCCGACCCCGAGGAAGGAGAGCGCCGCCTCGGCGAAGAC
>Ga0066710_100005485_pt1 | contig 11575 bp, 10 predicted proteins | sample GraSoiAngelo_159_FD_79666 | JGI IMG/M metagenome (GOLD analysis project Ga0066710, IMG submission 79666) | Grasslands soil microbial communities from the Angelo Coastal Reserve, California, USA - 14_1009_16_40cm | ecosystem: Environmental > Terrestrial > Soil > Grasslands | place: USA... | reverse complement strand
TGGTCGCTGGCCTGAATTGGCGAGGATCTATTCCAATCGGAATATGTCGAACAGCCGCACGGTGCGCGTAGGAGCGCAGGTAATCGGCATCGTCCCGTGTCATGGTCACAACCCGGTCAAACCGGTTGCACATCGAAATTTCGTAATTCAGCATCGACATCCATCGATAGAAGCACCTGAACCTTTCAATCGGCTCGCCGGCCTTCTGGAAGGTGTGATACGCGTTTGACGACAGCGCCTCATGGATCGTGAGAATTGAAAAGGGCCCACGGCGCCTGTATTGCGCCATCTGCAGATATTCACATTGGATGACATCGATTTTTCCCGTTCGCAAGGCGTGATCCACAGCCCGGTACATTGCCGGCGTGCTGAATTCGCGAACCAGAAATGGTTTTAACGAAAGCCGGTGAGGGCGAAAATCGGGAACGCGTTGAACGGCAGTTACGGATTCGCATATCGCCTCGACAGTTTTTAGGCGATCGCGCTCTTCGTCGTTTTCGATAAAAGAAATAACTTGAACGCTGTGCCTCTCCGACAGGATGCGAATGTTGTGATACATCCGAACACCCCCGCCATGCATGTGCAGGACAGGAGCATATGCGGTGAGAAACAGAATGTTCATGAAGTACGCGCAAGTACGTCACGGTCCGTGATAACGGAATGCCGTATCGCTCGATGACGCCTCCACAAAGCGCGAGGCAAACGCGGGAATGCGCGGAAGAACGCCTGAACTTCAAACCAAGGATCGGTTTGAAGCATCAGACGGCCCTGTATTCGCGGCAACCTGACCAGATGCTCGAGCCACATGTCCCGGTCCGTGACGTTCTTCCATGCAAAGAGGTATTGATTCCTGCGGATGGTGTTGTCCACAAATCGATTTCCGAACTTCGCCCGGCTTGTCGCACGGTGCTTGTGAACGACGCGGCTCGAGGGCGCCCAGACACATTTCCAGCCGCGTTTCCACGCCTGGTAGGAAATATCGGTATCTTCCATATAAAAGGGGGCATAAAGATCATCGAATCCGCCAATCTCCTCATATTTCTTGCGGTCAACGGCGCACGATCCTCCGCCCGCCCAAAAAACCGGGATGGCGCCAGCGGCTTCATCTTCGGCGCGAACCTCGTCGTGCCAAAAGTAAAAAAATCCACGTTCGAATCTGGCGCGAGTTTTGCCGGTCTCTTCACGGCGCTGCGATGCATCGGAGAAGAGGATTTGGGACGAGACGGCGAATACCGATGGATCCGAAAAACCCGCCAGCAGAGGCTTTAAGAACGCTCGATCCACCACCATATCGTTGTTCAGAAACACCACAATTCCAGTTCGGACTTCAGCAACGCCACGGTTATTCCCGCCGCCGAAACCATAATTCCGGTCCAGGGCAAGAACACGCACTTCGGGAAACTTTGTCCGAAGCAACGCGACACTTCCGTCCGTGCTTCCGTTGTCGACGACGAGTATCTCGTGGCCTGCGCCGTCGGAGCGCACGGCTTCTAATACGGCGGGCAGGCACTCTTCCAGCAGATGCTTTCCATCCCAGTTCACGATAAGAATCGTTGCGATTTCGCGGAAAGGGGACGCGGGGGACGAGCCCGTCCCCCGCGTCCCCCCGCGCGTGAAAAATCCGATCAATCCCGCTATGGCGAAGCCCACCACGACCAGCAAATCAAAGGGAAGAAGCAGCAATAGATAAGGAACCAACCCAGCCTTTCGCCCCATGATCAGCCAAGCCCAACAGCCTTTTTCTCCTCGAAGTAAGCGGCGAGCGCTTCCCCCCAGTGCCGCATGCAGTTGAGGCCGAGCGACTTCAGCCGGGCGTTTTCGAGAACGGAATATCGGGGCCGGACGGCGGGAGTCTTATAAAAGGCGGAGGTGGTTGGCGCCAGATTGGCATCGACGCCGGCGAGTTGAAAAACACGCACGGCAAATTCATACCATGAGCAGAATCCTTCGTTGGTCATGTGGAAGATTCCGTAATGGGCCGTCGCGAGCACCGCCGCGATCTGATGCGCCAGATCAACCGTGTATGTCGGCGTCAGCCGCTGGTCATTCACAACTTGAATGGCTTGCCCATTCCGGCCCTTTGCCAACATGGTTTCGACGAAGTTGCCGCCCCGGCCTCGGCTGCCGGCGTTTCCATAGAGGCCGGATGTCCGGATCAAAAAATATTTCCGGGCAACAGAACGCACCAGATATTCACCGGCCAGCTTTGAATTGCCATAAACGCTGAGAGGCAACGGTGGGCTTTCTTCCGTATATGGCGCTTCAGTCTTTCCATCAAAAATGTAGTCGGTGCTGATGTGAACGAGTACGGCTTCCAAGTCGTTCGCGATTCGCGCAAGATTCAAAACAGCGAGCGCATTCGCCTGGTACGCCAATTCGGGGTTAGACTCGCAATCGTCCACGCGATGATAGGCCGTGGTATTCAGAATAACCGTGGGTCGCGCCCCGGACAGGACAGCGCGAGTCCGCGCATGATCGAGCGCGTTAAAATCGTCGCGCGTGAACGGCACAACAAAATGGTCGCTGAGGACCCTTTGCAAGTCCCGACCAAGTTGTCCATTGGCTCCCAGCAATGCGATCTTCATCCGGTTCGAGAAAGATAATATGATAGATGTGTCACCGAGTTTTACTGCAGTTCAAAATTGAGCAAGGAGACCACTATGGCCAAGGATGTAAATGCACCAAAGGTCGGCGAGGAGGCCCCGGACTTTGCGTTGAAGTCTCATCTGGATACGGATGTTAAGCTCTCGGACTTCCGGGGCAAAAAGAACGTCGTGATGGCGTTTTACCCGCTGGCGTTCACCCCAGTCTGAACCGCCCAAGTGCCGGCGTACGAGGAGGACCTCTCCGAGTTCGCCCGGTATGACGCCCAGGTCCTGGGCCTGAGTATCGACACACTTCCTACGATCAAAGCATGGGCTAAATCGCTAGGGAACATTTCTTACCCCCTGTTAAGCGATTTCTGGCCGCACGGTCTAACCGCCCTGAAATATGGCGTTCTTCGGGCCGAAGGTTTTACCGAGCGCGCCATATTTATCGTTGATAAGAAAGGAACTATCCGTTATATCGACATTCACCCGATCGGCGATCAGCCGAAGAATTCCGTGCTCTTTGAACAGCTGAAGAAAATTGTGGGGTAATTCAGCCGCGAATCAAGCCAATGACGCAAAGGGGCGCATCAAGGATTTTTGGGCGGCATTGGCGTGATTCGCGGCGGAATAGCAGCAATCCGAAATCCGCAATCTATTATGGAACTGTCACGCAGTTGCATTCCCTACACACCACTCAAACGCGATCTGACGGAGTGCCGCGTCGGGCTGGTCAGCACGTCGGGAGCATACGTCGAAGGAACCGAGCCTTTCACCGACAACGACCTCAGCTTTCGACTGATAGCCACGGACACCGATACAAAGAAAATCCATTTCGTGCCGGGACACTTCGATAGCTCCAAAGGCGCGCTCGACGCCAACATCATGTTCCCACTCGACCGAATCCGCGAAATGCTCGCGGCCGGCGAGATTCGAAAGATCACGGACTACCACATCTCGATGGGACTCACGACAGAACTACGGAAACTAAAAGAAAAGGTGAGTTGGGATATTGCCGAAGCTGTGATGAAAATGCGGCCGGATGTTGTGGTCCTCACCGGTGGCTGATCGCTCTGCCATCGGACGGTCGTCACGATTCAACGCGCTATTGAGACGCAGGGCATCTCAACGATCCTCATTACCGTTTCTCCAAACGAGTCGGAACCCGCCGGACCGCCACGTGCGCTCTACCCGAAACCGTACGAGCCCGGTTCCTCGCTCGGTCAGCCGAATCAACCCCAGCTTCAGGCGAGAATCCTGCATGATGCGCTCGGGCTGCTCCGCTATCCGGCTGAACCGGGGACGATCATCGTGAAGGATTATTCGGTTTAGGAGGAAATTGGGGGACGGAGCCGCGGCACCGTCCCCCAATTCCCTCCTCATAACAGAACCACAGTCTGCAAACTTGTAATCTCGATCCGCTTGCCGCATCGCGGATTACTGCAACGCAGAACGTCGTCCACGCGCACCATATAGTCCCGCGCCGCTTTGAAGCGGACGCGATCTTCTTCGCTAGCGCGGGGCGGCAGAGACTGCTTCCGCGTACGGCGGATCCACCGAATTTGGTATTCCGCCGCCTGCTTGCACGACGGGCAATTAATCGTGTGCGGCCTGGTCTCGTTCTTCTCCGTGAAGAAATCCCGTTCCTCCAAGCTAATCTCCCTTGGCTGCAATGCCTGGCATGGTCATTCGCATCGGATCGAGGATCTCATTGAGGCGTTTTCGAGAAAGGATTTTCTTTTGAGCCGCAATCTCTCGAACCGTTTTGCCGGTCGCATATGACTCCTTTGCGATAGCAGCGGCTCGATCATACCCGATCTCCGGCGCCAGTGCTGTACACATCGCCAGGCTTTTTTCGATCATCTCGTTGCACCGTTCCTCATTGGCCTGAATGCCCGAAATACAACGGTCCGCGAAGTTGCCCGCGGATGCTGCAAGCAGGCGGATGGATTCCAGAAGGTTATGGGCCATCACAGGCATCATCACATTCAACTCGAAGACGCCGGCCTGACCGCCGATCGTGATGGTCAGATCATTGCCAAGGACCTGCGCGGCGGCCATCAATACCGATTCGGCGATAACCGGATTGACCTTTCCGGGCATGATCGAGGAGCCTGGCTGCACTTCCGGAAGCTGGATTTCGCCGATACCACATCGGGGACCTGAGCCGAGCCACCGAATATCGTTCGCAATTTTCGTCAAACTGACGGCGATGGTTTTCAAGGCGCCGCTGGTTTCCACGATTGCGTCCTTTCCCCCCTGCGCTTCAAAGTGATTTTCGGCCTCGCGAAACTTCAGACCCGTGAGTTTTGAAAGATGTGGAATGGTTTTTGCGGCGAACTTCGGATCCGTGTTGATGCCGGTTCCCACGGCGGTACCGCCCAGCGGAAGTTCTCCCAGAGTGTCGCGTAACTTCTCAAGCCGCCGGATACCAAGCTGAACTTGACGAGCGTATCCTCCAAATTCCTGCCCCAGACGGACGGGTGTGGCATCCTGCAGATGGGTTCTTCCAATCTTCACAATGGAATCAAACTCTTTCGCTTTTGCCGCCAAGACTTTCTGAAGCTTGCGCAGCGCCGGGATCAGCGCCAGTTCGATCGATTCCATCGCGGAGATGTGCATAGCCGTTGGAATAACATCATTGCTGGATTGGCCCAGATTGACGTGATCGTTTGGATGCACAGGCTTCTTGGAGCCAACCACACCGCCGAGGATCTGAATTGCCCGATTTGAAATGACCTCGTTCGCATTCATGTTCGTGGACGTACCCGAACCCGTCTGGAATATATCGAGAACGAAGTGCCGGTCGAGCTTTCCATCAATCACTTCCGCAGCAGCCTTGATGATAGCGTCGCCCAGTTTCCGTTCGAGCAAACCCAGATCAACGTTCGCCCGCGCCGCAGCCAGCTTGATGAGACCCATGGCGCGAATGAATTCGCGGGAAAAGCGAAGATCAGTGATTGGAAAATTCTCAACGGCACGTTGCGTTTGAGCGCCGTAAAGCGCATCGGCGGGAACGTGCACCTCTCCCATCGAGTCCCGTTCAATGCGAGTGCGCTTTGGTTCTCCACCGGTAGGCGTCATAAGAAAAACTCGTTCCGTGGAACCGTATGCCTTCGGCCATCAGCCTTTCCCGTTGAATCCAGGCATACTCACCGGGAGTCCGAATCCTGCCGCCCGCACCAACGACTCGATGCCACGGCAGCCCCACAGGACAAGCACGCATCGCAGCCGCCACCTGGCGCGGCCCAGTACCCACGATGCGGCCAACATCCCCGTATGATAAGACACTTCCACGCGGAATGCGCCGTACGATGCGATAGATGGAATGGCGGGTGGTGGAGCTCATTCCGCGTTAGAGTGACATTAGTTGGAAGCCGCAGCCTTGGCTTTCAGATTTGTCTCAAACAGCTCAAAGATCCTCTTGTATTCGTCGGCCCAGCTCGTCGCTTTCACGAAACCATGATCCTCGACGGGATACATCGCAACCGACCAGTTTTCCTTTCTCAATTCGATGAGGCGCTGGACGAGTCGAACCGTGTCCTGGAAATGAACATTCTTATCGACCATGCCATGGCAGATCAGCAGAGCGCCTTTTAATCCGTCAGCAAAGTAGATGGGTGAACTGCGCCGGTATGCTTCGGCATCGTTTTGGGGCTCGTTGAGAATATTCGATGTGTAGTCCTGATTGTAATGAGCCCAGTCCGTCACGGGCCGGAGCGCTGCACCGGCCGCAAACACATCCGGTGTCGTGAACATGGCCATCAACGTGATAAATCCGCCGTAGCTTCCACCGTAGATTCCGATGCGCTTCGGATCCACGCCGAACCTGTCCACAAGATACTTTGCGCCGTCGACTTGATCCTTAAGGTCCTTGTCGCCCATGTATCGATAGATTGCCGTTCTCCAATAGCGGCCATGACCCGCACTGCCGCGGTAATCGATGTCGAGGACAACGTAACCATGATCGACGAGGTAATTGTGAAACATGTATTCACGATAGTAGCTGCTCCACCACTTATGAACGTTTTGAAGATAACCTGACCCGTGAACGAAAACGACTGCCGGAGCGCCCTTTGAGAGGGAATTTGGCTTGTAGAAGCGTGCGGGCACTTCGACGCCATCCCGGGCCGGAATCGATATCAGTTCGGGATCCCGCCAGGCGTAGGCTTTAAATTCCGGGCTTGGCGAGTCGGTGACTTTTTTCCCGTCGATGTACAGCTCCCACGGCTTGTTCGAGTACGAGTAAACGATGGCGAGCTTCTTTCCGTCCGGTGAAGGATAGACCTGATTGTTGCCGGTCATCGAGGTCAGCTTCACACGTTCGCGTGAGCCGATAGCCATACGGTAGAAGTGGCGCTCGCCTGGATGGACTTCGTTAGTGGTCAGAAACCAATTTTTGTTGTCCGGATCGATCATCGGATCCGAGACTTCAAACTTTCCGTCCGTCCACTGCGTCACCCGGCCGTCCGGCGTCGCCGTGTACAGGTGTGAATAACCTGTCCTATCGGAGATGAAGTAGACCGCCGAAGAATCGGGCAGCCATCCCAGTGTCCGAGAATTCGGACCACCAATCCAGGCGTCGTCATGCAGCGCGTCGAGGACTTTGGTTTTACCAGTCGCGGTATCGATGAGCGAGATCCAGCGGTCTTTGTTGTCTTCCGCTCGGGTCATGATAGCGAGGGACTTCCCATCGGGCGACCAAACCGGCCTCGCAAAAACGACTTCCCGCTTGCCCTGTCCATGATCGACCCACGTGGCGTCTGTCTTTGCAGCCGGCGTCAAGATTCCGAGCCGATTGGTGCGGTGAAGGTCGCCGGCCTTCCCACGATCCCGGATGTCCTCCGTATATCCGGACTCTGTAACAAATTCCGGTATGATGGCCGTCTTCGTGCCCTCAGGCTCCTGATCCAGAATGAAAGTCACAACCTTCTCGTCCGGCGAGAGTTGAAGGGACCGCGCCGACTGCCGGGCTTCGAAATAAAAAGGCTTCAATCGTTCTGCGGCTATTTTCTTTTCTTCGGCAGTCTTCTTGTCTTCAAGCTCTTCCTGAACGGATTTGAACAGGTCCTTCTGCTCGTTTTCGAGGAACTTCTGGCTTGGCGTGGGCTTGGCTTCGCGAGGCGCGGGACCTCGCCGGAAATCGGTCATCTGTTCCACAACGCCCGTTGAGATCGACAATAGGTAAAGATTGCCTTCCTGAGTGAAGTAGATGTGATCCGGGTTGAGCGTGAAACCTGGATCAGACTCCTCGTTGAGGGTGGCTGTCATCCGTCGCTGCGAACCGGTCTTGAGATCCAGCAGATAAATATCTCCGTCCCGGAGGTAGAGTTTCTTAGTCCGGGAGGTATTTTCGATCCCGGCACTTGGAGGTGCTTCACGTTCTTCCGCATCCGACAGCCGGCGTGGCGTTCTGCCACTCACGTCCGTCACATAGACACCATCCTTCTTCTCCGTCGTTGTCTTCCAGCGGAAGTAAACGCGTTGGCCATCGACAGACCACCGCACCTCCGAAGGCTGTGTGCCAGCAAACTCCGGCCCTTCCATGATCTGATCGATGGAGAGGGCCGCTTGACGGACGGGCGGCGCTTGTGCGGCAACTAGAAGCATTGAAATGACAATCAAGGCGAGGTGGAGTTTTCGGGCTGTCATAGTGGGTCGAATGTTAGCATTCGGCTTACCATTCCAACAACTCGCTCGTCTAATTTTCCGGAATTGTGGATAATTTGAGATGTTTTATGAACCTCATAGCCGAAAGGATGATCCATGTTTAGCTTGAAACCCAAGGAAGGCGGGGCCACACTCCCTCCGCCAACACCGCCCGCGACCACGATGCTCTGGAGACTCGGAACGGTCTTGTGTCTGATTCTTATACTAGGAGTCGGTTATAGTTTGTACTCCACTCGTGCCGGCCTGGAGCAGCGAATCGCCGGCCTCGAAGAACAGCTTGCCAAACAGGCCGGTGCGCTGAAAGCCGCCCGGACCCAGGCGACGGATATGGCGGCGGATCTCGATGTCGTCCGCAAGCGCTCCGGCGTAACCGCCCAGGAGCTTGCATCCTCACGTAAATTCGCTGAAAGACTAAAAGCCGAGCAGGAAAAAGCCAGGGAACAGTTGGCAACGGAACTGGCGTCAAAGGCAAGTTCGACCGATGTCGCTGCCGTGCGCCAGGAAACCAGCACTAAGCTTGCCGAAGCCCAACAGTCGTCGGAGGCAAAGATTGGCACGGTCTCGGGCGAAGTCAAAACCGTCGCCGCCAACCTTGATGTCACTCGGGCAGACCTTGCAGCAAGCCGCAGGGAAATCACCGATGTAAGAACGACACTGAGCCAGCAGATTGCCCGCAACTCCAGCGAACTGGGTGAATTGCGGAAGAAAGGTGAACGCGACTTTTACGAATTCGATATCAAGAAACCCAAGAAGAACGAAATGGCGAGGGTGGCGGATATCCAGCTGCAGCTGAAAAAAACAGACCCGAAGAAAGCCAAGTACGATCTCCTTATTCAAGTCGATGACAGCAGACTGGAGAAAAAAGAGCGCACCGCCAACGAACCCGTGCAGTTCTTGGTCGGCCGTGACAAGCTGCGCTACGAAGTCGTCGTCAATTACGTCGACAAAGACCGGATTCGCGGCTACCTCAGCACACCCAAAGACAAGGTCCTCGCCGCCGAACGGCCTACGTTCCGGCCCGAGTAAGAGTTTAACCACAAAGGCACGACACTGTAGCGGCGGTACAGTGTCGTGCCTTTGTGGTTAAAGCCGGTGTCCCGTAATAGCGGTCGCAATGACCAGCACCGCTGCTCCAATTTCCAGCACTAACCACACGATCCGGTAACCGTGTTGCTCGCGCGCGTGCGCGGAGTAGCGGACCACGGCCAGCGCGGTAACCACGATTCCCGCGGCAATTCCAAATCCTGCATGCCCGGTAATCACACCCGGTTCGATTCGAGTGACCCCGGCCAACTGCAAACCGGTAAGGATTGCGGCAAGCGCCGAAACGGCGGCCCACAGCGTCAGACCATATCCTGCTTCGTGGAATTCCGGTCTCTTCGAATAAGCGGCCCACGAGTCATAGACCGCCGCGATAATGATCAGCGCGATAGGAAAATGAATGATCAGCTTGTGAAGTGGGATGTCGAACATTGCGAATTCGAATTGTGAATTTCGAATTTAACCCTCCGTCGCCCCAAATTCGAAAATATAATAGTTGCCATGGGCGAAATCGTTCGACGCATGTCGCTGCCTGTAAACGTAGGCGGGGTCCGGATTGGCGGGGGGCACGCGATCGCCGTGCAGTCGATGACAAACACGGATACGTCCGACGTCGCGGCCACCGTCGCGCAGATACAAGAACTGGCTCTGGCGGGTTCAGAGCTGGTTCGAGTAACCGTGAATACCCGGGAAGCCGCGCGCGCGGTGCCGGCGATTGTCGAGCGGCTCCGCGACGGTCATATCGATGTGCCCGTCATCGGCGACTTTCATTACAACGGGCATATTCTCTTGCGCGAGTTTCCGGCTTGCGCGCGGGCTCTGGATAAGTACCGGATCAATCCGGGCAATGTGGGCATGGGGAGGCAGCACGACGACAACTTTCACTCGATCATCGACATCGCGCTGGCAAATGAAAAGCCGGTCCGGATCGGCGTGAATTGGGGATCTCTGGACCAGTCGCTGATCACTCGCCTGATGGATGAAAATTCGCGCCGGCCCGACCCCAGAGAATCGCGGGCGGTCATCATGGAAGCGATGGTGCTCAGCGCGCTGGAGTCGGCGGAGATGGCCCAATCCTACGGCCTGGCTGGAGATCGCATTATTCTCAGCGCCAAGGTGTCCGGAGTTCAGGATTTGATCGATGTGTACCGCGAACTGGCCCGCCGCTCCAGCTACGCTCTACATCTGGGCCTTACCGAAGCGGGCATGGGGCGGCGTGGGATCGTGTCGAGCACAGCCGCGCTGTCCGTGCTATTGCAGGAAGGCATAGGCGATACCATCCGGGTCAGTCTGACCCCGGCTCCAGGTGGGGACCGTACGGAAGAAGTGCGGACTTGCCAGGATATTCTGCAAAGTCTCGGCATACGCAGTTTCTCCCCCCGTGTGACCGCCTGTCCCGGATGCGGCCGAACCACAAGCACCATCTTTCAGGAAATGGCGAACGACATTCAGGAGCATCTCAACTCGCGAATGCCGGCGTGGAAAGAGGTCTATCCGGGCGTGGAAAACTTGAAGATTGCCGTCATGGGATGCGTCGTGAATGGCCCGGGCGAATCCAAACATGCCGATATCGGAATATCGTTGCCGGGTACCGGAGAAGAGCCCAAGGCGCCGGTTTACGTTGACGGACGTTTGATGACCACTTTGAAAGGTCCAGCCATTGTCGATGAGTTCATCATCATTCTCGACGAATATCTCGAGACCAGATTCGCGCGATGACAAAAAAATTATCCTTCTCAAGGACGGCTTGAACGGTACCATGGATAGCAGACTGGTTCGGGCGCTTCCGCCGGTTTGCGCACAGGAGATGTTTGAATGCCGACGACGCTAGCTACGCGAGAAGATCTCAATTTGAACAGAATTGTGTCGAAACAGTTCGACCGGGCGGCGCAATATTTGAAAATCCATGCCGCTCTTCTCAATCAAATCAAAGCCTGCAACAACGTTTATTACTTCCAGTTTCCAGTTCGGTTCGGCGGCGACCAGTTCGAAATCTTCGAAGGCTGGCGCGCAGAACACAGCCAGCATAAGAAACCCGTCAAGGGTGGGATTCGCTACAGCGAGCTTGTCAGCCAGGATGAGATCATGGCGCTGGCGGCGTTGATGACTTACAAATGCGCTATCGTGGACGTGCCGTTCGGCGGATCTAAAGGCGGCATTCGTTTCAATCCGAAAAAGTACAACGCCGAACAGCTTGAGAAGATCACACGCCGGTTCACAGCGGAGTTGATCCGAAAGGAATACCTGGGACCGGGCGAAAACGTGCCGGGCCCGGA
>Ga0066710_100005483_pt1 | contig 11575 bp, 8 predicted proteins | sample GraSoiAngelo_159_FD_79666 | JGI IMG/M metagenome (GOLD analysis project Ga0066710, IMG submission 79666) | Grasslands soil microbial communities from the Angelo Coastal Reserve, California, USA - 14_1009_16_40cm | ecosystem: Environmental > Terrestrial > Soil > Grasslands | place: USA... | reverse complement strand
TGGCGAGACGTTTGCCGGTCAATTCGGTGTTGTGAATGAGCACGGCGGCGCTTTCATCGGCCATAGCCCGAGCGTTCTTGGTCTGGTGATCGTCCGTCGCGAACGGAAATGGAATCAGCACGGCGGCTCGTCCGGCGGTCTTGATTTCTGCCACAGTGGTCGCGCCCGCCCGGGACACGATCAGATCCGCAGCCGCATACTGCTGATGAAAATCATTAAAAAAAACGCGCACATCGGCCTCAAACCCAGCATCGGCGTAAGCGCGCTTCACTTCATCCAACTGGCGCTCACCGGTTTGGTGCACAAAGCGGAGGCGATCCTTCCAATCCACCAGATGTTGGAGCCCCTCTATCACCGCGCGGTTCACGGACTGCGCGCCTTGACTGCCTCCAAAAATCAGGATGGTGTACGGGACGCGGTGGTCCTTGGACGGTATGGACTTGAATTCGGGACGGACCGGATTGCCTGTCACGACAGCACGGCCATGAAAATACGATTGTGTGTGGGGGTCCGATACGGCGGCGAAATCCACCCATCGGCTCAAGGCCCGATTCGCAAGGCCTGGGATCGCGTTCTGTTCCATGATCACTCGCGGATAACCTCCGAAAATCGCGGCCATCAGCACTGGAAACGATGCATACCCGCCGACGCCGATAACGACGTCGGGCTTGAAGCTCCGGAGTATGCCTCGCGCCGTGAACACGCCCCCTACCATGCCGGCCAGATTCCGGACCTGCCGTCGAAAACCAACTCCCTTGATCCCTCCGATCGGCAACGTTTCCAGAGGAAATCCTTCTTTGGGCACGATCTTCGACTCAATTCCCTGTTCGGCACCCACAAACAAAATCTCGGATTCGGCATGACGCCGCTGAATCTCCCGAGCCACCGCAATCCCGGGAAACAAATGCCCGCCCGTTCCACCGCCTGCAATGATGACTCTCATGCGTCCCAAATCAGGACCAACAGGATTTCGGATTTCGGGTGGGGATGGGGAAAACACAAAGACACAAAGGCACAAAGACACCAAGAAAGGCCGCATCTAAGAAATTTGGATGCGGCCTTTCTTGGTGTCTTTGTGCCTTTGCGTCTTTGTGTTTTCATGTCCCCAAATCCGAAATTCCTTCTCAGCTTGCTTGTTGCGAAACATTCAACAGAATGCCCACCGCGGCGAGCATCACGACGAAGGAACTGCCGCCGTAGCTCAAAAACGGCAGCGGGATCCCTTTTGTTGGTAACAGGGCCAGCACCACGCTCATATTGAGATATGCCTGCATGCAAACCATCATCGTGATGCCGAGCGCCAGATAAAATCCGAACAAGTCGGGCGCGCGCATCGAGGCGCGAAGACCGCGCCACATAAAAATTGTGAACAGCGCCAGTACGCCGCAGGTACCGATCATGCCGAGTTCTTCGCCGATAACCGCGAATATGAAATCCGTGTGCGCTTCAGGTAAGTAGAAAAGTTTTTGCTTGCCTTCCATGAATCCAAGACCGGCGATACCGCCACCCCCGACGGAGATCAGGGATTGAATAATTTGAAAGCCGCGTCCAAGCGGCTCCTCCCAGGGATTCAGGAATGCCAGAATGCGCTGGCGCCGGTACGCCACACGAAAGACGAGAAGGTAAATTGCCGGGGCGGCAAAGATGATGGACATGGCAATCCAGCGGAGATCGAGCCCCGCAACGAATAGTAGAACCGCGCTGGTGATCAGCAGTGCGAAGGCCGTTCCCAGGTCCGGCTGAAGCAGGACGAGCCCAGCTAGCAGTCCCACGATGACGCCGATCGGGATAAGGGTAAATGAGACGACATTCACCTCCCCTTTCCGTCTTTCGAGAAAATAGGCCAGAAACAATATGAGCGCGAGTTTCGCCAGCTCCGACGGCTGAACGGAAAAGCCCGAAACCTGAATCCAGCGGTGCGTGTTTGCTGAAGCGGTGAGGAAAAACACAAACACAAGCAGCGACACGACCACAGCGAGAACCGAAAAGATAATCGCCGGATGCCGGTAGACGTGGTAGTCGACTTTCATAATCATAAACATCACGGCCAGCCCGAGCGTCGCCGAAATGAGCTGTTTGAAGGAGAAATAATTCGGATCTCCGAACTTTTCCTTGGCGACGATGGCAGACGAGCTGAAGACCATCGCCACACCCAACCCGACCAGCACAAGCGTCACCAGGAAGAGAATCCGGTCGGGTTTTAACTTCCTAGCCATTCACTTCCGATTTCGAAATTCATCGCAATTTCAACGTGGACAAGCTGAACAGCGCGAAGATCAATGATGCGATCCAGAATCGGATGATGATCTTCGATTCTTTCCAGCCCTTTAGTTCAAAGTGATGGTGCAAAGGCGCCATCAGAAAGACTCTTTTTCCGCGCGACTTGAACGACACGACCTGGATCATGACCGACAATCCCTCGGCGACAAACACGCCTCCAATCAAGATCAGAAGCAATTCCTGTTTGATGATGACCGATACGGTGCCGATGGCGCCGCCCAGCGCGAGCGAGCCGACATCGCCCATGAAAACCTCGGCGGGGTGCGCGTTGTACCAGAGGAATCCAAGGCTGGCCCCGACCATGGATCCGCAGAAGATCGTCACCTCACTCACTTGAGGGATGTATTGAATGTCGAGGTAGTCGGATAGCACCGAGTGTCCGGTAACGTACGTCAGTGCCGTCAAGGCGGCCGAAGCAATGAGGGTGCAGCCGATGGCCAGACCATCAAGCCCATCCGTCAAATTGACAGTGTTGGACGAGCCCACAATCACGAGGGCCACAAAGACCAAAAACGGAACATATCCGAGGAACCAAAACTGAGTCGGGAACAGACGATCGATCATCAGGTCCGGATTGAACAGTTTGAAGAACGGCACGGTCAGCTTTGTGGAATAGATGCCTCGATTCATGAGGTAAATGAGGAAAACACCAATGCTGACGCTCACCAGGGTCTGCAACGCGATCTTTTGACGCGCCTTCAGTCCGAGCGATCGCCTGCGAACAATCTTGATGTAATCATCCGCCAATCCCACTGCCCCAAATGCGATAGTCGAGAGGATGACAAGCCAAACGAACCGAACCCTGAGATTGGCCCACAATAGCGTCGGCAAAACGATGGAAACCACAATCAGAATACCGCCCATCGTCGGTGTACCGGCCTTCGCCTTGTGCGACTGCGGCCCCTCTTCACGAATCTGCTGCCCGACCTGAAATTGACGCAAACGCGCAATCAGCCACGGTCCCAAAAACAGGCTGATCATGAGGGCCGTGATACTGGCATACGCCGTGCGGAAGGTGATGTACTGGAAAACGTTCAGAACCCTGAGCGCCGGCCAGTAGTGGTTCAACGGATAGAGAAATTCGTAAAGAATGTGATAAAGCATTACGTCAGTTCTGAACCTGGGGGAATTAGCCGCGGATTGCGGCTAATTCCCTTCCCCTTCATGGTTCCATGCTGGAAAAGCTTGCCCGCAACGTGTTAATCGCCTGGTCGAGCTTTACTCCTCGCGATCCTTTTACCAGAAGGACATCATCTTTCTTCACCGTCGCCGCAAGCAGTTCGCCGGCTTCCACGGCGCTGGAAACGAATTTCAGCCGGGAGCGGTCCATGCCTGCTTCGACGGCACCTTCCAAAATCTGCAACGCGAGGCCCTGAACCCCAACAATCAGGTCCACACCTGCACGAGCGGCCTCGCGCCCGCAGTGGCGATGGAGTTCTGCACCTTCCGGCCCGAGCTCGAGCATTTCGCCCGCAACCAGGATCTTTCGTTGATAACCCTGGAGCCTGGCGAGGAAGCGAATCATCTCGGAAAGGGCCCGGGGATTCGAGTTGTAGGAATCGTCGATGACGGCGAATCTCTCGCTGAACTTGATCACCTGGCCACGCATTTTCTCCGGTTTCACCTCGCCGATGGCCTCCTGAATCTGTTCCCACGGCATTTCGTGCGTTGCTCCAACAGCAATCGCGGCCAGCGCGTTGGCGACGTTGTGCTGCCCCAGCAGAGGCAACATGAAATTCACATCTTTGCGTCCGTGATGGAGGGTGAAAGCCGTGCCGTCAAGTCCCAGCTCCTGGATCTGCTGCGCCCTGAAGGATGCAACGGCCTTTATGCCATATGTCACAATCTTTCCGTTGAACTTGCGCGCCATGCCTCGCACGCGCGAGTCATCACTATTGAGATACGCTGTCCCTGGAGTATGCAGACCTTCCAAAAGCTCAAATTTCGCCTCGGCGATCTCATCTATGGACTTGAAAAACTCCAGGTGTACCGGGTTTACATTCGTAATCACGCCCTCGTTCGGTTCCGCAATGGAAGCCAGCGTTCGAATTTCGCCTTTGGCAGACATTCCCATTTCCAGGACACCGATGTTCTGGTAGCGCTCCACGCGCAACAGGCACAATGGAAGTCCGAACTCGTTATTGAGGTTTCCCACCGATCGAAGAACCATGAACTTTTTCCCGAGAACGTCGGCAATCATTTCCTTTGTCGTCGTTTTTCCGGCGCTGCCGGTAACGCCGATGATCGGCATGCCCCAGCGGCGGCGGACGTCACGGGCGAGATTCTGCAAAGCCTCAACGGTAGAGCGAACACGAATGATGGGACCCCCACCCGGCCTTCGGCCACCCTCTCCCAGGGGGAGAGGGCGCAATCCGCTAGTTAGTCCTTCTCCCTCTGGGAGAGGGTGGCCCGAAGGGCCGGGTGAGGGTATCGATTCCGTCTGGACCACCACGGCTGCTGCCCTTTTCCGGAAGGCTTCGGCAATAAAGTTGTGCCCGTCGAAACGCGGACCTCTGATCGCAAAGAACAAATCACCGGGATTCAGGGTTCGCGTGTCGATGGAGTAACCGCGGACTTGCACGTTGCCGGGCCCGTCGAATGTGCCGTCGATCGCTTTACGGATTTCGTCCAGTGACAAGTTCATCGAGTAACTCGCGTGCTACCACACGATCATCGAAGGCGTACGATGTATCGCCAATGGTTTGATACGTTTCATGCCCCTTCCCCGCTATGACTACCGTGTCGCCCGTCCGCGCGTAAGCCAGGGCCGCTCGTATGGCTTCACGGCGATCCGCAACCACGAGGTAATGGCTGCCTTTTATCCCCTCTTCAATTTCTCTGATGATCTGGATCGGGTCTTCGCCCCGTGGGTTGTCCGAAGTCACAATAGCGTAGTCGCTTTCGCGCTCCGCAACCGCGCCCATGAGCGGACGCTTTGTCCGATCCCGTTCGCCGCCGCAGCCAAACACAACGATGACTCTTCCGGACGTCATGTCGCGGGCAGACCGTAACACCTTTTCCAGGGCATCGTCGGTATGGGCGTAATCCACGATCACGCGGAAGGGCTGTCCGGCGATGACGGGTTCAAACCGGCCCGGCACGTTGCGGAGTCTCTGGATGCCGCTTTGGATAGCCTCGGCAGGAATACCGAGGGCGATCGCGACCCCAATGGAGGCGCCGATGTTGTAGAGGTTGGGTTTATCCATCAACGAAGCGTGCACCTCCAGCTCGCCCAGCGGCGTCTTGTATGTTGCGTCCGTGCCGTCCCAGCCAAAGTGATGGTGTAGCGGACAAATCTCCGCGGCAAATTGCATTCCATAACGAATCACCCGTGAAGGGTCGATGGACCCTAGGTCTTCATACCGTGGGTCATCCATGTTCAGAACCATCAGTCTTGGCTTTACTCCAATCCCACCTGTAAAGAGTTTTTTTTTGGCTTCAAAATACGACTCCATGTCGCCATGGAAATCGAGATGGTCGCGGCTCAGGTTCGTGAAGACCGCTATCTCGAACTGCAGACCCATCACGCGTTTCATCTCGATCGCATGCGAGGAGACCTCCAGGACGGCGTGACGCCATCCGGCATCGGCAACTTGCTTGAACAACCGTTCCAGATCCGGCGCTTCGGGCGTCGTGCGCTCTGCCGCGTAATCAAATCCCGGACCGCGATACTCGATCGTTCCCAGAACCGCCGTAGGGCGCCCGGCCGCCGTCAGGATCGATTCAATCAAGTAAGTGGTGGTTGTCTTTCCGTTCGTGCCCGTCACGCCAACCAGATGTAGCTTTTTCGTCGGATGCTGGTAAAAATTCGCAGCCAGCACCGCCAGGGCAGTCCGCTCGTCCTCGACCTGAATCCAAGGTGTGGGCACAGATGGGATAGGCGGCGCCGAGGAAACGATGCCCGCCGCACCCTTTGCAATAGCTTGGGGCAGGAATCGGTTTCCATCCATTCGGGTTCCACGAACAGCCACAAACAGAAAACCGGGCGACACTTTCCGTGAATCGTAGGCGAGACCGAGAATCTCAGTATCCGGATCGCCGATGATGCGGCCGTTCAAGCCGGAGAGGAGTTCACGCAACTTCATAGGATTTCGGAGTAGCCGCGGATGCGGGTAATCCGCGGCTACTGTCTCCCTACTTTACTCGAAAACCGCACCTGAACGCGCGAACCACTGCGCACCGTGGCGCCGGCCGGCGGCACCTGCTCCACGGCGGCGCCGGAGCCGATCGATTGCAATCGCAGGCCGGCTCTCAAACACTCTTCGGTGACCTCTCGAAGAGATTTTCCGTAGAAGTCGGGGAGGGCGATGTCGCTCTCAGAAGGAAGCCAGGAGCCGGAAGCCAGAAACCACAAGGGGGCTGATGTTTTCGCCTGTCCTGGTTTGTAAATCCTGTTTTCCGGTTTCCGGCTTCTGGCTTCTGGCTTTCGGCTCCCGGCTTCCGGGTTCCGGCTTCCAGCTTCCTTCTGCAAGAGGGCGTACCGCGGCGCGTACGATGGCACATCGGGAGGCACCGACATGTATCGCAGGATCTGCTCGGCGGCTCGTTTAAACACCGGGGCAGCAATGTCACCGCCATGATGCGCACCCATCGGCTCGTCAATCACGACAATAATCGAAATGACCGGATTCGAAGCCGGAGCAAACCCGGCAAAGGAAGCGACGAACTTGGATTTCGAGTAACGGCCGCTTTCATCGATCTTCTGGGCTGTCCCTGTCTTGCCGGCGGCCCGGTATCCTTCCAGCTTCGATGCCTTTGCGGTCCCTTGGGTTACCACGACCTCGAGCATGTCCTGTAGTTTGAGGGCCGTCTCAGCAGACATGATGCGCAGGCCTTGGGATTCGACTTGGTTCAGAATACCTTTCTGCGGGTGTTGAACCTTCTTGACAACGTAGGGCCGGTACAGGATCCCGCCATTGGCGACCGCCGAAACCATGCTCAGAATCTGGAGAGGGGTGACTCCGATTTCCTGGCCCATCGAAATGGCCCCAATCGAAATCTTCGACCAGCGCGAGGCGGGCTTGGTCAACCCTCTTTCCTCGCCGGGAAGGTCAATGTTTGTCGTCTTTCCGAAGCCGAATCGATCGATGTAGTTCGCGAATCGTTCCTGGCCCAGACGCAGCCCGAGCTTGATCGCACCGACGTCGGAGGAATATTGCATGATCTCCTTCACGGTCAAAACACCGAAAGGTTTATGATCGCGAATCCGATGTCCAAAGAGCACGATCGAGCCCATCTGACAGTCAATCGGCTCGGCCGGATTGGTGAGGCCTTCCTCGAGAGCGGCCGCCGCAGTAACGATCTTGAAAGTCGAACCAGGCTCGTAGGTGTGACTCACGGCGCCATTGATCCAGGCGTCGCGGCTATACCTGGCGTACTCATTCGGATTAAACCGCGGATAATTCGCCATTGCCAGGATCTCTCCAGTTCGCGGAGCCATGGCAATAATCGAAATGCCTTTAGCGTGTGTCTTGTCGGCTGCGGCCTGAAGTTCCTTTTCCGCGATGAACTGAATATTTTCATCGATCGTCGTCATCAGGTTTGCGCCGGGCGCCGGCGGCTGTTGCATGGTCTGAAAGCGATGGCCGCGGGCGTCGGTCAGGATCACGAGACGGCCGGAGTGGCCCTGAACGTCGTTGTTATATCGATACTCGAGGCCGCCCATTCCTTGTTCGTCAATGTTGACGTAGCCGAGCACGTGCGCAGCCAGGTCGCGCTTGGGATAAAAGCGCTGGTCTTCCTTCTGGAAATAGATCCCCGGCAGTTTGGCCTTCTGAACTGCCGCCGATTCGGCCGCATTCAACTTCCGTTTAATCCAGACAAAGGAGCGATCGGTCTTTAGCTTCTCGAGAAGCTCGTTTTTCGGCACGCCAGTTAGCCTGGAGAGCGTGACAGCCGTGCGAACCGCATCTTCGATTTCTTCGGGAACGGCAAAAACGGAGTCGACTTTAATACTGATCGCGAGCTCATTCCCGTTGCGGTCGTAAATATTGCCGCGGCGCGGGCTCACGTCCAGACTCCGCTGCTGCTGGCGTTCGGCGCGCTGCCGGTAATTAGCCGAATGCACCACATGAAGAAAAAAGAGGCGTGTCCCGATAACCGTTGCCCAAAACCCCATTACAGCTATCAAGATGTAAACCCGCCTTGCGAGAGATTTATATTTCTTCATGGTTTCGAAATTTCGATTTCCGATTTCGGATTTCGGATTTCGGGAACTCGCTGATTTGCGATGCCCCAAATCCGAAATCCGAATTCCGAAATCTTTTTCCTTACCTCTTTGCCGCCAGCTCCGCCGGCTGTGCCTGTGACTGCAGGTGCGGCGCAGGCATGGTTGGCGGCGCGTCTGCGGTGACCGTCACCAGTTGGCCGGGAGCAGGAACGACCATGCCGAGTTCACCGCGGGCGATGGTATCGATCCGCTGAGGATTGCGCAGTGAAGCGCGCTCCAGGCGGAGCTGCCGGGCGATCTCGGACAATTGTTCTCTTTTCTTCTCCACTTCCTCGATCCGATAGCCGTGCTGCATCCACCGGTAGTGCTGCCATGCATATGCGAACAAGGCCAATAGGAACATCGCGGCCAGCGCCGTCAGCATGATGTAATCCTGCCGGCTTTGCGTGTCAGCCTCGCGAATGACATTGCTATTCATGATGTGCTTTTCAAATTGAACTTCGATCGACATCAGCTTTTCTCCCATGCGCGCAACTTGGCGCTTCGGGCGCGTGGGTTGCGGCTCACTTCACCTTCGGTCCCAATGACAACTTTCTTCGTGAGTACGCGGCCCGGAACCGGCGGCATCCGAAACTTCTGCTTCACGATCCGATCCTCCAAGGAATGAAACGTGATGACGACCAGACGGCCACCGGATCGGACGACGGTCATCGCGGAAGCAAGGAAAGCTTCCAAGCTTCCGAGTTCGTCATTCACGAAGACACGCAGCGCCTGGAACGTGCGAGTCGCCGGATGAATCTGGCCGTGTCGCGGCGCTCCCAGTACACGCCCGACGGCGCGAACGAGATCAGTGGTCCGCTCCAGGGGGCGCGCTCGAACGATCGATCGCGCGATGGCCCGCGAGCGGCGTTCTTCGCCGTACTCGTACAGAATGTCGGCGAGTTCCTTCTCCGAATATGTATTCACCAGGTCGGCGGCGGTCCATTTTTGGCTTCGGTCCATTCGCATATCCAGTGGCCCCTCACGCATGAACGAGAACCCTCGCGATGGATCCTCGATCATCATCGACGAGATTCCGATATCCGCCAGCACTCCATCGGCTCCGAGAAATCCACATTCGGCAGCAATCTGTCCGATGTTTTTGAAGTTCGAATGCACAAACACCAACCGCGACCCAAATGAGGTCAGAGTCTCTCTTGCTCCTGCCAACGCCGATTCGTCCTGATCGATTCCGAGAACTTTTCCGTCCGGCGCAGTCCGCTCCAGCACCGCGCGCGCGTGGCCGCCAGCACCCAGCGTCGCATCGATGAATCGGCCGCCGGGTATCGGCTCCAGAAATTGGAGGACCTGGTCGAGCAGAACGGGTACGTGTCCAAGCATCAACGTCCGATTTCGGATTGCGGATTTCGGATTTAAGGGACCCGCGGTCTGCCAAATCCGAAATCCAAAATCCGCAATCCGAAATTTCTCCATGTTCAGATTCCTAACCTATTTAACGTTTCACGGTCGTCGTCGGTAAACGGCCGCTCCTGTATCCGCCCGAGGAACCGTTTATGATTCCAAACATCCAAATGATTTAAATAACCAAGGACAGCGACTTCTCCCGCCATCTCGGCCGATTCGCGCAACAACGGCGGAATCAGAACCCGGCCTGATTTATCGGTGGAGGTCAATTGACCGTAATAATTCGTACGGTCAAGAAACTTCTGTTTCGTGGGATCGAATGAAGGAAGCTTGGCGAGACGTTCTTCAATTTCTTGCCAGACCGGGAGGGGATAAACCAATACGGATTCACCAGAGAGAGACGTGACGTAGAAGTCGCTGCCCCAGGACTCTTCGATGTCGGCGCGGAAGATGGACGGGATCTTGAGCCTTCCTTTTTCATCAATTGTAGCGGGCGCGTTCCCACGCAACATCGAAGTTGGTCCCTAAAAATCCAATTATTGACAGTTTTGGCCACTTTTGGCCACTTCAGCCTACTCAGGTGGCCTGGGGCGTGTCAAATGAAAAAACGATTCGCTCTTGGACCGAGGGTCCCCACAAAAAAGCATGCGAAGCATGCATCCGCGCTGTAGCGGCGGTCTATGACCGCCGGTAGTCTTGCATTTTCAACATCGTCGGCGGTCATAGACCGCCGCTGCAGTAGGGACTCTTTGGGTTATGCTTACGTGTTTATATGAAGGCGGGAATCATTGGCCTGCCGTCGGTGGGCAAAACGACAATCTTCAATGTACTCACGCGTGGCAAGGCTGCGGCGGGACCGGCGGCCGGCCGAAGGCTTGAGCCGAATCTTGGAATCGTAAGGGTTCCGGACGCCCGGCTCGATTTTCTCTCTTCGAAGTTCAATCCCGAAAAGACCACCCATGCCACCATCGAGTTTGTGGACGTCCAGGGGCTGGTAGGAGGCAAGGGACAGGACATCGCGCTGGCGCCGGTGCGGACCGTTGATGCGCTCGTGCATGTGGTGCGTACATTTCAGGACGAGTCGGTGCCGCATTCCGGAGGACCCCTCGATGCGGAACGCGACAAACGCGATTTCGACTACGAGCTGATGCTCGCCGATATCGCATCCATCGAAAAAAGGATAGAGCGGCTGGACAGAGATCTCAAAAAAGCGAAGAACGCCGCACTCGAGAAAGAGTATGCATCTCTGGAGCGCGCGAAAGCGTGGCTGGAATCCGAGAAGCCGCTGCGGGAGATGGAAGTGACTGAAGACGAGAAAAAGCTGGTGAAAGGCTTTGCGTTTCTGTCGGAAAAGCCGATGATCTATGTCGAGAACATTGGTGAAGATCAGCTCGATCGTTTGCGACATCCCGGCGCGCATACCAGTCTACGGCCGAACACTGAGCAGACGATCATCTGCGGGAAGCTCGAAGCCGAAATGGCGGAGTTGCCGGACGAGGAGCTAAAAACATTTCTCGGCGATTACGGTCTTACGGAGTCCGGCGCAGAACGGCTGATCCGCACAACCTATCGGTTGCTGGGTCTCATCTCTTTTTTTACTGTCGGAGAAGAAGAATGCAGGGCCTGGACGATCACACGAAGCACTAACGCACAGAACGCGGCTCGTGTGATCCATACGGATCTTGTGTATCACTCCATTCGCGCGGAAGGTTGCCATTTCGA
>Ga0066710_100005482_pt1 | contig 11576 bp, 11 predicted proteins | sample GraSoiAngelo_159_FD_79666 | JGI IMG/M metagenome (GOLD analysis project Ga0066710, IMG submission 79666) | Grasslands soil microbial communities from the Angelo Coastal Reserve, California, USA - 14_1009_16_40cm | ecosystem: Environmental > Terrestrial > Soil > Grasslands | place: USA... | reverse complement strand
TCTTTGGTTCTCCGTCCAGACTTCCGGCGGTGGCGGGACGAGCGAGCGTCCGGTGTCGGTTTCGACGATCGACCCTTCCGCGGGGCAGTACATTAAACAAACGGTGCACTTCGGATAGATGCATCGCTCGTCGATTTCCAACAAATGCTGCGATGTTGGCGAGACGACCACCGCGTTGATGTTGATCTCACGGCACACGACATAGCACATGCGGCATTCCGTGCATTTGTCGTGGGCGATTTTCAGGCCGGCCATAATCTTTTCGTTCAAGGTTCAAAGGTTCAATCGTTCAAGGTGTCGCAGGCGTAAACTCTTGAACACTTGAACGATTAGTGCGATTCAGTCGATATCGCCTGATACGCTTACTTCTCCTGCCTTCTCTTCTTGCATTCCTAAGACGAAGCGGGCGCTTTCTTCGAGATAGAACAAATAATCCCGCCGCGTTTCTGCGCATAGACGCTTGGCCAACTCAGTGTCGACTTCCTTCTGAAGGAAACGTTCCACTTGGAAACGTCCCATGAGGACATGGCTGCGAGTTTCCGCGAGCTGGCTATGGAAAAGTGCGTGAATCGCTTCGTCGGGAAACGTCTTTGCAAATTTCTCCGTCCAGGCCAGCTCAATAACTTTCGGTCCGAGGTTCAGCGCGGCGATGCGGACATTCTGCGGATAATTGGCCAGCGCGCGCAAGCAAAAGATATAAGAGCCGGTGCGAGTCGCCGTGCCGAATTGAGCATAGGGATGCGCGAACAACTGCTTTTGCGTCCGCACCCAGCGGCGCCGGAGGATCTCGTCACAAAACTGCATTTCATGTGTAGATTCGTCGTAAATCTGCTTACCGAAGAGGTAAGCGACGGAGGGCGGATACTCGTTCAGATTGATCCCCTGGGCCCACCCACCATAGACGTAATACATCGTGCGCTTCAGCGTCCATAAACGGGCTAAGAGTCTAAAGCACTGGTCGGCGCTGAACTTTCCTGCGCGTGCCGCATCCAGCACCGTATCCATGGGTGTGACAGCGGCGTCGTGTTCGCTCTGCTTGATCAACTCCTGGGCGAGGAAACCGCCAAGGTCCTTATTCGTCGTTAAGTTCACAATCAAACGCTTTGAGCCCTGCTCTCGCCATGATGTTTCCCCTCGCCCGCTTCAGCCTGAGACTGATCCGCCTATGGAGGACGCGGGAGGGTCAGGGTGACGGTGCATTCGCTACACGTTGCCCTCACCTCGGTCCTCTCCCAGAGGAAGCAGAAGGAGAGGTAGTAGGAATAGCTGCGCTCTAGATTCGCGTGTTGCCGATTCGTAAAATAGTTTCTTAGCTCGCCGCCAGCAACCGCTCGTGCCCCTTCTTTGAAATCGGCGCTAAATCCGATGCGATACAGCTCCAGCTTTCGCCACCGTCTTCGCTGCAAAAAACTTCACCACCTGTTGTGCCGCCGAAGATCGAACATTTGCCACTTGATTCCTCGAGGCACAAAGCGCCAAATTCATGCTTCAAGCTTTCGGGGAGTCCACCGCCGAGCCGCTGCCAATTTTTTCCGCCGTTGTAACTCCGATAAATCTTTCCCTCAGCGCGCGCCGCCGCACCCGCCTTTCGCCAGGTTGTGGGGTTGTGCTCGGCGGTCGCGACGAACATGAGATCGGGATTTTTCGGATTCCAGGTGAAGCCGTCGGGATAAACATCCGCCGCCCAGTCCGGACTCATCCAACGTTCCCAACTGCCGCCGCCGGTGTAGGTGACGTATAGGCCGGCGCCGCCGGTGACATAGATTCTCTTCGGGTCGCGCGGGTCGATCAAACAGCGGTGCACGTCATAGAAATGCTCGATGGGGCGATTTTTGTCGGCGAGCAAGCCGACCGTATTCAATTCAGTCCAGCTCTTTCCATCATCCGTGCTTTTCAGAAATGCGCCTTGTTCAATGCACGCGTAGATGGTTTTCGAATCCACCGGATCGAAGGTGATGAATTTCGTATGCGCGACATGCGGCGGCGCGGGGAATGACCATTGCGAGACGGTCGGCACAGAACGGAGTGACGGGATTTCATTCCAGTGAAGACCGAGGTCTTCGCTGACGAATAAATGAGCCGGCTGTGTCCCGGCATAAACGCGAACTTTGCCGTCTACGACGTTGGAAGCGAGACTGTAGACGTCGCGGATCGGAATGCCTTTGTCGCGCCGCTCCCAAGTCTTCCCGCCGTCTGCGCTCGCGTGGACCGAACCGAAAAATGCGCCGGCGAACATCGTCCCGGTTGTGCGCTCAAAGATGATCGCGCTGATATACTGACCGCGCAGGGCGCGCTGAGCTTCGCGCCATTTCCCATTGTTTTCACGTTCGAACTGAACCAATCCGTCTTGGGTGCTGACCCAGAGTTGCCTCGATCCTTCGTTTGATGAGTAGACATTCGTGCCGCCATGAGAAAGTCCGATCGCCATAATTCACCTCCGTGAGCGGGAATTAAGTCCTAATTTGAGTCGCCGAAATCTAAATTACCGTACTACTGTGGCGTGATTTCGGCAAGGCGGAAACGCTATTGGCATTGCTTCAGATTTGCAAAAACATGCAGGGACATCCCCCTGCGGTCCGAGCGAGCAGACACAGGGGTCTGCCCCTATATGACGCGCCGTTGAATTAAGCACTACCCGATTACTACCTCAGCTTTCCTTCGGCTTTAAGTTCCTGCTGCGCCTGTTTCAAAATTCGGTCATTGATAACGCGATCGAGAGTAAATTTTTTGTCGACGACGCCGGCGCGGATGTCTTCGTCGAGCATGATCTGAATGCCGTCTTGAGCGACCGAGAGGTCGGCGGCATAGCCAGGGCTGAAGAGATCATAGGAGCGGTTAACGACGTCGAGATCGCCTTGAAGGCCCGCTCCAAAGCCGGTCTTGATGGCTTCTTGTTTGTTGTGCTTGGCGAACTGCATTCCCATGATCACCGCCTTGAGAAATCTTTTCGTGGTCTCCGGGTATTTTTGCAGCACTTCGCCGCGGGTGACGAAGACGCTTTGCGGGATTCTCAACGCTTCGTTCAAATTCACGATCATCGGAAAACCTTTGTCGAGCAATCTCACGGTATCTTCGGCGGAAAATGGCGCCGCCGAGATGACACCTCTCTCAAGGGCGATGGCGCGCAAGGCGGTTCCACCGATCGCTCGCAGCGTAACATCTCGATCAGGGTCGAGACTGTGCCGCTTTAGATAGATGCGGATGGCGAAATCGGAGAAAGCGCCCGCACCGGTAACACCGACGATCTTACCGCGCAGGTCTTCGACGCTCTTGGCTTCTTTGCTGCCGAGAAGTGTGTAGTTGGTGTAGTTGGACAGCGAGGCGATGATCTGCAGATCGAGGCCGCGGGCGTTGCTGCGGATCGCCGCCTGGGCGCCGCCGATGCTGGCGAAGTCGACGTTTCCCGAGATCAATGCGGTGATGGCTATCGGTCCGCCGCGGACAAAGATCGGTTCGAGGGTTAGTCCCTGGTCTTTGAAGAAGCCTTTGGCGATAGCGACGCGAAAAGGCAGTTGGTTGTTCCAAGAGAGGCTAACAAAGACGATGCGGAGATTTTTCTTTTCTTGGGCGTGGGCGGCAAAAGAGTGAAAGAATAGAACCGATAGGACGAATAGGACGAACACTTTGCCGCCAAAGATAGTCTGTAACATGCCAGGCCGTCGTTTAGGGTTCGATTTTTATGATCGAGGCGCCGATCCCGTCGAGCGAAGTCTTGCCGTCCGCCGCCAAGTTATCGCGCCGCGGAGTATCGAAGTTGCTAACGTAGGCCGTGGCGCCGACAAAGACCACTGATGTGGGAAATTCGAGCGGTCCTTTGCTGTCATTTTTTTGGACGTCGAAGACTCGACCATCCGGCTGCACGAGAACTACGGCGTTACGTTCGTTCGCCGCCACCCAAAGATTTCCCTGAGGATCGAACGCCGGGCCGTCCGCGCCTTCGAGTAACACGCTTTGAGTCAATAGCGCTGGTTGTCCCGCTTTGCCGTCAGCACTGATAGCGATTTTCCAGATAGCGCCGCGCGCGGTGTCGGCGACGTAAAGAGTGGTTCCTTGTTTGTCGAAAACAATGCCATTGGCGGTGAGCGCTTGCTCGGTTTTGCCGTCGGGAAGGACCCGCGTGTGCAGTGGGATTTGCGTGAGAACCTGGGCTCTGCCGCCTTCCGGTCCGGTGCGGTAGATTCTGCCGTTTCTACCGCCGCTGACGTAAAGACTGCCGTTTTTATCGAAGGCGATGCCGTTGGCGCCGTCGGTTTCGGTCGCGAAGGTTTGCGCGACCCCGGGTTCATCAGGGTCGAGATTGCGGCCGCGGATGCGCAGCACTTCATTGAACCCACCGGCGGTAAGATAGAGATCGCCGGCTGCGTCAAAGACGATGCCGGATACGTTGGCGCGAACTTTCTTGCCGCCGACATCGCGTTCTTGGACGCGGCCCACGACGATCAGTTTCGGATTTTTGGGGTCGATACGCCAGACGTTGCCGGAGATCCGATCGCAGGCGTAGAGCCGGTCTTTGTGGTCGACGGCAATACTCTCGACAACGACTGTCTGATCCGCGCTCTTTGGATCGAAATCGATCAGCACGGAAACTTTTGCAGCTTGCGACTCGAGTGCCGGGATCAACGCGCTGAGGAACGCGATCGTTACGATAAAGCGTCGCATCATGACAATGTATCCTTTCTCTTTCGCGAGGGTTTAACGCCGTTACCGCTTGGTTTCGAGCTCTTCTTTTACTTCGCGCATCAGCTTGAGGCTCATCACTTTTTCCGGCGACACGTCTTCCTTGATTTTGAGAGGCGCTTTGACGTCGAACTCCATTAGGTTCTTGATCCCCTGGACGGAAGGCAGCCCTGGGACGCCGTCCGGAATCGCCTTGGCGAAGCGGCGGATGCCCTCGATCACCATCGGTCGGGTGACATTTCCCATTGGGATTTTCTTCATCGCGATATCGGCCGCTTCTTCCGGCCGCTCGCGGATGAACATCAAAGCCCGGGCCATCGCTCTGAGCCATCGCTTGATATCGTGCGGGCGTTCGGCGATCGTCTTGTCCGGCGCCACGAATCCTTGGAAGGGATACGGAAACAGATCGCCGACAAACGCCAGGGTACGCAAGCCTTCTCTTTCGCCGAGCAGAGATTCATCGGCATTGACCACCGCCGCGCTGAACGCTCCGGTCTTGAGCGATAGGATTGTGTTTGTCGTGTTGCGGGAGGGCATCGCTACGCGGGTAATGTCGCGACCCGAAACTCCTTCACGCTCGACCAGCATGGTGATCAACGTATCCTGGGTATCGCCGACGGTCCCGACGGCGATACGTTTTCCCTTGAGATCGGAAATCTTTTGAATGTCCGCGGCCGCCAATAAATACCAAGTGACCTTTTCGGTCTGAAACATGACGGCTTTGATCGGAGCGCCACGCAACGCTGCGCGCATGCCGCTGCCACCGGCGCCGCTATAATCGACATCGCCGCTCACGATCGCCGCGATTGCCGTGGCGCCGGGAATCACGATGGTTTCGTTTTCAAACCCCTGGTCACGAAAATAGCCTTTCACTTCGGCGACCGGCAGGCTGAGGTAGTTCAGCGTCGCGCGGGGAATGGCGGTTCTGACCCGTTCGGCCGAAGCTTTTATCGGCAATAGGACAGATAAGACCAAGAAGACAAATATTTTCATTGGCGTGTCCCCACGATATTCACCGCTGCGCAGGCTCCAACCGATACAGTTCATTTTAGAGAACCTTTTGTGACCCCCCGACAGTCGATTAGCATATAGAGGTAAGCGCTGTTGTCGTCAAGGACAACGCCTCGGCGGAATTGCATAATCCGTTCTATTATAGTTGATTGCGGATACACTAACCGCCAGTTGAAGGGGAGGCGACTTATGTCACTGGGCCGGGTCTTGGTCGAAGAGTTTCAACCAGAAGTGTTGAAATGGTTGCGCGAGCGCGTCGAGCTGGTCGTGATCAATCCCTGGGTCGAGCCGGAGCGCTGGGAGTTGGAAGCAGCCAGGGTGGACGCGGTCATCAGCAGGAAGGGGAAAATTACCCGTGACCAGATGGAACGAAGCGGCGGCCGCCTTAAGATTATCGCGCGCACGGGAGTTGGCGTCGATCCATCGCGAGTCGATCTCGAGGCCGCCAAAGAATTCAGGATCTGGGTGACCAATCAGCCCGGCAGCAATTCCGTTTCAGTGGCAGAGTTGGTCTGCGGGCAGCTGATTGCATTGGTGCGCCACACCCATGAGGCTCATCGCGCGGTGAAAGAAAATCGCTGGAGCGATTATCTAAAATTCATCGGCACGGAGCTCGCCGGCAAGACCATCGGCATCGTTGGCATGGGGAATATCGGCGCGCGCGTGGCGCTTCGCGTGCGGGCGTTCGAGATGGATTTTCTCGTCTACGATCCATACATTCCCGAGTCCCACGTCACGGCGCTCGGTGGCAAATGGGTCGCACTAGAGGAGCTGCTCGCCGAATCCGACTTCGTAACGATTCACTGTCCGCTCAATCGCGAAACCAAGGGAATGATCGGCGCCAGCGGATTAGCGCTGATGAAACCGTCCGCGTTTTTGATTAATGCCGCACGCGGCGGCATTGTCGATGAGGACGCATTATGCGCGGTCTTGCGCGAACGAAAGATCGCCGGCGCCGTCTTGGATGTCATTGCCAATGAGCCGCCGTCAAGAGATCATCCACTGATCCGGCTTGACAACGTGCTCTGGACGCCGCACATCGGCGCCATGACATTGGAAGCCTCGAAGCGCGGCGAGTGGGGCGCGGCGGAGGAAGTGATTCGGGTTCTCGAAAAGAAACGGCCCAAAAATCCGGTGGTCGACGCCGGCGAGGCACGCTTACTCATGCCGGCGTGATGCTTCACGGCAGTTCAAGGTTCAAGGTTCAATGTTTAATTTGCTTCTGACTTTGAACCTTGAACTTTGAACGGTCATCTCCGGTGTCCGTTTATGGGCGCTTGAATGACTTCAACCGCACCGTTGTTGCACAACTTAATCACGTTGACCGTGCCCGTGTATTCCGGCGAACCGGAATAATAGGCTGCGACCTCGCCATCGCCGACTCGCGTCGATTGGTTCCAGTGGCCGAGCGCGACGTAATCCGCCTGGGTGGCGTTCAACTCCTCGCGATGGATCAGCCAGGAGCCGATCAATCGGTTCGGATCGCGGGCTTCGTCGACGTAGTGGCCGTGCGCCGCGGCGAGCTGCCAGCGAGTGGTGCGTGGCCTCGGGTTGGCCAGCGGTGACATATCGGTATAGTCAAAGTGGGCGTGACCCCAAATTTCCATCTCGAATTCGGCAAACAACACCGCTTGTTCGACGTTCAAACCAAGTATGCTGACATTGGGGATCACGCCGAGCCCGGCTCGACGATAGACTGAGTCGGGAGTAAGCGGGTCGTGATTGCCTGGCAATATGACCACTGGTTTTCGATAATCGCGCAGCATTTGCGCCGCCCGCTCGAGGAGCTCGATGGGCTGGCGATGATTGTCAAAGGAGTCGCCGGCAAGCACGACCACATCGGCATTGACTTCTAAGGCTGCGGTCAAAACCTTGGGAAGCACGTCCAGGCGGTCTCTGTCGCTGAAACTGTCATCGGTGCCTAAATGAAGATCGGAGCTATGAACGATCACCACTTGCGAGCGTGAATCCATACATTGAAGTCCTTGACGTTTAGTCCATCAACGTTAACAAAGTTCCAGGTATAATAAAAGCCGAGCGAAAAACAGAAACGGGCCGCAGAGCGGCCCGTTTCGAAGAGTTACAGGAGGGATTTGTTTGCGTTTAGCTACTTGGTCTTGGCGTCGGTTTTTTTCTCGTCACCTTTGCCTTTGGTCTCGCTCATGGCTTTAGCCTTGGGAGCTTCCTTGCCCTCGATGCTCGTGGCGGTCATCTTGTATTTGATCATCACCTTGTCGCCCTTTTTGATATCACCGGTAGTCTTGGTGCCCTTATCGCGAGCGATTTCCCAGTTCTCAGTGCCCTTCTTGACGATTATCACATCGTCCTTCACGTCGACCACGGGGCCGGTGACCTGATAATCCTTGGCTGCGACTAACGATGCCGCGGTTAAAAAAAGCGCCGCAATTAACAATGCGAGATAAGGTTTCATATAACGACCTCCTTGCTTTGGTTAATGGTTGCGTTGACCGGTTTTTCGACTGAACCGCCCTCCATTCGGTTCGACCGAAACTGATTATTTAGACGTTGCAACGGCTTGTCAATTCGACGATTGACAAGATTCAAGGCAGGGGGACCTGGCGGTCAGATGGCAATGGATAAAATTGAGTGCTGTGAAGTGAGTAATGTCAGAGATTAGGACTGGAATTATACGAGCAAGGTGGGGAGGGCCACCCTTGCTCGAAGATAACTTACTTGGTCGACTTTTTCTCGTCGCCCATCGCCCCGGCCTTCTTATCACCGGCCTTTTCATCGCCCATCGCGCCGCCCTTTTTATCTTCGCTTTTGCCTTTTTTGTCTGCGCTCTTGGCCTTTTCGCCTTTGGTCTTTTCGCCCTTGGATTCCGCCTTAGCATCCGTCTTGGCATCGGCTTTCTTCTCTTCCTTCATCGCATCTGCCGCGTAGGCCGCCGAAGCCAAGAACATGGAAGCAATCAAAACAGCCAGAAAACGTTTCATTAGATCCCCCTTGTCGAATTGTGTTAATTAATTTGAAACGAATAGACGATCAAATCGCCCTCCACTCGATCCGGCCGATCTATTCCGTTCTGGTGACTTGGACGCGTGAACCGGACGTTTCATTCACGCTAGTGGTGGGTTATATGTGAGTCGTTTGATTTTCTCAAGTCTAAAGTCGTAGAAGGACGAGTTAAGTCAGCGAAAAATAAGGGGGGTACAGGGATGCCCGAAGCGCTGCCGATCGCCAAAGGAAACGGGGTTTGCTGTTTGTTGCCGCGCATGGCCAACCGTCACGGTTTGATCGCCGGGGCTACCGGCACCGGGAAGACCGTGACTCTGCGGGTCATCGCCGAAAAACTTAGCGCTATCGGCGTGCCGGTATTCATGGCCGATGTGAAAGGCGATCTGTCGGGCATTGCTCGGCCTGGTCAGGAAAATCCTAAAATCATGGAGCGGGTGAGGCAATCGGCCGTCGACGGATTCCAATTCGCCGCTTTCCCAGCAACCTTCTGGGATCTTTACGGTGAGCAGGGGCATCCGGTTCGCACTACCATTTCTGACATGGGCCCGCTGCTGATGTCGCGCTTACTCAATCTCAATGAAACCCAAAGTGGCGTACTGACATTGGTGTTTAAGGTCGCCGACGACAACGGCATGCTGCTACTCGATCTTAAGGATCTGCGCGCCATGCTGCAGCACGTGGGCGACAACGCCGCCCAGTTCAAAACCCAATACGGCAACGTCTCGGCGGCAAGCATCGGCGCGATCCAGCGCGGCTTACTGGCATTGGAAGAGCAGGGCGGCGACAAGTTCTTCGGCGAGCCGGCCCTGGATCTTGAAGACATGATGCAGACCGACAGTACTGGGCGCGGCGTGATCAATATTCTGGTTGCCGATAAGCTGATCAATGCGCCCAAGCTTTACGCCACGTTTCTCCTCTGGCTCATATCCGAATTGTTCGAGCGTTTGCCGGAAGTGGGCGATCCGGAGAAGCCGAAGCTCGTGTTCTTCTTCGAGGAGGCGCATCTGCTATTCAATGATGCTCCGGAGGTTTTGCTGCAAAAAATCGAGCAGATTGTTCGCCTGATTGGTTCCAAGGGCGTAGGCGTGTATTTTGTCACGCAAAATCCTTTGGATGTCCCCGATGTGGTAAGGGAGCAGCTGGGCAACCGCGTGCAACACTCGCTGCGCGCATTCACACCGCGCGACCGGAAGGCGGTGAAGGCCGCTGCACAGATGTTCCGGAAGAATAAGAAGATCGATGTTGAAACGGTGCTTAACCAGCTGTCTATCGGCGAAGCTTTGGTTTCGTTTCTCGATGATAAAGGCGAGCCGACAATCGTCAACCGGGCTTATATCTACCCGCCACAGAGTCAACTCCCGCCGCTGATGCCGCAAGAACGTGAGAGCATCGTCGAGCATTCAGCGCTCTACGGTCAGTACGAGAAAATCATCGACCGCGAATCGGCTTATGAAATACTAAATGCCCGCGCGCCGCAGGCAGAGATCCAATCAGGCGGATCGCAGGACAGCGGCTGGTAGGCTGAGTCCGACAAATTACTTGAAGCGCTGGCGAAAAGCTCCGCGCACTCAATCGGCAGTCAAGTCGGAAGAGAAATCATCCGCGGGGTTTTGGGTTCGATTTTCGGCTCCAAGTCCGAGCCGCGGAGAAATGGCCGTAGGTATGGACTTCATACTCGACGTACTGACGTTGGTGATGAGCCTCCCAAAGAACCAATAACACCGCCGAAAGTTCCACGTGATAACGAAGGGGTCGCAGATGTAAATTCAGTTCGGGAACGTGAGCAGACACGCCCATCGAGTATTGCGGCTGGGTTAGATGAGAAAGAATACCAGGCTGCAGTGGATGAATTAAACGCACTCATTGGACTCGCCCAAGTAAAAGATGAAATTCAAGCACTGGCCAACTTCGTAAAAGTTCAGAAGATGCGAGAATCGTACGGTTTAGCTGTGCCTCCTTTGTCGCTCCACCTGGTTTTCACTGGCAATCCGGGTACGGGGAAAACAACGGTTGCCAGATTGTTGGGCCGTGTCTACAGGGCACTTGGGGTTTTGAAATCAGGCCGTGTGATAGAGGTTGACCGCGGTGGTTTGGTCGCTGGGTATATAGGGCAAACCGCGATTAAGACGGCTGAGGTTATTCAGAAAAGCCTGGATGGCGTATTGTTCATTGATGAAGCGTATGCGCTGGTAAGACCGGACACCCCCAATGATTTAGGACCCGAGGCAATCGAAACGCTCCTGAAGGCCATGGAAGACAACCGCGATCGCCTCGTCGTCATTGTTGCTGGTTATCTGGAACCCATGAAAAAATTCATAGAAGCGAATCCGGGCTTACAATCGCGTTTCAATAAATACATCGGATTTACCGATTACACGCCAGAAGAGCTTGTTCTTATTTTTAACCGGTTAGCGGCCCAAAACAGTTATGTGCTCACCAAAGATGCTCAGGAACAGATGCGGAACACAGTTAAGCGGGAGCGTATAGAGGCCGGAGACAAGTCGGCAAACGCCAGATTGGTACGAAATATATTTGAAGCGGCCGTGCAACACCAGGCAAACAGGATTGCTCAAATTCCAAGTCCAACAAAAACCGATTTGCAGACGATTGTTGCTGGTGATCTAGCAAACATTGACGTACATGGCTGATTGCTGCCAGAGCACCGAATATTCGAAACTGGTGCTGTAAATCTTTAGGGTTAGCCATAGCCGGACTATCAAGTAGGCACGGAAAATCCCTGCGCTGTGCCACGATTATGATCATTGCTACAAACCGCAAAAAAGGAGCTTTTTATGGCGGACGGGCTACTCATCTCCAAAGGATTCTAGGAGCATTTTCTTCTGCCCGAAATGGACAACCGCCACGGTTTGATCGCGGGTTGCACTGGCACTGGGAAGACTATAACTCTT
>Ga0066710_100005481_pt1 | contig 11576 bp, 11 predicted proteins | sample GraSoiAngelo_159_FD_79666 | JGI IMG/M metagenome (GOLD analysis project Ga0066710, IMG submission 79666) | Grasslands soil microbial communities from the Angelo Coastal Reserve, California, USA - 14_1009_16_40cm | ecosystem: Environmental > Terrestrial > Soil > Grasslands | place: USA... | reverse complement strand
GCTGACGTCGAGCGTGCGTTCGAGTCGGCCCGACGCGAGGGCGAGGCTTACTTCTCCGATCCGGCCGTCTACGTCGAGCGCTACCTCGAGGATCCGCGCCATGTCGAGGTGCAGGTGCTTGCGGACGCCCACGGCAACGTCATCCACCTCGGCGAGCGCGACTGCACGATTCAGCGCCGCCATCAGAAGCTCGTCGAGGAGACACCGTCGCCTGCCGTCGACAATGCGTTGCGCGAGCAGATCGGTGCGATCGCCGTCGAGGCTGCGCGTGCGGTCGGCTACCTGAGTGCCGGAACGATCGAGGGCCTTCTCTCCCGTGAAGGCGAGTACTTCTTCCTCGAGATGAACACCCGCATCCAGGTGGAGCACACGGTGACGGAGATGGTGACCGGCCTCGATCTCGTGCGCGAACAGGTGTTGATCGCGGCGGGGCAGCCGCTCTCCGTGCGCCAAGAGGACGTGCATCTGCACGGGCATTCGATCGAGTGCCGAATCAACGCGGAGGACGTTTCGAGCGGTTTTCTTCCAACACCGGGAACGATCACGCGTTACCGCGAGCCGAGCGGCCCAGGTGTGCGTGTCGACTCCGGTGTCATGGCGGGGAGTCAGATCTCGCCGCTCTACGACCCGATGATTGCCAAGCTCGTCGTTCACGGCGTCGACCGTGAGCATGCGCGGCGTCGCATGCTCCGCGCGCTCGACGAGTTCGCGATCGAGGGAGTCAAGACGTTGATCGGCTTTCACAAGGCTCTGCTCACGCATCCGTGTTTCGTCGAAGGCGAGACGTGTCACGGCCTCGTAGAGTCCGAGTTGCTGGCGGCGCGCGCGGGCGAGTTCGAGAATGGGCGTCCCGTCGGCGGGCCTGAAGTCGGCGCGGCCGTCGTGCGCGAGGCAGTCCGCTCGGTCGAGGTCGATGGGCGTCGATTCGAGGTGCGGGTGCTCCGCCCGGAACCTGCCTTCGCCGAGCTGGGGAGGCGCCGTCGTGAGCGTTCGCGCGGCGGCGGGAAGGCGGGGGCGGGGCGCGACGCCGTGGTGAGCCCGATGCAGGGGACCGTGCTTGCAGTCGAGGTCGCAGAAGGCGACGACGTTGAAGCGGGACAGGTCATCTGCATCGTCGAGGCGATGAAGATGGAGAACGAGGTGCATGCGCACCGCTCGGGCACCGTCGCCGAGCTCTCGGTCGCGGCTGGTCAGCCTGTCAAGACCGGCCAGGTGATCTGCGTCCTGACGACCCAGTGAGATCTCGGCGCAAAACCGGCGCAGACGCGTAGGGCCTAGGCGGGTATCGTCGATCGCAGAGGGTGGTGGGTGATCACCCCCACCCTGGGTGGGGACGCGCGCGCGTGTACCTCTAGAGCGTGCACCTCTAGACATGCTCCGATCGGATGCGCGGACATGCTCCGATCCAGATGCGCGGCGACACGCGGCGGGGGCGCGGGTAGAGTGCCGCGCCGGTGGATCTCTACGAGTACCAGGGCAAGCAGGTCTTCGGGCGCTTCGGGATCCCCGTGTCCGAAGGCCGGCTCGCGAAGACGCCGGAGGAGGCGCGCGCGGCCGCCGAGGAGCTCGGGGGGCCGGTCGTCGTCAAGGCCCAGGTATTGACGGGCGGCCGTGGCAAGGCCGGCGGCGTGAAGCTCGCGCACGATCCGGCCGATGCCGAAGCGAAGGCCCGCGACATCCTCGGCCTCGACATCAACGGTCACGTCGTGCGCAAGCTCTGGATCGAGCAGGCGTCCGACATCGCGAAGGAGTACTACCTCTCGATCACCTTCGACCGTGGCACGAAACAACTGCTCTTCATGCTCACCACCGAGGGCGGGGTCGAGATCGAGCAGGTCGCCGACGAGAATCCGGACGCGCTCGCGCGCCTGCACGTGGATCCACTCGAGGGCTTCCAGCCCTATCAGGCACGCCGTCTCATCTACGGCGCGGGCATCGACGATCCGGGCGAGCAGAAACAGCTCCTGGGCATCATCGAGAAGCTCTACGGCTGCTTCGTCGGCTCGGACGCCATGCTCACCGAGATCAACCCGCTGATCGTCACGCCCACCGGTGAGGTGCGTGCTCTCGACTCCAAGTTCACGGTCGACGACAGTGCGCTCTTCCGCCATCCTGACATCGCGGAAATGCGCGACGTCGAGGCAGCCGACCCGCAAGAGCGGCTCGCGCGGGAGAAGGGCGTGACCTACGTGAAGCTCGACGGCGAGGTCGGAATCCTGGGAAACGGTGCGGGCCTGTCGATGTCGACTGTGGACGTCGTCGTCGTCGCGGGCGGTAGGCCGGCGAACTTCTGCGATCTCGGGGGCGGGGGAGATGCGCAAGGCGTCGTCGACGCCCTGGAAGTGATCACGAGCGACGACCAGGTGCGCTCGATTTTTTTCAACATCTTCGGCGGGATCACGCGCTGCGACGAAGTGGCTCGCGGAATCCTTACTGCGCTCGACCAGATGAAGATCGATCTGCCCATCGTCGTCAGGCTCGACGGCACCAACGCAGAGGAGGGCCGGCGCTTGCTCGCCGAGGCGGCGCCTCCGAATCTCCATGTCGAGCCGACGATGCTGGAGGCGGCGCGGCGCGCGGTCGAGCTGGCGGCATGACTGACGCCTGGTCGCAGCGGGCCGAGGCCTTTCGAGAGAGCCCGATGCATCGCGAAGGACCGGACCTCGATTTGCTGGTCGAGTGGTGCGACCCGGGCCACGGCGTGAAGGTGCTCGACGTCGCGACTGGGGGAGGCCATGTTGCGAGACGGCTGCGCGAGCACGGCTGCACGGTGGTCACCGTCGACCCGGCACCTGGAATGGGTCCCGACGTCGTGTCGAGCGCCGAGGAGCTGCCGTTTCAGGACGGGAGCTTCGACGTCGTGACGTGCCGCATCGCGGCCCATCACTTCCAGGACATTCGCGGGGCGATCGCCGAGATGGCGCGTGTCGCTCAGCACCTCGTCGTGATCGAGGACAACGTCTTCTCCGACGAGCGCGTCGAGGAGGCCGAGCGGCTGCGGGACCCGACTCACGTGCGCTGCTATTCCGAGAAGGAGTGGAAGGAGATGCTCGCCGAGGGCGGCCTCGAGGTCGAGCAGCTCGAACACTTCGAGCGGCACCCTGTCGTCGACGACTGGCTCGCACGCGTGCAGACGCCGCCGGCAGCTGCCGAGCGCGTCCGCGAGCTCCTCGCCGACCATACGCACGACGGCGTGCTCACTCTGAAGTCGATCGTCGTCAGAGCGCGGAGGTCGCAGAAATAGTGGCGATCATCGTCGACAACGACACGTGGCTCGTCGTGCAGGGCCTCACCGGCAGCGAAGGCCGCTTCCACGGGTTGCGCAACCGCAACTATGGAACGCAGGTGGTTGCGGGGGTCACGCCGGGCAAAGGGGGCCAGGACGTCGAAGGCATCCCGGTCTTCAACACGGTCGCCGACGCCGTGGAGGAGACCAGCGCGAACACGACGCTGATCTTCGTGCCTGCGCGCTTTGCGACGGATGCGATCTACGAAGCGGTCGACGCAGGCATCGGGACCGTTATCTGCATCACCGAGCACATTCCGGCTCACGACATGCTGCGTGTCTACACGTATATCCGCGACAAGGGCGTGACGATGATCGGACCGAACTGTCCGGGCGTTCTCTCCCCGGGCAAGGCGAATGTGGGGATCATCCCAGCCGAGATCTTCTCCGAGGGCGCCATCGGCCTCGTCTCGCGCTCGGGCACCCTCACGTACCAGATCGGACACGAGCTCACGCAGCTCGGGCTCGGTAATTCGACGATCGTCGGCATCGGCGGCGATCCGGTCGTCGGTTCGTCCTTCATCGACGTCCTCCAGCGTTTCGAGACGGACCCCGAGACTGAGTTGATCGTTCTCGTCGGTGAGATAGGGGGCGACGAGGAGGAGAAGGCCGCGCGCTTCGCGCAGGATCGCGTGACGAAGCCCGTGATCGCCTACATCGCCGGGTTCTCGGCGCCGCCCGGCAAGACCATGGGCCACGCCGGCGCGATCATCTCGGGCTCCACCGGGACGGCGCAGGCGAAGAAGGAAGCGCTGGAGGCGGCCGGCATCCAGGTCGGCACGACGCCGACCGAGGTCGCGCAGCTCGTAGCTGAGCGCTTCGGGGCCCGCACCTAGACTCAAGCCGATGGAGACGATCTCCTTCGCGCGGGGCGTTCCCGCTCCCGAGTGCCTCCCGGTCGAGGAGCTTGCCGATTGCGCGCGCGTCGCGCTCGAGCGCGACGGAGCCACCGTTCTGTCATACGGATCGGCGGCGGGTTACGGGCCGCTGCGGAACTGGATCGCGGAGCGTCACCGCGTCGACCCCGCGCGTGTCCTCGTCACGAACGGTTCGCTCCAGGGAATGGTCTTCCTTGCCGAGCGGTTTGCCGGCGAACGCGTCGTCGTAGAGGCCCCGACCTACGATCGCCCGCTGAAGATTCTCTCCGCGCGTAGCGTCGAGACGGTAGCGGTCGACATGGACGACGAGGGTCTCGACCTGGATGCGCTTGCAGAGGCGCTCGACAGCGGCAGGAAACCATCCTTCCTCTACACGATTCCAACCTTCCAGAACCCGAGCGGCAGGACGCTGAGCGAAGAGCGCCGTCACCGCCTCGTGGAGCTCGTGCGGGAGCACGAACTGCTCGTGCTGGAAGACGATCCCTACGGGCTCGTTCGCTTCGAGGGTGAGGCGCCGCACACGCTGTTCGATCTGGAGGGAGGGACCAGGGTCGCCTACTCGTCCTCGTTCTCGAAGACGATCGCGCCGGGGCTGCGCGTCGGCTATTTCGTCCTGCCCCAGGTTCTCGAGCAGGACCTCGAGGCGTTGGCGACCTCGACGTACATCACGCCGGTCCTGCTCGGGCAGGCGGCGGTGTTCGAGTTCCTGCGCCGGGGGAACTTCGAGCCGAATCTCGAGCGAGTGGCGACGCTCCTTCGAGCCCGTCGCGATGCCATGCTCGAAGCGCTGGAACGCGAGCTTCCTGACGCGCGCTGGAGCCGGCCGCAGGGTGGTTACTTCATCTGGCTGGAGCTACCAGGAGGCGGCGATGCCGCCAAGTTGCTCGAACGCGCAGCGTCCGCAGGCGTCACGTTCGTGCCCGGCGCGGACTTCGGAGGCGCACCGAACACTGCGCGGCTCGCGTTCAGCTTCGTTTCTCCGGACGAGATCCGGGAAGGCGTGCGCAGGCTCGCAGCTCTCGTTCGCGAGCCGCTGCAGGTCTAGCCGGCGGCGGCGACCTGAGCGAAGTCGCCGAGCGGCCTCGGGATGAGGCGGGGCTGGCGCGGTGGGACGAGAGACCCGCGGCTGTGCAGCCGAAAGGTCGGGCAGGGAGCATCGGTCGGAAGGGCACAGAGCCCGGCGCGACGGAAGTAGCAGTCGTCGCACGTCAGTTGTTTCTTGATCAATTTGCTCCCCTGCCTAGAAACTACGCCCGCAGCAACAACGGGGTGATACTACGAACGCCACTCGTGCTTACAAGGGTTGCCGCACATGAAAACTAAGCATTTTCCGGTAGATTCGATCTTGCCGAAAACTACTCTGTTTTAGCCCTTGGGCGGCAGTGTTGCCAGCGCCTGCAACGCCTGTTGAAAACTCTTCACAGGGATGATCCGCAGGCCACCCGCGTAGCGCTTCGCGTCGCGGGCGTTGTCCCCATCGACCGGCACGAGGAAGACGTCGACGTGCGATTTTCGCGCTCCGATCGTCTTCTGCTTGATGCCGCCGATCCTGGCCACCGATCCGTCGAGTTGGATCTCACCGGTGGCTGCGACCTTGTAGCCGTGATCGACGTCGCGTCCTTTCTTCTCCAAAAGCTCGAGCGCGAACGCGAGCCCGGCCGATGGTCCGCCGACCTTGCGAAGGTTGAACTTGATGGGGAACGGCAGGCGAATGCTCAGGGCCTGAATCGGCAGGACGCCGACGATCGCCCGCTTCGGATCCTGGGTGTCGGCCGTCGTTTTGATCGTGAACGTGAGTTTCTCGGCGCCACGCTTGATGGTGATCTTGACCGTGTCCCCGGGCTTGAGCCGGCCGAGTACAGCGGCAAGATCGGTTCGCGTGAACACCTTCTTGTCATCGGCACCAACGATGACGTCGCCGGGACGCAGCAGCCGGCCGGCATGGGAGCCCGAGGTCACTGCGACGATGCGAACGCCGCCGGGGCGGATGGGCACGCGATAACCGAGCTCGCGCAGGGCGACGACCGAGGCGACGTCCTGTGAGGCCTTCATCGTCGCAAGGTCGAGCTTGCGACGCTCCTGGTCCGAGATTCCCGGCTCCACGATCTGTGCGCGGTCGATCAGCGCCGAGCCCTCGGGGCGAACGTACGGGACATAGGACTCCAGCAATGAGGCAGGCTTGAGCAGGACGTCGACGTAGTAGATTCCGCCACCGTCGGCGTCCGCTTTTGCGTGCGGCACCTCTACGAGGTCGGCCAGCGGATGAGCGTTGTCTGGGACCTCGAGGTATTTGTTGCTCCCCTGCGTCACGAGGATGGCGACGGTCGCGACCAACACGATGAAGCCAGCCGAGGCAAGCCGGAAAGGCGATAGCACCCGGCCGAGCGCGGACACCGGCTAAAACAGGCCTCGCGAGAGTCCGCCGTCGATGACCACGGTGGCCCCGTTCACATAACGGGCGCGGTCCGAGGCGAGGAAGCACGCAACGTCGCCGAACTCCTGCGGGGTGCCCCAGCGTCCCACCGGAATCGCCTTCAGGTCGGCTTCGGTCGGTCCCTCCGGGTACAGCTGCGCGAGGCGTGTGGTCTCGATGCGTCCCGGCGCGAGGCAATTCACTGTGATGCCGCGTGGGCCGAGCTCGCGGGAAAGCGTTTTCGCCCAGCCGTGGACACCCGGCCGCACGGCGTTGCTGAGCGCAAGATGGTCCGTCGGCTCCTTGGCGGCGAGCGACGTGAAGACGAGGATGCGGCCGCCCGGACTCTGAACCAGGTGCGGCAGGCAGAAGTCGACGAGGCGCAAGGGCGGGAAGAAAAGGAGCTCGACGGCTTCCTCGAGCGACTCGGCGCTCATGCCGACCGCCGGCCCCGGCGGCGGACCGCCGCTGTTCCAGACCAGGATGTCTACGCCGCCGAACGCGGCGACGGTCTGTCCGACGACGGCTTCGAGATCGCGCGGGTTCGTGACGTCGCCACGCACGGCGAGCGCGCCGATCCGATCGGCCTCACGTTGGAGCACGTCGCGCCGCCGGGCAAACATGGTCACGTTGGCGCCTTCGGCCGCCAGGGCCTCCGCCGTCGCAAGGCCGAGACCGGAAGATGCGCCGGTGACGATCGCAGTCCGCCCTTTGAGACCGAGATCCATGGCTACGAGGCGAGCAGGCCGACGACATCGCGCACGGCGCCGGCCGACTCGGTCAGCATTGCCTGCTCGTCAGCGCTCAGATCGAGCTCGTTGATCGCCTCGATGCCACCGGACCCGAGCCTGACGGGCACGCCCATGTAGAGGCCGTCGATCCCGTACTCGCCCTCGAGATAGGCCGTACAGGGAAGGACGCGTTTCTCGTCGAGCATGATCGAGTCGACCATCTGCGCTGCAGCGGCACCAGGCGCGTACCAGGCGGATGTCCCGAGGAGCTCGACGAGCTCACCACCGCCTTTCGCGGTGCGCTGCACCATCGCGTCGATGTCGGCTTCGCCGACCAGCTTTGCTAGTGGGATCCCGCCTACCGTGGTCGCGCTGACGACTGGCACCATCTGATCACCGTGGCCTCCGAGGACCATGGCTGTGACGTCCTTGACGGACGCCTGCGTCTCCCAGGCGATGAAGGTCGAGAAGCGCGCGGTGTCGAGGATCCCGGCCATCCCGAATACTCGCTCCTTCGGCCAGCCGGACTCGTTCTTCGCGACGTGACACATGGCGTCGAGAGGATTGGAGACGACGATCAGGATCGCCTCCGGGCTCCGCGCGATCGTCTTCTCGGTCACGTCCTTGACGATCTTCTCGTTCGTTGCGACGAGGTCGTCGCGGCTCATTCCGGGCGACCGCGGCAGACCTGCCGTGATGACGACGACGTCGGAGCCCGCCGTCTCCTCGTAGCTGTTAGAGCCCGTGACCCGTGGCTCGTACCCGAGCACCGCGCCCATCTGGTTGATGTCGAGTGCCTTTCCCTGCGGAAGACCTTCCTTGATGTCGACGAGGACGACGTCCGCGTAGTCGTGCGCAGCCAGGACCTGCGCGCAGGTGGCGCCGACGTTCCCTGCGCCGACGACTGTCACCTTTCGCCTCATACGCGCACTCCCAGCTTCTCGATGATCGCGTCGGCGACCTGGCGGGTTCCGACTGCGGTCGGGTCGGAGCGGGTCGGCTTCATGTCGTAGGTGACGCTCTTGCCCTCGGCGATGACCTCGGCGATCGCATGCTCCAGGCTGGCAGCAGCTTCGCGCTCGTCGAGGTGCCGGAGCATCAGCATTCCCGAAAGCATCTGCGCCATCGGGTTGACCTTGTTCTGGCCCGCGTACTTCGGCGCGGAGCCGTGCGTCGGCTCGAAGATCGCGATGCTTTCGCCGAAGTTCCCGCCGGGGGCGAGCCCGAGGCCGCCGATCATTCCGGCGCAAAGGTCGGAGAGGACGTCGCCATACAGGTTTGGCAGCACGAGCACGTCGTACTCCTCCGGGCGCTGGACGAGCTGCATGCACATGTTGTCGACAATGCGGTCGTCGAACTCGATGTCGCCGTTCTCCGCGGCGACCTCCTGTGCGACCCGCAGGAACAAGCCGTCCGAGAACTTCATGATGTTCGCCTTGTGCACTGCCGTGACCTTGCGGCGGCCATTGCGGCGCGCGTAGTCGAAGGCGAACCGCACGATGCGTCGCGTGCCCGTGACCGAGATCGGCTTGATCGAGATGCCCGCGTCGTCGTGCGCAAGGCGATCGCCGTGTGCGTTGATCCACTCGATCAGCTCACGGGCTTCCGCGGAGCCTTCTTCGTACTCGATCCCTGCGTAGAGGTCCTCGGTGTTCTCGCGGACGATGATCAGGTCGACCTCGTCGAAACGGGTTCGGACGCCGGGATAGGTCTTACATGGCCGAACCTGGCCATAGAGATCGAGGCTCTTCCGCAGCGCCACGTTGACCGAGCGAAAGCCCCCACCGACCGGCGTCGTGATCGGCCCTTTGAGCGCCACGCCGGTCTCGCGGATCGCCTCGAGGACTTCGTCGGGAAGCGGATTGCCGCCGTACTTCTCCATCACGTCGGCGCCGGCTTCCCGGACGTCCCAGTCGAATTCGACGCCGGTGGCCTCGAGGACCCGGCACGTCGCCTCGGTCAACTCGGGCCCGGTGCCGTCCCCGGGAATGAGCGTCACTCTGTGTGCCACGGCGCCGGACTCTATCCATGCGCGGTATTGTGCCGCGCCCATGTCCCTCGTCGAGGCAGCGGCGAAAGCCGACGAGCTCGCTCAGTCGGGCGACGAGCGCGAGCTGGCCACGCTGCGCAGGCAATGGGAGGACGAGCTCGAATCCGCGGCCCGGAGTGGCGACTATCGCGAGCGTGCCGTTGCGTATCGGGCGATCGGCCAGTTCCGCTTTCGCCAAAAGCTCGAGCTCCTCCGGCGCGGGCTTGACGACGAGAGCCCGGCGGCACGCGGATCGGCACTCCTCTCGGTGCAGCTCCTGTCGAAAGACAGCCCGGGCGTCGTCAACGCGATCCGCCCGGTCCTGCACACGATGGTGTCCACGGACTCGAATCAAGCAGTGCGGCGCCTCGCAGTTCTCTGTCTCCGGAACGGCTCGGCTCAACGCGAGACGATCGTCTTGCTAACCGGGCTGTCAGAGGACGACGAGCAGGATGCAGAGCTGCGAAACGCCGCCCGGACCGTGGCGGCGGACCTGAAGAAGCGAGCGGGAGCGAAGACTTAAGAGGTCTGGTGTGAAGTTCGGCCGTCGTCGGAGGGCGCTACGTGCCGCGGGCGAGCGTGCTGATCCGGCGCCGTGTCTGGTGCGTCATCCGGCCCGGCGGAACTTCACATCAGGCCTCATATTCAGTCTGTACAGGCGCGACAGACGCGCGCCTCGATTCGACGACCGCAGCTGGGGCACACGCGCTGCCGTCGCTTGAGCTCGAGTGAGCTCTTGCTGAGTCCCGCGACCATCATCAGGTACCCGATGCCACATGTGACGACGGCGAGAAGTGCGATGTTCAGATCGAAGTGCATTGACTCCTACTTCAGTTTTCTCCGCGCATGGGGATGCGCCTGGAAATACAACTCTCGACGGCGCCGATCGGATACGTGTGTGTACAGCTCGGTCGTCGCGAGATCTGCATGCCCGAGCATCTCCTGAACGGAACGTAGGTCGGCCCCGCCTTCGAGGAGATGCGTTGCGAAGGAGTGACGGAGCAAGTGCGGATGGACTCTTTCCGGGTCGAGCCCGGCCTTGGCCGCCAGGTTGCGCAGGATCAGGAAGGCGCCGGCGCGAGTGAGCCCGCCGCCTTTCGCGTTGAGGAAGAGCTCAGGCCGGTGCCGCGCGTCCAGGAACGGGCGTCCCCGTCCCAGGTAACGCCGCAGTGCCTGTGCGGCCTGCCGGCCGATCGGGACGATTCGCTCCTTCGAGCCCTTGCCGATGCAGCGAACGATGCGTGCGTCGAGGTCGACGCTCGACTTCTGAAGGCCCACGGCCTCGCTGACCCGCAGGCCGGCGCCGTACAGCAGCTCGACGAGAGCGCGGTCACGCAGCGCGCGCGGCGTCGTCCCGTTTGCCGCTTCGACGAGCCGCTCCGCTTCCGCCGGGGAGAGAGTGCGCGGAAGCGTGCGCCGGCGGCGCGGCAGGTCGAGCTCGGCCGCTGGATTGTCGGAGCGTACGCCGAGCAGGGCCTGGTGCCGGAAGAACGTGCGGATCGCGGCGACACGTCGCGCGATCGTCGACGGCGACAATCCCGCGGCGCGTAGCTCGGCGAGGTACTGCTCGAGCTGCTCTGTCGTGATTCGGCCGACCGGGCCGTCGAGCCAGGCCGCGAGCGCTGCGAGGTCGCGGCGATAAGCGTCCACCGTCTTGGGCGCGCGCCGGGTCGCGAGCAGCGCGAGAAAGCCGTCGATTTCAGGATCGCGCGGAGGTGGTTCCATCGCGCACGGTTTCGTGGCGAGCAGCGAATCGCCTGCCTTTTGCCCGGTTCGCAGGCAGGGGCGCCCGAACGAGATCGCGGCTCTTCCTAGGCCGCTTTCCCGCCTTGAACCCCGAAACGATGCACCGAACTGTCGCGGCTCGCCAGGTCTGTGGATGGAACTTCACACTTTCGTGACAGAAGACGTGTCCTCTCTGCGCTGAGAGACAGGGCTGTGGCGCGCATGTCCAGGGACAGTCCCTGGACATGTCCTCGTCTGGCTCGCGCCGGGAATCAGGAACGCGGATGCGCCTTGTCGTACACGCGGCGCAGGCGGCGGCCGTCCACATGGCTGTACAGCTGCGTCGTCGAGAGCGAGCTGTGGCCGAGGAGGTCCTGGATCGTGCGTAGGTCGGCGCCGCCCTCCAGCAAGTGGGTCGCGAACGCATGGCGCAGGCTGTGGGGATGCGCGAACACACGGCGCAGAGTCGACGTGTCGAGCCGGCGTCCGCGAGCCGACAGGAAGAGCGCGTTGT
>Ga0066710_100005479_pt1 | contig 11578 bp, 5 predicted proteins | sample GraSoiAngelo_159_FD_79666 | JGI IMG/M metagenome (GOLD analysis project Ga0066710, IMG submission 79666) | Grasslands soil microbial communities from the Angelo Coastal Reserve, California, USA - 14_1009_16_40cm | ecosystem: Environmental > Terrestrial > Soil > Grasslands | place: USA... | reverse complement strand
TTACAGTTCCAGTTGGAGTGCCAGCACCTGATGCTACTGCGGCCGTGAATGTAACTGACTGGCCAAGTATTGACGGGTTGGCATCTGATGTTACTGTTATTGTAGTATCAGCCATGTTTACAGCTGATACATTTTGCTGAGCGGTAGCAGATGACAAAATATCTCCCAATGAAATTAAAAGACTGGTCACCATCACGATCAGAAAAATAGTAGTCATACCACTTTTCGCCTCTTTTTTACTAGATTCCTTTGCCAAGTTTACACGCCTTTCATATTGATATTGTAGCTACTAACACTCTGCTTGACTTCCGGCAATACGCTCATAACATAAGGGAATAATAACAATATTAATGAAGTAGCAAGTCTCCTATCCATACACCAACCCAGTTAGCCATAGAACCCAAAGTATTTACGTGTAATCTTTGAATTGTCTCATCTCACATAATTTCTTCTGTAAAGTCCCAGTTTTCTCAAAATTATGTATTTTGGTAGTTAGAGGACTAACATCGGTATTAAATCATCTAACAAGTTTCCTTTGCGGTCTACAATTAAATCCCTGCGCTAGATGAGTAGAATTGGTTTAGGATTATTTTAATAGATAAATCCCATCAGATTTTCAAACCATCTAGTTAAATATCCTTTCCGATCTTCGAAGCGTTTTCAATTATAAGGAACTAAATTAACTCACACTGGGTGGATTAACGTTTCATTGATTAATTCAAAAATGTCACCAAGACAATGATCTAAATATATTTGGCTGGATTCCGTTTTTAATTGAATATTTCAATATCATAACCAGAAAGATTAAAAATCAAAGTTTCAAGCATTCTAATTAATCTTGTATGGATCCGTAATTGCGTTTTTATGTTTCGAGATTTGCATTCATTATTTAGATATTATTCATTGTTTTCAAAAATGAAAATAGCGTGACAAACGTCATAATGAATGAATGCTTTAGTATTCTTAGAATGGTATCGAATGATTAAGGTTGCATGAGGGCAACAAAGAAAAGAAATCCAATCCAGGTAAAAATGACAAGTACCAGCATGAATGTCATAACGATAAGTGCCATGGCTGCGATGACAACCATGATAGCTATCACGAGAGCAAATAAACAGCTAAATTAGAACTTCATCACATCAATAGACAGGTGGAAGCTTTTTCTTCCTAAATTACTCTCATCTCAAAGGAGAGATAAAATATTAATGAATATATCTTCCTACCGAGTTATCATCAATGATGTGTTTTAGCATATTTCTGGCAAAATCCTTATTTCTTGCTTGAAGCCCATACTTAATTTTTTCAATTCGTTTTTCCAAATCCATAATAGCTTGATTTTTCTTCTCAAGTTCCTTGGAAATAGCTCTATTGATTCGAGTTTCAACTGCCTGATAACTGTACCTTTAAAAGGTGGGATATGAAGTAACTAAAACTTATCAGTTCATATTGTTTTAATTTTACTTGACATCTAGTCTATTGCTGCTTTTTTGTAGAGATTTTCTTTTTGTTAATAATGTTGTAAATCCAATAATTGCAACTGCCAATGCTTCTAAGAAAACCCAATCGACATGTGGGAAGGGAAACATATTGCTATAGAAGGGAGTTAAAATTGGAAATTTAGCATAGTCTCCTGCGAAAACATCAAACGAGAGATGCGCGAGTAAACCACCAAAGGCAGTAGCTCCTAAAAGATAATTTCTCTTACCAAATAATAACATCAGAATTATGGCTGAAATTATTCCAAATGCTATAGAATGACTCATTCTTGATACGGTTTCAATATTCCACAATCCGATTAAGTGATCTGAGTCAATTAGTATTGCAAAGGATCCTGCTAAAAGAAAATACCTCATGCTCATAGCTATTGCTCCCGCTGCGAGGCCCCATATAATGTGGCCTCCAATCTCTTGAACACTCAACACGCCAAGCGGACTTGCTTGATAAGTTCTCTCCGGTAGAAATATGCCTACAACAGAGAAACTCCCTGCAAGAGCACAATACAATGCAGCTGCCTTTATGATAAAAGAAACGGTTGGCCTCAACGTTTCTAAGATGAAAATACAAAATATTTAGCCTTATGTAATATCATAAAAGTACTCTATTAGACTAAATTGGAAGATGCCTCATTACTCATAAATTCATATGTTTTATTCAAGTTTGTCTAAAGAGGAATCTTGTCATTGGAACAAAAGATAAAGCAATTACAAAAATTATCCAATCCAGTCTTGGAAACTCTGGAACTGAGGCGTCGGAAATGACACCATTTTTTACAATTGTATCATATTCATGCGTCAGATTATCTACGCCGTTTAACTGAAATACTTGATCATCTAGTTTGTCTGGGCTAATGTTGATCTTCGAATTTACAATTTTTATGTTTTCAATACCCGTATAGTTTAAATTATTTGTTACAAACCACTTACCGTTATGAAGAGAGTCTGTTTCAACATTATCAATTGTGATATTTCTACTATTCTGACGTAGTTCAAAAATGTTATTTGTAGAGTTTATTATTTTAGAATCTTTAATTGTTACGTTTATACCGTTGACTTGCCATGCCGATGTTGGATTAACTAGAGTGATGTTTTGGTATAGTACATTTCTTGGCAGATCTGATAAAAGATATAGCTGTCCTGCAGCTTTTGACGATGGCGCGTAACTATTTCTTAAGTAGACATTTTTGAATATAATATTATCACATGCACCTTCCGTATCATGACTGTGCACGTCTAAAGAAAAGGCTTCATTACCTGAATTATCATAATTTGTTATATTTTCAAGATATCCATTTTCTGCAGTAACGTTTTTTGAAAGACTTTCAATCTCTATTGCTCTATCGCTGTCTTTTATTGTAAAGCCGTTAATGACGACATTTCGTGAATTATGTTCAATGTCTATGCAGTTGGCCCAATCCTTTTTGCTACGAATATCTTCACATTTGATATTTAATATTGTTACATTATTTGCCCTTTGAAGGTTGATGCCAAATCCCATCTTTGAAATGAATATGCTGTCTATACGGGTATTGTTTAACGGTACTATTGCTTGGGTAAATTCTTTTGGCAATGGATTGATTGATCCAGTTATTTTAATATCTGCAAGCGAAGAACCATCTCTCATCACTATTGCTGGCTTAGTACCGATTTGAGAAAAATCAAGCACCGTATTGTTTCCCTGGCCATGAAAATGAATATTCTCACCAAGAACTATGGTTTGGTTCAAGCTGTAGGTACCATTATAAGCAAAAATCTCACCACCGTTTGAAAGATTATTCATAGCAATTTGTATGGCTTGATAAGGATTGGTATTGTTGTAAAGTACGATTGATGACTCCTTTACCGCATAATTCGTATCCACTTTGTAAATAGCAATACTACCAAGAGTATTTTCCACAAAGTTGGCAGGTTCAATTAGCTGGGCTTGTGGATTCCGACTAAAGTCAAAAGAGTTGTCAAACGAATGGTTCTCTTGAACTACGAAAACTATGTGTTTTATAGGAATTTTTGGGGATGTTGCTTTCACTGATTCCGAATATGATTGGCCTTCGCGCATAAAAAGAATGGTCCCATTTAAGAATGCCATTACGATTATAACTAAGAATAAATTAATTTTCTTGTTCATAGATCACGGATATGGCTTGCAAATGCATAATAAACCTTAGTTAACTATGTCAGTTCCACATAAACTGATATACATATTAAATTTATCTGCAAGGAATTTATTCCTTCAACTTTTGAATTTTCCTCTTAGGCAATTTATACTTTAGAAAAATTGAGAAAACAACTAAACTTAATATCAAAAGTATTGCTATGAAATTAGCGCGAGAGGTTATAGCATCTTGTATTGGCACTTCGACGTTCTGTTGTTTTGCAACGTATGATATATCACCAGGTATCCTTAATTCCTTTTTTGAATTGCTTATTGCAACATCACTCTGAACTAAATCGAGGTAAGTAACATAATTCTCGTTCCTATTAAAAACGTTGTCAACATAACCGAATTTTGCTACCAATCTTCCAGTAGCATTTATCGGCAAATCTTGTGCAAGCCATTTGGTTCTATCACGTGGATCTACTGCATGCAGATTTTCAAAGCTGAGTGTTCCGTTAACATCTATTGTAGGGGCTTTCATTAATATTGGTATAGAGGCTATCTGAGATTTATTCTTGATTTTATGAAATTGAATTTTGCCATCCGTAATTTCTATTGGTGTGTTATCTTCACCTACAGTGAACTTTGCGCTGGAACCGTTGAGAAGTATTATAGTCATGTTCGATCCTTCAGGAAATGATAGTCCAACGTAGTTATTTTCAGATATGGACGGTAAGTTCTCAAGTTGAGCTGAACTTATTGTTACCATATATTTGCCGGACAATTTCAAGTCTTTTATCAGCGATTCATTAAGAGCGCCATTTGTAAGTAATTGGGGAGAAGAGTTATTACTATTTGATTCCACCACACTATAAAATTCATAATTTATGGGAAATATCACTGACGAGCTATTAGATACAACGTGACCTGATATCATTAGATTACCAATAAACCATGTTTTAGGGAATGATTGTAATAGATTAGATTTAACGTATGGTGTAGGGTGGTCCAGTTCAACCAAATTTGTAATGTCTGATAGTGAGTCAAAATATTGCGCCGGATTTTGAGATATACCTTGATAATAACCTATGGTATTGACAAAAATAATCTTTCCATTTCCATAATTTTTTTCAATAACAAATGGAACAACCTCCTTATTATTTTTAACATAAAAATACTTGACACTAGAACCTGGTGAATATATTTTGATGTTTTTAGTAAATCCAGAAACGTGGAAACCCGAAAAGCCCTCTATACTGTCGAATCCGGTTTCGTTGGAAGATTGAATAGACAAGAATTTACTAAAACCGCCATTAAATTCATCATTTGTGTTCAGCACGACAAGGGAATTTCCCCTCTTGATGAAATCCAGATAATCCTTGATATCTGGCGGGTCGAATGTTAGTACGATGTTACTTTTAGAAAAAAAGGAAGGATCATCATCTAGAAAAGTTTCATATTTTATTTTAGATAATGCAAGCGCGCTGACAGGGTAATATTGTGAATATATAGGATTCACATCCAATTCGTGGATTGCGTTTGAAGTTCTTCCTATTATCAAAGGCTTGAACTCCGCAGTTGTATTAAAATTCCTTATTCCTACAGATAATATGTTGGTTATGTTATCTGTATTTAGTTGAGTTTTAATCTCATCATTTACAAAGACGTTGATAAAATTTTTTGAATAAAAGATTTTTAGGGTGTACCACGTGTTTTCTTGACGTATTATTGGTACTGATACGAATTCTTGGTCTTCATGTGTATAGATTGAAAGCATGTTTGAACGTAGAAATGCATAATATTCTTTATTGCCGTCATTCCAAACGATACCAGCATGATTGTTGTTACCATTTTCAGTAACTACCCTAAATGTGGCTTCGATGTAGTTTATGTTTTCTTGAATAGGTTTTGACAGTATAGTTGTTCCATTAGTACCATTAATAATTATCGTTTTGTCATTTTTCAATACCCTAGGATCGTCATTCAAAACAAATGATTTATTGTTATACTGCAAAACCTTCGAGAATTCTAGAATCTGTTGTGGTGTTGAGGCTATTGTTCTTTCTAAAAGTCCTGTTTCTTGAAAAATCAGTCCTACATTAGATTCAGTTGAAGGGGGCGCCAAATCTGGTACTGATAGAACAGAATAATTTTCATCTTCATAATACTTGTGGAAATTTTGATATGCAAATAAATTAAATTCTGATGATTGGTCACTGTTATGGTTTAGTACAATGTACTTTGTGCCACTATAATCTAGAAGAGTATAGAAATTAGTAATGCTTGACGCATCAAGAATTAATGGAGTAAGTCTCAATCTGTAATTTAGAGGTGTGCCCACGAATCCTGCCAGTTTCTCGTCTAGGCTTGACCCTTGAACACGAACAAATTGGTCCTCTGGTATAGCAATGTTGTCTTTTAAATCTATATTATTATGTAGAAAGTTAAAAACACGTAGATCAGACGGAAATATTCTGTGTGGCAGCACACTATTGTTCTTGTCATAGTCTGGGTTATCAAGAATCAGTGCACTGTATCCCTCGTACATCATAATTGACAGACTGCTCGCAGTAATAACAAGCCCCAGAAACATACCATTTACGAGTGGTTTACTGAGAATGGTGGTGCGAACGCCTAATAATCTATAAAGTAACAATGAGGAAAATCCAACCATGGCAACCATGATGTATTTGTGGGACCTATTGTCGTCATAATATACGGATGTAAGAAAGGCCAGTACAGCCAGCAGACCAAATACAAGTACTTCTTTTTCATAACTCTTAAAAAAGAGTGACAAGACGAAAGCCAGCCCGAGAAGTCCACATGCCCCGAATCTCATAGGGTATAGGTACCACGGGACTACACGCTGACCTTGATCCGATGTCTGTATTTGTTGATCTTGAAAAGAGATTGTGCCCCAAACTATAAAGCAAAAAACATATAGATAAACGACTGCGGAAATTATCGCTATCGACAAAGTGAATCTATTTTGCGCGTACAAAAATCCTCGAATGTGTGACCAAAGTTGAGAATATGCCCTGTTATGGATCTTTAGCGTGTATAAAATCCACATGACAAATGCAAATGATAAATATATTGCATAGATAGGAATACCAATAATTCTTCTGTAGCCATAAAAATCACCGGGCACAAGAATATCAATCAGTATCGCAACTGCTAATGATGTAAAAATTGCAAAATAAACAATTCCTTTTTCAGGCATTCTGAAAACTAATGGCAACAGGCAAGCACATATAACAAAAATACCAAACTCATCGTGGGAAAGATAACCTAAAACTGTAACCAATGAAAGTATTAAATAATATCTAAATTTGCCACTTATTTTATCTCTGATTAAGCCCAATAGAGCGAATCCTGCTGGAAGCATCAAAATTTGCAAAGGAGAGGAAATATCAGGGTTCCCTATATAGATGAAATTATTTGGTATCCGTATGTCAAATGATTTTATTACACCGTAAGTTAAAGTATCTAATGCATCGGCCCCTGATGTCACAGGATTAACGTGAATTAAGTTTAACACGTAAGCCCAACCGAATCCTGAGCTCAACATAAACAATGCAGCGGCCAACAATGCTGCTTTTCTGTGATTGGGAAACCACTTTGAGAAAAAGTAATAAAATGAGAATGTTGGCAAGATGTTGAGAAAATTAATGGACGCATATGCATTAACAGACGGGCTTCCTGATATTGCAAATAGACTAGCAAGAAATGCTGACATTATTGGCGGATAAACTTCATCAGCGCCAGCATGTGCCAGATCCCTGAACGTGCCAGAGAGAAACATAAGAGCCCTACTGTGATGAAGCCATTGATCACCTATTATCCCTCCATTATACATATAATCTGTTGATAAAACTACCAAAGCGATGAGGCTTGCAAAGACAAGAAATTCTGAACTGTTTTTCCTTAATTTTTCTAATGCAAAACATACGTAGGTGCGATAATTCATTGTCCATACACTCTTACTAAAAATCTTCACGATAACAAATTGAACGAGCAAAGACACATAGATAATATCCAGCACTGTATCAGCTTGAGATATAGAAAATCCATTTGATGACATAATCAATACTGTTAAACTAGAAACAAGCATGCTAATGACATAAGAAAGTAGAAATTTTATTACTGGTGTTAACTCGCCTCTTCTGTCTAATGCACTCACAATAGCATAACCAGGCATAAAAATGGAAAATGCGATGGCAGCTGCTAATCTAACAATCTGGAATGAAGTAAACTGCCCCCAAGGAATGTAGATATCTGAATTAGGTTTCGATGTGAGTATTATTATCAGCAAAAAAATATAGATAATAACAAAAATGATGTTTAACGACGATTTATTGAAATTAATTTCAGTAAGTTTACTCTCAGATTGATTTGTTCTTTTATCTTGATAGTAGTTGGTCAAGCCAAATATTAGAATTGACATTATAACAGAAAGAGGGATTGTAATTCTGAAAGGTACGAAAAAGTAAGAAAGAATAAAGTACATGGCAAGGCCTGAAAGCACAGGTCCTGGCAGAGATAGTAGATTTTGGTGTTCAGATGGCCTAACTATCGGATCAATATTTTTGAGAGTAATGTTGAAACCCATCTAAGCCTGTGGGATAAAATACTATTAACTATTTGTATGTCTTTTTCGTCTATCGAGCTAGTAAATCTTAAAAACAACATGTACACTAATACTCCAACAATTAGTGTGAGAGGCAAATAAAATGGACTTGCCAGATAAAAATCTAGAATAAGTATTATAGAACCCATGAGAAGAGAACCAATTAAACCATTCCGTAACGCATCACGATCGTATTGTATTCCCCCAATTCGTTTCAACATGAAAGCTGGTATCAAAAATAAAATTACATAGGATGAAGCTCTCGCAATTGCCGCTCCCATCACACCAAGAATAGGAATTGTACTAATTGAGATTGTAAGTTGAACAGACAATGCCGCCGAGCCTGCTACCAAAAATATTCGGTTGCGACCCGCGGACATTAGAATATTGTTAAAGACTGATATCATAGAGGAAAGCGTAATTGCTCCTATGATAATCATAGCTGGATAAACGGCATCTGAGTATCTATGTCCAAAAATTCCTGGAATTAGAAGTGGAGATGAAGCCAATGTTGCAAATCCGATTGGGAGAAAAATCAATAATACGTAACGGGAGACCGATTTTGATGAAGCCACTAACGATTCAAATCCTGACCTTCCATGTATTCTAGAGAAATACGGGGTGAGCGATTGATCAATTGATCCCAATATGAAAAAAAGCATCGTTCCGACCATAACTGCGGGACTGTAAATTCCAACCACTGATAAATTAGATAAGATAAGGAGCACGTAAACGTCGAGTTCTCTAGACGAATAATCCAGTACATTGTAGACATATATTGGCAGGGAATAACTAAATAATGCTCCTAACTTATGAGCCGCACGACCACGAATTTTTGGCATTAGAAAATAAACGTAAATAAGAAACGATATCGCATCTCCTATTATCAGACCAATGACAATTCCGTCAAGACCCATTCCTAAAAGAAGTAGAGTAGAAGCTATACCATACTTCAGCGGTAAATTAACAGCTGAAATTGTGAAAACTTTTCTGAAATCTTGAGAAGCATAAAATAGGGAAATAGAAAATACAATCATACTTTGTAAGAAGATATCCACTGCAGCAAGTTGAATTAGATGCGTGTAAATTGCGTCATGGAAAAATATTGTTGCAATGTAAGTCGCAGTGATATATATTGCGAAAGACCATAATGAAGAGGAAATTAATCCCATCCTATAGACCGAAATGTAAACTCGCTGTGCCATCTCCTCTCTCCCATCTCCAATGTAGGATGGAATAAACCGCATAGCACCTCGTGACAAGCCCAAACCTGATAAAACCGACGTTATCATTATCAAAGTCTGCAAACTCTGAACGAAGCCTAAATCTGATACATTTGGTAAAGTCCTTGCGATAAAGATGAAAAAGAGAGATCCAGAAATACCTGTGCCCATAGCTTTTATTACTAGATAAAGTGTCCCCTTTGCAGTTTTAGATGGCTGTGACCGATCGTCTTCAGATGACATACGATATTCTTTCTCTAATAGAAAATAAATCGTTCTAAGATTTTAATTAAGCATCAAAATTGTCCTTCACGTCCTTACCTTTCAGTATCCTATGAATTTATTGCCAAGGTTCCTTTTCAGCATCCTTATGCATCATGGTGCACAAGGAATAGCATTTATCTGGAAACGATAGATGACCTCATGAATTGGTTCTCTATTTTCGAAGAAAAAGATTTCTATCCCCATATGCTGATAGTTATAAGATGTCTTTAGGGAAACTAGAACAAGATTGGGATGATTTGGCTGATTTAGATCCTTTTTGGGCTATACTTACACATAAAGATAAGAAATTTGGAAAGTGGAATTTGGATGAATTTTTTTCAACAGGACAAAAAGAAATTGATGAAATTACAACAACCGCTAAAGACTTACATTATCCATTAGTGTGGAATACGGCTCTTGATTTTGGTTGTGGGGTAGGAAGGCTTGGCAGAGCATTAGCAAAGAATTTTCAAGAGTGTTATAGTGTGGATATTTCCCAAATTATGATCACGAAAGCAAAAGAACTCAATCAATCCATCTCAAATCTAAAATTCATTCTCAATACTAAAAATGATTTGAGTGTATTTCAAGTTAATTATTTTGATTTGATTTATACTAATTTAGTTCTTGGACACCTGCCACACAAAAAAGCAGTACAATCTTACCTAAATGAATTCATACGCATATTAAAAAATGATGGATTGCTAATTTTTCAAATGCCACATTATTATCCTATAAAGCATAGGATTTTGATTCCTGCTAGAAGGCTAGTGTATGTCTTGCTTAGGTCTATTGGTTTTAACAAGAAGTTTCTCTTTGAGAAACTAAATTTACATCCCATGAGATTAAATTTCATTCCCGAAGAAGAAATAGTCACATTTTTGGTAATGCAGAAAGCAAAAGTTTTGAAAATCCAATCAAGTTCAAGTGGTGGAATATTAAATAACAACAGGACTTATTTTGTAACAAAATAGTGATTTAATCTGCCATACAAGAGAAAAGAGTCATCGTTTCATAGCATTTTCTATTCTTTTATCACGTAAATTCTATAAATCACGTTGCCAACAAACTAATCCAAATTAAATTTTATTTTGTTAATTCCTCTTTCTCTAATACCTGAGATAAATCCCTGACACATTGATTTGATTCTTTTTGGATCTTTATAGACTAAAATATAATATACTACATGAACCGGCATAACTAAAAAAAAATGTATTAGAATAAATAACACGAATTTAGATCTTGGTAAGAATTTATGTCTCATAATAACCCTGTTCCTAAATCCGTAGAATACCTGTTTGTGTCCAAGATTGTGGCGAGTATAAGAAGCGGAAACCTTGTGCCATATAATAGAAGAAGGCACAAACATGCAAGTGTATTTATTTTTTTTTGCTGCTATACAGAAATCTATGTCTTCCCAACCTAAAAAATATTCTCTAGGTAGCAATCCGATACTTTCAAAAACACTCTTCCGCACTAACATACATGCTCCTATCACAAAATCAGTTTCTTCTGTCCTCTCGTATTGTCCGGAATCTAATTTGCGGACACCAATTGACTTGTGAGTAAAAAGCATGTTTAATTTACCTCCGGCATACCATATTCTTTTTTTATCATTATAGAAATACTGCTTAGATCCTAAGATGCCAATTCTAGAATTATTTTGTGCGATTTTCACCAGTTCGGTTAAAAATTTCTTATCAACTATCGTATCATTGTTAAGGAGTAAAACATAGTCCGCGCCCGCGTTTAATGCTATACGAATACCAACATTATTTGCAATTGCAAATCCCAAATTTCGTTTAAGCGCTATTACTCTTATCTTACTAAACTTCTCTTTTAACTTATCCGCGTCATTATTAGATGATCC
>Ga0066710_100005478_pt1 | contig 11579 bp, 7 predicted proteins | sample GraSoiAngelo_159_FD_79666 | JGI IMG/M metagenome (GOLD analysis project Ga0066710, IMG submission 79666) | Grasslands soil microbial communities from the Angelo Coastal Reserve, California, USA - 14_1009_16_40cm | ecosystem: Environmental > Terrestrial > Soil > Grasslands | place: USA... | reverse complement strand
TGACGAGTGGGAAGCAGACGTCACGGTCACCAGCTCGCAGAAGGGCCTGATGCTGCCCCCGGGCCTGGGCTTCAATGCGATCTCCGAAAAGGCCGTGCGGGCCAGTAAGTCCGCCAGGTTGGCGCGGGCCTATTGGGACTGGGAGGAGATTCTCAAAGCCAATCAGAACGGGTTCTTTCCGTACACGCCGGCAACGAACCTGGTCTTCGGGTTGCGAGAAGCCTTGCTCATGCTGCAGGAAGAAGGGCTCGCGAACGTCTTTCTCCGACACCAGCGGCACGCGGAGGCTGCTCGGGCGGCTGCGAGGGCATGGGGGCTTCAGATCGTCTGCGACGAGCCGCTGGAATACTCCAGCTCGCTGACGGCGGTGTTCACGCCCGATGGCCACGATGCCGACAGGCTGCGGGAAATCATCCTCGACAGGTTCGACATGTCCCTCGGTACGGGGTTGGGTCGACTGAGCGGCAAGGTATTTCGCATCGGGCACCTGGGCGCCTTCAACGATCTGATGCTCATCGGCACGCTGGGCGGCGTCGAGCTGGGTCTCAGGGTGGCTGGCGTGCCGCATCGGGAAGGCGGCGTGAGCGCCGCAATGAACGTCCTCGCGCCCACGGGCAAACCGGTTGAACCAACGCTCGCCCGATGAGCGGATCCGGCGACACCGGCGGTTCCTCCAGCGACCTTGAACACGAGCTGAAACGCACCATCCAGGGCGAGGTGCGCTTTGACCGCGGCAGCCGCGCGCTGTACGCGAGCGATGCCTCGAACTACCGCCAGGTCCCCGTGGGTCTCGTCGTGCCCCAGACTGCCGACGACGTCAGAGCGGCAGTGGCGGCGTGCAGGAAGTACGGAGCGCCCGTGCTGCCGAGAGGCGCGGGCACGAGCCTCGCCGGGCAATGCTGCAACATCGCCGTCGTCCTCGACTTCACGAAGTACATGAACCGTATCCTGGAGATCAATCCGGTGGCCCGGACCGCGCGTGTCGAGCCGGGAGTCGTGCTCGACAGCCTCAGGCAGCAGGCCGAGCGCGCGCACGGCCTCACGTTCGGGCCGGACCCTTCGACCCACAACCGCTGCACGCTCGGCGGCATGATCGGCAACAACTCGTGCGGGACGCACTCGATTCTCGCCGGCAAGACCGTGGACAACGTCGACCAGCTGCACATCCTGCTCTACGACGGAACCGAGATGACCGTGGGCGCCACGAGCCCGGGCGATCTCAGCTCGTTTCTGGGCGAACCCGGTCGAAAGCGAGAAATCTATTCGAAGCTCCTGACGTTGCGCGATCGCTACGGCGATCTGGTCCGCGCACGCTATCCACGCATCCCGCGCCGCGTGTCCGGCTATAACCTCGACCAGCTGCTGCCCGAACACGGACTCCACGTGGCTCGCGCGCTTGTGGGCAGTGAAGGCACGTGCGCGATTGTGCTCGAGGCAACCGTCAGGCTGATCCCGAATCCTCGGCACCGAACGCTCGTCGGGCTCGGGTACGACGACACGTTTGCCGCAGCCGACCAGGTGCCAGAGATCCTGCCGTTCCACCCCATCGGACTCGAAGGGTTTGAGGGTGCGATGGTGGACGGCCTGCGCAAGAAAGGTGCGCCGAATCTCGAGCTCGTTCCTGAGGGACGCGGCATCCTGCTCGTCGAGCTCGCGTCGGAGGAACCAGGAGAGTCGCGGCGCGTCGCCGAGCAGCTGGTCGAACGACTGACCTCCGGCCGCTCGCAACCGCGGGCGCGCGTCTATACGGACGCCGAGGCGGCCGCGGTCTGGCGCATCCGTGAGTCGGGGCCGCGCGCGGCCTCGAACATGCCCGGCGCGCCGCCGCGATGGGAAGGATGGGACGACGCGTCGGTCGCTCCGCAGAGGCTGGGGCCCTACCTTCGCGACCTCCGGCGGCTCCTCGACGAGTTCCACTACGACGCCGCCTTCTATGGTCACTTCGGAGAGGGGTGCATCCACATGCAGGTCAGCTTCGACCTGCAGAGCGATCCCGGGGTCCGGCGTTACGCGGACTTCATCGATCGCGCCGCCGATCTCGTGGTCAGCTACGGCGGGTCGTTGTCCGGAGAGCACGGCGACGGGCAATCGCGAGGCGCCCTCCTGCCGAAGATGTTCGGCGAGGAGCTCGTCGGAGCCTTTCGAGAATTCAAGTCCGTCTGGGATCCGGACAACAAGCTCAACCCGCACAAGCTTGTCGACGCGTATCTGCCGACCGAAAACCTGCGGCTCGGCGCTTCCTATTCACCGCCGGACCTTCCAACGCGGTTTCAGTTTCCAGACGATGGGCGGTCGTTGGCCAAGGCCTCGCTGCGCTGTCTGGGTCTGGGGGCATGCCGGAAGCACGAAGGCGGCACGATGTGTCCGAGCTACGCGGTGACGCTCGAGGAGGAGCACAGCACGCGCGGGCGGGCTCGAATGCTCTTCGAGATGCTGCAGGGCGACATCCTGGCCGATGGGTGGCAGGACGAGCACGTCAAGCAGGCCTTCGATTTGTGTCTCTCGTGCAAGGCGTGCAAGTCGGAGTGCCCGACCAATGTGGACATCGCCACGTACAAGGCGGAGTTCCTGTCCCACTACTACGAACGCCGCTGGCGACCTCTCCACGCGTATGCCTTCGGACTGATCGACAAGTGGGCGCGGGCCGCGTCGATCGCGCCGGCGCTCGCCAACTTCATCAACCTGGCGCCCGGATCGAGGGCAATCGTGCGGGGCGTCCTCGACCTGGCGCGAGAGCGAGCCCTGCCGCCTTTTGCCAACGTGTCGTTTCGGAAGTGGGCTCGGAGACGCGGCGTGCCAACGGTCTGGAGCACGGGCAGCAACGCGGCGAGGACGGATGCCTCTCCTCGAAACACACCCGCCCGGCGAGTCATCTTGTGGGCAGACACGTTCAACAACTACTTCCATCCAGAGACAGCCCGGGCCGCGCTGGAGGTTCTCGAACGCGCCGGATTCAGTGTCTCGATTCCGCGGGCACACCTGTGCTGCGGACGGCCGCTGTACGACTTCGGCATGCTCGATCGCGCGGCCGACTATCTGCGGCGCGTCATGCAGGCGCTCGGGCCCGAGATCGACGAGGGGCGTCCCATCGTGGTTCTGGAGCCAAGCTGCGCGTCGGTTTTTCGCGACGAGCTCAGAAATCTGTTCCCAAGTGACGCCCGGGCGATCGGTTTGTCCAAGCAGACCTTCCTCCTCGGCGAGTTCCTGGCTCAGCACGCCGCGGACTATGCGCCTCCACGCTTGCCCCGGCGGGTCCTGCTCCACCATCACTGCCATCAGAAGGCCGTCATGAAGACGGCGCCCGATGCGGCGCTCCTGCGCCGGATGGGCGCCGACGTCCAGACGCTCGACGCAGGTTGCTGCGGGATGGCCGGCCCGTTCGGGTTCCAAGCCGACAGGTTTCCCGTGTCCCAGGCGATTGGCGAGCGGGCCCTCCTGCCTGCCGTCCGCCAGGCCGAGGCTGACACGGTCATCGTCTCGGATGGGTTCAGCTGTCGCGAACAGATCGTCCAGTCTGCAGGGCGTCGGGCGATTCACCTAGCCGAGGTCCTCCAGCTCGCGTCATCCCGGGCCACCAACGGCAGCTGAGAAGAGCAGCCTCGGGAGACGTGTCACGGCACGCGGAACTGGCACAAAAACGGCGTCTGTGCCAGAGACGAGGCCGGACGGCGGCTTTATAATGATGGCCGGCAGATGACTAGACCCTCGATCACGAGCGTGGGCCGGCGCGCGGTGATTGCTCTGTTCGCGAGCGGTCTCATCGGGAGCTCGCCCGGGCTCTGTGATGCGGCTCCCGCCCCGCACCGCGCCATCCTGGATCAGTACTGCGTCACCTGTCACAACGAGCGACTCCGCACGGCAAAGCTCGCGCTCGATTCGCCGAACCTCGATCAGGTGTCGGCAAGCCCCGAGCTGTGGGAGAAGGTCGTCACGAAGCTGCGTACGCGGACGATGCCCCCAACCGGGAGGCCACGGCCCGATGCCGCGGCGTACGAGAGTCTGGCCGGGTGGCTCGAGTCGGAGCTCGATCGGGCGTCTGCGGCGAACCCGAATCCCGGCCGCACGGCGACCTTCCATCGACTGAATCGGGCCGAGTACCAGAACGCGATTCGCGACCTGCTCGGGCTCGATGTGGATGTCGCTGCCCTGCTCCCTGGCGACGACATCGACGAAGAGGGCTTCGACAACATGGCCGAGATCCTGACCGTGTCGCCGGCACTGCTCGAGCGCTACCTCGCGGCGGCGCGCAAGACGGCTCGACTCGCCGTGGGACGTGCTCCGCTCACTGCCAGCGTGGAAAGCTACAAGCTCCCGATCCTGCTGCAGCAGGACGACAGGATGAGCGACGACCTGCCGTTTGGATCGCGCGGTGGCCTCGCGGTTCGTCATCAGTTTCCTCTAGACGGCGAGTACGAGATCAAAATCACCCTGCACCGCAACTACGTGAACTACGTTCGTGGTCTCGGCACCCGGCAGGAGCTCGACGTGCGACTCGACGGCGTGCTCGTCAAACGCTTCGCCGTCGGTGGCGAGACCCACGGGAAGACGGCCCCGGCCAGCTACGCCGGCAACATCTTCGGTAACCCCGAATGGGAGAAGTACGCGCTCAACGCCGATGCCGGGCTCAAGGTGCGCGCGACGATCAAGGCCGGACCGCATGTGGTTGGCGTGTCGTTCCTGCGCCAGCTCGCCGCGCCGGAAGGCGTCGAGCAGCCGAGGCAGACCGTCTTCGCGGTCGCGATCAACGACATGCGTGACGGCAACGCTGCCGTCGAAGAGGTGGCGGTCGCAGGACCTTACAAGGCCGTGGACCCTGGCGACACACCGAGCCGCCGGAGGATCTTCGTCTGCCGTCCCGGTGCCACGGCAGACGCCATCGGCGAGAAGGCGTGCGCGCGCACGATCGTCTCCGCGCTGGCACGCCGGGCCTACAGGCGGCAGGTCTCTCCGGCCGACGTGGACACGCTGTTGCGCTTCTACGACACCGGCCGCACCGAAGGCAGCTTCGACGCCGGCATCCAGCTGGCGCTCGAGCGACTGCTGATCGCCCCCGACTTTCTGTTCCGCGTCGAGCGCGATCCAGCCAACACCGCGCCGGCGAGCCCATATCGCCTGGACGGTTTCGCGCTGGCGTCCAGGCTGTCGTTCTTCCTCTGGAGCGGCATTCCCGACGAAGAGCTGCTCGCACTGGCCGAGCAGCACAAGCTTGGCGACCCCGCTGTGCTGGAGCGACAGGTGCGTCGCATGCTGGCCGACCCCCGCTCCGCCGCCCTCGTCGACAACTTTGCAGCTGAGTGGCTTCGCTTGCGAAGCCTCAAGGGGATCGTCCCCGACCCCGTCGTGTTCCCGGAGTTCGACGAGAACCTGAGAGACGCGTTTCGCCAGGAGACCGAGCTCTTTGTCGGCAGCAACATTCGTGAGAACCGCAGCGTGCTCGAACTCTTGAGCGCCAATTACACGTTCGTCAACGAGCGCCTCGCGCAGCACTACGGCATGCCCAATATCTACGGGTCCCATTTCAGGCGCGTCACGCTCGACTCCGCGCGGGCCGCTCAACGCGGCGGCCTCTTCGGGCAGGGCAGCATGCTCACGGTGACGTCGTACCCGAATCGGACCTCGCCGGTGCTGCGAGGAAAGTGGGTGCTCACCAACATCCTCGGCACTCCACCTCCCCCTCCGCCCGCCGACGTGCCCGGACTGCCCGAAAGCGGTGAGGACGGAAAACCCGCGACGGTGCGGGACCGCATGGAGCGCCATCGCCGGAACGCCGTGTGCGCCACGTGCCACGCGCCGATGGACCCGCTCGGCCTCGCGCTCGAAAGCTACGACGCCATCGGCAGGTGGCGAACGCTCGGCGAGACCAGGCAGCCGATCGACACATCGGGCGCCCTCCCCGACGGCAGCCGGTTCGAGGGCCCGACAGGGCTTCGAGAGCTATTGCTCGAACGCAAGGAACAGTTTGTCGGGACGCTGGCCGAGAAGCTCCTGTCGTATGCGCTCGGCCGTCGTGCGGAGGCCTACGATCGCCCGGTGATTCGACAGATCGTGCGCGAGTCGGCGTCAGAGAACTATCGGTGGTCGGCTATCATCCTTGGAATCGTGAAGAGCACCCCCTTTCAGATGCGGAGGGCGGCATCATGATAGTGACGAAGAAGGCAATGAATCGCCGCACGGTCCTGCGGGGCATCGGCACCACACTGGCGCTGCCGTTGCTCGACAGCATGGTCCCGGCCCTGTCCGCGCTCCGCGAGACGCCAGCCAACCCCATCTTCCGACTGGGTGTGGCGTATGTGCCGAACGGGATGATGATGGACCGGTGGACCCCGAGCAGCGAGGGCGCCGCCTTCGAGTTCAAACCGATCATGAAGGCGCTCGAGCCGTTTCGCGATCGCCTCCTCGTGCTGTCCGGCCTCCAGGGCGCTGAAAGCGAAGGCGCGCATGCCCGGGCCTCGACGCGCTTCCTGACGGGCATGCCCGCGAAGCTCGCCGACGGCAAGGATCTTCACGCCGGCATTTCAATGGACCAGGTGGCGGCACGGGTGCTCGGCCAGCACACCCAGATGGCGTCGCTCGAGCTCGCGCTCGACGGCCGTGACTTCTCCGGCTCCTGCGACGATGGGTTCAGCTGTGCGTATACGAACACGATCGCGTGGAGCGCCGAGACGACGCCGCTACCCATGGAGAACAATCCGCGCGTGGTTTTCGAGCGTATGTTTGGCGACAGCGGCACGACCGATCCGTCCGCCCGCCGGGTGCGGCTGCAGAAAGACGGCAGCCTCCTCGACTCGGTTGTCGAACGGGTGGCCGACCTCGAACGCGGCCTGGGGCCGGGCGACCGAACGAAGCTCGGGCAGTATCTCGAAGCCGTCCGCGATATCGAGCGGAGGATTCAGAAGGCCGAAGCACAGAGCGCGCGGACCCTTCCCGTCGTCGATCAACCGCCGGGCATTCCGAACACGGTCCGCGAGCACGCGAAGCTCATGTTCGACCTGCAGGCGCTTGCCTACGAGACCGATCTCACACGGGTGGTGACCTTCATGATCGGACGCGAGATTACGGGCCGGACGTATGCCGAGATTGGCGTGCCCGACGCACATCACCCGATCTCACATCACCAGGGCGACAAGGAAAAGATCGCGAAGGTGGCCCAGATCAACACATTTCACGTCACCCTCTTCTCGGAGTTTCTCGAGAAGCTGCGCTCGACGCCTGACGGAGACGGGATGCTGCTCGACCACGTCCTGCTCGTCTACGGCGCCGGCATGGCCGACAGCAACGCGCACGCGTCGAAGAATCTCCCGATCCTGGTGGCAGGAGGTGTGACCAGTCGGGGCGGCCGCCACATCAGGTATCAGGAGGGCACGCCGCTGGCCAACCTGCACCTGACCCTGCTCGACCGGATGGGCGTCCCTTTGGACAAGATTGGCCACAGCACCGGCCGGCTTCCGCTCGAGCCGCTCTCGGTCCTGTAGCCATGGGCAAGCGCCTGCTCTGCCTGCCGCTCGCAGTGATCTTCGTGGCTGGTTTGGTCGGCCACGCGACCGCCGATACCGACGTACCTCTGATTGCGGCCGTCAAGAGCGCCGACATCGACCAGGCTCGTGCCCTGATCGGGAAGGGTGCGAACGTCGACACCGCGCAGGCCGACGGTGCGACGGCTCTGCACTGGGCCGCCCATCGCAACAACCTCCAGGCGGCCGACCTCTTGATCCGAGCGGGCGCGAAGGTCAATGCGGTGAACGAGCTGGGGGCCACGCCGCTCTGGCTGTCCGCGGTCAACGGAAGCGGAGCGATGATCGAGCGGCTGCTGGCGGCGGGGGCCGACCCCAACCTCGCCCTCACCTCGGGCGAGACGCCGCTCATGACCGCCGCGCGCAGCGGCGACGTCAACGCAGTCCGCCTGCTCCTTGCCCACGGTGCCAAGGTAAATGCCAGGGGCTTCCGCGGACAAACCGCCCTGATGTGGGCGGCCGAGCAGCGGCATGCCGAAGTCGCGCGAACCCTGATCGAGAACGGCGCCGACATCCACGCCCGGTCAGAGGTCTGGAAGCAGCTCGAGAACACGGCCGGAAACGCGAATCCCGCCGGCGACTTCGAGATGTCGCACGGCGGGTCGACCCCGCTGTTCTTCGCAGCCCGGACCGGCGATGTCGCCACGGGTCGGGTCCTGCTGGACGCCGGAGCGCGTATCGACGACAGGGCCGCTGACGGGACAAACGCGCTGGTCGTGGCGGCTCACAGCGGCCACGGGGCCTTCGCCGCCTATCTGTTGGAGCGGGGTGCTGATGTGAATGCGGCCGGCGCTGGGTACACGGCGCTGCACGCGGCGGTCATCCGCGGCGACCTCGACCTCGTGAAGGCGTTGCTGGCCCACGGCGCCGATCCGAACGCCCAGGTGCTGCACGGGACACCCGGTCGTCGTCTCGGCACCGACTTCAGTCTGCGACACCAGATGATTGGCGCCAATGCGTTCTGGCTCGCGGCGCGCTTCGCGGAAGTTCCGATTCTTCACGCGCTGGTGGACGCCGGCTCCAGCGCCTTCACCGTACCCAAGGACGGCACGACATCGCTCAAGGCCGCGATGGGGTTCGTTCGAGGCTTTACGGAGAACCGCCAGTACCGCTACGGCGTTCCCGCCATGGATCCGGCCGAAGAGGAGCGGCTGACCCTCGAGGCTGCGCGGATTGCGCTCGAGCACGGCGTGGACGTGAACGCGGCCGACAACACTGGAGAGACGGCGCTTCACGATGCGGTGCGGCGCGGGTACGACTCGGTGATCTCGCTCCTGGCCGAGTACGGTGCCGACGTCAACGCTCGGAACCGCCGCAAGGAAACGCCGCTCGCCATGGCGCTTGCCGCGCGCCCCGATATCGGCGTCTCCAACCAGGACAGCAGGGGCCGGCAGAGCACGATCGACCTCCTCCGCAAGCTCGGAGCCGAGTAGAGTAATGACCCCGCAGCGGGTCTTGATCTCAGGTGCCGGGATCGCCGGCATGGGCCTCGCGCACTGGCTTGCCCGCTCGAACCACGACATCACGCTGATCGACCGGTTCGAGTCGTTCCACGCTCGTGGGCACTTCATGACCCTGAAGGGAACCTGCGTCGAGATCCTCAGCGCGATGGGCCTCTACAAGACGCTGAAGGCCTGCGAGTGGCCGTCCACCGAGTTCGACTGGTACACCAGCGAGGGACGGTGCCTCCGTCGCGTCAGCAAGACCAGGATCGAGGAAACCCTCAGGGGCTTCCTGACGCTCCGGCGTGCTCATCTTCATGAAGCCCTGCACGAAACGCTGCCCCCCACGATCGCCTTTCGCACGGGCACCGAGATCGACACGATCAAGGACGAAGGCGGTCGGGTCGAGGTCGTCTATCGAAACGGGCAGCACGAGGCCTTCGACCTCGTCGTCGGCGCGGAAGGTGTGCACTCGGCGATGCGGCAGCGTCACTTCCCTGAGGTCTCGACGCGCAGCCTTGCCGGCACGTACATCGTGTTCGTCGTCGATTGCCGCCACGACCTCGGCGGCTCCAACCGCACGACCTGGGGTCAGGGCGAGAGCGTAAGCCTCATCCCCCTGAGCCGCGACCGACTGGGCGCGATGATCTATCAGGACGACCAGCACCCGAAACCGCCGCTGACCGACGATGCTCAGGCGTGGCGCAGCTATCTGTCCGACGTTTACGCGAGGTTCCCCGTCTGGGTCACAGGCGCTATCTCAGCGATGAAACCCGGCGACGAGATCTTCGCCGACGAGATTCTGATGGTGCCCGCGACCACGCTCGTCAAAGGGCGCGTGGCGCTGCTCGGTGACGCCGGCTACTGTCCCACCTTCTTCTCCGGTATGGGAGCCGCCGCGGCCCTGCTGGGCGCATACGCACTCACCCGGCAGCTGGACAAACACGATGAGGTGGCCACGGCGCTTGATGCGTACGAAAGGCTCATGGTGCCTCTCGCCCGGGGATATCAGAAGGCGGCTGTCTCAGGGCGACGGCGCACATTGGCCCGTGGGCCGATGGCGCAACTCCGAAACCTCGTCACCGCACGCATCCCCGAGACGCTGGGCAACTTCGCGACCCGGCGGCACTATCAGGCCGAAGTCAGGATGGCGGATCTGGCCTGACCTTAGCGGTCTACCCTCGGAGCAAGCCTTCGCAGACCTTCCGCCCCGGCGCCGTCGAGCTGTTTCGCAAATGAGAGCTGTGTCTTGACGCTGGTGAAACCCCGCCGCTCGTAGAAGCGATGCGAGGCGGTTCGGGCAGAGCTGCACTGCAGGCGAACGGTCGAATGCCCCGACCTTCTCGCCCAGTGTTCTGCCTGCTTCAGAAGGGCTGTGCCGACTCCGTGCTGCCGGTGCTGCTTGTCGACCACGAGTCCCACGACCTCGACAAACGCATCAGATGCGACGTGCTCGGCGATCCCGGCATGCAGCCACCCGGCCGGACGACCCTCGACGTCCGCGATCCAGACTCGTTGATCCGTGCGCGCAACGATTCGGCCAAGCCTCTCGGCGAGATCGGAGGCCTCCACGTCGTACCCGAGCTGGAACGTCAGCGCCGCAATCGCACCGGCGTCGGAGACATGGGCTGGCCGTATGGTGGTGAGCATGTCTGCCTCGCTCTTCCTACGACTCCCTGGGGAATCGATCGGCCACCAGATTCAGCTGGAGGCCATGTTCAAGGAGCGCCTTCAGTCCCGCGAGCACGATGGTGAAGCCCTCGGTCGAACTGATGGCGTCATGAGTCGCCTGATCCCCGTCGCCCCCGAAGCCGGCGTTCGTGATGCTCACGAACGTCGAGCCATCTTCGCGCGCTGTGAAGATCCATTCGACGGTCGTCGAACTACCGTACCCCGGCCACTCGACGAGGATTCTCGCGTGGGGCTCGACCGCCTTCACGGAAACCTGCTGGGAGACACCATACATGTCCCAGTCCCACTGAACCTGCTTGCCCGACTCGAGCCTGCCGCTACCCTTGGTGAACCAGAACCTCGACGTGATGTCGGGATTGACGAAGGCTTCGAAGACCTCGGCCACCGGCCTCCGAATGAGCATCTCGGCCACGGCGACCGGCGCCTTCGTCAGGATCAGCTGCGTCATGACATGCCTCCCCGCGAATTGATCTCCGCGACACGAAGCGTCCCGGAGGCACTTGGGCCGCGGTCCGTAGTGTAGACTGGATGCGCGAGGTGATTCGAATGAGCGTGCGTACCTCTGTCCTTTTGGGCGGCTGGACCTTCGTCGCGGCGGTGGTCGGGCTGTCGCCGGCGGCCGCGAGCGGTCAGACGGCCTCGCCCAGGGCCAGCCTGACGTCGGCCCCCAAGGCGTGGAGCGCCAAGACCCCTGACGGCCAGCCTGATCTCCAGGGCGTGTGGACGAACGCCACGATCACTCCCTTCGAACGTCCGACGGCGCTCGGTTCGAAAACGGTGCTCAGCGAAGAGGAAGCTGTCGCCCTGGAGCAACGGACCGCAGCGCAGCGGCAGGCGTCTGACGAAGCTCCTGCGCGGCCCGGTGACGTCGGCGACAACTATCAGTTCTGGATGGACTCGGGGACCAAGGTGCTGTCCACGCGGCAGACATCGT